>Ga0209231_1000026_pt1 | contig 123406 bp, 101 predicted proteins | sample Deesub45470m_DNA_FD_188086 | JGI IMG/M metagenome (GOLD analysis project Ga0209231, IMG submission 188086) | Deep subsurface microbial communities from North Pacific Ocean - 450_OLKR46/470m Metagenome (SPAdes) (version 2) | ecosystem: Environmental > Terrestrial > Deep subsurface >...
ATTCTCTTTTTTATAACTTTTTTGTAAAAAAACTGAATCATTTTTTTTCTTTTAATGAAATTTTATTACATTTATTGAAAATTTGTTGCATTTTATTTTTTAAATAAATTTAAAACTACTAAAATAAAAAAATTATGACACCATTTATTGTTTGGCTCGAAAAAAATGAAATTGATGAATTAATAACTATCATGGCAAAGTCATCTAAAGCTAAAAAAATAGACAGTGAAATTTACTCTACAGATGAGTTAATAAATTTAACTGAGAATTTGCTACAACAGAATAATAAATTAATTGAGATATTAAAGAAAATAACCCCAATTAAAACTTATAAAGATACAATAAACGATACAATTATAGCTACTCGACAACAAAAATCTTTTATGACAGAAATTACATCTAAGAAACCTAATAAAAAAACCTAAAAACGTTGGGTTAAAGAATTTCTTTATTTTCTGTTGTATAATGTGGGTTTAATAGTTTCAAAAGGCATAAATTTGTTCTTTTTTAAATTTAATGACTATGGAATTATCACCACTTACTGCTGTTTCCCCACTCGATGGAAGGTATAGAAATGCCGGAGAAAAATTAGCCCCTTTTTTTTCTGAAGCGGCATTAATCAATTATAGAGTAAAAGTTGAAATTGAATATTTTATTGCTCTATGTGAGTTGCCATTACCACAGTTAAGTGGAATAAATAAAAATTTATTTGAGCCGTTACGAGCTATCTACAAACAGTTTTCTTTAGCTGATGTTCAAAAAATAAAAGACACAGAAAAAATTACCAATCATGATGTAAAAGCAGTAGAGTATTTCATCAAAGAAAAATTTGATGAAATTGGCGTTCCTGTTGAATACAAAGAGTTTGTTCATTTTGGACTAACTTCTCAAGATATTAATAACACTTCGGTGCCAATGTCAATTAAAGAAGCACTTCATGAAGTATATCTTCCATTGTTGAATTCAACCATTGATATGCTAAAAGAAAGTGCTAACGATTGGAGAAATGTTCCTATGTTAGCAAGAACGCATGGACAACCAGCTTCTCCAACAAAATTAGGTAAAGAAATAGCTGTTTTTATTGAACGTTTAGAAGTTCAGTTAGCACAATTAAAAGCCATTCCTTTTGCAGCAAAATTTGGTGGAGCAACAGGTAATTTTAATGCACATCATGTTGCTTATCCGCAAATAAACTGGATTAAATTTGCTAATGATTTTGCTAAAGATAAATTAGGCTTACAACGTTCTCAAATTACTACACAAATTGAACACTACGATAATTTAGCAGCTTTATTCGATGCTCAAAAACGTATTAATACCATTTTAGTAGATTTAAGTAGAGACATTTGGACCTATGTTTCTATGGATTACTTTAAACAAAAAATTAAAGCAGGAGAAATAGGCTCTTCGGCTATGCCACATAAAGTAAACCCGATAGATTTTGAAAATGCTGAAGGTAATTTAGGTATTGCCAATGCACTTTTTGAGCATTTAGCAGCAAAATTGCCTATCTCTCGTTTACAAAGAGATTTAACAGATTCAACAGTATTAAGAAATGTTGGAATACCAATAGGACATACTGTTTTAGCATTTCAGTCGCTACAAAAAGGTTGGAAGAAATTATTAATTAACGAAGCTAAAATTGCTGAAGATTTGGAAAATAATTGGGCAGTAGTTGCAGAAGCTATTCAAACAGTATTGAGAAGAGAAGGCTACCCAAAACCTTATGAAGCCTTGAAGGAACTTACCAGAACCAATACAAAAATTACAGCTACTTCTATTGCCGATTTCATTGAGACCTTAAATGTAAGTGCTGAAATTAAAGCAGAATTGAAAAAAATATCACCATCAACCTTTACTGGTGTTGATTTGTTTTAAGTCACAATAAAAATAGTTATTAAAATTATAAAACACTGAGTTATCTCGGTGTTTTATTTTTCATTAACTTTATGAAAAATAAGGGACTTAATAAATTAGGATTTGTTAACAACTCCCAATGCAACCTTTTTTAACAAACAAACATCTTCTATAAAAAATGAAATGGAGTGAAGAGCAATTAGTGGTAGAGTGCTTGAAGAATAATTCATCAGCACAAAAGCATTTGTTCGAGTATTACTCTAAAAGAATGATGGGAGTTTGCCTTAGATATACCAAAGACCATGATGAAGCTCAAGATGTTTTACAAATGGGGTTTATAAAAGTTTTTGAAAAATTGGATACCTATAATGGTGAAGGCTCTTTGGAAGGATGGATTAGAAGGGTGGTGGTAAATACTGCTTTAGACAATATCAGAAAAAATAAGAAAAACAACGAGAATATTGATATAGAAAAAGTAGATTTTTTACTAGCTAATAATGAAGCCAATGCATTGGATGATTTAAAAGCAGAAGATTTACTAAAAATTATTCAGCAAATGCCAACTGGGTTTAGAACAGTTTTTAATATGTATGCTATAGAAGGCTATTCGCATAAAGAAATTGCAGAACAATTAGGTATTACAGTAAACACTTCTAAGTCTCAATATTCTAGAGCTAGAGTTTGTTTGCAAAATTTATTAATGAAAGAAGCGATTACGAGATAAATTATCTCACACAAAAATTAAGATGAAAAAAGAATTTGAAAATATAGAACAACTTTTTAAAGATACCTTTGAAAATTATGAAGCCAATGTTGATGTTTCTGTATGGAATAATATACAGCAATCTATTAACTCACCTGCTTCATCCGCAGCTTCATCTTCAGGAAATGCAGGAGGTTTTGCTGCTAAAAGTGCTTTCTTTAAAATTGCCGCAGCTACTATTACCTCTGCAGTTGTAGTTACCTCTTCAGTATTAATTTACAATACATTTAAAGATGAACCAGCTAACAATAATGAAGTTGCTGAAAACCAAGTGATAACTGAAAACTCAGCTCCAAAAATTATTGAAGAGACAGCGACTGAAACACCGTTAACAACAGAAAACAACACTACTGAAAATGAAAATAATGCGGTGACTTCTCAACAAACTGAAGTGAAAGATAAAGAGCTTATTTATAATGAAAAAAATAATATTAGCAATACTATAAACAACAATAATACAACTGAAACTACTACAACACCAACTAGTACTGTTGTTGAAAATGATAAGGAAACGCAAACACAAAGTACGGTGGTAACAAATACCAATACACCACAAATTCAACCGTCAACAACCAATACTCCAAAAGTAGATGTGTTAGCAAATGTTAAAATAAAAGCAAGTACCAAAAAAGGTGATGCTCCGCTTTATGTTGAATTTAATGTTATTGGAGAAGCTACCGATTATCAATGGAATATTGATGGCACAACTAAGTCGGATGAAAATGTGTATCATACATTTGATAATCCTGGTAAATATGAAGTACTACTTACCGTAAAAGATAAGCAAGGGAAAACAAAAACCATTACCGAGAACATTGAAGTTTTATCACTTGTAAAATCTTCTATTTCAGACATTCAAAATATTTTTACTCCTAATGGAGATGGTAAGAATGATATTTTACTAATAGAAGGAGAAAATATTAAAGAGTTTAAAGCTGTTGTTTATAACCAAAATGGAACTGTTATTTTTGAATGGAATACGATTTCAGGATTTTGGGATGGTAAAGACATGAATAATCAGCCTGTTCCTGATGGGACTTACTTCTTAGTTGTTAATGCTTTAGGAGAAGATAACCAACCTTACGAATTTAAAAAATCTATTACCCTAAGAAAGTAACAGTTATTAACAACTATTAGTAATTTCTTTCTGGAAAAACGTTGTGCGTAAAATTAAAAAAGGCGTAATTTCGTAAGTAGATTTTTAAGAACGGATTATACATGGCAGAGTACCAAACAGGAAAGCTCCTTGAGCAAATCATTTATCCCCAAGATTTAAGAGAAAAAATAACAGAGGATGACCTGCCTCAACTTTGTAACGAACTCAGAGATTTTATTGTAGATGTTGTTTCTCAAAAAGGAGGACACTTTGGAGCTAGTTTAGGCGTAGTAGAGCTAACGGTTGCTTTGCATTATGTTTTTGATACTCCCAACGATAAAATTGTTTGGGATGTTGGTCACCAAGCCTACGGACATAAAATCCTTACCGGAAGAAGATCAGTTTTTCATACCAATAGAATTTATAAAGGAATTAGTGGTTTTCCAAAACCATCCGAAAGTGAATACGATACTTTTGCTGTAGGGCATTCTTCCACCTCCATTTCTGCTGCTTTAGGTATGGCAGTAGCATCTCGTCATAAAAAAGAAAATAAACAACATATTGCTGTTATTGGTGATGGCTCTATGACTGCAGGATTGGCTTTTGAGGGTTTAAATCACGGAGGAAGTGAAGATACCAACCTACTGGTTATTCTTAATGATAACTGCATGTCTATCGACCCTAATGTTGGGGCGTTAAAAGAATATTTAACAGATATAACCACTTCGCATACTTATAATAAAGTAAAAGATGAAGTATGGAATTTACTAGGATTAATTAGCAAGTTTGGACCAAATGCTCAAGCCATTGCTCAAAAAATTGAGAATGGAATAAAATCTACCTTGTTAAAGCAAAGTAATTTATTTGAATCATTAAACTTTAGGTATTTCGGACCTGTTGACGGGCATGATGTGAATTACTTAGCAAAAGTATTAGAAGATTTAAAAGATATTCCCGGACCCAAAATTTTGCATTGCATTACCGAAAAAGGTAAGGGGTATGAACCTGCCGAATTAGGCGATACCACTCAATGGCATGCTCCAGGTATTTTTAATAAAGAAACAGGCGAAATCATAAAAATAGCTCCTAAAAGTCCGCAACCGCCTAAATTTCAGGATGTTTTTGGTCATACCATAGTGGAACTTGCCGAACAAAACGATAAAATTGTTGGTGTAACACCTGCCATGCCTTCTGGATGCTCATTAAACATAATGATGAAAGCCATGCCCGACAGAGCTTTTGATGTAGGTATTGCAGAACAACATGCAGTTACTTTTTCTGCCGGAATGGCAAGTCAGGGATTGGTACCATTTTGTAACATTTACTCCTCTTTTATGCAGCGTGCTTACGATCAAGTGATACATGACGTAGCTTTACAAAACCTACATGTTGTATTTTGTTTAGATAGAGGAGGTTTGGTTGGAGCTGATGGAGCAACGCACCACGGAGCTTACGATTTGGCGTACTTTAGATGTATTCCTAACATGATTGTTTCTTCCCCTATTGACGAAGAAGATTTGAGAAACCTCATGTTTACTGCACAAGCGGAAAACAATGGACCTTTCTCTATCCGTTATCCAAGAGGAAATGGTTCTATAATAAACTGGAAAACTCCATTTAAGAAAATTAAAATAGGAACAGGTAAGCGTTTAAAAAATGGTGAAGACATTGCTATTTTATCTATTGGCTCAATTGGCTTGGAAGCTAAAAAGGCCATTGAAAAATTGGAAGAAACAGCCAATATTAGCATAGCTCACTACGATATGCGTTTTGTGAAACCCATTGATGAAATTTTATTACACGAAGTATTTACTAAATTCAATAAAGTAATTACCTTAGAAGACGGTTGTATAATGGGCGGTTTGGGAAGTGCTGTTTTAGAATTTATGGCAGATAACAATTACCAAGCACATGTAAAAAGATTAGGCATACCAGATAAATTTGTTGATCACGGTACACAAGAAGAACTTTATGCCGAATGTTTTTATGATGCAAAAGCTGTAATTGAAACAGTAAAATCCATGATGGAAACTGCTGAAAATAAAGCATTGGCTTAAATAATTGCTGTTTTTTATTAATTTATTTGATTACAAATTTAGTTGTTAATGCTATATTTGTAAGGTATTATTTCTATTAAAACTTTTCTCCATGCAATACCAATGGCAAATAAAACCTACTTCCAACACTAAAGCAATAGAAAAACTTTCTGAACAACTAAATAGTTTAGACCCAACACTTACTAATATTCTACTTCAAAGAGGTATAGATACCTTTGAGAAAGCCAAAGATTTTTTTCGCCCCGATTTAAATAATATTCATGATGCTTTTTTGATGAAAGACATGGATAAAGCGGTGGATAGATTAACAAAAGCCATTGCCAACAATGAAAAAATACTGATTTATGGTGATTATGATGTAGATGGAACAACCTCAGTAGCCTTAGTATATGCCTACCTGAAAAACTATTATGAAAATCTAGCTTATTATATTCCGGATAGATATGCAGAAGGTTACGGAATTTCTTATCAAGGAATTGATTTTGCCAAAGAGAATGACTTTAAACTCATCATTGCATTAGACTGTGGTATAAAAGCGATAGATAAAATCGCTTATGCAAAAGAAAAAGGAGTAGATTTTATTATTTGCGATCATCACCGTCCGGGAGATGAAATTCCTGATGCAGTAGCTGTGTTAGATCCAAAAAGAAAAGATTGTAATTATCCATACAAAGAGTTATCGGGTTGCGGAGTAGGCTTTAAACTAATGCAAGCGTGGACGCAAAAGAATAACCATGATGAGGAATTGTTGTTTTCGTATTTGGATTTGTTAGCCATTAGTATTTGTGCAGATATTGTCCCGATAACAGAGGAAAACAGAATTTTTGTTTACTATGGATTAAAAGTACTTAATCAACTAAATCGTCCGGGAATAAAGGCGTTGGTGAATTTAACCAACAATAAAAAAGAATTTACCGTTTCGGATGTAGTTTTTTCCATTGCTCCAAGAATAAATGCAGCAGGAAGATTGAAAAGCGGCAACAAAGCTGTGGAATTGTTGGTGGCAGAAAATGAAGATGATGCAGTGGATTTTGGTAAAGGAATCAATGATTTAAACACCGACAGAAAAGACATAGATGCTAATATAACTCAAGAAGCCCTCGAAATTATTGAGAATAACCAAATTTATTTTCAGAGAAAAACTACAGTAGTTTATAAAGAAGATTGGCATAAAGGGGTGGTGGGTATTGTTGCATCACGATTAATAGAAACACATTACAAACCGACTATTGTGTTGACTCATTCTGATGGCAAAGTTACCGGTTCAGCAAGGTCGGTAAGAGATTTTGATGTGTATAATGCCATTGATGCTTGTAGTGATTTGTTAGAGCAATATGGTGGACACATGTATGCTGCGGGTTTAACTATGCTTCCAGAAAATGTAGCTGCTTTTATTGATAAGTTTGAGGATATTGTAAGTAGTACCATTGAAGACCACATGCTCATTCCTAAATTACAAATTGATGCTAAGTTGGAATTGACACAAATTATTCCACGTTTTTATGGTGTGTTGAAGCAATTTGCACCTTGTGGTCCGGAAAATATGCAACCTGTATTTATAACTGAAAATTTGCTGACTACCGATAACATCAGAATTGTAGGAGAAAACCACTTAAAACTAGATGTTTATTCACCTGAAAATCCTGATTTAATTATTTCTTGCATCGCTTTTAGGTTAGGACATTTTATTGATGATTTACAGCCAGGAGTGCTATTCAGCATGGTTTATACCATAGAAGAAAACGAATGGAACAACACCAAAACACTACAACTTAATGTGAAAGACATTAGGTTGATGGGAGGGTAGATTTTAGTTTTAATATATTTTAGGATGAGATTGTCATGTTGAGCAAAATTTTTCATTCCGAAGTATGAGGAATAGAAAAATGCTGTCGAAATATCTTCTTATTTGTTGACTTCTAAATTCAATTTAAAACTCCACTTTCCAACCAACAAGATATCTCTGCTTCATTTTACTAAGCTTCGTTCCTTAGCTTGTAAAATTTCAATCGATATGACATTCAAGTTGAATATTTGTTTGTACGGAAATCACAAACTAAACAACGCTACCGACTCTATATGAGAAGTATGCGGAAATTGATCTACTAAGCTGAATTTTTTTAATTCATAACCTTTCTCTTTAATTTCCAAAATATCTCTGGCTTGTGTAGCCGGATTACAGCTTACATAAATAATACGATTAGCTCCTAATTCTAATACTTTCTGTAACGCTTTTTTAGCAATACCTGCTCTTGGAGGGTCTAAAATTATGGTGTCTATTTTTCCTGTATATTCAGGGTAATCAAACAAAAATTTATTGACATCAGCAGCATAAAAAGAAACATTGGTTACGTTGTTTTTCGCAGCATTCTCCTTAGCATTTTCAATAGCTTCGGCAACAATATCAACACCTATTACTTTAGCATTGGTTTTGGCTGCCATAATCTGACCAATAGTTCCTGTTCCGCAAAATAAATCCATAATGGTTTTATCCTTAAAATCAGTTTTATCTTCAACAGCATAACTTACCGCTTTTTGGTAAAGTAACTCAGCACATTTTGGGTTGGTTTGGAAAAAACTTTGCATGCTCACCTCAAAAGATAAACCTAGTAAGGATTCTGTAATTACACTGTTACCATAAAGTACGGTTTCAGTTCCTAAACGAGATTGAGCATTATCACCAATATCATCATTAGTAGTATGTATAATTCCTTCAATTCTATCTGGGAAAAGTTGGTTTAACAATGCTACAAAACCATCAAAATCAAACTTGTCTAAGCTATCGCTAGAAGTAACTAGTTTAATAAGCAACTTACCTGTTTCGTAACTTTTTCGTACGACTAAAAACCTGAAAAAGCCTTCTTTTTTTGGTGGATGCCAAGCAGGTAAGCCTGATTTTTCACAAAATAGTTGAATTTCTCTAAGTTTATTTTCAAATTCAGCATCAAAAAGTCCGCTGTCTTTTTCTAAGTTTTCTACTATCCACCAAGTACCTCTTTTTTTGAAACCCAAAGCAAAACCATCAAATTCTTCTTGTTTTTCTACATCAAAACCAATGGCACTAAAAGAATATTCCATTTTGTTTCGGTAATGCCAATTTTCGGGTGAGCCAATATATTCATCAAACAACTCTTCTACATTAGGTAGTTTGGCCAATTTTTTATAGATATCAAAAACTTGTTCTTGCTTGTTTTTGTGTTGAATTTCAATAGGCAAGGTTGCGTAAGGAGCTCCCGAAATTGCTTGGTAAGGAAGTGTAACTTCATCGGGAGATTTTTCTAACACCTCTACCAATTTACACTCTGCAAAGCTACTTTTTCTTTTTACCACGCGAGCACGTACTTTTTGTCCTTTAATGGTGTTGGGAATAAACAACACATAATCGCCTTTTTCTGTAGTTATTTTAGCAATTCCTTTTCCGCCAAAAGCTACCGCAGATATTTCTAAATCAATTATTTGATTTCTTTTAATACTTTCCATTTTACTATTTTATAATTGATTAAAAAAAGCCATAGTGTCAACACCATCAGCATAATCGCATAATTGAGGTGATTGAGCTGCTCCAAAATTAACCGTTTCAAATGGAAATTTTGTTTGACTAACCACACATTGTATTTCTTCTATTTTAGCTTGTATTTCTTTTTCTAAATGGGCTGTTGAATCATAATATTCGTAGAAAATTACACCAACAGGTGAGCTTAAACTATTGTCTTCTTTAAGCAATACAAAATTATTGTCTAAAAGTTGTTCGCTATTCAGCAAATAGATGGCTTTGTGGTAATCGTAATTATTGGCGTACTTGTTATTGTTTACCACCTCCTGAAAATCAAAAATAGCTTCAAAAAATGGAGTGAAATCATAATTTTTAGGAACGTACAGCTTAGAAACATTTCGGCAACCCAATCCAAAATAATTAAAAATATCTTTCCCTAATTCAGCCAATTCTTCTTTGCTTTCCTTACCGTTAATTATGGCTATACTATTTCTGTTTTTTCTGATAATGGAAGGATATTTCCCAAAATAATATTCAAAATAACGAGCAGAATTATTGCTCCCAGTAGCGATAAAAGCATCAGCAGGTGTGTTTTTATTAAACTGTTCCGTAAAAATTATTCGCTCTTTAAATTCCGGATTGATATGTATTAAAATATCCGCAATTTTTTTAATTAAGGTATTGTCTGATGAAGCACATTTTCCAATAAAAACATTTCCAGAAATTAGTACACTCAAAAAATCGTGAAAACCCACTAAAGGAATATTTCCTGCCATTATAACTCCAATTTTCTTAGTTTTTTCCTCAGAAATGGAGTAAACAGCGAGCCATTTTTTCAACTCATTTGCCTTAAGCATAGCAGCAATTTCGCCAATAGCATTTCTTACATTTTCTTCTGTAAACCAACCGTTTAGACTTTTCTGTCTTAAAATTAAATCATTAAAATCATCAAAGAATATTTCGTTAAGCGATTGATTTTCTGAGGTTTTTTCTAGTGAATGAAACTGCTTAAGGAATTTCCCCAAAACAATAAAAGCAGCAATTCTAGTATCTAAATTCATATAAGTTTGCGTATATTTGTATGCGAAATTACGAACATAAAAATTGATAACAAATGGCAATTATAATAACAGACGAATGTATTAATTGTGGGGCTTGTGAACCAGAATGTCCTAACAATGCAATTTATGAAGGTGGCGATGAATGGAGAGTAAGTGATGGAACTGAAGTAAGCGGTGATTATAAACTAATGAGCGGAAGTGCTGTAAATGCTGATGAAGCTCAAGAACCGGTTAGTTTGGATTTTTATTACATTGTACCTGATAAATGTACAGAGTGTAAAGGTTTCCATGATGAGCCTCAATGTGCGGCAGTTTGTCCGGTTGATTGTTGTGTGGATGATGAAGATGTTAGAGAAACGGAAGAAGAATTGTTAGCGAAAAAAGACAGATTACACTTATAAAATTGTAAGTGGAACAATATTGGTAAATAAAAACCGTGTATAGTTGAGAAATTATGCACGGTTTTTTAATTTTATATCATGATAAATAACATTAAACTTACTTTACTAATTGTATTACTTCCGTTTTTAGGAGTAGCACAAGAATTGCCAGGCTTGTTTAGCAGTGAAATAGATTCGCTAAATAAATATGGTAAAGAGATTATAGAAAGTAGTACGGACGAACAAAAAGCAGCGGCTAACACCAAATTTAAAGCTGTTTTAGAAGAAGTGTTAACCAACAATGCTTCGTTTGAAGCGGACTTTAGTAAAGTAGAGAAAATTAGTGTTTTAAAAGCTCATCAATTAAAAATTTACAATTGGACATTGCCACATACAGACGGTACTTATACTTACTTTGCATTTACTCAGTTTAAAACAACTGATGAAAAAATGATAGTTACTGAGTTAATAGATAAATCTGCGGAATTAGATAAGCTAGAAACCAAAACATTTACGGCAAATACATGGTTTGGAGCCTTATATTATGAGATTATTCATGATAAGAAAATAGGGGAGGACTACTATACCGTTTTAGGTTGGGATGGAAATAATTTAATGACCAACAAAAAAGTGATAGATGTAATTGTGGTGGATAGTAAAGGCAATATTAAGTTGGGAGCTCCTATTTTTAAGATGGAAAAAAGAACTCAACGTAGGGTAATTTTCGAGTATTCAAAAAATGCTAGCATGTCGTTGAAGTACCATCCAAAACAACAGCAGATTATTTTCGATTTTTTGGTTCCGTCTAGTTCAAGGGTGAAAGGAATTTACGAATATTATGGTCCGGCATTAGATACTTTTGATGCGTTAACCCTTAATAAAAATAAATGGGTTTATGAAAAAGATGTGAAAATCCAATTAGATAAATCAGGGAAAGACAAAAACTGGAACGACCCATTGAAATAACAAAAAGCAGCTAAAATCTAGCTGCTTTTTGTTACTTCTTGTTTTGTTTGAATTAGTGAGCGTGTCCGTGGTCAAGCTCTTCAGCTGTAGCAACTCTCATTTCAATTACTTTACCTGTAAAATGTAAATCTTGGTCTGCCAATGGATGATTAACATCAACTGTAATAGTTGCATCATTAATTGCAACTACTTTTGCAGGAACTACATTTCCGTTTTGATCTTGTAGAGGTAAAACATTATCTACAACTACTTCAGGAACTAATTGTCCGTCTTTTTTAAAGATATCTTGAGGTAATTCAATAATAGCTTCATCAGTTCTTGATCCGTAAGCTTTTTCGGCTTTTATTCCGAAAGAAAACTCATCGCCTTCATTAAGGTCTACTATATTGTTTTCAAAATCAGGAATCATTTGACCTACGCCTGATAAAAATTTCAAAGGTTCTTTACCTTCTGTCGATTCGATTAACTCGCCTTCAGCAGTACCTTTATATAAGTTATAAGAAACTGCAATTACTTTGTTTGTACTCATTAAATTTTATTTTTTTGATTTATACAAAGTTACTTCTAATAATTTGGGTGACCAAATTTTAGATGGGAAACCCACTTTTTAAGGAATTAAATTCTTGTTTATGCTCAATTTTCAGTTAAAGGACTCAATTCATAATATCTCATTGTTTTTCCGTTGCGTAAGTTATTTTTTTTAAAAACAAATCCACAACTTTCAAATAGACGAATGCTAGAGGTGTTACTTTCTAAAATTTCTGAAAAAATGGTTGAAATAGTTAGTTTGTTGAAGCAAAAACTACTCAATAAACACAATGCTTCTTTTGCGTATCCTTTCTTTCTGTGTTGCTTTTCTCCTATAAGTATGCCTACGCCAATTTTTTTTTCTTCGGCATTAAAATCAAACAAATCGATACAGCCAATAGTGTTTTCTTCTGTCTCTAAACAAATCATGAATCGGGTTTGTCCGTGGGTTTCTATTTGCTGTTTGGAAGCTACAAAAAAAGCTATTTCCTCTCTGGTAAACATGGTTTCGGTGCTGCTTACTTCCCAATTATCAGTATCGTTTTCCCATTCCAACAGTTTTTCTACATCTATTGGAAGTACCGTACGCAGAAATATTTTTTTACCAACTAACATATCCCATTTACTCTGTTTAGTGCTTTTATAGACTGTTGTATATCGTTTTGATTATAGGTTTGCAAATAAAAGGTATTTTCTTGAAGATTTCTTTCTAAATTTAAATGAAAAACGTGCTGAACAATATTTTTTTGATGGAGTAGCGGAATTAAATCAAAAATATAATTTACGCTTTCCATTTGTATGTCAAAAAGCTGATGGAAAGCTGTTTTGATAGGAGAGAGGCAGCTGTTTTCTTGAGATACATTATTGAATTTTTTCATAGCTTCCAATAAGGTAGTTTCAATTTCAGTTGCTGAAAAATTGGGTTTGTTTAGCTCTAGAAATAAGGTTTTGGTATATTTTTTCTTTATCGTAGAAATAAAAGCAACAGCATCGGTTCCCAAGTTGGGACCAACTAACGTAATATCGTATACTTTACCATTAAAAATAAGTCCGATATGCGGAGGAATTCGGGTAGCACGAAACAAAAAAAGAAAAAATTTATCATCAATTCCTGTTTCGGGCAATGCTTCATTTACAATTATTGGGAAGAAATGACTACTCATATTAAAAGTCGAAATGAATTTTAAGGTTTAACTGACGAGAAGTTAAGAAATTAGGTACAGCATAATTTCTTCCACTCACATCTTCTATCCAAACATAAGAAATTACATTGTTGATTTGCAATAAATTAAACACCTCTAAACTTACCCAAATGTTCTTAAAGGTGTTGATAGGGTTTTTTCCTTTCAGTTGTTTTTCGGCAGATTTAGCATGGTAAGAAAAACCTAAATCAACTCTTCGGTAAGGAGGAATACGTAAGGTAGCTTCATGTCTGTTTCTAGATTGTGGTGGCCCGAAAGGTAATCCCGTAGCGTAATGCAACGAAATATTCATTTTAAAACTAGGCAGTTTGGGGATATAATCTTGAAAAAATAAGCTAAAGCTAAAACGTTGGTCGGTAGGACGAGGAATATAGCCAGGTTCAACTCTTTTTGATTCTACGGGAATATCATTTTCGGTATAACCATAAACAATTTCTTCTCCATCGCTATTGATGTCAACAAAATAAAAGTCATCTACTAAATCTTCGGCAGTTTTCATAACCGACATGCTGAACCAAGATTCAACTCCTTTAACAAATTCACCATTAATTTTAAAATCTACACCTGTTGAGTAAGCATTGGCATTATTGGTAGCAAAATAGCGAATTCTAACATTATCTACCTGATAAGGAATAACGTTTTTCATGTGTTTGTAATACACTTCAGTGGTTAATTTAAAAGGTCTTTCCCATGCTTTAAAGTTGTAATCTGAAGCTAACACTGCTTGGTAGGAAGCTTGAGATTTTATATCAGGATTAACAATTCCATCTAAATCTCTCATTTCTCTGTAGAAAGGCGGTTGATAATAAACTCCTCCCGAAAGTCTGAAGAGAAAGTCTTTTTTCCAATTTGGTTTTATGGAAAATCCTGCTCTTGGGCTAAATAAAAATTCTTCATTAAAATCCCAATAAGCTACTCTGCCACCAAGTGTAAACGTGTAGCCAACAGTATCTTTTTCCCATTGCCACGAGCGTTGCAAATAGGCATTGTATCTATTGCTGTTTAGCGAAATATCTGTTTTTAATACTTCTCTAAGCTCCAACAATTGTTCGCCCTGAGCAGCTGGGTTGGTGTAACCTATAGAATCTTGCGGACGAGGAGTGAAATATCCGGCAGAATCAACAAAAGCCCATTCGCTCAGTTTGTCGGTAATCATTTCTCGTTGGTATTTAACTCCCCAAAAAGTAGTGTGGCGTTGCTTTACAATTTTCCCTTTGTGTTCTAAATTCAGCACTGCCGCATCAAGTCTGTTTCTAGCATGGTCGAAAAAAGTACCAACACCTCTGTCGAATTTAACTTCACCAAAATTTTCGCTGCCCAAATCTCTTTCTAGCTCACTAATTCTGTAAGCACCTTCAATATCAAGAGATTCATCTTCTAAAGAGCTAAAGGCAGAGGTAATAAATTTTAATTCAATGTTTTCTTTAGGTCTAAATGTGTTAGAAATTGCTCCAAAATAAGTTTGGAATTGGTCTATTTCCTGACCATCAAAAAATACGGAAAGTTGCAAGGCTTCGTTTATCGTTCCAAACTCTGTTTGTCTGTTTTCGGGAATAAAATTATACTTATTAAGAGCCACATTTCCTAAAAAACCAATTTCCCACTTTTCAGAAATATCGTAAGTTAAATAGGTTTGTACATCCATAAAAATAGGGCGATATTCTCCATCCGTATCTAAGCTTTGTAACACGTATTGATTACTTCTAAATCGAGCTCCGGTAATGTGGGTAAATCGGTGGTTTTTGCTAGCCCCTTCAAAATGAAGTTCGGCACCTTGCAGACTGAGTGTTCCCGAGCCGGCAAATTCATCAGGTTCTTTGTAATGCACATCAAGCACCGAAGACATTTTATCGCCATATTTGGCTTCAAAACCTCCGGCAGAAAACGATACATTGTCCACCATGTTGGAGTTGATGAAGCTCAATCCTTCTTGTCGTCCCGAGCGGATTAAAAAAGGACGATAGACTTCAATATCATTTACATAGACTAAGTTTTCGTCAAAATTTCCACCTCTAACCGAATATTGAGAACTCAATTCATTGTTGGAGTTAACTCCTGGAAAAGTCTTTAAAATTGCCTCGAAAGAACCCGAAGGATTGGTGAGTGAATTGAGTAAATTCGGGTCTATTTTTTTCATGGTGGTAGAGCGGTTACCTTCTTCTGTCACTTCAAAGCCACCAATGTTTACTACATCAATTTCCATTGTTGGAGAATATTCTTCTACCTGATTAGGAGCAAGGTTAAACGATTTTTTTATGGTTTTAAAGCCGACATAGGTAATGCCGATAGTCACATTGGTATTAGCTGGAATGCTAAGAGAAAAGCTTCCGTCAGGAGATGATTTAACGCCTTTACTGCTCCCGATTATTGATATAGAAGCATTTTCAAGCGGTTCGTTCTTAGCATTTTTTAGCTTACCTGAAACGGTTGCAGTTTGCGAAACTCCTACCAATGGAATTGCCAACAATAAAAAAGTATATATAAGATGTTTAAAACTCAATTTATTCCTTTGCTTATGCTTTTTTTAAGAAAGCAAAACTACATAAAAAACTACAATGCCAATTAACTGTTTATTGGGTTGCTTATTGTGCGGAGAATGGTAAAAGTCCCGAAAAATGTTTTTTGTAAAAAAACTAATTTTTCGAGGATGCTCGTAATAATAAAGAATTGGAAATTCTTGCTTTTACGGCATTTGAGGTTAGAGGTTGGGAGGAGTATAACTCAACGGTTCAAAATTTTAAGTTCCAGCAATAAGAAGATTGCTCGACTGCATTTTTCTATTCCTCATACTTCGGAATGAAAAATATTGCTCGAAATGACACAAATAGAGAATGTACTGCCAACTATGTCATTTCGAACGAAATTTTACAAGTTGAGGAACGAAACTTAGTAAAATGAAGCTAGAGAAATCTTTTTGGCTAAGACCTGAAAATTTCATCATTAAGAAAAATCCAATTGGGATTTACTGTTTCTATCAATTGTTCTTTCTTTTTTCTGCTCCACTTTTTTAATTGTTTTTCTCTTTCAATAGCATGTTCAATTTGTTGAAAACGTTCGTAATAAATTAAGTTGTAACAATAGTATTTACCTGCAAAAGACTTTAATGTTCCTTTGTCTTCTTGATGTTCAAACATTCTTTTTTTTAATTCATTTGTAACACCAATATAGAGCACTGTTTTTGTTGGGTTAGTAGTGATATAAACAAAATAATTGTGCTGCATTTATCAAAAAAAATAGACATTAAGTATCAAATTTACACTAATGCTATTAAAATAAGAAGATTTCTCGATTGCATTTTTCTATTTGCTAAAGCAACTGAAAAATATTGCTCGAAATGACACAAATAGAGAATGTACAGTCCACTATGTCATTTCGAACGAAATTTTACAAGTTGAGGAACGATACTTAGTAAAATGAAGCCAGAGAAACGTAAGTTCAGCGAAGCTAAATCTTTTGACTTGGTTATTAACTATTTTTTCATTAAAATACCAATTCCACCCACCATCAAATTTGCTTTACAAAATCTAAAAAGACTTTTTTATGAAGTTCAAGGTCTAAATCGGGAGATACAGATACTCGGGCAATATAATCTTTGTCGTCTTCTTTGGTAGTGCCCTGAGTAGATGTTGCAGGTATGGTCCAATAACAGCCTTTTAGCTGACCATAACTCACACAGTATTTGCTCTCGTTGGGGATTTCACTAATCATCATATCGATTAGTTTTTGATTTAACGCTCTTTTATACGTTTCTCTTTCTTCATCCGTATTGCCTTTGGTAGGAAGATCTAATGAAAACACAGATGGGGTAAATCCTTCTTTGGCTAATTCTTCTGAAACAAAATTGATTTTTGCGGCTGGCAAAGTTTCTTTAATAAAGTTGACGAATTCGCGGGTATTTTTATAAGCATCTTTAATGCGTTGATTCATAGAAGGAATTTGTTTAGCTAAAATCTCTACTTGAAGTGCTGTTGCTTCGTTATCGCAAAGTATGAGGTGTTTTTCTATTTTGTCCAACAAGGTTTCCGCTTTTTTGTTGGCTACACAATACCCAGCAGTACATTTTCCTCCACTAGGAAATTTTGAACCACTAACATAAGAAATGGACCTGATGGTGGAGAATGTTCCATCTTCAGCTAAGAATTGTACATTCGGGCAAAAAGTTTGGTCTAAAATAAAAACAGGGTCGATAGCCACATTGCCGGTAGCGGTTTTACGTGGTTGACTTAACACATCTCTTAATTTTAAAAGATCGGGCACTTCAACTCTTGGGTTGGTTGGAATTTCCGCAATAATTAAAGGAACAGCATCTGCTGCTGCCGCTTGTTCTAAAACGATATTGGTACTTTCAACCATATTATGACTACCATCAACGGGTAAATCTACCACTTCAACATTGTCTAAGCAAGCAGCAACTCTTCTGGCTTGGTCGTTGGTACCACCATAACAATTTGGAGGAACAACAATTTGGATAGTCTTTCCCGGATGCTTTTCAATTGCATCATCAATTAACCCCATCATAATGGCGTATTGAATAGACAATCCGGAAGAACCCAATAGTGCATTTTTATTGGTTGCTGTAATTTTCTTAATGGAAGCTACCACACTTGCTTTGTTGTCTTCAACATTACTTTTCTCATCGGCAGTAGGTTCTCCTATTAGCTGTTGCAAGGCAGAAAAACAATTGGATGGTGTCATGGAAATGGTTTCCCTTCTTCTTACATGCTGAATTTCTGAGATGTATTTTTCATTTTGTTTGCCATTTACCAATAAAATACTTCCCCATTGAGGATGAATGCTGATAAAAAAGTCAATGTTAGAGTGGAGGTCAATTTTACCCATTTCATTTTGCTGAGAAATGAAAACGGTACTGCCGTTAAATTCAGGAATTTCTGTTACGTTATTTACCTGTTTTAATTCAAATTGATAGCCATAAACGTGCTTTAGTGTTTCAACATCAAAATAAGCAGGTAACTCACTGGTGTAAATAATTTGGGTGTTTTTCTTTTCGAATAAATTTTTTCTTAGCACCGCTAAAACAGGAATTGTTTTGGATGAAAAACTGATAACATTTGCAGCTTGTACATTATTTAGCTTAGCAATTGCCCATTCTAATATAGAAGATAAGGGGTGACCTAATCGGATATAATCGTAAGCAGTAGGTAATTTACTTAGTGCAGTTGTTGCAGCATTATGGTTGGCAAATAGCTTTTCAAATTCTTCTAAAAATTCGGTTTTAGCCAATTTTTCATCATAAATATCTAATCTGTGAGTGGTTAGCTTTAGCCAGTCTGCTGGCATGTTGGCTACTACTTCTTTAATGTAATGGAGTGTGTTATTGTTTTGCATAATTTGTTTTTGGATGAACGAAATTATACAAATTTTTACGGATTAAAAATAAGTTGGCTAAATAGGTAGAGGTACTTTTTATTCAAGAATGGGACTTTTGTGATAGGGATTTTGGAACAAAATCTCATTAATTTAATTGGTTTAACTCGTATCTTAAATTCTTTTTTGCTTGATTTTTATATTCTTGTTTAAAAAAATCAGTTTTATATATAGAATCTAATTTCAATATATTTATTAGTACTTTTTTTCTTCCTTTACGATACATAACGTCAGGATAAATATGATATTCTTTTCTTATGTTTTTACAGTATTTTTGATATTCTTCCCTGCTTTTTCCTAATATAGAAAGGTCTAAATCTAAAAGTATGTTTGTGTCTTTATCCGTTGATAGCTTATGTTCTTTTGTTGCTTCAATTTGGGCTATACATTTACTCAAATTAGGAAATGAAGTTTTAGAGATTCTATTTTTAAATAGTAACGCACTCTGATGTTCATTGTCACTTTTAGTTGGGGTATAAATTATATCGTGATAGTAAATTGCAAATAATAAAGAGTCTAAATTATTCACTTGTTGTTTTACTTTATCCAATTCTACAAGCATATTTTCCAAATGTTCAAGATTATGATAGTGACGAGATTTGGATGAATAATTTTTTTCGATTTCATTCCAACATTTCAAATTATAACTTTCATCATCTGAATATTTACTCATTAAATTCAGAAATTTTTCTCTTAACATCTCTGTTTTCTAGTATTGTTCACAATTCTTATAAAAAGCTGTGTATATATTTTATATTACCAACAAATATAGTTTTTATTTTTTATTACAACCAGAATTTAATCAGTCCATTAACAAGAGCATGTGTAAAAAATTGCCATAAAACACAACAAAATGCCTATCTTAGCGTAGTAGTTTTATGCATATGAACAAACAAACATTTCTCTCACTTATTCTAGGAGTATTTATCCATGCTGGGCTGCTGGCTCAACCTACTTTTTTAGATTATCATATTGTTGAAGCTGTTGGCTTTAAGAATAATGATAATGCTTCCCTTAATAATTATCGTTTTATACAGAACAAATCCTTGTACGAACAAAAATGGGATACCTTGGCTCAGCCTACTTTTTGGAGAACATTAATGAGAATGGATGCAGATTCTGCCTTGTTGAACATTGGAGCTAGCAGACAAATAATTACTAAAGTAGCTGTTAAAGAATGGAATACACTTCAGGAAGAACGTAAAAATGCTATTAGAGATAGTATTAGAACTCACTACGGCTTATCTGCTGATGCACGTATTTTTCTTACTTCGGGCAAGAAATATTTTTATGATTTCCAACGTGTGTTACCAATAATAGAAAAAGGTATAGATGCATTTAAAAAAAATGGGGTAGATCCGTTTTATGCTCAAACCATTTTGCTAATAGAAAGTCCGAATAAGTTGCAAAAATCTTCTGTTGGTGCTTATGGTTCTTTTCAGTTAATGAAAAATGTTGCCATCCAAATAGGCTTAAAAGTGAATGGATATGTTGATGAACGTGAGGATTTTGATAAATCTGCTTGGGCGGCTTCACAATTAATAAAAACCATTTGTATTCCTGAAACCAATAAAATGTTGGCAGAAAGAAACATTGCCATTAGCGAGAATGAGATTTGGTATAAATTGTTGGTGTTGCATGTTTATCATGCTGGAGCAGGTAATGTAAAAAAAGCCCTTGAAGTGATTAATCCAACCGAGGGAAGCATGGAATTGATTACTACTTTATGGCAAACCGAAGCCGGTCAGTTTAGAAATGCCTCTCAAAATTATAGTCAGTTGGCATTGGCTTCTTTATTAGAGCTAGATGCTTTAATTTATAGAAGTTGTGATTTTATTTATCCTTGTGTGGTAGATAATAACAATGAGCAAAAGGAAATGAACTAGATTTTTCTGTCACTCTGAGCAATATTTTACAGAAAATTTATTTTCGTGTAAAATGAAGCGAAGAGTCTAAAAGAAGAAAGATTCATCACTTCATTTTTCTATTCCTCATTTTTCGGAATGAAAAATATCGTTCAGAATGACACTAAAGTATATTAAGTGTCCGCTTTAGACAGAACGAAACTCAAAAAGAAATTTAAGTTAAATTTTAATCACGATAATTAGAATGTCGTCAATTTGTTCATTGTCGCCTTTCCAAGCATTAAAATCAGTTAAAAGTATTTCTTTTTGCTTGGCAGGGCTTTCTTGGTGTATGGCTAGAAATTTATCCTTAAGGTTTTTATTCATCAGTTTCTTTCCTTTAGGTCCGCCAAATTGGTCGGGATAACCATCAGAAAATAAATAGAAAACATCTCCTTTTTGTAATGGAATAGTATGTAAATCATAAGCAAAATCGTTTGGAGCACTTCCTCCAATTGGTTGTCGAGAACCTTTAAGCTCAAACAATTCATTATTTCTTATATATACCAACGGACGAAAAGCTCCGGAATACGTTAAGGTATTGGTTTCGTAATCTATACACGTCAGTGCGATGTCCATACCATCTTTACTCTCGCTATCTTTATCATCTTGCTTTAATGCTTTTTTGATGGAGTTATTAAGTTCTTTAAGAATAGTATCTGGCTCAGTAGTTTTATTTTCTAACACAATTTGATTCAAATTATTGATACCTATCATGCTCATAAAAGCTCCCGGAACTCCATGCCCAGTACAATCTGCTGCTGCTAAAACAATCTTTTTACCCATTTTTTCAAACCAATAGAAATCGCCACTTACCACATCTTTAGGTACAAACAAAATAGAGATAAAATCTATTATTTTTTCCAGTTTAGTGGCTTTAGGTAAAATGGCTTCCTGAATTTTTTTAGCGTAATTGATACTGTCGGTAATGTTTTTATTAGCAACCTCAATAATTTTCTTTTGGGTTTCTAACTTGGAATTTATTTGCTCTACTTTTTCTTTCTCCTCACGCAGCTCTTTGGTTCTTTCATCTACTTTTTGCGTTAGAATTTGTTGTTCTTTTTTAAGTTTTTTGGTGCGGTAATCCATTATAAAATAGAAACTTAAAAGAACAGTAAAAACAGCTATTACATAAAACCAAGTAGTTTGCCACCAAGGTGGAGTTATTGAAAAAGAAAAAGTTAGCGGTTCTTCTATCCAAACGCCATCGGCATTTTTGGCTTTAAGCATAAAGGTATAATCTCCGGGAGGAATAGCGGTATAAACTGCTTTTTGGTCGGTGGTTGTTGGCAGCCAATTATTGTCTAATCCTTCTAGCTTGTATTGATAAACCACCTGTTCAGGATTGGTTAACGAAACGCCAACATATTCAAAAATAAGGTTGTTGTTTACATAGGTTAATGATAGGTTTTTAGGGAGTTTATTTTCTACTTCGCCAAAAGTACTCCAATCTACATCTTCAAAATTGAGTTTAATAGTATTGAGTGATAGGATTGGTGGTTGTGTATTTTTGATATCGTATTCTTCATTATAAATATAAACCCCGTTGATAGTTCCAAAATAAAGTTCTCCATTTTTATTTTTATAAACGGCATTCAAATTACACTCAACACCATTAAAACCTTCGTTTTTTGAGAAATTTTTAACATCTATTTTTTTAGTTGCATCGTTAAGCAATTCATAAACAGATGCAATTTTTATTTTATCTATTCCTTTGTTGGAACCAACAAACATAAAATCGTTGGTCTTTTCAAGAAAGTAAACATTTTCAGAAGTTAAGCCATTCTGCTCATTAAGTTTATTGAATTTTTTTCCATCATAAATATATATTCCATCACTTGTTCCTATCCATAAATTATTTTTATCATCTACTCTAAAACTTCTGGCTCTATTGCAAAACAACTGTTCTTCTTTACTCAAAAATGTAAACGTGTTATTAGCATAGCTATAAACGCCATTGTTAGATGCTAAATACAATTTGCCTTTATATTCCTGAATGGCATAAATAGCATCAATAGGAGCACCTTTTAGTAAATAGAGTGTATCGTTTTGATAATGATAGATGCCTGATTTTCCTCCAACAAATAAGGAATTATTATACCAATAAGTAGTATAAATATCATCTGTTGTCTTTTCACCTCCAACAATAATTGTAGGATAAAATTTATTGTCTTTCAATAATTTAAGTCCATTGTTGGTTCCTATAATTATTTGATTATTAACTTCATTAATATGAAAAATAAATTGAGCATCTATATCAATATTAGAAAAAGATTTAATTTTATTTTCTTCTTTAAACACATCTATACCTCCGGTATATCCTATTAAAACCTCTTCGTTATTGTTTTCATAAATAGTATTGATATAACTATTGGTCAAACCACTATTTTTATCAATAGAATTGAATATGAAATTGGGTTTAATAATGCCATTTCCAATAGAACCTAACCACAAATTCGATTCGTTGTCAGTAAAAATAGTCCAGATTTTAGAATAATTAAATCCATTATCTTCTTTTATTATTCGATATTTCTTTGTGTTAATATCTAAAAAATACAACTGTTTATTTAGTGCTCCAAAAACAAGTTCATTTTTATTAAAACGTGCAGAAGAAGTAATGGTTAAAGAAAGTCTTTCTACTTGAGGCAAATCAATGCTATAAATTTTCTGCTGATCAATTACATCTATTCCTTTTATTGAGCCAATAAACAACTCATTTTTCTGTCCTTCAATAATGGTTTTGATATAATTTGATAATAAACCATCTTTTTCTGTGAAATTTTGTACTTCGCCATCCTTGTTTATTTTGAAAACACCATGTTCTCTCGTTCCTACCCATACATTGTTAGCGGCATCAATATAAATACAATTGATAAATGCAGCATTAAGTTCTGTGTTAGATGATTCATAAAAAATAACACTATCTACTTTTTCGTCATATTGATAAAGTCCTTTTGCTGATCCAAACCAAACTGTAGTATTTGCTGTATTCGTTTGAGTGCAATAAAAAGATTTATCGGTTTGGTAATTTGATAAGACATTGCTTAATGTATTATCCACTTTACTAATGCCTTGTTTGGTAGCAACCCAAACTTTTCCTGTTGAAGCAACAGAAACACCAAATACCACATTATTGGCTAATCTATTCTTTTCTTTAATGGTAAAAAAGGAATAGCCATCAAAAACCCCTAATCCACCACCATTGGAACCATAGAGTAAATATCCGTTTTTTGCTTGGTTGAGTGCTAATATATCTGCCTGTTCTAATCCATCAGCAACACTGTAATTAGTGAAGTTATAACGTAATTGTCCAAAAGTATTTTGTTCAACAACAAAAAGAAGAAATAGGATTATTGTAATTTTAATATAACTTCTCATTTTATGAATATAAAAAGCCTCGCAATCACGAGGCTTTCTTGATAAATACTTACTATCTTTTATTCTTTTATAATTTTAATAACAGTAGTTTTTTCTTTGTTAGATGCTTTTAAAATATAAATACCTGTTGGATAATTAGACAAATCCCATTGAACTTTGTTTGTTCCTTTTAGCATTGGTTCCAATTTTTCTTCCATCACTTTTCCTAATAAATCAATCAAACTTAAATGAATGGTTTCGCCTTCTTGAGATTCTATTTTTATGGTTACTGATGTATTAGTTGGATTAGGATAAACAACAATATTATCCGCTGTTGTTTTGTTTAATGGACTAATACTAGTTGGCAGCGGTCCGTTTAAAATAAACACCGTGTCTGCTCCTATGTAAAAATTTAATGAGTCTATTGACAGTGTCGGACTAGAACCAACTGTGGTTTCTACTGTGTAAATAGAATCATTAGGTAATCCTGGAATATTTGCCCGTATAATAAATGTAGCATTTAAGTTTAGTCCCGTAAATTCATAAAATCCACTACCGTTTGTAGAAGAAGTTCCCACTACACCACCCGGAGATTGATCTATAGTAATATCAATATCTGGGATTGGGTCGCCAAGTGCTTTATTATTAGGGATGGTTGCTAATTTACTGCCTGAAACATATCCATAATATTCATATACATGACCTCTACAAGCCCATTGACCATTTTGAGGAACAGCAACAGACATTAAGCTAATATCATAGGGCATAGCGTTTGAATAACAGTCTATATAGATAACTGAAGCACTATCCCATTGAGAATGTGGTGCATAATAAGTAGCCACAAAGTTAGAGTCGCCAACAGCTAAAGGTCTTGCTTTAATAATATAAAATCCTTGTGGTAAATAGTTAAATTGATAATTTCCGTTTGCATCTGATAAAGTATCGGCAATAAGTTCATATTGACCTGCTGTGGAAGGTTCAAATCGATACAAACTAACTTCAGCACTATCCGCCAATAATGACAAGGTATAAATTGTTCCTGATAAACTAAGGTTACAACCACAATAAGGATCGCTTGTTCCATTAGTTGGATCATCAGAAATAATAGGTAGCGTGTTGGAAGCAAAAGTTACCTCTCTAATACTATCTGTTAAGCTTAATAATGAAAAAGGCAACATTGCTGCTGATGGAAATACCTGAGGAACAGTATCAGCACATGTTTGTAGTTTACTATTTGTTTTTATAAATAATGCACCAGCATTATTTTGGTTAGGAATGTCCGAAACAAGCATCACACCCTGATCATTCGTTACATTCATATCATAATAAAAAGGATTGGTATGTGTTGCATTTTGTCTTATAGTTACCGCATCTAAAACTGACCCTAAAGAATCTATTTTTAAAATGGCATCTTGAGGTATGTTAGTATCAGAATAGGAAACGAAAACATATCCATGAGCATTAACTATTATTTTTCTAGGGTCTAAAGAAGTACTTGCATCATAATATTTTCTAATCCAATCAATTGTTCCAGAAGTAGGATTAAATTTAATAATTCCAATAGCACTATTCCCATTAGGTTGACTAACCATAAACCCAACATAAGCAGTAGTATTATTTTGAATAGCAACTCCAAAAGCACGTTGACTGGAGTGATTATCAATAAGATTAGTATCTGTAAAATGAACTGCTTTGCCCCAAATCTTATTTCCTAATGCATCTAATTTTATTAGATTAACAAAATGATATGCAGATGTATCCATAGGAAGTGGTTCACCTATAAAATTATTTCCCATTCCTGCTAAAACAAAACCACTATCTATAGTAGTTGCTCCTGATGTAAAAGTAATTTGCGTAGAATCTTCTGTATAACTAAAAAACTTATCCCACAGAACAGCTCCATTGTTTGCTACTTTCATAGCGTATCCATATTCAGGAATAACTTCCGCTGCCACACTTTCATCATAAGCTAAACCAAATAACAAAGCTTCATCATTTTCAGCATTAAGCACATTGTTTTCAATAAAGCTAAAAGAATCTAAAGGCAATGAATAATATTTGTTCCATAAAAAATTACCATTAAAATCTGTAGTATAAATAAAAGGTACTTCTCTAAATGAAGTGTCTGTAACACTTGTTGTAGCAATAGTTGTAGTTTTTAGTGTAACAAAAGAATTAACATTTGAAGGAGGTGAGAAGCTTGGTGGTGGAAAATTGTATATAGTATCACTAATTAAATTACCTTCAAAATCAATTTTGGCAGTATAATACCTTGGGTTAGATGTAGAGGTAAATATAGAGCCTGTTAATAAATATCCATCATTCAACGGAAGTGGTGTAACTCTATAATTATACATCATATCCGTTGGAATAATAAAATTTGGCATAATAGAATCCGTGAAGGTAATGTATTTAATTTGCTGGGCTTTTATTGTTGTAAAAGAAATAGCAAAAAATAGTACTATTAAAAGCGAATATTTATTTTTCATAAGTATATATTTATTGTTTTAAATCTAAAGAATTTGTTTAATCTAAAAGACAAATATAAAAAAAATAAGTAATAATTTTTTATATCTATAAATATAAAAGTAATAAATTAGACTGAAAAATAGTCACTTAGCAATAGATGCACTGATTTATTATCATTGCCAAGTAAAGGTTTCAAAAATATGTTCAATATCTTTTTGAATATATTCCAACACAGGTTGTATAGAATCTTGATTGGGAATATTATTGAAATACAAAGAGCCTGTTATAAAATGGTTGTTACTATCAGTTAAGTGGAACTGGTAAGAAGAAACGGTATTTCCTTCAATTTGATATATTAAGCCATAAACGTTTCTTTCTGGGAAAGAAATGGTGTTTTTTCAATATCAAATGCTTTTACGGTGTGTTTAAAAGCTAATGTTCGGGAGTCTTCTAAATAATCGTTAATGTTGTTGTTGTTTACAGGTAGATCCGTTTTATGCTCAAACCATTTTGTTAATAGAAAGTCCGAATAAGTTGCAAAAATCTTTTGTTGGTGCTTATGGTTCTTTTCAGTTAATGAAAAATGTTGCCATCCAAATAGGCTTAAAAGTGAATGGATATGTTGATGAACGTGAGGATTTTAATAAATCTGCTTGGGTTGCTTCACAGTTAATAAAAAAACATTAATATTTTAAGCTACATTTTTTAGTTTTTTAACATTTTTAATTACAATGTTATACATCACACCGTTATTTGGTGAAGATTGAATATTAAGCTCTCCATTAATCAATTTAGTTCTATTTTTTAAGCTTGAAAAACCAAGTCCTTTTTTTTTATTGATTATATTCATATCAAAGCCTATCCCGTTGTCAAAAGTATTTATATACAAATTGTTATTTTCCTGACTAATAATTATTTTCAATTCTGTAGCTTTAGAATGTTTGATGGTATTATTAATTATTTCTTGGAGAATTCTATAAACATTTATTTCTAACTTTTCTGAGAACCTTTTACCTTCTATATTAGATTCTAGAATTATATTACATTTAGAACATAACGATTCAATAGTTTTATTAAGCCCACTAATAATTCCAGCCTGTAAAGATGTGCATGATAAATCATGGCTAATAGCTCTTGCTTCTTTTAACAAATCAACTACTAAAGAACCAAGAACATTTAAAGAGGTATGACCTTCATCATGGTCGTGACAAATTGCTTTTAGAGCATTTATTTGCATATTACTTGCAGCTAGCATTTGCATAATTCCATCATGTAAATCTTGTGCAATTCTAGAGCGTTCAGCTTCTTGTATAGAGATTAATTGATCTCTTAATTTTAAATTTTCTAGCTCCATTTTTTTTTTCTTAGATATATCAGTTTGCAAAACTAAATATTGCATTATTTCATCTTTATCATTTTTAATAGGTAGTACTGTGGAATTTACCCAATAGTATGAGCCATCTTTTGCTTTGTTTCTAATTTCTCCTCTCCAAACATTTCCTCCTGATATAGTTGACCACAAGTTTTTGAAAAATATTTTAGAATGAAAGCCTGAATTAACAATACTAGGTCTTTTTCCTTCTAATTCTTCCTTTGAATATTTTGAAACATCACAAAATTTTTGATTTACTGATATGATTTTACCACTTAAGTCGGACACAAATGAAATGATATTGTGATTAATAGCATCCTGATATGCATTTAGAAGTATCTGTAATTTATTTTTAGTTTCTTTCTGTTTGCGGTATTTTAACACTATAATTGAAGTGAAAAAAATAGCAATTATAGAAATCAATCTGTTTGTCAAAATCATCCAATTTACTTCTTGTAAATTAAAATAGATAAATGCTTTTAATGAAATTAAAAATATTGTAATTGCTGTATAAGCAATAATAGTTTTTCTATTTTCACCAACAATAAATAAAAAACAACATAAGTACATTACACCAATAGCAACTCCAAGAGGAAGTAATAAATCAATAAAAAATACTGAAATTAAACCAATTAATGCATAAAGTTGAAATGGAGAAGATAGCTTCAGTTTTTTCATAAGATTAGCCTACTATTAAGTTTTAAAAATTAAAAATTATAAAGAACCGTAAATAATTATTCATAAAACATGATAAACATCATTATCAAATCATTATGTTTCGAAATAATTATTTGGTTAAATGAAAATATTTATACATAAGGAATTAGAGTTTTAAAGTTATTTCCATTCTAGCGTATTGAAAATCTGCTCTATGTCCTTTTTTATAAAGGTTAAGACAGGTTGTATAGAATCTTGATTGGGAATATTATTAAAATACAAAGAGCCTCTTATAAAATGGTTGTTACTATCCGTTAAATGAAATTGGTAAGAAGAAGCGGTATTTCCTTCAATTTCATAAACTAAGCCGTAAACGTTTCTCTCGGGAAAAGAAATGGTGTTTTGTTCAATATCAAATGCTTTTACGGTATGTTTAAATGCCAATGTTCGGGAGTCTTCTAAATAATCGTTAATGTTATTGTTTACAGGTTTGTAACTCATATAAATACTTGCATTTAGACTAGTAAAATTGATGTCGAACCAACAAGGGGTTTCCGTTTGGTTTGGATTACGAGTTATGTTGGCATAAATAGGAATCTCAAACTGGAAAGGGCATTCTAAATCAGTAGCCTGATATTTTTTTTCGGGTAAATCTATTCTGAAATAACCGGTAGGTTTTGGGGTGTAATTATCTGATTCGCAAGCTGCAATAAAAATAGTAACTAGAAGAAGTAATATTGTGTTTTTCATGTATTTGTTAAATGTTTAAATCTTCAGTCTTCAGTCTTCAGTCTTCAATTTTTAATCTCTAATTTCCAATCCTCAAATTAATCTCCCCTTTAAAAACCATTTCTGCTGGACCAATCAGCCAAATGTCAATAAATTTATTGTTGTCTCTTTTAAAAGCTACTTTTAATTGACCACCTTCTGTTTGGACATTAATTTTTGAAGCTCCTAAGTTGTTTTTATGAGCAATACTCAGCGCAGCCGCAGTAACACCTGTTCCACAAGATAGTGTTTCGTTTTCTACCCCTCTTTCGTAAGTTCTAATTCTCACCGTATTATTGTCTTCCTGACAAATAAAATTTACATTGGTTCCTTCAGCTTTAAATCTTTCCGAATATCTTATTTCAGCTCCTTTTTGTGGGACATCAATTTTGTCAATTTCGTTGGTTTCTACAATGTAATGAGGCGATCCGGTATTGATAAAATAGTAATCTGTGCCTTTTTCGATTGTTTCAACATCGTGCATTTTTAGGCTCACTTCATTTTCTTTATTTATCCATGCTTCATGTTCTCCATCGGTAGAAAGAAAAAATGCCTGACTTTCAATAATTCCTAAGAATTTGGCAAAAGCAACTGCACATCTGCTACCGTTTCCGCAAAAGCTTTGAGAGCCATCAGCATTAAAATAAATCATGTTAAAATCTAACTCATCATGGTTTTCAATTAAAATGAGTCCATCTGCTCCAATACCAAATTTTCGGTCGCACAATTGTTGAACAAGAGCAATATTATCCTTGTCGAATAGATGATTTCTATTGTCTATCATCACAAAATCGTTGCCTGTACCTTGGTATTTATAAAAAGTGATAGTTTTCAATTTACTAATAAAGATTTGATGGTTGTTGATGTAAAACTCAAAGTTAGTCCAATTTATATCGTCTGGAAGACTTTTTTTCTGAAAGTTTTCTTTTTTCGTTTAGTCGTTGTTCTTTGGATGCTTTAGAGGGTTTTGTTTTCTTTCTGGCAACTTTTGGAGTTAATGCTTTTTCTATTAAAGTTAAAAAACGTTCAATCGCTATTTCTTTGTTTTTAAGTTGGCTTCTGGTAGTGTCAGCTTGTAGTCTGAATATCCCAAGATTGTTAATTCTGTTCTTAAGTTTATTTAAAATGAGTTGTTTTTGTTCATCAGAAAGTATTTTAGAGTTTTCTAAATCAAACAGTAACTCTACTTTTGTGGAAACTTTATTTACATTCTGCCCGCCTGCACCACCACTTTTGCTGGTGGTAAATGTTAGTTCTTTTATGAGAGCTGTTTTGTCCATTATTAATTTTCTATCTCGAGCTTAAAGCCAACGCCATGAATGTTGGTGATGGTTATTTTTTTATCATCGCTAAGGTATTTTCTTAGTTTAGAAATAAATACATCCATGCTTCTACCACTAAAATAATCATCATTTCCCCAAATGTTTTTTAATATCATTTCTCTGGGAGCAATATCATTTTTGTGCTTACATAAATAACTCAGTATTTTAGTTTCTTTTTTGGTTAGGCTTCTTTCGCTATTTTTATGCTTAAGTAATTGATTTTTAATATCTAATTCGTAATCACCAATAATGTAAGAGTTTACTTCCTCTTCATCTTCTTTTGATAGCAAATTTGAGCGTCTTAAAACGGCTTCTAATCTTAAAACAAATTCTTGAAAATCGAATGGTTTGGTAATATAATCATCGGCACCAACCGTAAAACCTCTAACTTTATCGGGTTGTAAAGATTTGGCTGTTAGAAAAATAATAGGAATATCAGGATTAATATCTCTGATGGTTTCAGCAACTTCAAAACCACCTTTCTTGGGCATCATCACATCTAAAATACAAGCATCAAAGTTGTTGTTTACAAAGGTTTTTAGTGCTTGTTCACCATCAATACAAAGTGTAACTTCATATCCCATTGCTTTAAGGTTGTCTTGAACAACAAAACCTAAATTGGTATCATCTTCGGCTAATAAAATGTGTAGTTTTTTATTGTTTCCCATACTTTATCTATTTATTGTTTATTTTAAGTGGCAATTTAATAATAAATGTAGAACCTTCATTCTTTTTACTAACTAATCGTACACTTCCATTGTAGAATTCCACAATGGTTTTTACATAATTTAACCCTAAACCAAACCCTTTGATATTATGCACATTTCCTGTTGGTTCTCTGTAAAATTTCTCAAAAATATGTTTTTGTGCTTCTTCAGAAATACCTACACCATTATCTCTCACGCTTATTTCTATTCCATTTTTGTATGGAGAAGTACTTATTGTTATGATAGGGTTTTCAGGTGAATACTTTATAGCATTATCAATAAGATTATATAAAATATTAGAAATATGTACTTTATCACCATGGAAAATATGTTCAGGAGCTTTTAATTGAGCTGTAATTTGTCCTCCTTGCTGACTAACAAGCAATTCAAAGCTTTTTATAGAATTTTCTATTAATTCATGCAAATCTATCGGTTCATTTTCAAGCTTAAGTTTATCTCTTTCAATAGTTGCTAACTGAAGTACTTTATCTACTTGGTTTTTCAATCTATTATTTTCGTCTTGAATAATTTTAGCGTAACTTTTTAAGCGTTCGGGTTGTTGAATAATGTCAGGGTTAAGTAACACCTCTGCCGAGAGTGATATAGTAGAGATAGGGGTTTTAAATTCGTGTGTAATGTTATTGATGAAATCGTTTTTAATTTCGGATAATCGCTTTTGTTTGAGTATGATGTTAATAGTATAAGAGAAGAAAATAATAATGATTAAAATTATAGACGAGCTAAATATCCAAATGCCCATTTTATTTAGGATGTAGGCATTTTTAGTTGGAAAATAAACGCCAAAATAATGTCCGTCTTTATCCCATTTTATATTTGATGAAGCAACCTGAAGTTCATCTTTTTCAGCATCTTGTACCGAAATGTAATTGCCAAAAACAATAGAATCGGTAAAACAATCATAAATTACATATTCAAAATCTAAGGTAAGGTTTCGACTAGTAAAATGCTTTTTTAATAAGGTTTCTAAAAGGTAAGGATGAACAGTATCGTTTATTACTGCAGTAAAATAATTAGAACTTATTTGTTTTACGGGGTTAATTAAATCAGATTCATCTTTATTAATGTTCAACAATTCATGAGTTACATTTGTAAGAGCAATATGCACCCTATCATTAAATTGTTTCTCTTCTAAATTATAAGCATTTTTTACCCAAAATATTTGTGTAGCTATCATTCCTATTAAGGAAACAACAGCAAAAACGATTATAATTTGGATAGTTTTTCTATTCATTTATGTGGTTAATTATTTCTCGTGGTTGTTTAATAATGATAAAAGTAAGAAAATTCGTTACTATGTGCTAAAATTTAAAATCATTAAGGATGAAAAATGTACTTTTGTAGTGTAAAATTAAGTTGAAAATTATTAAAAAATATATAATATGAAAGCATACGTATTTCCGGGACAAGGTTCTCAATTTGTAGGAATGGGTAAAGATTTATACGAAAATTCAGCATTAGCAAAAGAAATGTTTGATAGAGCAAACGAAGTGTTAGGTTTTAACATTACCGATATTATGTTTAATGGTACTGATGAAGATTTGAAACAAACAAAGGTAACTCAACCGGCAATATTTTTACATTCGGTTATTTTAGCCAAAACCATGGGCGATGCTTTTCAACCTGATATGGTTGCCGGACATTCTTTAGGAGAATTTTCTGCTTTGGTTGCAGCTGGAGCACTTTCTTTTGAAGATGGGTTGAAATTGGTTTTAGCCAGAGCTTTAGCTATGCAAAAAGCTTGTGAAAAAGAACCATCTACTATGGCAGCTATTTTAAATTTAGATGATGATGTAGTAGAGAAAATTTGTAGCGAAATTGATGGTGTTGTTGTTCCTGCAAACTATAACTGCCCTGGTCAGTTGGTAATTTCAGGAAGTGTAGAAGCAGTACAAACAGCTTGCGAAAAACTAACAGAAGCTGGAGCAAGAAGAGCATTGATTTTACCTGTTGGAGGAGCTTTTCATTCTCCACTTATGGAACCAGCAAGAGAAGAGTTAGCTGCAGCAATAAACAGCACGAATATTAATTCGCCAATTTGTCCTATTTACCAGAATGTAAATGCTTTACCAATGACAGATTCGGAACAAATTAAAGCTAATTTAATAGCACAACTTACTGCTCCTGTAAAATGGACACAAACCATGCAAAACATGTTGCAAGATGGTGCTTCATCTGTTATAGAAGTTGGTCCGGGAAAAGTATTGCAAGGATTATTTAAAAAAGTAAACAGAGAAATAGAAACTCAAAGTGCTTAAACTAATATACATTTAAAATTACTCAACTATGAAACTTATATTATTTTCAATAGTATTGCTAGGGTTAGGAATTGCAGGAATTGCAGTTAAAATTCTTTTCAAGAAAAATGGCAAGTTTTCTGGAACTTGTGCTAGTAATAGTCCTTTTTTAAATAAAGAAGGAGAGGCTTGCGGTTTTTGTGGTGCTTTACCAGAGGAACAATGTAAAAAAGAAGAATAAAAAAACTAACAGTTTTTTATTGAAACTAGTTAGAGATGTTTCAATTTTAGTAATATAAAAAAGAGAGGCTTACCAAACTGGTAAGCCTCTCTTTTAGTTTTAGGTTTAAATAGAAAGTATTTTAAGGTTTAATAAATTTTGACGAATAGTTAAAACTATCATTGGTTATTCTAATAAAGTAAACGCCTTTAGCAGCATTGTTTAAATTAAGTTTTTCAATTTGATTATCACTACCAACAGTAATGGTTTTGTCAACAATTACTTGTCCTAGGGCATTCATTACAGTAGCATTGTAATTCCCTGTAGGGATTTTCTTAATTCTTACTTCAAGTTCGTTTTGCGTAGCATTGTAGAAAGCGTTAATGCCATTATTTTGTTGTAACTCATCAATATCAGTACAACTGTTTACTGTTGCAGTTACAGGCTCTCTGCCGCTAATACAATCAGGAGCTTTCACTTTCCAATTGTAGAAGAAATAATAATGAGATAAACCACCATTCGTTCCTGCAGTACTTCGAGTTATTGAACCCATACCGCTTAAGGTATAAGGATAGTTAACCCCTCCGTCATTTCTGTAAAGGTCAATAGCAGAACCATTAGCAAGTCTTAATTGGTAATCTGTTCCGGGCATTACATTAAAATTTAATGGTACAGTAAATTGTCCTGTAGGAATATTTACAGTAGTTGTCGCAATAAGTACATTACTACTGCTTCTCAACTCTATTGTTCTGTTTCCGGCAGTACTTGAATATACATCTACTTCAATAATTTCCATTGGAGCATAAACATCAAACAATAAATGTTGTTGCGTATTAAAATTAGCTCCACCACCAGCATTAGTTGGTTTTCCCATAGTTAGGGTAGGAGAGATGATAGCATCTTCAACATAATAAGTAGTTGTTGTAGCTAATACAGGAGTTGTATAACTTGTACCAGTATTAATAATTGTTCCTCCGGTAGCAACATTGTACCAATTTAATGTTCCACTTCCTGATGCAGAAAGATTGGCAACAGTGTTTTCACAAATAGCATCACCTACTACAGAAGGGTTTGAAGGTAAATTAACATTTATATAGTTGGTTTTGGTCTCAACATGATTACCAATAGCGTTGGTTGCAGTTAATTGAACGGTATAAGTTGCACTAGCAGTATAAGTATGTGAAGGGTGTTGAAGTGTTGAATTATTTCCATCACCAAAATCCCATAACCAACTAGTTGGACCGTTAGTTGACATATCTGTAAATTGAATTTCTCCTGTACAAGTGCTATCAACATTTGATGTAAAATTAGCAACAGGAGCAACGTTTGATAGGTTACAAGACCAGCTTATTTCAAATCCAGCATCTTCAACTCCACCATCAGAAGAAAATTCTATAGTTATAGAACCTCCTGTAGAAGCTATTGTTGTTGGTACATTGTTGTTGCAATATGTCCCAATTAAAGCAGCACCTGTGGTTGCTCCATCGTAAACATTTAAGTAATCATAATTACAAGTAGTTCCTTGCCCAGCTTCAATGTCAAAACTGGTAAAATTAAGCGTTACATCAGCTGCTCCTGTTGGTGAAATAGTAATAACTGAAGTTTCATTCGCTCCATAATTTCCATTCGGTCCACCACTATCGAAAATAGTTCCAGTACATGCTGTTTGTGTAGCAGCTGAACCATTTGCCGGCAAGGTAATGATACAAGGTAAATTGTTGTCAATAGTAATGTAAGCATTTTTTACGATAGTATCTTTTCCGCAAGAAGCTCCTCCATCTGCAATTAGCGTAACATTGTAAGTTCCGTTTGCTGTATATGTGTGAGTAGGGTTAGTTTGTGTGCTAGTGTTTCCATCACCAAAGTTCCACTGAAAAGTATTTCCATTAATACTAGTGTTGTTAAAAGTAACAGTAAAAGGAGCAACGCAAGAAGTAGTTATTGAAGCATTAAAATCACTTACCGTAAATGGAGAGTATGGTCCACCAACTCCAACAGCATACCAAGCATTTGTTGTAGATGCTACTTCAGGAGAACAACCACCATATAAATCAACGGCAGATTGAATAGCATAAAAACGAGCATCTGCATAACCGGATGAAGTGGTTAAATAAACTATTAAGTTTCTATAAGCTATTTTTCCGGCTTTTGTTAATCCTAATCCGGTAACATTATAGCTGTCATTATTGTCATTTGTTCCTGACCCCCCTATAGTTAGTAAGTAATACCAGTGATTTTGAACACCACTGTTAGTATGTACACCACCATTGTCACCTCCTGTAAGAGAAGCCCAATTTTGACCAAAATAAGTGTCCGGATCACCTTCAGCTTTTGGGTTTTGCATGTTTCTAATAACAATTCCTAAATCTTCACCCACTTGCCAACTGTTTTGAGTTGGACGTGCGTATCTTTCAATACTATTTCCAAAAATATCACTAAAAGATTCGTTTAACGCACCTGATTCCGCTTGGTAAACTAAGTTAGCAGTAAAAGTGGTAAGTCCATGAGTAATTTCGTGTCCAGCAATATCAATAGCAGTTAATGGAGTTGCATTGTTATTTCCATCACCGTAAGTCATTCGTTGTCCATCCCAAAAAGCATTAAAAAAGTTGTTGTCGTAATGAACATAACTGTTCAGTTGAAAACCATTATTATCAATACTGTTTCTCCCATGTTCAAGAAAAAAATAATCATAAGTCATTTCTGCACCCCAGTGGGCATCAGTAGCATAAACATCAACAGCTGGATTAAAAGTTGTCCAGTTGGCTGTAGCATTTGTAAAATCAGTATTAGAATAATTTGTAGTATTACTACAGTTAAATGTTCTAATACCATTTCCTCTTCCTGTTTCTCTTAATCTATAGTTGCTGCCTGTAAAGTCAGAAGTCATGGTTTTTGTTCCGCTATAACCTGTAGCGGCAGTACCAACGACATCAGCATCGTGTAATTTGCTTTCTTCCCAAAGAACAGTTCCATTGGTAGCATCAACATAAATTTCCCTTCTGCTTAAAGGTTCTTGAGCATAAATATTAAAAATATAAGCCAATTTAAGTGCATTGGTAACATTTCCACCTTCATTTATAAAAACTAATTCTCCTTTTGGATAATAGGTTGCATTAGGATCATTTTGTTCCCATTTTAAATGATTTTCTGCTTCAGCAATTTCCCATTTATATAAATCGGCATTAATATGATTAAGTGCCTTATATAAAGCAGTACTTTCTGCTATTGAATTTTTTGATGGACCATTGGCATTATCAAACAATTCTCCATTCATTGAGTAGATAAGCCCATTTTTAGTATGAGCAATAAACATGGCTAATTTTACTGGAATTCCATTAATGGTTTGCTGGTATCTATAGTGAGTATAACCTAAATCATCTTGGTAAGTGTCTAATAATTTTAAACCATAATTGTCATCGGTTTTATAATATTGTCTTAACCAACTTTCAAGTTTTGCTAAAGGAAGTTCTTTTCCGTTTACAAATTGAACATAATTAGGAACAGCGGTGAAATTTTTAACTCTGACTAAGTTGGAGTTTGCTGCAATTTGGTGGGCTTCATTTCCTGAGAAGACATTAGCATCATTGTTAGCAAAAGTTGTTGAAAAAGAAATGACAACAGCTATTAAAATAGATAAGATTTTTTGCATGGATAGAGTTTTTAGTAATTATCGGTCATAAAATTAACAATAATTCACATAAAAAATTAGTGGAAATACTTAAATTCTTGGAATCTTAAAAGAAGAATTATGGATTAAAAACTTACTTTTTCGCCATTTAAAATAACCGTTTCGATTGGATTAGAACCAAAAGCATAAGGTATATGATGGAAAGAAGGAATTACTTTGGTGATAATAAGATTGGCTTTTTTACCAATAGCTATGCTACCTAACTCTTTACTTAAATTCATGGCATAAGCTCCGTTTATGGTAGCTGCATTTATTGCTTCTTCGGGAGTCATTCTTAATTTTATACAAGCCAATGAAAGTACAAAGGGCATGTTTCCTGAAGGGGTTGATCCGGGGTTGTAATCTGTAGCTAAACAAACAGGCAAATTGTTATTAATAAGTTCTCGTGCAGGAGCATAAGGAATGTTTAAAAAGAAAGAACAAGAGGGAAGTAAGGTCGGCATGGTGGATGAATTGGCTAAATCTTTAATGTCTTGCTCTGTCATCACTTCTAAATGATCAACGGATAACGCATTGTTTTTAATTCCTATCTGAATTCCACCAATAGAGTTAAATTGGTTAACGTGTATTTTGGGAGTTAACCCTTGTTTTATTCCTGCCTGAATAATTCGTTCTGTTTCTTCGGGAGTAAAATAATTTTTCTCACAAAAAACATCAATATAATCGGCTAAGTTTTCTTCTTTTATAATAGGTAGCATTTCGTTTATAATGCTATCTATATATCCATTTCTGTTTTCTTTAAAGGTGGTAGGAAGAGCATGAGCTCCTAAAAAAGTAGCTTTTATAGTAACGGGACAGGCAGCTTTCAGTCTTTTAATTACCCGCAACATTTTCAGTTCACTTTCAACAGTAAGTCCGTAGCCGCTTTTAATTTCTATAGCTCCTGTTCCGGTGCTAATTACTTCATTTATTCTGTGAAGAGCAGCATCAAACAATTCGTTTTCTGAGGCAGCTTGTAATTTTTTAGCAGAATTTAAAATGCCACCACCTTTAGCAGCAATTTCTTCGTAAGTGAGTCCATTAATTCTATCTACAAATTCACTTTCTCTTGAGGCAGCAAAAACGATGTGCGTGTGAGAGTCGCAAAAAGTAGGCATTACTATTTTGTCGCTAGCATCAATTACCTCTAAATTAGACCAATCTGTAATTCCACCCCAGTTGTCCATAGAACCAAAAGCAATTATTCTATCTCCTTCTATGGCTAACCATGCATTTTTTAAAGTATTAAGGGTTGCCATTTCTTTACCAACCACCTTTTCTTTAGGAGTTGTTTCTACCTGAATAAGTTCTTTGATGTTTTTTATTAAGATTTTTTTCATTTTATGGATTAGAGTTTTTTAGATAAATTAATTTTTAATGAGAAATTGCTACTTCAATAAATTTAGAAACTGGTGTGTTGCTTTTATCAGCAACACTATCTATTGGAACCAATACATTTGTTTCAGGGAAATAAGTGGCTACACAACCTTTTGCAATGTTGTAAGGAACAATTTTAAAATTGCGAGCAACACGTTCTTCTCCATTAAAAAAGCTGGTTAAATGAACAATTTGTTCCGCTTTCAAATTACTTTCTTTAATGTCCGATTTGTTCATTAAGATCACTCTTCTTTCGTTGATGATTCCTCTGTATCTATCATCCATACCATAAATAGTAGTGTTGTATTGATCATGAGTTCTTATGGTCATCATAATAAAGTTGCCTTTAGCCACTTTATTCTCAACTAAGGGATTAATGGTAAATTTTGCTTTTTTGTCGGGTAGATTGAAATTTCTTTCTCGAGCACCATTAGGCAAATAAAAACCACTAGGTTGTTGAACTTTTTCATTAAAATTTTCAAAACCGGGAATAGTAGCTGCAATGTGGTCTCTTACGACATTATAATCATCTTTCATTGCTGTCCAATTAATGGGACTGTTTTTAAAAGTAGCATTTGCAATTCCTGCAATAATAGCATGTTCACTTTGTAAATGTGGCGATGCAGGATCAAAACTACCTTTACTTTTATGAACAATTCCCATAGAGTTTTCAACCGTAATAAATTGTTTTCCTGTTGCTTGTATATCTGTTTCGGAACGAGAGATACAAGGAAGAATTAGTGCTTCTTTGCCTGTAACCAAATGAGAACGGTTAAGTTTGGTAGAAACTTGTATGGTTAAATCGCAATTTTGCATGGCTTTTCCTGTGTATTCACTATCGGGAGTAGCAGAAATAAAATTTCCTCCCATAGCCATAAAAACCCTCACTTTATTTTCGTTCATGGCTTTAATAGCTTCTACTGCATCATAACCATCTTCTCTAGGACACTGTATAGAAAAATGTTCATTTAGGTTAGCTAAAAAATCAGGATTAGGTTTTTCCCAAATCCCCATCGTTCTGTCACCTTGTACATTACTGTGTCCTCTAACAGGACAAGTTCCTGCTCCGGGTTTTCCTATACTTCCTTTTACCAATAAAAGATTAACTACTTCTCTAATAGTGTTTACTGCATTTTTATGTTGGGTTAATCCCATTGCCCAGCAAACAATAATTTTTTTCTTTTCGATGAGTAATTCGGCAAAAGCTCTTATTTCTGTTTCACTAATTCCACTTTCAGCAACTGCTTTATTAAAATCAGTGTTTTTAATATCGGTTATAAATTCATCATAATTTACGCAATGGTTATTGATGAAATCTAAATCAAAAACTTTCCCTAGATGGTTGGTCTCTGCTTCTAACATAAGGTATAACACGGCTTTTAACAAAGCGATATCACCGTTAATTTTTACTTGTAAGTATACATCATTAATTTTTTCGCCACCTTTAATAATAGAAAGTGGATTTTGAGGGTCAATAAACACATTATTTCCTGCTTCTGGAATAGGGTTGATGGTGATTATTTTACCTCCATTTGCTTTGCATTTTTCAAGTGCAGTTAACATTCTAGGGTGGTTGGTACCTGGGTTTTGCCCCATTACAACAATAACTTCTGCAATATGTAAATCTTCTAAGGTTACGCTTCCTTTTCCAATACCTAAGGTTTCGCTTAATGCAGTTCCACTAGATTCGTGGCACATGTTGGAACAATCGGGTAAATTGTTGGTGCCCAACTGACGAACAAAAAGTTGGTACATGTAAGCAGCTTCATTGCTTGTTCTTCCTGAGGTGTAAAAAACAGCTTCATCAGGCGAGGAAAGGCTGTTGAGTTTGTTGCCAATTAATTCAAAAGCTTTTTCCCAAGAAATAGGTTCGTAGTAAGAACTACCTTCTCTTAAGTACATTGGTTCGGTAATTCTTCCTGCCTTTCCGATAGCGTAATCTGTCCATTTACTAAGTTCTTCTACACTGTATTTTTTAAAGAATTCGGGAGTAACTTTTTTTGTGGTAGCTTCTTCGGCTATGGCTTTCACACCATTTTCGCAATATTCGCCTAAAGAAGAACGCTTGCCATCAGGATCAGGCCAGGCACAACCGGGACAATCAAAACCATCTTTTTGGTTCATTTTATTCAGTACTTTAATGCCTTGCCAAATGCCTAGCTCTTCACTTATGTGTTTCATAGAAGAAATTAAAGCAGGAATTCCAGCTGCTTTTTCTTTACGTTCCGTAAGTTTAAGCTTACTAAATTCCTCTGGCGGAACAATTTGTACTTTTCTATTTGACATACCAATTAGTTTTGATGTTTACAAAGATAATAAATCTCCTCAATCGGGTTTAAGCAGTTGTTTTTTCTTTAATAGTTTCATACTCTTTTTCAGAAATTACATCGCAATAAGCTTCATAATTAATGCTTAAATCTTCAATTAAATTTCTGTCGGGTAATATTTTGGCTTTAAAATAATAAAGCGTGTAAGTGTTGCCAAGTACTTGAATTTCTTCAAATTCCTCTTTGGAGATAATCTTAAAATAAGATTTGTTGTTTTTATATTTTCTATAAATAGGATAATTTATATTTGAAGTGTTTGTCATGAATAAAAATTGAGCTTTAAAAGGCTCGTAAAGCTAAGAAAAACCTAAACAATAATTAGTAAAAATTAACAAAAAATAAAGAACATTTTTTAGTACTTTCGCAACAATTATTTTCAAAAATTTATGAGCGATTTATCAGATAAAATAATAGGAGAAGGGTTAACCTATGATGACGTGTTAATGGTACCTGCCTATTCAGAAGTGCTTCCTAGAGAAGTTTCAATCACAACAAAATTCACTAAAAAAATTGAGCTTAAAACACCAATAGTTTCTGCTGCTATGGATACAGTAACAGAATCTAAATTGGCTATTGCTATAGCTCAAGAAGGAGGAATAGGTGTATTGCATAAAAATATGACTATTGAACAACAGGCGGAAAAAGTGAGAATTGTTAAGCGTTCTGAAAGTGGTATGATTCAAGACCCTGTTACCATATTAAATGGAGCAAATGTTGGTGATGCATTGGCGTTAATGTCTAAACATAAAATAGGAGGCATCCCTGTGGTAAACGAACAAAGAAAATTGGTTGGAATTGTAACTAACAGAGATTTGCGTTTTCAGAAAAATATGGAAACACCTATTGCTCAGGTAATGACTTCTGAAAATATTATTACCGCTAAACAAGGAACTAATTTAGAAAAAGCCAGAGAGATTCTTCAAGAATATAAAATTGAAAAATTGCCTGTAGTAAATGAAAATAACGAACTAATTGGATTAATTACATATAAAGACATCAAAAAAGTTATTCTTAAACCAAATGCTTGTAAAGATGAGTATGGAAGGTTAAGAGTAGCAGCAGCAGTTGGAGTAACAGCAGATGTGTTGGAGAGAGTTGGAGCGTTAGAAAAAGCTGGAGTAGATGCAGTAATTATTGATACTGCTCACGGACATTCAAGAGGAGTGATAGAAACATTAAAAACAGTTAAGTCAACTTTTCCAAACTTACAAGTAGTAGTAGGAAATATTGCTACCAAAGAAGCAGCATTAGCATTGGTGGAAGCAGGAGCAGATGCAGTGAAAGTAGGAATTGGACCTGGTTCTATTTGTACTACAAGAATTATTGCTGGTGTTGGGGTTCCGCAACTTTCGGCAGTAATGATGGTTGCTGAAGGATTAAAAGGTACAGGTGTACCAATGATTGCTGATGGTGGAATTAGATTTACCGGAGATATTGTAAAAGCTTTATCGGCAGGAGCAGATTCAATTATGGCAGGCTCATTGTTTGCAGGTGTTGATGAATCTCCGGGAGAGACCATCATTTATGAAGGCAGAAAGTTTAAGGCATATAGAGGTATGGGATCAATAGAAGCCATGCAAAAAGGTTCTAAAGACAGATATTTTCAGGATGCTGAAGATGATATAGCTAAATTGGTACCGGAAGGAATCTCGGGAAGAGTACCTTATAAAGGGTTTTTGAGTGAGGTAATTTATCAAATGATAGGCGGATTAAAAGCAGGAATGGGCTATTGTGGAGCAAAAAATATTGAAGAATTGAAAAAAGCTAAATTCATTAGAATAACAGCTTCAGGAATGAATGAAAGTCATCCACATAATATTACGATTACCAGAGAAGCTCCTAATTATTCGAGACGATAGAAATTAGAGATTAGAAATTAAACTAAAAATTAAATTAGAATAAAATGAAAAAGTTAATTGTTTGTATAAGTTTCATATTGGGAACATTAGTAGTTTTTGCACAAAAAAATGATAGTCCAATATTAATGGAAATTGGAGATAAAAAAATCACCTTAGAAGAGTTTGAAGCCATATATAATAAAAACTCAGACAATAAAAAAAATACGAAAGAAGAAGTAGAAGACTATTTAGACTTATACATTAAATTTAAATTAAAAGTTGTAGAAGCTGAAGATTTAGGTATGGATACTTTACCTGCTTTTACACAAGAATTAGAAGGCTATAGAAAGCAACTGGCTCAACCTTATTTAAGCGATAGAGAAGTTACTGAAAAGTTAATTGAAGAAGCTTATGAAAGAATGAAGTATGATATTAAAGCAGCTCATATTTTAGTGAAGGTAACATTAGAAGCATCTCCAAAAGATACTCTAGCAGCTTATAATAAAATAATGAAAATTAGAAAAAGAATTGTTGGCGGAGAAGATTTTGAAAAAGTAGCTGCAGAAGTTTCTGAAGATCCATCAGCAGTTACAAACAAAGGTAATTTAGGTTATTTTTCAGCTTTTCAAATGGTTTATCCTTTTGAGTCAGCTGCCTATAATACAGAAGTAGGAAAAATTTCTATGCCTGTAAGAACAAGTTTTGGTTATCACTTAGTAAAAACATTTGATAAAAGAAAAGCCAGAGGAATTATGAAAGTAGCTCATATAATGGTGAGAGCAGATAAAAAATTAGGTGAAGCAGAAATCAACCAGAAAAAGGAAAAGATAGATGAAATTTATACTAAAGTAACTGCTGAAGATGCTGATTTTACAGCTTTAGCAAGACAATACTCAGAAGATAAAGAATCTGCTAAAAGAGGCGGAGAGCTACCTGCATTTGGTGCCGGAAAAATGGTAGAAGAGTTTGAGACAGCTGCTTTTGCTTTAGAAAATGATGGAGATATTTCAGCACCTATACTTACAGATTACGGCTGGCACATCATTAAACGTTTAGAGCTGAAAAACTTAGAATCTTATGAAGAATTATATCCAACATTAAAAGCTAAAGTAGCAAGAGATTCCAGAGCCAATAAGAGTAAAGAAATTGTAATTGAAAATATTAAGAAAGAGAACAATTTTAAAGAAGACCTTAAAAGAAGAAACGATTTTTATACAGCTGTAGATCAAAAGAAGTTTAACAAAGGAGAGTGGAAAGCTGAAGATGTTGCTAAACTAGATAAAGTAATGTTCGGGTTTTACCCAGCAGATGGTGAAAAATTTGAATACAGACAAACACAATTTGCAAAAAGATTAGAAAACCACATGAGCAGAAATGAGCCTACCAATGTAGATTTAAAGCCATACATCAACAAATTATACAATACTGTGGTTGAAGAAATGACTATGAGTTTTAAAAACAGAAGACTTCCTATTGTAAACAAAGAGTTTAGAATGTTGTTGCAAGAATACAGAGAAGGAATTTTGTTGTTTAACATTACCGATGAAAAAGTATGGAGCAAAGCAGTTAAAGATACTACCGGTTTAGAAGCTTTTTACGAAGCAAACAAACAAAATTATATGTGGGGAGAACGAGCAGATGCCGTTATCTACAAATGTAATAATGATAAAGTAGCTAAAAAAGTAGAGAAATTAATTAAGGCGAAAGCTAAAAAAGGATATAGTAATGAGGATATTCTTAAACAAATCAATAAAGACAGTCAACTTAATTTAACCATTGAAGAAGGTAAATTTACTAAAGAGCAAAACGAATTAGTTGCCAAAGCTAAATGGGAAAACAAAGCGATAACCAAACTTAATAATGAAAATGAAATTGTATTGATTGAAGTAAAAGAAGTATTAGCTCCTCAACCTAAATTACTAGATGAGGTAAGAGGATTGGTAACTTCAGATTATCAAAACAAATTGGAAAAAGAATGGGTAGAAACATTGAGAAAAAAATATCCTGTAAAAATTCATAAAGAAGTATTGTCTAAGTTAAATTAATTAGAAATTACTGAGATTAGAGATTGGAAATTAATCATTAACCATTAGCGATGAAACAACTTTTAGCAGTTATTTTAATTACACTATCATTTGTTTCTTGTGATTTAGATTTTTTTGCAAAACAAGAAGAAGACGACAAACAAGGTGTAGTTGTGGAGTTGGGAGAATATCAGTTAAAATTGAAAGAAATTGAAAATTTAACGTTAACAGGCATTACTAAAGAAGACAGTTTAACAATTGTAAATAATTTTATTGAAAATTGGATTAAAGAAAAATTAGTCTTGCAAAAAGCAGAGCTTAATTTAGATCAAAATCAGCAAGATTTTAAAAAGCAATTGGAAGACTACAGAACAACACTTCTAATTTATACTTATGAAAAAGAGTTAATAAAACAAAAACTAGACACTTTTGTAGCTGAAGATGAGATAAAAGCCTATTACGATAAAAACCCTGAGAATTTTAAGCTGATAAACGATATTGTTAAAGTGAAGTTTATGAAAGTACCTTTAAAAGCACCTAAAATTAAAAGAGTAAAAAAGAATTTTGCTTCAAATGAAGAAAAAGACCAACAAGAAGTGAAAGAATATGCACATCAATATGCCGAAAAGTTTTATTTTAATGAAGAAGAATGGATAGAAGTAAATGATTTAAAAAAAGAACTACCTTTATCGGTTAACTATCAAATTACGGCAAACAACAATATGGTGCTTGAAGATTCGTTAGCCTATTATTTTCTAAAAATTAATGACCATATAAAAAGTGGAGATGTTGCTCCCTTAGCTTTTGAAACTAACAATATAAAAAACATTATTATTAATAAAAGAAAACTTAATCTTTTAAAAAAATTAAAACACGATTTATACCAACAGGCAATTAACTCTAATAAAGTTAAGTTTTACAATAAAGAAGAAGAAAAAGAAATACAAAACTGATTTTAAATTTGAAATTAGAATACTGAAAACAGAAAAAGAAACAGATGAAAATAAATATAAAAAACATATTCTTCCTTACGCTAGTTTTAATTGGCAGCACATTAAAAAGTCAAACCGATGGTAAAGTATTAGACAAGACAATTGCCGTAGTAGGTGGAGAAATGTTATTGTTTTCGGCATTAGAATCTCAAATTGTTTCATTAAAATCTCAAGGCGTAATTGTAGATGATAATAACAAATGCGAAATAATGGAGGAGCTACTATTTCAAAAATTATTAATTCATCAAGCAAAACTAGATAGTTTGGAAGTTAGCGATGAAGAAGTGGAGATGGAAATTGATAGAAGGTTAAATTATTTTATTGCACAAATTGGTTCTGAGCGAAAATTGGAGCAATATTATAAAAAGACCATTAAAGAAATTAAAGAAGAGTTTAGAGGTACGGTTAAAGATCAAATGGTTAGTCAACGTATGCAAGGAAAAATTACTTCGGGATTAACCATTACACCAAAAGAAGTGAGAGATTTCTACAAAAAAATTCCTGAAGATTCTATACCGATGATAGAATCGGAAGTGAAATATGCTCAAATATTAATTTATGCTAAAGAAAGCGAAGAAGAAATAAATGCGGCTAAAGAACGAATTCAAGCCATTAGAGATAGAATTATTAAAGGAGAAGACTTTTCAACCTTAGCCATACTTTATTCAGAAGATGAAGGTTCAGCTAAAAATGGTGGAGAAATAGGTTTTTTAGGACGAGCAGAATTGGTTCCTGAATACTCAGCTACCGCTTTTAAATTAAAAAATACTGCAGTTTCTGAAATTGTAAAAACCAAGTTTGGCTTCCATATTATTCAATTAATAGAAAGAAGAGGTCAAAAAGTTAATACCAGACATATTCTTATCAAAATTAAAGTAAGCGAAAAAGAAGTACAAAATGCTAAAAATTTGGCTGACAGCATTTACAATGCACTGCCTACAGATACATTAACCTTTGGCGAATATGCTTTAAAATATTCTAACGATGAAAGTTCGGCCAAAAGTGATGGAGTAGTAGCTAACCCTCAAACAGGTACTGCATTTTTTAGTTTAGATGAAGTAGAACCACAAGTTTATTATACCTTAGAAAAACTTAAAGAAGGAGAAATTTCAAAACCTGTTCCTGCTCAATCTGCCGATGGTAAAAAAGGATACAGAATAGTTCAACTGATTAGCAAAACAGAGCCACACAAAGCTTCGTTAGAAACAGATTATTCTAAAATTCAACAAGCAGCACTAGGAGCTAAAGAAGCAGAGTATACGCTAAAATGGATTAAAGAAAAGTTAGCAGATACGCACGTTAACATTAGTGAAGAATACAAAAGTTGCTCATTTGAAAATCCTTGGGTAAAATAATTTTTTACCACTAACTAAAAAACTATACTATGTCAGAAAATAAATACAAATCGGAAGTGGAAGCAATAGATGACTTTGTTAAAAGGTACGATATTTTAAAGCAAGAAATTGGGAAAGTAATTGTTGGACAAGATGAGGTGATAAAAAGTGTGCTAATTTCTATTTTTAGTAGAGGACATTGTTTGTTAGTAGGGGTGCCTGGTTTGGCAAAAACCTTACTTATTAATACATTGGCAGATGCATTAGGATTGAGCTTTAACAGAATTCAATTTACTCCAGATTTAATGCCGTCAGACATTATAGGTTCTGAAATTTTAGATGAAACAAAGAACTTTAAATTTATTAAAGGTCCCTTATTTGCTAACATCATTTTAGCTGACGAGATTAACAGAACACCTCCAAAAACACAATCGGCATTATTGGAAGCCATGCAAGAAAAAACGGTAACAGCCGCAGGAAATCACTATAAATTAGACAATCCTTTCTTTGTGTTGGCAACTCAAAACCCAATAGAACAAGAAGGGACTTATCCTTTGCCCGAAGCACAGTTAGACAGGTTTATGTTTAATATTTGGGTAGATTATCCTAAATATGCTGAAGAGTTAGCCATTGTAAAAGCTACTACAACAGACAGCGATATCCAATTAAATAAAGTAATGAGTGCTGAGGAAATTATTTTCTTTCAGAATTTAATAAGAAAACTACCTGTTGCAGAAAATGTATTGGAATATGCTGTAAAATTAGCATCAAGCACCAGACCGGGTAATGAGTTCTCTCCTGAAATAGTGAATAATTATTTAAGTTGGGGAGCAGGACCAAGAGCTTCACAATATTTAATTGTTGGAGCTAAATGTCATGCAGCACTAAACGGAAAATATTCTCCGGATATTGATGATGTAAAAGCTGTAGCAGCACCAATTTTAAGACACAGAATTGTAAGAAATTACAAAGCAGAAGCAGATGGCTATTCTATAGAAAAAATTATAGAAGCCTTGTTATAAAATCTTTTCGGCTGTTTTTACAAATTTCATTTAACATCTTTTAAGACGACATGTTTTAAATTGCCTTGTATTATGGCTAATTTAGATGCATACACTTCCTTAAGGTTATTATTACAACTCATACCGAGTTGATGCACAAATTTATTTTGTGAGATTGTACAATCTTTATTTACTTTCGGAGCAAGCCGAAAATCCTGAAAAGAGTAGGCATTACTTTAAAAAAAACTATACATTATGAACAGAGAAGAATATAAAAAAGAAGCAAAATCAACAGTTGACGAAGTTTTTGATAAAATAAATGAGCTTGAAGCTAAAAAAGAAAATGCTAAAACAGAAGTTAAAGCAAGTTATGATGAAAAATTAGCTGAACTAAAAGCCAAAAGAGATGAGATGCAAAACAAATATGAAGACTTGCTAACTTCTTCGGAAGATAAATGGGATGAAGTGAAAAATACTTTTGATAATGCGTCTAACTCATTTAAACAAGGTTTCTCGGAATTAACCACCTTGGTTAAATAATACCTTGGCGAGTTGATAAGAACAAAAAAGCAACCTAAATTCTTAGGTTGCTTTTTTATTATAAGATTAGCTTTTATAGCTTAATTACATAAATTTATCCATTACTTTTTGACTTACCCCAACGTTAGAGAAACCTCCATCATGAAATAAGTTTTGCATGGTTACATATTTGGTTAAATCAGAAAATAGAGAAATGCAATAATCTGCACAAGCCAATGCACTTGCATTACCTAATGGCGACATATCTTCTGCGTAATTAATAAACGCATCAAATCCTTTTACTCCGCTTCCGGCTGTTGTAGCAGTAGGCGATTGAGAAATAGTGTTTACTCTTACTTTTTTATCCATTCCAAAATGATAACCGAAATTTCTAGCAATAGATTCTAATAATGCTTTGGCATTAGACATATCATTATAGTTTGGGAAAACTCTTTGTGCTGCAATATATGATAATGCTAAAATTGAACCCCAATCGTTCATTACATCTTTTTGCATTGCCACTTTCATTACTTTATGAAAAGAGATAGCAGAAATATCCATTCCTTTCATATAATATTCATAGTTACTTTCAGTGTAAGAAATTCCTTTACGAACGTTTAACGACATTCCTATGGAGTGAAGAATAAAGTCTATTTTACCGAATTTTTTAGTTGCAGCATCAAATAACTTTTCTAAATCTTCTATTGATGTTGCATCTGCAGGAATAACTTCTGAGTTGGTTTTTTGAGCTAACTCATCTAATTCTCCCATTCTTATGGCAACAGGTGCGTTGGTTAAAATAAATTCTGCACCTTCTTCATGAGCTCTTTCTGCAACTTTCCAAGCTATAGAATGTTCGTTTAACGCTCCGAAGATTATTCCTTTTTTTCCTTTTAATAAATTATTAGACATTTTTCTTTCTTTTATAAAAAACTTTTTAGAGCCACAAATATAGTGAGATTAATAAAATAAAAGCTAAAGATTTAGACTTAATTACACTCTTACCCTTTTCTTTTGGGTTTTTAGCTTATTTTACAGCCAATAAATGACGTGCATTTTCTTTTGCTGCTCCTGTTAATTCCTTTCCACTTAGCATTTTGGCAATTTCGTCAATTCTGTCGTCATCAACAAGCACCTTCATTTTAGTAAGCGTTTTGTTTTGATGGTTTTCTTTGTAAATTTTAAAATGAGTATTTCCTTTTGCAGCAACTTGAGGCAAATGGGTTATGGCAATTATCTGAATTTTCTTGCTCATCAGTTCCATAATGGCAGCCATTTTATAAGCAATATCACCCGAAACTCCAGTATCTATTTCATCAAAAACAATCGTTTGTATGGAAGAGTTTTCTGCTAAAATAGCTTTTATGGTAAGCATTAACCTGGATAGTTCTCCTCCCGAAGCAGTTTTATGTAAAGGTTTTAACGCCATACCTTTGTTGGCAGAAAACATAAATTCTATTTGGTCTATTCCTGTAATGGCAAATTCTTTATTCACCTGATGCTCAATTTTAAAAGAAGCATCTTCCATCCCTAATTCCTTAAGGTTGCCAACTATGTTTTTTTCTAAGGCGTTAAAACTACTTTTTCTTTTGGTAGATAACTTTTCGGCAATGCCCAACAATGTTTTTTTGCTTTGTTCAATTTCTTTTTCCAGCTGTTTTATATTTTCTTCGGCAGAATTAATATCATTGAATTGACTTTCCAAATTAGCTTCTAAAGCTAACAATTCATCGGAATTGCTTACTCTGTGTTTTTGCGTTAAGGCATAAATACTATTTAGTCTGCTGGTGAGGTAATCCAATTTAGAAGCATCAACATCTACACTGTCGTTTTCTGCATCAACTTCTCCGGCAAGGTCTTTTAATTCTATTAAAATAGAGTTTAATCGTTCTAAAATCTGACTGTAATTCTCTGAGCAATGACTAATTTTTGAGAAGCCTTGCGTAATAGTATTCATTCTGGAAATGATGCTGTCATCGCTATTTAAAAGCAAATTTGCCGAAAGCTGTAAAGTAGTATGAATTTGCTCGGCATTATTAATAATTTCTAATTGACTTTCAATATTGGCTTGTTCTCCCGATTGAAGTTTTAAAGCCTTTAATTCTTCCAACTGAAAAGAAAGGTAATCTAAATCAGATTTTGCTTCATTTTCTCTGCGGAGCAGTTGCTGGTAGTTTTGTTGTAATTTTTGATATTCGGAAAAATGCAGTTTATATTCTTTTAAAAGTTCATCGGTGTTGGCAAAAGCATCTATCACTTCAATTTGAAAATCAGATGAATTAAGCTCTAAGGTTTCGTGTTGAGAATGAATATCTATTAAAGTTAACGATAATTCTTTAATGGTATTGAGGTTTACAGGGGTATCGTTTATAAATGCCCTAGATTTACCATTGGCACTAATTTCTCTTCTAACAATAATGGGAAATTCTAAGTCTAAATCATTGCTTTTAAAAAATGGAGCAACCAATTTTTCGGAAACATTAAACGTGCCTTCTACTACACATTTTTTTTCTTTATCGTTGAGTACCGAAGTATCTGCTCGCTGACCAAGAATAAGCGATAAAGCTCCTAAAAGTATAGATTTTCCTGCTCCGGTTTCTCCCGTTATCACAGTAAAATCATTGTTAAAATTAAGCTGAAGTTGCTCAATAATAGCGTAATTTTTAATAACAAGCGATTGCAGCATAGTTGGTTTTTTGATGTTAAAATTTCCAACTCAAAAATACACGTTTTTAATAGAAATATGAGAATTAGTTTAGAAATTAGAGGTTGAATGATACCAACTAATACTTTATGTCCTTTAGGACGAAACTATATAGAATATTAGTAAAAAAATTATTTTGTATTTAATGACACTATAATTTCTCTGAAGCTTGCTAAACCTGCCTCTAAGTTTTCAATAATATTCTCTGCCAATACATCTGGTTCGGGTAAATTATCAAGATCTGCCAATGATTTGTCCTTAAGCCAAGAAATGTCCAAACTTGTTTTATCTCTTGCAACGATTTCTTCATAAGAAAACTTTCTCCAACGACCTTCAGGATTGGTGTCTGCATTGTATGTTTCTTTTCGTTTATTTCTGTTGTCAGGCTTATAACATTCAATAAAGTCTTTTAAAACCTCAATGTTCAAAGGGTTTTTCTTTAATGTATGATGAATATTTGTCCGATAATCATATACCCAAACTTCTTTTGTCCAAGGATTTTTACTTGCTGGTTTGTTGTCGAAGAAAATAACATTTGCTTTTACTCCATGAGCATAAAATATTCCGGTTGGCAAACGCAAAATGGTATGCAGGTCTGTTGTTTCCAATAATTTTTTACGAACCGTTTCGCCTGCACCACCTTCAAACAAAACATTGTCGGGTAATACAACGGCTGCCATTCCTGTTGTTTTGAGCATGGAACGAATGTGTTGCACAAAGTTCAGTTGTTTGTTGCTGGTGGTTGCCCAAAAGTCTTGACGGTTATAAGTCAAATCGTCTTTTTCTTGCTCACCTAGGTCATTGGTGAAAGTTTGTGAACTCTTTTTTCCGAATGGTGGATTGGCTAAAACATAATCGTAAGTGGTTGGAGAGGCTGCAATTAACGCATCAGCAGGAGAAATAAAATTATCACTTTCTATGTCACCAATGTTATGCAAAAACAAATTCATCAACGCCAATCGCCTTGTTCCTGCCACAATTTCATTTCCGAAAAATGTTTCCATTTTCAAAAATTTGTTTTGTTCTTTGTTTAGTTTGTTATTAGCAACAATATAATCATAAGCCGCTAAAAAGAAACCACCCGTTCCGCAACTTGGGTCGGCAATGGTTTTCATTGGCTGTGGCTGAATACATTCTACCATTGCACGAATTAATGGGCGAGGGGTAAAGTATTGCCCTGCTCCACTTTTTACGTCTTGAGCATTTTGTTCCAAGAGTTTTTCGTAAATATCTCCTTTTACATCTGCACCCATTACCAACCATTGTTCACTGTCAATCATATCAATGATTTTGGAAAGCATGGCAGGGTCTTGAATTTTGTTTTGGCTCTTGGTAAAAATTTGTCCTAAAATTCCTTTGGCAGTGCTTAACTCACGAAGTAAGGTGGCATAATGCAATTCTAGTTCAGCTCCTTTTTTAGTGGTCAAACTTTCCCAATTGAATTCTTTTGGAATGGGTAATTTTCGGTTATGTGGAGGCTTACTGTATTCGTCTGCCATTTTTAAGAAAAGCAAATAGGTAAGTTGCTCTAAATAATCGCCATATCCTACGCCTACATCACGTAGAGGATTACAGAAACTCCATACTTTGCTTACTATACTTGATGTGTTGTTATTCATTTTATTATCGTTTGAGGCCATTTAGTGTATGTATTAGAATGAATTCTTTTTCTTATAGCGGATGGGTTGAAAATATTACTTAAACTATTTGAATTGTGTAAAACAATACTTTGTTCGAACTGATATGCAATAATTTTATTTTCTCGTATTAATTTTCCTATTGCAGTATCAATTCCACCACACAATAAATTCAAAGGTTTAATAAGTTCAGTTATTTTTTTAGCACTACGAACACTTACAATATAAGCATAAGCACCTAACCTTGCATTAAATGTTCTATTATATCCGTAAATGCATCTATATTTGAAATCTCTTTTTCTTTCATTTCTTGAGCCTAAAAAAAACAAGTCAGCATCTTTTGGGTAATTCTCTATGAGATGATTAAGTTTTAACTCAAATTCATTTGAAAGTAAAATATCATCCTCAAAAACTATAAAGTAATCTTCATTATTATAAGTAGAAATTTGCTCAAGCAATGTTAGGTGACTATATGCACAACTTAAAGAACCATGAGACAAAAATTTTAACGAAAGATTTGAAAAATAATCTTTCAGTTGAGAAGTATTGTTTAGATAGAAAGCATCAAAAAAATCATAATTCAATTTAACTTCTTTTAATTGGCTATTTATTTCATTACGTCTGTCTTGTCTAAAATTAAGTGAAATCACAAATGCCTTTTTTAATGTAATATTTGACATCTCAATTACTTTTTGTTTTTTTGAGAATGAATTATAGATATGGTTGTAGAAAAGCTGCATCCTATTGAAAATTGTTATTTCAAAAAAAGAGTAATTCAAAAATTGAATAAAGTAAAGTTGTAATATGTTAATTCTCCACATTCTGATTTAGTATAAAATAGGTCTTTTAATTCACTTAAAAATGGTGATAGAAAAACACAAGCAGAAATTAGATAGACAAATAACCAAAAATAATCTCGCCTAATAAAAATTGGGAAACGTGTGCCAGTAATATGTAAATCAATAGTATGTTGTTTCTTCCCTATAATTGAGCCATTAATAATATACTCATCACCAGTTTTTTTATAATTTAACAATCCACTATTATATAATTTTTTATTAGATGGATATTCAAAATACCTTTCCCAAAATTTATATTTTCTAATATTATATGAGAATTTGCAGTTAATATTCAAATTATGTGTTTGATTTTCAAATGGTGTTCTAAAAGGATATACTGCTACAAAATAAACACCATCAGCATTAAGTATATTACAAATTTTGTAATCAAATAGTACTTTAGAGGTAGTCTTAGTTGGTAATTTTTTTACTTTAAATTCTATATTAATATTTCCATACTTTGCTGGCAATATTTTTACTTCAATTCCACTTGATACAGAAAGTATTTCTGTTTTCATTTCAATTGATTTGGAGGAGAACGGGACAGGGATAGATAAGAACTTTGGTAAATCATATTTAAAACCTGGAACTTCAAATAAATATTTCGAACCTTTTTCCAAAAACTCGATAGGGATTTCCCATTTAACTATTAGGTCACCTAATGGGTTAAACTCAAAATTTATATTACAATTATTTTCCATTTTTTATTTAATTATTTACAATAACTTCCCCTCAAACGCTTTTTTCAAAATACTCTGCCTCAAGATTTCTGCCTGTTGCAAACTTTGGCTGATGGTTTCTTCTATTTTATCGCAAACCGTAAGTTTGCTTTCTAATTCGGATATGATAAGTTGTTGTTCTGAAAGTGAAGGAAGAATGATTTTAGCATCTTTTATTTTTCTCAAAACAATTCTTTTAATTGCTGTCCCTGTCATACTGTCCAAAATCGCTTTGTTACCGAATGGACTTTGTATAAAGTATTTCAGAAAGGGACTTATTAACTCTTCTTTTTTAGTTTTAAAAACACAAACACTGGAGAGTAAACTAAACGGCTCGTGCAGGGTATTTAAAGTAACTTCACCCGTATTAATTCCATCTTTTGTCAATAGAACATCACCGAATTCTGGATTGCATCTAGGATAAATTGAATCGTGATACTCTTTATCAACGTAAATTACTTTTCTGAAATCCATATAATTGTTACGGATATTTTTAGCCGTTATGTATTTATATCGATTTTCCCCTGGTTCATTATACTGAACTTGCGGAGAGAAGTGAGAGCCATCTTGGATTTTGTTACAAACATCCCCCATTCTGACCCATTTCCACCCCTTCGGTAATTTCCCCTCTTTTAGGTCTTTATGAGTGAGTTTCCCTTCAAAAGCCCATTTCAACAAACTTTGCCTGTACACTTTTAATTGCTGTTGGGCGGTGAGTAGTTGTTGTTTGCCGTTTTCTAATTCGCTGAGTAATTCTTGTATTTTGGATACTATGGCTTGTTGCTCGGGGAATGGGGGGACAACAATCTGCATCTGTTCAATCTTTGTGGAAGATATATTTGGTTGTGCTCCACCATAAGCATCTTTTTCAATTTGTCTTTTTAGGGAATTAATTTGATGAAACAGAAATTCATTATTCAAAACATTTTCATCCAATATTTTGAATTTACCTACACGCTGATTTTGATATGCTTTTTCTGTGCTTTTATAAACTCCAAATTTTCCAGTAGTTGCCCCTGACATTGCAACAAGAATATCATTGTCTTCCACCAAATAATTTTCATAATCTTCATTGGCTTTTACTCTCACAGCTTTCTGACTTGATACAATACCTCCATTTATGTCTGAAATTCTAATTACTGGAACTCCTATATTTTCGTATTTATTACTCTTAAAAGCATAGCCATTTTTTAGTTTACATATTTCCCCCAATTTTTTGAGTTGCCAATGTTTTGGTATCTTGTTGGTTTCTTTCACGGTAACAATTTTATATTAAATCCAGAAAATAAGTTTTTTACATATTCCCAAACAAGAGAAGTGTGTTCTGTAGTTATTAATCCTGTAAAAATAAACCCTGTAATATTTCCTAAAAATAGCAGAATCCAATCTTTTTTAGAGATTTTTGATGACATCTCTTTTAAATGTTCAACATCATCTTTTATTTTAGAAACATCTATTTCGAGTGTTTTGAAATAGCTTAGCATATTGTCTAATGTATCTGCTATTTTTTCTTGATCATCTGCTGTAAACATTTCTTCGTATGAATCAAAATTCATACTATCCATAGTGTTTTCAATATCTTCCCAAGGGTTGCCAATTTCTATGTTCTCTTTTATAGCATCAAACCATTTATCTATATTATCCATTAAACTACCAAAACCAGTAAACCTAAATGCTGCTCTTAAATTACCATTAGATGCCGGGGAATATCCAAAATTACCAGTATTTGGTTTTGCCATTCTTTGATATACAAAAACTGGGATTGTTTTATAAGTAAGACTAAATTCCTCATTTGATTTAGGCTCAAAAATAAAATCGTTTGGTTTGAAACCAGCTGCTTTTATCTTATCAACTACTTGTTTTTGCTTAATAGGTAACATTATGATTTCTTTGCTCTTCATAAAAATTATCCATTAAGTTGATACTTCATATTAATTATATTAAGCACATTATCATTATACAATGATTGGTTGGCATAAGAAATGGTTTTTTCGTGTGCCAATTTGCCAATAATTATAGCAGGATGTATGTTGTAAGTAGCAGCACATTCTTCTACTTTTGAGGTGGTTAAATAACCAAGGTAAGGATTTAAGTAAGTTAAAATTTCTTTGTGTTTTAATTTGTTAGCAGCCAAATAATTTGCTTCTTCTTCTATGCTATTCAATTCACTATTTCTAAGATTATCTAACACAAAAGTTAAGTCCTTATTTAAATGAAGTAACACATGTGCAATTTCATGTGCTACAGTAAACCAAAAATTATCTATTCTTTTGTAGCGCCCAGTATAAACAATAACAGGATTTTTATTTAAAAAAAATGCTGCTCCATCTAAATAGGTTTTTTGTAAATGAGGAAGTACAAAAAACATTACCCCTGCTTTAGCAAGCTCTTCAATAAAAATATTAATGCCGTTATCCATAACGGTATAGCTGTAAAGATTTTCGTATAGTTTTTCTAATTTTTTTTTATTGTAAGTACTTACTTTTATTTTAGCCGCTTCAATTGTCGCTTTTCGATACCAAGTAATAGCATAAGAAGCATTAAATTGGTTGTATGCTTCCGATTTTCGAGCTAAGTATGGCAAATATTCCTTATCTAAAATAGAAAAATCAAGTTCTTTCCAATTCCAATACTGAAGTACTTGTCGTTTTAACTCTTTTGCAGAGCCAAAAGGTTTTAACCATCCTTTGAGGAGCATATCTTTAATAGGCATTCGTTCATAAATAAGTCCTTTTAGGTCGGCTTCTATCTCTTTCTCTGATCTTTTGTGAGAAAGCCAAAGTCGATAATTTGCATCAAGATTTAGCCAATATTGTGGCGAAGTTTCAAATACTTCTGCCAATATTTTGGCTGTATCGAGTGTAATTGGTTGTTTATCTTGAAGAATTTTATTAACGTGTTTGGGAGTCATTCCAATTACTTCCGAAAGGTCTTCTTGAGTCCAATTCCTATATTCCATTTGCTCTTTAATGAAATAACCTGGTCCAAATTTTCTTGCGGGTCTTAATTTAACTGCTTGTTCCATAATGTTCGATTTTTTAAGAGTAATGATTTGAAATATTAGTAATAATGAAGTTGCCGATAGTCTTTTCATCATTTTTCCACTCAATATCCATTTCTAGACGATACTTTATTTTTAATCGCATAGAATAAGTATTTTCTGAGCCTTTCATTTTCTCAAAATTCAATCCTTTATCATTCCATAAATCATATATAGTATTTGCGGCTTCAATTTGTTGTGTTCTGGCAAAGAATTTATCAATAATATCATTAGGGAGTCTGTATTTTTTAGATTTGCCAGTAGTATATAATTTTTCTAATTCTTTATTTTCGAATGTAAATTCCATCTAAATTCTTTTACAAAAGTAATAAATATTTTTTTAAAACAATATATAAATTTATACATTTAGGTTAAAACTATATTTAACTTTAACCTAACCGTACAAAGTTAATGATGACTATGCTGCAAGTACTTCATTTAATTCGTTAATAATTTCTTCATAATCGTCTTTAAACAAGGAATAGAATTTACCTAAGCCGCCAGCTGCATTAAATGGGTTTAAATCAAAATCATCTTTGTCAATATGAAAACTATTTACCACATAATCTTTAATCATTCTCAGCCATTGCATTTGTTCATCATTAAACTTGGTGGCTCCAGCTTGTTTTTTAAACACCCAATCCTGAAAGTTTTTGTCCACTATTTTATCATAACTCGTCAATGTTGCATCCAATCCGCTTACTTTACGAATAAGCGAAACAATGGCAGTCAGTTCGTTTCTTGGTGAACCGTTGCATTGCTCTAATGCTTCATAAGCTCGCCAAACATTCATTGGTGCAAGTGTAGGTTTATCGCTTTGCAATTTTTCCAACACTTCTTTTATCATTGAATAAGTCAATTCTCTTCTGCGGAAAGGTTGATTGTAAAAAATCTGCAAAGCTATCAATTCATCTTTATGTTCTTGCATCCATTCTGCAAAATTAGTAATGAGTTCATTCGCTTTGTTGATATTGTCTTTATCCCAACCAACATGAATCACTTCATCAGGATTAGCCAAATCCATTTTTTGTTCGTGAGCCTTACGAACATTTTCAATGTATTCGTTCAGCTCTCCTGTAAAAACTTTAGCAGCTTCGTTTTGTAGTTTCTCTGTTTCTGTTTTTATTGCTGCTTTAATTTCCACAGGTGCAGCACCTGTCATTTGAGTTCTTACCTTGCTTTCAATTTCTTCTAAAACATCAGGATTAAAAGCGTTCAATAATTCTTTAACTACTTGCGAAACACTTTTTCCGTTGGCTTTTTCGGCAAATTGTGTTTTTTCTTTTTCGGTAATTTGTTTATCTAATCGGGTTAGTCGATTGGCTAATGAAGTAAATAACTCTTCTTCTCTTGCACCAACAGCAACAGCTTGTAATAAATCCTTTAGGGGAACGCCTGGTTTTTTTTCTAACGGTCGGCTATCAGTTTTTAAACTTTTGGTTACACCAATGGCATCTACAATTACAAAATGGTCTTTGGTAAATTTTGCAGTAGGGGTAACTTTTCGTAAACTATCCAAATCAATGGTTCGTGTGCCTCTGCCTTTCATTTGCTCAAAATAGTTTTTACTTTTTACATCTCTCATAAAAAGCAAACATTCCAAAGGCTTTACATCTGTACCTGTAGCAATCATATCCACCGTTACAGCAATGCGTGGATGATAATCATTACGGAATTGCGATAAAACCGATTTTGGGTCTTCATCTGTTCTGTATGTAATTTTCTTACAGAATTTATTTTCTTCGTTAAATTCTTGTCTTACAATATCTATAATATCATTGGCATGACTATCTGTTTTAGCAAAAATCAAGGTTTTAGGAACTTCAAAGTTTCCGTTTTTATCATATCGGTCTTTAAAAATGGTAGGTAAGTACTCTTTGAAAGTGCGAATGATGGTTCTTATCTGATTAGGGTTTACCACCTCTTTATCTAATTGTTGTTTAGAATAATTCTCATCTTCATCTTGTAATTCCATTCGTTTCTTTCTGCTCAGACGCTCACGATGTTCCACATATTCACCTTTCCAAATAGTGCCACCCTGTTGGGTAACTTTAGTATCAATAATAAAAACTTCATACCCCACATTTACTCCTTCGGCAACTGCCATTTCGTGAGAATATTCACTTACTAAATTTTGTTCGAAATATCCAATGGTTCTTTTGTCGGGAGTAGCGGTTAATCCAATTTCAAAAGCATCGTAATATTCCAATACTTGTTTCCAAAGGTTATAAATGCTTCGGTGACATTCGTCTATAACAATGAAATCAAAAAATTCAATGGGCATTTTAGGGTCATACTCAATGGGTGGAATTTCTTTGGGTTGCCAACTTTTTTCGTTCGGATTTTCTTCTTCAGCACTTTCTTCTAATTCGGTTCCTTTTAAAACAGAGTACAATCTTTGAATGGTGCTAATGCAAACATGACTATCAGTAGCGATATAACTTGATTTTAATCGTTGAACACTGTATAGTTCAGTAAATTTTCTATTGTCATCATTCGGAACGAATGACATAAATTCTTGCTCTGCTTGTTCTCCCAAGTTTTTGGTATCCACTAAAAACAATACTCGGTCTGCTTTTGCATATTTCAGCAAACGATAAATGGCAGTAATTGCTGTAAAAGTCTTGCCTGAGCCTGTTGCCATTTGAATTAAAGCTCTTGGTCGATTTTCCTTAAATGAAGTTTCTAATTTAGTAATGGCTTTTATTTGACAATCTCTTAAACCATCGGTTTGCAAGATAGGCAAATCCAATAGTCTTCTACGAAGTGATTTGTCGGTTTTTAACCAATCTTTTAAAGTATCAGGTTGGTGAAAGCTAAATATTTCTCTTGCTCTTGGTTTAGGGTCTGTAAAATCCGTAAAACGAGTTACTTCTCCTGTGCTGATATAAACAAAAGGTAAAGGTTCATTTTTCAGGTGTTTTAGTCTAGCGTTTGCATAACCTTCTGATTGGTCTTCGTGCACATTTATTCGGTGAGCTTCTTCTTCACGCTTTGCTTCAATCACCCCGCAAGGTTTTCCATCTATAAATAGAACATAGTCCGCAGGACCAACATCCGTTAAATATTCCTTAACAGCAACACCAGTTCCAGCATTCAGATTTACTTGCTTAATGCTCTGAATAACCCAGTCGCAAGCAATCAATTGCTTGTCAATGTTATCTCTTGCTATTTGTTCTGGGTTTTGATTTGCCATTAATTCAATATTAATTTTTATTGGTTAAAGCATGATTCCTCGTTTATCTTACTAAAACGATTAGTTAAATTTTATATATTTTTTATTTCCCTTCAAATGTAGTAAATTATATTAAAAAACCAAGTATAAAAACTAAAGCCTAAGACATTCAATCTTAGGCTTTGGTTTTATTAATTCTAAAAGAAAAACTTACTTTCTAATCTCTTTGTATTTACTGCCGTTCATGGGGTTTATTTTGTCGAGTAAAGTAATCACCTCATTTTTCTCGTTGGCAAGACCACCTTTAAAGAGGTTGACGATTTCATCGGCTTTAGAATTAAAGAAAACCTGTAAATGAAAAGCTCCTGGTTTGGCTTTATAAACATTGTCTAACAGTTTTAAACTTTCTAATACTTTGGCTCTACCTTTTGCTACATCTTTAGCCATTTCATCAAAACCCAAACGGTGGTATTCGTAATAACATTGTCTTAACGATTCGTGGGTAGGATGAAGTAAATCTTGCACTATCCAATATCTGTTGGTGTTATTTTCAAAAGCTTTCCATCCTGGTTCAGCAGCTCCTTGAGCGTTAGAAACAATTTTTTGAGCTTGCAAAAAATAAGGAGTCCCGCCTTTTAGTTCGAAAGAATCGTAATCTAAACCAATAATAATGTAGGCATAAAAAGCCAATACAGAAGTAAGGTTAGAGATATGCGAATTTTCTGAATATTGTAAATTGTCGAACTCATTAAACCTAAAGTCAAATTCTTTATCAATATGGTTAAGTAAGGTGCTGTTGTAAGAACTGTTAAAAACCGGTCTCCTAGATTGAACCTGAATAGTGGCTTTAAATTCTGTAGCAGAAACCATCTCATTTACATTAATTAAGATAGAACATTCAATTCTTTCGTTTGCTTGATAAATGTGGTTGGTCCATTTTCGACTATTCATAAACTCAAAAATGTTTTTTTCCATAGCGTCAAAAACACTTTTATCGGTAGCCTGAACTTGCGTGGAGTTAATTTGTACTTTGCAATCTAGTTCCTGAGCGGAAACACTTACAAATAAACTTATGCAGCAGCTTAATAATACTATTTTTATATATTGAATCATTTTTTAGAAAAATGCTTAGTTAAAATAATGTTGAAGATGTCTTCCGCAACTTTTACCTTCGACTTCAACTCAAAATTAGTAATATTATTGTTTTTGTCTATAAGCGTTATTTTGTTTGTTTCGTGGTTAAACCCTGCACCTTTGTCGTTTAAAGAGTTTAAAACAATATAATCTAAATTCTTTTTAGCTAATTTTTTCTTGGCATTTTCAAGTTCGTCATGTGTTTCAAGGGCAAAACCTACTAGCAATTGGTTTTTCTTTTTGATCTTTCCAACCGAAGCTAAAATGTCTTTTGTTGGCTTTAGTTGAATAACCAGCTCATTTGTTTTAGCAGTTTGTTCTGTTTTTTTTATTTTTTTATCGCTGCTTGTTGCAGGAGTAAAATCTGCTACAGCTGCAGCCATAATAATGATGTCAGCATTTTTAACTTGCTGATGAACGGTATTGTACATGTCTTCAGCGGTAACAACATCAATTCTATTAATATTTTCTGAAGTTGTAATTTTTGTTGGTCCGATAATTAAATCTACATCGGCACCTAAATTAGCAGCATGTTCGGCAAGTGCAACGCCCATCTTTCCGGTAGAAAAATTACTAATAAACCTTACGGGATCAATTTTTTCAACGGTTGGTCCTGCGGTAATCAATAATTTTTTTCCTTTAAGTGGGAGGGAGGTTGTAAAATGCTTTTTAATGGCTTCAAAAATTTGTTCAGGCTCTTCCATTCTCCCTTCACCACTAAGTCCGCTAGCAAGTTCGCCGGAAGGAGCATTTAGTACTTTGTTGCCAAATTTTTCTAATTGGTTAAGATTGCTTTTTAGGGTAGGATGTTGGTACATGTCTAAATCCATTGCCGGAGCAATTAAAATAGGACATTTAGCAGAAAAATAACAAGCCAACAGAAAGTTGTCACAAATGCCATTAGCAAATTTAGCAATAGTATTGGCAGTGGCAGGAGCAACAACAAAAAAGTCAGCCCAAAGGGCTAACTCTACATGGTTATTCCAATTATTCGATTCGTTTTTAAATGTGGTTAAAACAGGGTTTTTAGAAAGTGTTGCTAAGGTTAAAGGAGCAACAAAATCTAATGCTGATGAAGTTGCTGTAATTTTTACATTAGCACCGGCTTTAACCAACAAACGGATTAAAAGAGGTATTTTATAGGCAGCAATTCCACCGGTAATACCTAGGAGAATATTTTTGCCTTTTAGCATGGTTAATTATGCTTTATCGGCATCAGGATTTTTGACGAATATTTTTTCATCTAAAAATTCTTTTAATGCCATTGCGTTAGTTTTTGGTAAACGCTCGTAAAATCTAGAGATTTCAATTTGTTCTCTGTTTTCAAAAACCTCTTCTAAATTGTCAGTTGTTGATGCAAATTCCTGAATTTTATTAACTAATTCTTCTTTTAAATCAACAGCAATTTGGTTAGATCTTTTAGCAACTGCTACAACAGATTCGTAGATGTTTCCTGTAACGTCTTCAATTGCTTGTAAGTCTCTGGTAATTGTAGATGTTTCTGCGTTTGTGGTTTTGAAATTCATGTTGTTATAAATTTTCTAGTTTAATTTTATTTTGTTCTTCTTCCATTTTGGAATAAATATTTTGAGCTTCCTTTAAATATTTACTTTCTCCAAATGAATCTGCAAAGTTATAATAAGCTTCGATAGTATTGCCAATTCTTTCTAATTTTTTTTCTTTAACACTGTTTATTGCTAATAAATAGTGTGATTTTAAGATTAAAAAGTTCAATTCTTCCATATGTTTAGTGTCCGGATAGTCTTTTATATGGTTACCCAAAGCCACAATTGAAGCTTTATAATCTTGTATTTTAAAATATTGTTTGGCGTTTTGGTAAGATTTAGTTTCTAATTTAACTCTTAATTTATCCATTAAAACATTGCTGGAATCAACTAAATCATGCTCCGGAAAAGTATTAATAAATACTTGTAGTGAGTTAATTGCATTGTAAGTTTCTGTCTGGTCTAATTCGGAAATTGGTGATAATAAATATTGTGCATATCCATGCATAAACAACATTTCTTCAACATGTTTGCTGGTAGGATAGGTGGTAGCAAATTTTTTAAAATGGTAAGCAGCAGCATAAAGCAAATTAGATTGATAATTTGAATAAGCATAGAGAAAATAAACTTTTTCAGCTCTGTCGGTTCCTCTTAGTAAAGGTATTAGTTCCTCTAAAAGTGGAATAGCTCTGTCGTATTTTCCTTCATCATAATACTTTTGTGCTGCTTCATATTTTAGGTCGACATCAGAACTTTTAAGTATTTTCTGATACTTGCTGCAACCTAACGAAAACATTAGTATGAATAGAAGATATAAACTGCTTTTCTTAAACATAGCGGCAAATATACTCAAAGAAATTAAGATGGAAATTGCTTGGTTAATATAAATTGTAATTTTATTTAGATATTAGATATTAGATATTAGATATTAGATATTAGATATTAGATATTAGATATTAGTTAAAACCTAGACTCCTTATCTCCGCTATGCTTCGTAAGAAGAGAGCCTGCCTGCTTTTTTCTCCCCTGACGGAACGCAGTGGAGATCAGGGATCGAGTAAAACTTCTATGTATTCGTTAGGTATTGTATATAGAAGAGGTGTTTGACTTCGGTGCATTTCTTAAACAAAACTGATGTTAAAACAAGTTTTTGCTTAGTTTTACTTTCGCAAAAAGAGATTAACGTTATAGTGAAAATTAACAACCAGAAAATAATTAATGCTTGGGCAATGTACGATTGGGCCAACTCTGTGTATGCGTTAATTATTACTACAGCTATTTTTCCTATTTTTTATGAGAAAACTACAACTGAAGAAGTACTTTTTTTCGGAAAATCTTTCGTCAATACGGAGCTTTATTCCTATGTAATTTCTTTCTCTTTTATGTTGATGGTGGTATTATCTCCTATACTTTCCGGTATGGCAGATTATTCTGGCAACAAGAAAAAGTACTTGCAGTTTTTTTGTTATTTGGGAGCTTTTTCTTGCATTAGTTTATTCTTTTTTGATGCCGAACATGCATTGGAATTAAGTATGTTACCTGTATTGTTGGCAAGTATAGGTTTTTCCGGGAGTTTGGTTTTTTATAATGCTTATTTGCCCGAAATTGTAACGCCCGACTTGCAAGATAATGTAAGTGCAAAAGGTTTTTCGTTAGGCTATATAGGCAGCTCGTTACTGTTAATTGTTTGTTTGGTATTGCTACAAGGGTTTGATATGCCTATAGAATGGGCTTTTGTAATAACAGGAGTTTGGTGGATAGGCTTCGCTCAGTTTACATTTATGGCGTTGCCGAACAATGTTTACAATAAATATCCAAAAGGAAACAGGTTTTTAAAAGGTTTTAAAGAACTTAAAAAAGTTTTTAAAGAGCTTAAACATCAATACAATTTAAAGAAATATTTGTCTGCTTTTTTTGTTTACAGCATGGGAGTTCAAACCATTATGTTAATGGCTGTTTTTTTTGGAACAAAAGAAATTGAGTGGAACAGCAATGAAGAAATGCAAACAGGTTTAATTGTAAGCATATTGGTAATACAGTTTATAGCTATTGCCGGAGCTCAAGGAATGGCATTTCTATCTAAAAAAATAGGAAATATAAAAACCTTGTTATTTGTAGTTTTCTGTTGGATAATTATTTGTATTTCAGCATATAGTTTGGTGTATAAACCTTTGCATTTTTACATTATTGCAGGTTCAATTGGTTTGGTAATGGGAGGGATACAATCCTTATCCCGCTCTACTTATTCTAAATTGTTACCCGAAACACAAGACCACGCTTCGTATTTTAGTTTTTATGATATCCTAGAAAAAACAGGTGTAGTAATAGGTACTTTCTTCTTTGGTTTTATAGAAGGATTGTTTGATATTAGATCATCGGTGCTAATTCTAATTGTATTTTTTGTAGTAGGATTTTTGTTATTGCTTAGAGTAAAATCTACTAAAAATATACTAAATGAGGCTATGGAAAAGTAACGCCTCTATAATCACCTACAACTACTTGCGGAATAGTAGAACTGTAATGCTGATTAATAACATCAATAAATTTATTCGTAATTATAGCATAACCTCTTGAGTTTGGATGTACACCATCAAGTGAAAAAACACCTCCGGCAACAAATTCAGGAGAAAAATCAATGCCATCAAAAACTAATCCCGACTCTAAATTTCGCATAAACTCATACATATCTGCAACAGCAAAGCCATAAGAAGCAGCTAAAGATCGAATGACATTGTTATAAGCTATTACAGTACTCTGAGAAATTGCTTTTTCATCTTCATCTAAAACAAAAGTATGGTCTAGCGGTTTATTTTGCGATAATCCGTTACCAATAGCTAATTCATCTGAAGCAGTTAGCAGTATTAAGTCTTCGTTTGTAGCTTTTCTAACATTTCCAGGATTGTTGGAGTATGGCCCTTCAGTAATCCAAACATCGCCACCAATAGCATCTAAGGTAACTGTTTTAAAATAAGGAATTGAAGTTACATCAGGAATGGTAGCACAAACTCCTTTTGCTCCCATATTTTTAAAAGCCAACAAAACTGAATCGTACTTATTACTGAACTCTGTTACATCAGTCAGTTTAGAAAAATATTCGTTAAACTGAGCTTCATAACCATCATCTCCACCAGCTGTTGACCAACCCAAAACATCATTATTTCCTAACCAATTAGTAAAAAAAGTAGCATTGCTGTTTTTGATGTGGTCTAAATAGCTAATCTTATTAGTTGTTGTTCCCCAATCTAAAAAACGGGCATAAGGATTAACATTACTTACAAAATAGTTGACTGAAGCAGAAGTATTTCCGCCACCTACAACATTGGCTAATTTAAAACCTGAAACTCCCAAGTTATTATATTTTAATGATTTGTTTCCCCAAGTTTCCCATGAAGGGTCATTTTTAATCGCATCAGGATGATTGTCGTTTCTTTCAGAATCATAGACTTTAATTACTTTTATCTCCTCATTTTCCCACTTTAAGTGAATATAACCCGAACCACTTCCTTGAACTGTTGGTTGTAAATAGCTTAAGTTAGGATTGATTAATTTAAGTTGTTTGGACAAAATAGATGGGTAAGAACTTTCGTGTTGACCAAATTCATTGTGCAATCCACCATCTTGATAACCTTGTGTAAGCGAGTTTCCTACGGCTACATAATTGCTAAAATCTGCATTTCCTGATGCCACTTCAAATTCATCGAACTCAGTTTTGGTACAAGAGAAAAAAGCAACAGAGATACTTAATAATAAAAGGCTATAATGTGTTTTGGTGTTCATAATTTTTAATTATTTAGGGGATAAATGTAGTGATTTTTTATGATTAAAAAAAGAATTAGATGTGTTTGGTATAAGCTCCATCAATCAACACCGACCAACAGTTAATGTTTAGTGCTTTTGCTTCTGTTTTTAATTTTTCTGAAATATAGTTGGAGTTAGAAGCATCTATAATAATTTCTTTAGGCTTAAAAGTTTGTAGTATTTCTTGAATAGAAAACCTAGGGTTTTTAGTAAGGATTAATAAGTCAAGAGCTAAAGGTTCTTCTACGCTTTTTAGTTGAAAATCAGGAGGGAGTATTGCTATTTTCTCATTAAAAAACTGAAGGTAATTACGTTTTACAAAGAGGTTTTTATTGTCAGTAACATAAAGGGTAGAAAGCTGATTTCTATCGGTTAATTTGTTTAGGGTTACTATTTTTTCAGATTCCACTCCTTTCTGAATCCAATTGTTCTGCACATGAAACATGAGTTTACTTTTATTGTCTAGGAGTTTTATATCGGAAAACAATACATTGTCATTTCCTTCAATTAAATTAATTGCAGAATGCCCCGGAATGTTATAAACAGTTAAGTATTTCTGATTTATCTGATGAATATTATCTTTTAACCGAAAGCTAAATATGATGATAAAACAAGCAACACCTACTATAAAGTATTTTAAATTTTTATAGTGAATGGTAAGGATAATTAAAATAATAGCAAGATAAGTTAAGTAATTATCCAGCAAATTAAACTTTATATTTTGAGTAAGCGAGTAAGGAATTTTATCAATAAAAATAACGGCTTCGTTTAATCCGTACACAATTAAGTTTAACAATTTACCTAATAAACCACCAATAAATGGAATAGGAGAGGCAATAAGCGTAATTATTCCTAAATATAAAATTAAAATTGCCAGCGGAATTACCACTAAATTGGAGAGCATAAAATAATTGGGAAATTGATGAAAATAATATAATCCCAACGGAAAAGTGGCTATTTGTGCTGCGATAGAAACAGCGGTAAGTTCCCAAATTTTATCTAACAACCACCATTTGGTGTAAAAAAGGCTGTAAACCCAAGGTTGAATAACTACAATTCCGATTACGGCAAGGTAAGAAAGTTGAAAACCAACTTCCATTAATAAAAATGGGTTGATAATGAGTAAAAACAAAGCAGAAGCCGCCAAGGTATTGAAAAAGTTTGCATTGCTTTTGGTTGTTTTGGCAGCAACAATAAAGCTAAACATGGTTGCTGCTCGCATTACCGAAGGCGATAAGCCCGTTAAAAGAGCATAAGCCCACAGCAATACAATGATGAGAACTCCTTTGATATAATTGCCATATTTTAGTTTATTAAAAAATTGAAATACTTGATTTAGAATCAAAAAAATCACACCAACATGAAGTCCGGAAACTGCCAACACATGCATAGCTCCTGCACTAGAGTAAGCACTCTTTAGCTGAGCATCAATTTCATTTTTATAGCCTAAAATTAAAGCGGAAGCTACATTAAGTTGTTTGTCTTTAACTCCCATTTCTTCCATTTTGGTTATCAGCATTTTTCTGATATTGCTAGCATAAGCAAAAATGGAAATGTCATTATTTTGATGAATAATTTTCCAGTTATCACTACGTAAATAGGCTTGTTGGTGAATAAGGTGGTAAGACAAATACCGTTTAAAACTAAACTCATGCGGATTTTTTGGTGCTGGAACATCTTTTAATACAGGCTCAAAAGAAATGATGTCGCCTAGTTTTAGCTTATTTGCTAAGCTGTCTTTTTGAAGGTAAATAATAGATTTACCATTGGTATTTTTCCATTCTTCGTTGGTTTTTAAACCGATAATTTCTACTACTGCCTTTACGGAGTTAGCTTTTTCTTCGGTAGGTTCAATAACTTCAGCAATAATAAACCTGTTTTCGGAATCATTTAATTGATAAGAAGAATGAGATTGATTGGTTTTGATGGAAGTTAAGCTATAGGCTGCCAACATAAAACTACCGTAAATAAGTATACCAAAAATCCATCTGAATTTATAATTAGTATTAATTTTTTTGATGGAGAAAAGAATAAGGTAGCTAACTACAACACCTAAAAACACATATTGGGGTAGGCTTGAACTTGCCGGAAGATAAATGGCAAAAATAATTCCTATAATAAAAGGAATTAAAAGACGAACTAATGGGATATAGTTAAGCAATATCTTTTAGTTTTTTAGGGTCAATTAGCGTTTAGCCTCTTGATTATATTTGGATTAAACTTTTCTTTTTAATTCAAAACTTTGACCTAAATAAACTCTTCTAACTTGCTCATCTGCTGCTAATTCTTCGGCTGTTCCGGCTTTAAGAATTTTACCTTCAAAAAGTAAATAGGCCCTGTCGGTAATGCTAAGTGTTTCTTGCACGTTGTGGTCGGTAATTAAAATACCTATATTTTTTTGTTTTAATGTAGCTACAATACTTTGGATATCTTCAACAGCAATAGGGTCAACTCCTGCAAAAGGTTCATCAAGTAAAATAAAACTAGGGTCGGAAGCCAATGCACGAGCAATCTCTGTTCTTCTTTTTTCTCCTCCTGATAAGTTATGTCCTAAGTTTTTACGAACATGTCCTAAACCAAATTCTTCAATTAGCGATTCTAATTTTTCTTTTTGTTGAGCTTTGGTTAAGTCCATCATTTCTAAGATGGCACTAATGTTATCTTCAACACTCAATTTTCTAAAAACAGAAACCTCTTGAGGTAAATAACCAATTCCCATTTGAGCTCTTTTGTACATGGGAAGTTTGGTAATGTTTTTATCATCTAAAAAAATTTGACCTTCATTTGGCTGAACCAAACCTACAATCATATAAAATGAAGTAGTTTTTCCAGCTCCATTCGGACCAAGTAATCCAACAATCTCTCCTTGCTTAACATCTATAGAAACACCCTGAACAACCGTTCTTTTCCCATATTTTTTAATAATATTTTCTGCTCGTAAAATCATTAATAAGTAGTAAGTTTAGTTGTTTTTGTTTACCATTTTAGAGATAAAAATACTGAATTCATACAACAAAAGTAACGGAATTGTAAGTAAAACTTGACTAGTAACATCCGGAGGTGTAATTACAGCTGATAAAATAAGCGTTACCACAATGGCTATTTTTCTGTATTTACGCATTACCTCGGGAGTTAAAATGCCCATTTTAGACAGGAAATAAACCAATAAAGGCAATTCGAAAACTAACCCGCAAGCCAATGTTAAGGTCGTTACTGTTGAGATAAAAGATTGAATACTAATTTGATTTTCAACCAATTCACTTACTTGGTAGTTGCCTAAAAACTGTACAGAAAGTGGTGAAATAAAATAGTAGCCAAACAAAATTCCCATCATAAACAAGGCAGAACCTGAAAAAATTAGAGCCGTAGCATATTTTCGTTCTTTTTTTTCTAGTGCAGGTCTGATAAAACGCCAAATTTCAAATAATAAATAAGGAAAAGCCAATACTATTCCGGCAATTATAGAAGTAATGATGTGGATGGTAAATTGTCCACTCATGGTAAGGTTGATTAAGCTAAATTTAATATCGCCTAAGCACAACGCATCTCCTTTGCCAATCCATTCCGAGAACCTGCAAAAAAGCTGGTAAGTAAAAAAATCGGAGTTTTTTTGAGCTAAAATAATCTCATCAAAAACAATATTTTTAAAAACAAAAGCCAACGATGCAAAAACTAAAATAGCAATACTAGAACGAACTAAGTGCCAACGCAGCACTTCAAGATGATCTAAAAAAGACATTTCTTTTTTTTCTGTATTTTCGTTTTGATCGCTCATTAATTAAAGAAGTGTTTTTTAGTAAAATTTTTCATCTTTTGTAAGTTTGATGTCATTAACAAACTGCTTAATTTGTTGTTCATCTTCTTTTTTGCACACCAACAAAATGTTATCTGCTTCAACAACAATATAGTCTTTTAATCCTTGCAGTACCACCAATTTTTCTTTGGGAACATTAATAATATTTCCTTCAGATTCGTACAACATCACATTTTCTCCAACAACAGCATTTTCGTGTTCATCATGTGGTAAATGGGTATAAATAGAACCCCAAGTTCCTAAGTCTGACCAGCCAATATCAGCACTCATTACATATACATTTTTAGATTTTTCCATAATACCGTAATCTATAGAAATGTTTTTGCATTGAGCATAAATTGAAGTAATAGCTTTCACTTCTTCAGGAGTATTAAAAACTGCTTTTTGTTCTTCAAAAAGTTGAGTTATGGTAGATAAATGGCTTTCAAATGCTTTTTGAATACTTTTTAAATTCCAAACAAACATGCCTGAATTCCAAGTAAAATCGCCACTTTGAATAAACTCTTTGGCCAATTCTAAGTTTGGTTTTTCGGTAAATGTTTTTACTTTTTTTATTTCATTGCCTTCTTCTTCAATAAACTGAATATAGCCATAACCAGTATCAGGTCGGGTAGGAGTAATGCCCAAGGTTACTAAACAATCGTTGTTTTCTGCATAGTTCAGGGCAATGTTGGCTACTCGTAAAAACTCATCTTCTTTAAGAATAAGGTGATCGGCAGGAGCGACTAAAATAGTTGCATTTGGGTTTTGGGTAGCAATTTTATAATTAGCATAAGCAATACAAGGAGCCGTATTTTTTCTGGAAGGTTCGCATAATACTTGGCTTTTGTCAATGCCTTTTAGTTGTTCTAATACTAATGTTTCATAACTGTCATTCGTTACAATATAAATGTTCTTTTCAGGACAAAGTTTTTTTAATCGATTAAAGGTTTGTTGCAAAAGTGTTTCTCCAGTACCTAGTATATCTAAAAATTGTTTTGGGCGAGCAGTTCTGCTCATAGGCCAAAATCGGCTACCAATGCCGCCAGCCATAATTACACAATAATTGTTTTTGTTCATTGAAAAATGAATTTAAGATGGTTTTTAAAGGTGCTAAATTAGTAATTATTTGGATGCAATAGTTAGGTGCTTGAATCCATCTTAAAGAGGTGGTAAATACTATTTCGCTTATACTCTTTTTCCGCATATTGGAATTATATAAATTGTTTCAACAATTGTGTAACATTTAATCATCTTGTAGTGCCCAACTTTGAGGTTAATTATAAACTTATAAACCATAAAAAGATGAAAACTAAAATTTTATTAGCGGTGATTATGTTATCGGCTGCAACAACCATGATGTCATGTAAAAAGGATTACGTTTGTAAATGTTCAAAAACCTACACAACAGGTAATGGGACTTCTACAACCAACTATTCTCAATATACTTATAAAGAAGACAGAAAAAGAGCTGAAGATAGATGTAATGATAATACAAGATCTGGAAGCGATATATACGGAAATTACAGTATAAACTGCCAGATTCAATAATGTTTATGGGGTAGAACTTTCTTTTTTCTTCTCTGACTTTATAAGCTTTGACGACACAGCTTAACATTTTAAATTTTCTATTCTGTATGAAAATGCAGAATAGAAAATTTTATATAAGATTAATGTGTTTACTCGACCTAATTAACCTACTCACAGTCACTACATAAAACTTTGTGGGAGCAAGATATTTACAAAGAAATTTTACCATCTTTCATTACCAACTTTCTATCCGCCATGTTGGCTAATTCTTCGTTGTGGGTAACAATTACAAACGTTTGGTTGGTTTTATCTCTTAAATCAAAAAATAATTGATGTAAATCTTTAGCAGAAACAGAGTCTAAATTCCCTGAAGGTTCGTCTGCTAATACAACAGCAGGACTGTTAATTAAAGCTCTACAAACCGCTACTCTTTGTTGTTCTCCCCCAGAAAGTTCTGAGGGTTTGTGATGCATTCTTGCTGTAAGTCCTAATAAATCAAGTAACTCAATGGCTTTTTTTTCTGCTTCGGCTTTGGGAGTGCGGTTAATAAATGCCGGAATACAAACGTTCTCTAAGGCTGTAAACTCAGGTAGTAAATGGTGAAATTGAAAAACAAAACCGATGTGTTTATTTCTAAAAACAGAAAGCTTTTTATCTGAAAGTACAGAGGTGTTTTCATTGTTGATAATTATTTTTCCTTCATCGGCTCTATCTAAGGTTCCCATAAGGTGCAATAAAGTGGACTTTCCTGCTCCGGAAGAGCCCACAATAGAAACTATTTCTCCTTTTTTTATGGATAAATCTACGCCTTTAAGTACTTTAAGGTCGCCATAACTTTTGTGCAAGTTTTCAATAACTATCATCGTTTGTTTTTAGTAATAGTAAAATTCTTCTTGGGTTCTTTTGTTTAGCCTAATAATCCAACCCACTCTAAATCCGTAAAGAAAATCGGAATGAACTTTATTATCGGGCATACCCGTATCATAGTTGAATTTTCTTAAACTTTTTGTCCACCCTTGAGTAAGATCCACTCCTCCAAAAAAGTTGATAAGTCTGTTTTTACTAAGGTACATATAACCGGCAAAAGCATTTATAGCATATCCAAAAGAAAAACGGTCGTAGCCTTTTTTATGTTCGTCAGTTAAGCTATTAATTTTACCCTGAAATTTGATGCTTATTTTATGCTGAAGTGCTCCAACACCTCCATAAACAAGAAAACCTGAATTTTTATTAGGAGCTAATACATTAAACATTCTTCCTCCCACCAGAAAAAATGAAGAACCACGTTGGTCAAGAAAAACCTCTGTTGGTTTTCCATCTGAATTGATTACCATTCCATCACTATCTTTAAGTTGGTCGAGAATATTGTTTTCTCTAACAGTGGCTCCCCATAAGAAATTACCTTTAAAACCGTAATACCAATTCTTTTTAGTTTTAACAGCAAAACTTCCGCCTACATTGTTGTTGGTGCCAAAGCGGTCTGCCATATCAGAACCCGTAAGTTGTACTGCATAAGAAGCTTTAAACAAAGGAATGGTATAAGCAGAATCTGAAATTACGGGTTTTTCGAAAGCCTGCGACCAAAGTAAATTGGATATAAAAAAAACAAGACTGAGGATAAGTAATTTTAGTTTCATTAATACAGAATTTGGTAGTGCAAATTAAAGCAATTTAAAACAAATTAAAATAAAAAGAGGTTGCCCTATGGACAACCTCTTCCTATAACGAATGTTAACTAATTTTATTTTAAGAATTTGCTGTTGAATTTCGCATCATTGTTATAGATATTGATGAAATAAATTCCTTTAGCATTTTCATTAAAAGGAACTGTAATAATTCCTTCATTGTTATTGATGTTTAATTTAGTTGAAACTATAATTTGTCCTAATGAATTTAAGATATTTAAGTTGTAAGTTCCTTGAGCAATATTCTCATAAGAAATGTTGATGTTGTTATTGATATTATCAAAATAAGCAACCATTGATTTTCCATTGTTTAAATCATCAATACTACTACATACATCTACTACAATAGAACCATTGTGAGTATCTGTTCCACATGAGTTAGAAATTACTACTGCAAAGTTGTGGGTTCCTGCAACACCAAAACTTACTAATGGGTTAGCTATTGTTGATGAACTCATTGAAGGACTTCCTTGAGGGAATGACCAGTTGTAAGAAGTAGCGCCTGTTGAGGTTGATGCATCAAATTGAACATTCATATTCTCACAAATATTGGTTGTTGGTGTATAAGTTACTATAGCAGATGGTAACGGAGTAACAGTAACCGTTATTTGATCTGTATTAGAACAACTTCCTGTAGTACCTGTAACGGTATAAGTTGTAGTAGTAGAAGGAGTAAAAGCAACCCCATCAGTTACGCCATTATCCCAAGTGTAAGAAGAAGCATTACCACTACCTGTTAAGGTAACAGATTGTCCTGCACAAATAGAAGTGGAGGTTGCATTAGCTGTTACAGTTGGAGCAGGGGTAACAGTAACCGTTATTTGATCTGTGTTAGAACAACCTCCAGTAGTACCTGTAACGGTATAAGTTGTAGTAGTAGAAGGAGTAAAAGCAACACCATCAGTTACGCCATTATCCCAAGTATAAGAAGAAGCATTACCACTTCCTGTTAAGGTAACAGGGTCACCTGCACAAATAGAAGTGGAGGTTGCATTAGCTGTTACAGTTGGAGCTGGGTTAACAGTAACCGTTACCTGAGCAGTATTTTGACAACTGTTTGTACCTGTTCCGGTTACTGTATAAGTTGTGGTAGTTGAAGGAGTAAAAGCAACCCCATTAGTTACACCATTATCCCAAGAGTAAGAAGATGCACCACCTCCTGTAAGGGTAACAGGGTCTCCAGCACAAATGGTAGTAGCTGATGCGTTTGCAGTAACTGTAGGAAGTGCTTCAATGGTAACTGTTCCATTGTATGTATCAGTACCACAAGCACTTGTAATCTGTAATGAGTAGTTGTGTGTTCCTGCAGCTCCAAAACTAACTGTTTCAAAAGGATTGGTGGATGAACTCATAGATGGACTTCCTTGAGGGAATGACCAACTGTATGTTGACGCATTGGTTGAACTAGTTCCATCGAACACTACATTTGTTCCTTGACAAATAGTAGTTGATGGGGTTACAGTTACATTAGCAACAGTTGGTAAGTTCATTACATAGATAGTTACAAATCCATTTCCAGTACAACCTCCTGTAGTTCCTGCAACATTATAAGTTGTAGTAGATGTTGGAGAAACAGTAATTGCGTTGGTTGTTTGTCCACCGGGAGACCATAAATAGCTTGTTGCACCAGATGCAGTTAAAGTTACAGAAGTTCCTGAACAAATGGTATCAGCAGTTGTAGCTATGCTAACATTTGGAGAAGGGTTAACCGTTATGGTTACAGAATCAATTCTATATCTGCTACATCCTCCACCAACAACTTCTAAATAAGTGGTATATGTTCCGGCAGAACTATATAATACACTATCAATTACATTATTTGAATTAGCGGGGTTCATACCAGGGAATGACCATAATAATGTATCTTGACCTGTAGATCCTGTGGCATCATATTGCACCATTTCCCCCTCACAAATAGTAGTTGGAGTAGCAGTTAAAGAAATAGCAGTAGTATCATTGGTTAACCAAGGGAAGAAGTAATGAGTTACATTTAACCCCCAGCCACCTGTACCATTATAAGCATTCCATGTGTTGTCGCTCCATTGCTCCCAAGCAGTATTTGGAGTAGATTCTGCATCAGCATTAGTTACAACAGCAATAGTATCACCTACAGCCATGTTTAAATTAGCAAAACGTACTCCTACAAACACTTCTCCTGAAGCAGGAAGAGGTACTGCATTATCAAATTCAATAAAAGGAATACCAGGCGTGTTAGCCATAACATAAGACATAGGTAATGTTTTTGTGGCTAACAAAGCACCAACAGTTCCTCCTGTTCCATCATAAACATTTACATCAATAGTTTTAGTTGGAGTATTGGTAGAAGCTCTTGCAAACCAAATATAAGTACCTATTAAGTAATTGAAAGCACTTGTTTGGGTAGCATTGTAATAATTTAACTTAGCTCTATCGCCATAGTTGTTTGTTCCTGCAACATATCCATTTCCTGCACCTGCACTATATAATGTAGGAGTCCATCCAAAATGAAAAGGACTACCGGTAGTATCCATATCTATAATTTCACATGTTCCCGGTTGAACAACATTAATGTAGTTGGTTTTGGTTTCGGTATCATTTCCATTAGCGTTAGTAACCGTTAAAGACACTTCATATAAACCAATATTATTATAGGTAACCGTATGTGGACCTTGAGTATTTGCTGTTGCTGGTACAACACCTCCCAAGCTTTGGTTGTCAAAATTCCACGACCAAGTAGTAGGAGCAAATGTTGACTGATCTGTAAAAGTAACAGAACTACCTGCATAAACAGTGGTTATATTAGCTGTAAATTCAGCAACAGGAGGATTACTTAAGCTGGCAGAAACACATTGTAAAGCTTGAAAAGCATTAATTCTTCCAGCACCTAACAAACCAATATAGCTAGAGTTGGCACCATCAATATTATCAGCAGAAGAATACATGCAATTGATTAATGCGGTATTTGGCATAGATGGGTTTAAAGACTTCATTAATCCTAAAAGTCCTGAAACCATTGGAGAAGCCATAGAAGTACCACTCATATAAGAGTAGCTATTGTTTGGTATAGTACTCGCAATATTACTACCCGGTGCGGTAATATCAACAGAATTACCATAGTTAGAAAAACTTGATTTAACATCACCTGTTGTAGAAGAAGCTACCGAAATTACATTGTTATAATTAGAAGGGTAATGAGGAGTATTATCATTATTTACGTTGTCATTTCCTGCTGCGGCAACTACAATAGAACCATTATTCCAAGCAAAATTTACAATATTTTGACCAGTAGTTGAGTAGCCTGTTCCGCCCCAAGAGCAGTTAATAACATCAGCACCACTAACAGCAGCGTAATAAATTCCATCATATCCATTGGTTACGGAGTTAGATCCAGCATTATTTCTTGTTGCTTTAACAGCCATTATGCTAATACCAAAACCAATAGAAGAAACTCCAATCGTATTATCTGTTTCTGCACCTGTAGTTCCGGCAACGTGTGTTCCATGGCTAAAAGCAGTAGTTGGGGGATTTGGGTTATTATCATTATCACCAACATCATAACCGTTTACATCATCCACATATCCATTATTATCATCATCAATACTGTTATTAGGTATTTCTCCCGGATTAGTCCAAACTTGATTAGTTAAATCTGGGTGAGTAATTTGGATAGCATTATCAACTGTAGCAACCACTATGTTGGCATTACCTGTACTAATATTCCAAGCTTGTTCTGCTTGAATTTGAAATAAGCCCCACATATTAGTAGTGTTATGGTATTGGTCGTTTGGAGAATAAGAAGTTTTATATAAAGGTACTTTTTCAGCGTAATCAACAGCACCAGAGGCTTCTAATTCATTAATAAAAGCTTCTACGTTTTCTATGTCATCAAATTCAATTAAATAAGTGTTTAACAAATCCTGAGAGGAATATGCTTTTGGAAATGGTCTTGAAAGTTTTTTAATGGTATGATTTACAAAAACATTTCTTAAAAAAGGCATAGAAGATAATTTAATGTTTTCATCATTAAATGCTTCAATATTGCCACTCTTAGAAGCTTGCTTTATAATAAAATTTTCTTCAGAATTTTTTATTTTAAACCAAATTTTACCGTCTTGATAGTTTTCATAAACTTTTTGAGAATATCCAATACTTACAGTAAATGCTAACAGAAGTGTTAAAATACTTTTAAATAATAAATTTGTTTTCATAGTAGTTGAGTTTGATATTAAAATTTCGACCTAAAAGTAAGTATTTTTTGTGGAAAATACTTAGCCTTGTCGTCAATTGACTTATCAACAATTGTTAATAAAACAAGCTCAATACTAATGTTTTAAAAGAAGTAGAAGTGGAAGTGAATTTATGTTAGGGAAGAAATAAAATGTGTCCGGAATTAATACCTGACTGAAATTGATGGGAAAGTTGTTGGTTATTTTTGTAAACAGAAATAGTGCTATTTTGTACAAAATCTTTTGCATCAGCAACATAAATTTCTTGAGTAGTTGGGTGTATGCCTAAGCTATAAAAAACTTCACCATTATTGGAAACCCAATTTGATGTTGGTAAGGATGTATGATTAATATTCATTTTAAAAATATGATTATTAATGAAGTATAAATTTTCTTTTGAGTTATCAATTATTAAATCTGATGGAGAGTGATTGATATTGCCAAATACCAAAGATTGTTCAATAGTTCTTAGGTTTGGATTAAACTTAATTAATTGAGCATTAGCTTCATTAAAACCACCATCACACATTATCCAAATGTTATTATTTTTATCTAGTACTAAGCTGTTTGGTTGAATTCCTACCGAAATATTATCAATAATTTGATGGTTAGTTGTATTTATGAGTACTAATTTGTTGTTGCTCATATCGCAAACATAAGCGGTATCGTTATAAACAAGCATTTCTTCTGTCCAATTAGAATTTGTTGTGATACTTCCTGAGATGGTGTTATTCATTAAGTTTACAATGTCAATTTTATTAGAAAAGAGATTGCTTACATAAGCTGTTGATGAATTTATTGGACAGAAATATCTTGGAGAATCAAAACCTGTAATAGTAGCTATTGAAGTAAAATTAGCTTTATCAATAATTTCAATTTTGTTGGAGTTATTCACCACTACCACTATTTTTTCATTGAAATAATAAGCAGATTGAGCTACATCGCCTAAAGGGTAATTATTGGCTTGTTGAAAAATTCCATTATGTACATTTTTGTCGGTAGAATTGTATAGTGTAAGGGTTGCGTTTCCAAAACCAAAATTTCCTTCATTAACAATAATAACATCATTTTGAATAGAAGGTGTAATGGCATTTTCTCCACAGTTTTTACATTGCGGACCAAATTCTTCTTTTTTGCAAGAGGTAAAAGTTAACATTAATAGTGCTAAGCCAACAACGATATGTGAGATTAATTTGCTCATAAATTTAAAGCTAAGGTTAGCATGTAGTTTCTTAATGGCATTGGTCTCCAAGCAATAGATTGGTAAGTTTGGTTAAAAAGGTTGTTTATCTGAAAACGCAAATTAAAGGTGGTAGTTTTTAGTTTAACATCTTGAGAAATAGAAACGTTAGAAATATAATTTGCAGGTAAATACCAATTGTTATCGGTACTAATATATCTTAAACTAGTGTATTGATAGCCGTAACTTAATGAAGTATTTTTATAAGATAAATTCAAACTCGAATTGAATTGGTGTTGAGGTACATAAATAAGTTGCTTATTTAGGGCATTATCAGTGTTTTTAGGTAACTCAATATTTTTGGAGATGGTATAGGCATAATTTCCTCTAATGCTTAAATCAACTTTGTTGAGCTTGTATTTGATGGTTAACGTGCTTTCAAAACCTTTGTTTTCTACTTTCTTTAAATTGGTAGGACTCCAAATATTCCCTCCACTTGGCTGCCATAAAATCCAGTTAGAAACATGAGCAAAAAAGAAAGTATTCTCTGTAGTAATGGTTGTTTTTCCGAAAGCTTTTTGGTATTTCAATCCAGCTTCACTCATTTTTGCTTCTTCGGGTTTTAAATTAGGATTTCCACCAGGTGTCCAATACAAATCGTTAAAAGTGGGATAATTATGATTTATTCCCGCAGCAGCTTTTAGTGTTACACTTTCTAATTTAGGAAGTTGATAACCTAACGAAACACTTGGAGCTATAGGTTTAAAGAAATCATCAACAATGGTCATTCTATTAAAAACAGTCCAATTTAAGCGTTTAAAATTTCCTGAAAAACCTGTCAACCAGCTGTTGTTAAACCTTTTATGTTCGTTATTGTAGCCATCTGCTATAGCTTGCTCGTGCCTTACATTAACTTTATTCAAAAAAGTAATTTTATCGTTTATAAAGTAATTGACATCAACATGGTTATCAATTAAAAGACTGTTATTTTTTGAGTTGACATCAATAAGTTTATTGGTGTAAATTAAGTTATCATGAATAAGAGCAGTGCTTATTTTGTAGGAGAATTTGTTTTTAAAACCAGTAGTATTGACTAACAAACGAAAAGATTCGTCTTGCTGGGTTTCATCATTTTTAGCTACCAACATGGTTGAGGGTAAGTTTCTATCACTATTGAAATACCAAAACCTTATGCCAACCGTTTGATTTTTAAATTTTTTATAAATGGCTTGTTGAAATCCGTATTGTTTTAAGGCTGCGTTTTGTTGTCTTTCTTCAGGATTTTCTTTTTTGGCAAAGTTATGATATACTAAATCATTCTCTGCTTCGGAGTGTAAAATTCGTGTTTCGTAAAACCAATTGTTGGTTCCTAAATATGAAACTTTTCCACTATGAATTTGTTTATTAAAACTGCCTATGGAATAATTATAATTCAATTTTACCGATTTTGTTGAATCATTAAAGTTGGGTAAAGAATTTTGCAGGTTTACACTACCTCCTAATGCACCATTGCCGTCAATTAACCCACTTGCTCCGTAATGTAATTCTACTTTATCAAAAAATGGAGTAGGGTACAAAGAAAAATCTATTTGCCCGTTCATGGGTGAATTTAAAGAAACGCCATTCCAAAGTACACGGGTATGTCCGGCACCTGTACCTCTAAAAGATACGGAAGCTAAAGAACCTGAGCCATAAGATTTAATAAAAACGGTAGAATTTTCTTGTAATAGTTGAGCTAAATTTTCAACAGATTTGGTGGTAACAGCATCTAAGTTGGTTGTTTTGTAAGTGGCAGATACTGCCAATTCTTCAATAACAAAAGGTTCAAATTTAATAGTGTCATTCAGCAATTGTCCAAAAGTAGTTTGAACAATAAACAGAGTGAATATGACGCTTATTAATTTCATTAATATAGTTTAGAAGTTTATGAGTTTATAAGGTTAATAGTTATCCGATTAACCATTACCCAATCACAATTTTATTATTTTGTGTGTTGATACTTGTTTGTTGGCAATAATTTTTAAAAAATAAATTCCTTTTTCTAAGTTAGTTGTATTAATGGTGTTGTTGTTTGGTGATGTTGTTTCTTCAACAAGTGTTTTACCATTCATATCAACAATGGAATAGCTATAATCAGTGTTGATGTTTAACTCTAAGGTTAAATTAGTTGAAAATGGATTGGGGTAAATTTGGTTGACAATTAGTTCATTTTCATTAATGTCGGTTGGTTGTTGATGAATGATGCCAATAGCATCTAAATCAAAACCACCAGTAGGAAATGGAGTAGGGAAAGGGTCGTTAATAATATTATTTTCATCATCATAAGTACCATAAGTGGGATTTATACTTCCGACCACATCAATAATTTTAATGTGAGTAATATTATTTACGTCTAAGCCTAAAATTCCATCAACATCATCTAAATCAAAAGGAGTTGCGTATTGAGCTCGGTATTTTCCAGCCAAGTTATGAATATAAGTAGCATCCATATTAGCATTATTATCAAGTTGAGTAGTATCTTGAGTTAGCGAATGAGCAGGAAATCTAAAAAAGTTGACACCATCTGAACTTACTTCAACAAAAGCGAGTTCTAAAAACTGTCCGTCAAATGAGTTTTCGAAAATAGCAAAGTCTGCTCCGGAGCCATTTTTAATGGGAGTTGCAAAAGTTAAAACAGCACTGCCTCCATCACCAAGACTAACAACTCCTCCTGTTCCTGACTTACCTAAAACATCATTTACCGTTCCGGCTGTAGTTTTTCCTAAAGAAGTATCAGCAATATTTTGCCAACCTCTTTCAATGGTGGCATTGGTAGCCCAAGCTACAAAAACAGATGAATCTTTATGAATAGCAGTTGTACCTACCTGACCAACCGCTGGAGCATAAGGTCCTTGAGCAATTGTTTTGTTATTAAAAAATAACAGATTAATTATTAATATTATATATAGATAAAATTTCATTGTTTTAATTTTTTGGAATTAATTCAATAAACCAAAAGCCATTTCTTGTTTCGTCTTCAAAAAGAGAATTATCGTTTGTAGTTTTTACGATATAGGGTTTATAAATTATTTCTTTTTTAAGGAATTCTATTTTGTTTTTAAAAATAGGACCTGCAAAACAAAACGTGTGGTATTCGCCATTTTCGCCACAAGCATCAACATTTTTAGGAAGTTCATCTAAAAAAGTATTGTCAATCTCTCTTCCTAACCATTTATAATCAAGGAATTCATCATTTACGCAACACAAAATAGTTTCAAATCCTTTTGCTATAAAATCTTTAATTAAAACAGTGGTATCAAGTTTCCACAAAGGAAAAATGGCTTTCATACCTATTTTTGATAAGTTATTTTCTCTGTAAACTCTTAAATCTTCAAGGAAGATATCTCCAAAAATAACGTATTCAATACCTTCTGCTTTAGCTTTTTGTAATGTTAAAGCCATTTGTTTTTCATAAGCTTCGTTTGATGCTGTTGTAAGTCTTACTTTCAACACAGGAATTCCTATTGCTTCTACTTGCTTATCCAACAATGTTTCACGAATTCCGTGCATAGAAATTCTTTTTACATCTTGATTGATGGTAGTTAAAAGATATTTTACATCAAACTGTTTTTCTTCTAACACTTTGTGCAAACAATAAGCAGAATCTTTACCTCCACTCCAACAAAATATGGCTTTTGGAATTGACATTAATGAATTAGTTTTTAATTATTTTTTTAATTGCAGTTTGATTTTCCGTAGTATATTTTACAAAGTAAATTCCGTTAGCAAACGCACTTAAATTAATTGTATGGTTTTTATCGTTAAGGTTGTTTTCAACTAAAATGGTTTTACCTGTAATATCTACTAATGCTATTGAGTTTAGATTAACATCACTAGCAATAGTTAGAAAATTAGTTGTAGGATTCGGATAAAAATTAACGTTATTAGTTTCAGCTAATTCATTAACATTAACAGTTTGGTCATTAAAATTATCCATGCAGAAAAAAGCAGGTGTATTCATTCCCCATTGTCCAACATCTGATGAGTTTAACGTAAAAATTAAACTATCAACATTGCCTAAAGAGGTTAAATCAACCCATTCCCACTGTTTAACAATATAGTCTTGGTTGTTGTTAACAAAACGATAATCTGCCAAATAAAAATTGACGCTATCAGTAGTTAAATTTCCATTGGTATATCCTTTTATAGTTAATAAAAACCAATCAGGATCGTTGCCTGTAGCACCTCCAAATTGTTTGGCAAAAGCATCTCCATCTCTCATACTGTTGGCAGCATAAGTACCATTAGTAACAAAAACACCTGTTACCGTGTTGTTTTGAGCAAGTCCGGAAAGGTGAATAACAGCATTATTTTGAGCAACAACATAGTTATCAGAGTTGTTGTAGCCACTTCCTGCTTTAGAGGCATATAAATTACCAACTCCGGAAGTAGAACTGTCGGTTACATTAGAGTAGGCAAAACCTTCCGACCAATATCCCGGAGCTCCCCATGCGGTATCATAAACATTAGGAAAAATAGCAGTTCCGCTAGTAAATGTACTGTAAAAAGTACCGTTGATGTGTGTTCCACTGTAATCGGAGCCACTCCAATAACTATTGGTAGATAAGTTTAGATTTTCAAAATCTGAAACGGTTTGAGCGTTGATGTAAGTTGCGGATAACATCAATCCGAGGAAAGCTGAGCTTGCCAATTTCATTTTTTTTCTCATCATCTTTTTTTGTTTTAATGAGGTTAATAAATAAATTAACTCAAGCCAATCAAATACATAAATGCAGTAGTTGGTTAACTTGTTTTGAAAAAAAATAAAGTGAAGAGAAATTTTTGTTAGAAATATTCTTCGCCTTTATTCCCGAAAGCATGTTGAAGTGAAACACTTCTGTTAGTGGCAGGTCTCCTGACTTTCTCCTTATTTTTACGCCTTCCCGATGGTTAATCAGTGGCAAAATGTAAAAACTTACAGAGTTTACAGTTGCGGGTACAGTTCAGGTTTTTCACCTGATTCCCTATTAATTCCAGACTTTAAATCTGAAAACCAATAACGCAGCAAATGTATAACAAAATTTTAAAATGCAAAATTTTATGATGAAATGTTTATGAACAAGGGGAGTTGATACAAATGCAAAAGCTTCTTTTAATTACCACTAGCGGTAGTGAGGGGGATAGAGGGGTGTATGTTTAAGTCAATTAGGTTTTAATATTTGAGGTAATAAAATCTTTGAATTTCTTTGTAATTTTCTTGTAAGGTTCTTTTTCAGTATCAATATTATTTATATAATCAATATTATTAACGATTTGTTCTACATATAATATAATAAAGTTTTATCATATAACTTTTTATTTATATTTTGTGGGTTGTGCCATGATTTGCCATTTTTTCTTACATACAAACAATCTTCTTTAAGTCCTTTAGCATGTTTCCACCATTCAAGCTCATTATCAAATTCTTCATTTCCATTCTCGGCTAAATCAGTTAAATAATCAGTAAATTTTTTTATTCCTCTATTATATGCTGTGTTATTGTCTTCGTCTTCTTTTTTATTTATAATTTCATTAGTAATAATCTCAAAACTTTTATCTAAAAGTTCAGTAATTAAAATTGTACTCCTAATTCCTTCCAGTTTGGTTTTATGGTCTTTATAATATTTTGAAAAATCAATTTCAGGTGCATTAGGGAAAAATAATTGTGTATAAGCTGTTTGCCCCTTCATAGCTTCTTCAGCTGCTATTATTAACAAAGCAATAGCAGGAGCATATTTCTTTTCCTTTGCTAATATTTTAGCACTTTCTATTTGTTCTTTAGCATTATTTAAAATTATCTCAAATCCTTTTCTAAAATACAGTTCTGTTTCTTGTTCATTCATTTTTTTCATAGTTTTCTATTTAAACAAATTTGGTAAAGTATTAGGCGTATTTGTAGTGTTTATTAATTATCTTAATGATTTAAGTTATATAAAGTTAAATTGTTGAAAACTTGTTAAAATAGTTGCTTTTTAAGTATGTTTTAACGTATATTTGCAGTGCTCATCTTTCCATTTGGAAGAAGGAGATCGAAGAACGCTTAGCCAAGATGTTAAGCGTTTTTTGCTTTTTAAAGCACATCATTAAGTTTTCTTTTGTATTTATTTTCAATTTTCTTATTGTTTCTACCTGTCAAGTGATAAGCTGTTAATAAGTAGTATTCATCTTTATTTCTGTACGGTTCTAAAATGACAACATATTTTTCAGCCTTATCATAAATATATGTTCTTATGCCTTGTGGTTCTTTACAGCTAAAAATTAACATCTTATCTTTTTTCTTTTCTTCTATATGGTATTTAATCCAATGTAAGCGAACCTACCTATCTATATCAAATTCTCTTTTTTTAGTTTTCTCATCTGTTACCACAGTTGTAAGATGGTGAAACAATATGTCCATTGGAATTTCACCGTCTTGTGTAGTAGGGTTTATTTGTTTTTTTCTAAACTTAAAAAAAGGATTATTCTTTATATCCTTGTCAAATACACCTTTTAACGAAACAGTTCTTGCAGCAGGCGACAAATAACTAACTTGTAATAATTCTGGATATTTTCTCAATAAATTAGTTGCCATACCCTACTTTAAATCAATAAAAAACAAATTGAACTTTGTGTCTTTTAACGGTGTAGAACCGGCTAAATTATGATTGGCACTTCGTTTTATTTTCTCAACTAACCGGGTTTTTGCTTTTACCGTGTCTAAGCCTCTTAAATGATAGCTGATTGCTCCCATTAGTAAATCGGTTATCTGCATAAAAATACTTTCGTGGGAATGCATGTTTTGTAAATTTCGGATAGAACTGTATTTGATATTTAAAATATCTTTCAGCTTATTTACTTTGTGGGCACTCAATGTATCTTTTATATCTAAATACACATTGTAATTATGTTCCATATCCAGTTTATGATTGAGTAACTGATAATACATTTTGTAATAAAACTCATCATAATCTTGCCCGAACTTATTGTTATTAATTTTCTCTTTGTTAATGATTAAAGCCCTAAATTTTAAATCCGTTTCAAAAAAATACTCAATAATATCGGAGTAAAAACCATATTTGGAATGAGAAACTTTTGACCATTTAATTTCTGTATAAACATTGTGCTTTTCTCGAATGGCTTTTATGCGTTCTTTGTGATTTTTTATTTGATTATATGCCACACTACTGTATGCTAATATCATAAAAGGCATTTTGTCATTTTCTAAATGACAACTCTCATCACAATAAAAATTAAAAGTCTTTTGGCTCATTTTAGTTTATTTTACTTATAAGTTCAAAATAAATTTTTTGCAACTCACTATCATTATTTACCCTTAAATAAGCTTCTAACTTTTCTTTAATTCTAGTGTGTTTTGAAAATTCTTCGAGATAATATATAGTTGGATATTCTTTAATCCATAAAGGGTCAAACATTTCATAGTCAAAATCTTTTATATCAAGAAGCCAATCGTAATAGTTATTTATTCCTTTAAATTGAATAAATGGTTGTTTCTTTAAATCAAGATTATACTTAAAACATATATTTAAAAGCATATCTAATTTAGAATTTCTATCTTTTCTACCACCAAAAAGATTATTAACTGGCTTTAATACCTTATTATTTACTTGTTTTTTTGGCAAAATTAAATCAACGTATATTTTGAAATTTTCATCCTTTAATTTTACTTCTATTACATCATAAATACAAGCCATAAAATATAGATAAGCATCAAATTTATCTTTCAATAAAAGTTCTATTGTTTTTTTTGTTCTTTGTTTCTGTTCAGGAGAGTCTAAAACTCTATATAAATGAACCAAAACGATTGCGGAATGTTTACCAACACTGGTAGTGCAATCTTGGGTGGACATTTTAATAAATTTATCTAAGTCTGTTTTAGATATACTTATTAATGAATGTTGATTCTTTATAATGCTACAAATTGTTTCAATATAAAACTCATCAAAAAACGAGTGGTTTTTAAGTCCTATTTTTAAAAACTCCTTTAAAACAGTTTTATTCAATTGTTTTCCTTTGTAGTTTATAAAACTTTTTACATACTTTATATGTTTGGGCAAAGATGATTCTTCAATAAAAAACAAAATTTCTTGAGCCAATAAATTTGTCTTTTTATCATTTGTTTCAATAATTCCGTACAAAACAATAACATTGTTTATTAGTCTTTCATAACCACTCCAAAAAGCAGTATTTTTTTCGTTAGAAGATTTATCAAAAGCCGCTTTATCATTTTTATAGTTTTTTAAAATTCGGCTTGTTACATCAAAAAATGTATATCCTTCTTTTCCTGTAGGTTGATATTGAATGTTTTTTAGGTCGTATTTATCAATAAATTTTAAAGTAGATTCAGGGTTTAAATAGTTAATTAATCCACGTAGCATCCAATCATCAAAATATTGTAATCTTTTGCCACCATCTTCTTCACTAATTGAATGTGAGGCAAAAAGCCCTTCAAATACTACGTCATTTAATTTTTTATACTCACTAAATTTATCATAAATAATAAAGTTGTCTTGGATAAAAAGGTCAGCTTTAGCATACTCATTGACTAATCCTGACAAATAACCATCTGAACTGTACCCCCCTTTTAGTTGTAGATGATAACTATCAATAATTTTACGAGTTAAGTCTTCAATTTTTTCTCTACTATTAGAATAAAAATCACTTTTATAAATCCAACTTAGAATAGCTTCATTATCATCAGTTTTTAATGTGCAAAATGATTCTGTTAAGTTAATTTCTTTAAGTTCCTTAATCAGTTTAGTATTTTCCCAATACCACGTACGTACAAATAGGAGTAATTTAGAAAGATTATGTTGTATAATAAATTGTGTAACCTTTTTGTCTTCATTTATTGCAATTTTTAAAGCCTTTTTAAATAACTTAGTTGATTCAACAAAATTTCCTAATTGATAATTGACATAAGCCAACTTCATTATTTCTTCTAATTTTCTAGGTTTAGATTTAAGCTGCTTAAATACTTCACTATATTCAAACCGAAGTAATCTACATCTAATACAATTACAAACTTTGGCACTTTCATACCTTATATTTATTCTAACATGATTTTCGTCCTCTATATTAAATAGAAGGTTGTTGGTCAGTTTGTTTAAAACATACTTAGTTTTAGATTCAACTTGTTTTACACCTTTTATTAATTCTTTGTTATTAAATGTAATGGTATCCTCTTTAATTGTGAGTGATTTAAAAAAATCAGTCAATTGTTCGTTATCCGAAGAAACCGAGAATGAACCATAATATGGATAAAAACTATCTTCTTTTTTAAATGGGTATTTATTCGTTAATAAATGTATAGGAACAAAACTTATCTCTTTGTATGCTTGAGTTAAGTATTGATGGATTTGAACTATTATAGGTAGATTTATTTCGTTTTCAATTGGTGTAGAGTCATCTTTTTCGTTAATTATATCAATTTCTTCTCTAGTATCTGAAACTCCATTAGAATTGACTAAATCTTTAATTTCTTTTGCGAAATCTTTTAAAATTGCTTTCCTTTTTGAACCACTTAGAGGTAGCGGTGTTGCACCTAATGGTCTAACTTGTAATTTAGAAATATTTTCATTAGATTCTAAATCACAATGACCAACTACTAAAGGAAAAACATCCATTTCCTTGTCATTTTTTTTCTTAAAAATACGTGGTATTTCCTCTTCCGTAATAAATTTAGATATTAGAAAATCTACAGAAACTAAAAGAATTGCAGCACATGAATTATTAATACTTTGTATAATTTTTTCTTTCCATTCATCACCAACTTTTAAATCTTCATCGCTCCAGAAATCCAATAAATTATTCATACTATACTGTCTCAGAAATTTTTCTAAATCAGTCTTCGCTTCTATATCATTATGACTATAACAAATAAATATTTTTTTCATCATTTCCCCTCCACAATTTTAATTTCTTCCTCACTCAACCCATAAAGCTCATAAACCATTTTATCTATTTCCTTATCGGTTTTATCTATTTCGGCTTTTAGGGTTTGGGCTTCTGTTTTTTTAGTTTCGAAAACCTCCATCCATTCCATTTCTTGGAGTTTGGTTAGTGGAGTACCACCAACTGTTTTAATGGCTTTGTTTAATTCATTTATAAACGCTGCAAAGGTTAACTCGTGCCAGTTTTTAAGTTTATTAGTTAATGAAGCTATATTAAATTGAGATTGAATGTAAGTTGTAAACTTATTTATAGAATCTCTAAATATAGGCTCTTGTATTAATTTTGCTTTTGCAAATTCAACAATTTTACCTTCTATTTTTTTATCAATTTTAATTGGAATCTGATGTAATTCATATCCGCTTATTGTTGGCATTTTAAATTTATCATTAAACCACCAATTAATTAATCTTGAATTTAATAAAACTAAAATATATTTTAAATCGACTTCAAGAGGCTTTTCGATTACCGAAACATTTGTAGTATCAAGAAAATAATATTGTTTGTCATCATATGTTACAAGTAATTGCCCAGAGCTATTCACTCTTTGTGTAATCAATTTTTCAGGAACTTCAAATAATTCTGATGAATGTGGTAAACAACCTACTTTTTCCCTCATTAAATCTGGTCTGTACCATATATACTCTCCTGCAAAATCAATTCGATAAGCCTTTATATTCCTTCCTCTTATTATTTTCTTATATTCTTCATTTTTCTTTTCAAAAGATAAAAACCTTTTATCATCACTAGTTTTAATACCTCTTGTAAACCTCAAAAGACTATCTAATCTAGCACTACCTTCAAACAATCTATTTTCAATATTTTGTTTTTGAGGATTCCAATCAAAATTTATAATCATTTCTTCATCAAAGAAAATAACTTCTTTAGGAATGTTTATTTTAAATTTAAATGAACTATCATGGATTGGCACACCACTAAAAACACCATCTTTTTCACAAACAATTATAACAGTTTTAACAACAGCATCCTGAAAAACACCATGTTCTAATTCAACTAAACTATTTATAGAAAAATTATCATAAAACAGTTTTCTTAATGGAGTAAAACTTGTTGTACTAACCCAAGTATGAGGAAATATGAATGAAAATTTTCCTTTTGATTTTAGTATATTGGTTGACTTTTCAACAAAAAAAGCATATAAATCTGTCTTATTCTTACAGACTTTAGATGTTTTTTTGAAAAATTCTCTTTGTCCTTTAGGAAGGTTAGCAAAATTAACATAAGGCGGATTTCCAATCACTACATCAAAACCACCTTTTTCAAAAATTTGAGGAAACTCATCTTCCCATTTAAACGCTTTATCTCCTGCAACTGCTTTGCTATCAATTAAAGAATTGCCGCATTTTATGTTGCTGCTTAAATCGTTTAATTTTCTTTTGGGTTGTGCGGTACGCAACCACAAGGAGAGTTTAGCTATTTCAACACTTTCTTCGTTTAAATCAACTCCAAAAATGTTGTTTTCCAATACGGTATTCTCAATATCTGGGAACACAAAACCACCACCCAATAAACTGGTTTGTAATTCATCAATGTATTGGTGTTCTTTTATTAAAAAATCTAAGGCTTGGTTTAAAAATGCACCGCTTCCAGCAGCTGGATCGCAAATGGTAATTTGCAGCAACCAATTTCGGTAGTTTTCCAATTGGTCTCTCAGTTCTTTTAGTTTGGCGGTAGTTCGTCCTTTACGGTTTTTGGTGTATTCTTCGTCAATTATTTTTAACTCCGCTTTCTTTTCGGCACACAGTTTACCAACGGTATTGTCAACAATGTATTTGGTAATGTATTTTGGGGTGTAAAAAACACCATCTTTTTTACGTTTTGTTTTTTGTTTGTCAAACTCAACACCCTCAATTTCGGCATTTACGCTTTCAATTTCGTTGAGGGAGTTTTCAAAAATATGTCCCAAAATATTTACATCTACTTGGCTTTCAAAATCGTATTTAGAAAGGGCTTCGGTATGTTTAAACAACAATTCATCGCTAATTTGTAAACTATCTAAAATGGGGTCGGGTTTAAATAAACCACCATTGTAGGCAAAAATTTCAGCTCCTTTGTCTGTTCCTTTTCTGCCGGTATCTAAATAACCAAAATAAAGTTTAAACCTATCGTAAAGCGGTGCATAAGCATCTAAATCTTTGAGTTTGTTCCATTGCTCTAATATTTTTAAAGTAGAGTTGGGAGGCAATAAATCTCTATCTTCAGCAAAGAAGATAAACAAAAAACGGTCAATTAGTTTTTGAGATTTTTTAAAAAGGTTATGTTTAATATTTTTGTTGGCACGCTCGGTATCTTCTCTATTAAACTCACTTCTAAAAACTTCATTTTTCATGTTGAGTTTTACCAAATCTCTAAACAACTCACGTTTAAAAAGTGAATAATCGTTGTAAAACTTTTTGGTAATTACTTCTTCTTCTCTTACCGAAGCTTCTTTAATCTTTAGCGGAACATTGCTCAGTAAATTGTCTTTGTGCAAACACAAATAGAGCAATTCAAATTGGCTTTCGGTAAGGGTAAACAAATCGAACTCTTCAAATTCTACAGCATTGTTGATGTAAAAACGCAGCTTTTCAAAATTAGAAGTAATTATATACACACAGCCTGTTTGGTTGGCTTTGTAATCAAATGCTTGTTGGCGTATGCTTTCTAAATCTTTGGTTTTAGTGCTTTTTAGTTCAATAACACCCAAAGCATTACCATCGAGCAAAATTGCTCCATCAGCTTTTTTAGCACCTTTTTCGTTTTTTAGCTCGGTGGTTAGGTTGTAATTCGGTTGTGGGTTTAAGGTGTAGTCCAAAATATCTACAAACAATTCACGCAAAAAACCCTCTTGAAATTGTTCTTCTTTGCTTTCTCTAATATTCTGCTGTATGCTTGTGTTATGGAAGTATTTGCTAAACTTTTTAAACGCTTTAGCAACAGTTTCTTTATCCTGTCTTTTAAGGTAATTTTTTAATACTGATGTTTGATATAAGGGCATTTTATAAGTTTCGTTTTAAGAATTTAAAAGTGCAAAAAAAAATCAGTTAAATAAAATAAAATAGCGTAAAACTTTTTAACATTGTTGATAAAATTAGGACAGTTCTCCCAAGCTTAAATAACTTTATAGCATAAAAACTACAACATGTTTTTTATACAACTATGCAGATTATGATTATAGTTCGGACGGGACTCAAATCCGCAATCACTTGCGTATGCTATTAGCTGTTTATATATTGAGCAGTAATCCATGCAGTAGTCCATGCCGCTTGGAAATTAAAACCTCCGGTAAGTGCATCAATATCTAACACTTCTCCCGAAAAAAATAAATTGGCTTGTAGTTTACTTTCCATGGTTTTAAAGTTAACTTCATTAAGTTTTATGCCTCCGCAGGTAACAAACTCCTGTTTAAAGGTAGTTTTACCTTCAGAAAAATATTCATCTGATGCTAAGATGTTGGTTAAAAGATGAAGTTGTTTTTTAGAAATGTCTGCCCAATTGAGGTGTTCATCTATACTAGCTTTTTGCAAGAAATATAGCGTTAATTTTTTAGGGAAATCAAACGGAAAAGCATTGCTTACTTTTTTGGTAGCAACCGTAGTTTTAAAAGTAGTTAATTGTGCTGTAATTTGTTCTGCGGATAAGTTGGGCAACCAATTAACAAAATACGTAAAGTTATACTTCTTTTCTTGCAGAAAACGAGCTGCCCATGCACTGAGTTTTAATACTGCCGGACCACTCATTCCCCAGTGAGTAATTAATAACGGACCTTCTTCTTTATAGTTACTTTCTTTAATTTTTATAGCTACATGGTTTACACTAATACCCTGAAGTTCACAAATTGGATGTTGAGGTAAATTAAATGTAAAAAGAGATGGAATTGGCGGTTGAATGGTATGTCCTAAATCGGTTAAAAACTGATATTGTTCTGCTTTGTTAAAACCTCCTGCGGTTACTACAGTTTTTTCAGAAGTAAATTCTCCGTTGTTGGTAGTTAGTTCAAAACCATTAGTTAAGGGCAGAATTTTTTCTACTTTGGTTTCAGTAATAATAGCTATTTTATGCTTTTTAGCAAGATGTAAAAAGCAATTCACTATGGTTTCGGAAGTGTTGGAAATAGGAAACATTCTTCCATCACTTTCTGTTGTTAATTCAATATTTTTTGATGCAAACCATTCAATAGTATTAAGTGGCTGAAATTGATAGAAAGCGCCTAACAATTCTTTTCCCCCTCTAGGGTAATAGTTACTTAGTTCTTTAGGCTCAAAACAAGCGTGTGTTACATTACACCTTCCGCCACCCGAAATTTTTACTTTTTTTAGTAGGTGAGAAGTTTTTTCTAGAATAGCAACAGAAAGGTGAGGATGAAGTTCGACAATATTGATAGCAGCAAAAAAACCGGCTGCACCGCCTCCAATTATTATTACGTTAACATGTTGCTTACTCATAAAAGCGATTGAAAATGGTTTTTATAAGACAAAACTACCTCTTTATTTACAACAGCGTGTTGTTTTATTCTTCCTAAGTAGTTAACTTTTGTGTGAGACAAAATAAATTGCTCGCTATCCGTATTTTCCTCGCCATTAAAAATAATTCCTTTTATGTTGATGTTTCGAGCTTGTAAGCTTTCTATGCTCAACAACGTATGGTTAATACTTCCCAAATAGTTTTGAGAAACTAAAATTACTTCAGCATTCAAATTTTTGATTAGATCTATAATTAAATCCTTGTCATTCAAAGGAACCATTAATCCTCCGGCACCTTCAATTATTAGCTTATTGTTGGTTGTAGGCAGTTTAATTTCGTTTAAATTTATTTCAATACCATCAATTTTTGCAGCAGCATGTGGCGACATTGGCTGAGTTAAACAATAGGCTTCTTTATGAAAAATAGAATTTTTATTGCTAACAAGGTTTTTTACTTTATTTGTATCTGAATTTTCTAAATCTCCCGCTTGCACTGGTTTCCAGTAATCGGCTTCTAAGGCTTCGATTAAAATAGCTGAAACGATTGTTTTACCTATGTTGGTTCCTATTCCTGTTATAAAATAATTCATTAATTATATTTTTAATGTATTTACTAAATTATCAACTTCTTCTTTTGAATTAAAACTGTGTAAGCAAATTCTTAAACGTTCTTGTCCTTTAGGAACTGTTGGAGAAAGTATAGGTCTTATATCAAAACCATTTTGTTGTAGTTTATCTGCCATTGCTTTAACTTCATTATTACCGGGTATAATAATACATTGTATAGGGCTATAAGAGTTTAAAGTTTCAAGTTTCAAGTTTGAAGTTAAACTTCTGAAATGATTAATCAACTCTTTTAAGGTATTAATTCTATTTAAGTTTTGAAGCAAGAACTCATGAGCATTTTTGATGGTAATAATGCTATGAAGCGGTAAAGCTGTAGTATAAATAAAAGCCCTTGAAAAGTTGATTAAATAATCTCGTAACTCATTACTACCTAAGATTGCTGCTCCATGCACACCAAAGGTCTTCCCGAAAGTTACAATTCGAGCAAAAACGTTATTTTCTAAGCCTAACTCGCTCACTAATCCTTTTCCATTACCAAAAATGCCTACAGCATGAGCTTCATCTACAATAAGTGCAGCGTTGTATTTTTTACAAATAGCAACTATTTCGGTTAGTGGAGCCATATCACCATCCATAGAATAAACGGATTCAATCACCACATAAATCAATCCTTTAGCGTTGCTTAGCTTTTGTTCTAATGCAGTTAAGTTATTATGGCTAAATGAAAAATTACTTGCATTGCTAAGTCTTATTCCATCTCTTATGGAAGCATGTACAAGTTCATCATAAATAATAGTATCGTTTCTTTGTGGCAGACATTGAAAAAATCCAATATTGGCATTATAGCCCGAGTTGAAAATTAGAGCAGTAGAAGCATTATAAAAATTCGCTAAAAAAGCTTCTGTTTCTTCAGTTAACTCATAATTTCCGGAAATTAATCGTGAACCTGTTGCTCCAAATTGCACAAATTCAGATGTGTTATTTATATGATGAATTGCTGCTTCTTTAGCAAAACCTAAATAATCATTAGAACAAAAATCAATTAAATTTTTATTATGCTTAAGTGTTCTAAAAGCATTTTCGGATTTACTTTTACTAATGCGTTCGCTTATATATTTATTATGGTCAACCATTTTTTTGTTTAGTGATAGCTAAATCAATTTCGCAAGGCTAAAGTAAGGTTTTTAGTGGAAGGGTAATAATAATTTCCATTCTGTTTTAAACCCTAATAAAACCACATAGATACATAGATTATTAAAAAAGGTAAAAGATAATTATAGCTACACAAAGTGTTTCCATAAAATGGAAACAAGCTATATAAAACTTTTGCGTAACTTCTTGTTAATTAAAAAAAAATACGCATCTATGTGGTTAATTATTTAAATTTTTATTTATCAAGTATTGTTGGGTTAATCATTCTAATTTAAACTAACTTTTATGTAGATTTTTGTGTTTTAAGTTAAGTAAAAATACTTAAAATAATGAGTAGTAATTTAAGTGATAGCCGAAAAAATTAAACAAATTTAGGCGGTAACTTTATAAAATAATTTACCAGAATAAGATAGAATGATAGAGCAAGCCAAATTTTCGCTTCAAAAAGTAATCAACAAATTATTGGAAATTACAACTAAAGAAAGGGATATTAATACTTTTTTAATAAAATCTTTAGATGTAGTAATTGATGAGGCAAGGTTATTAGGCTTTTTAGATAAAGGTATAATTTTCTTGAAAAGAAATAATGAATACATGAAGGTTGTAGCTCATAAAAATATAGAGGCATTAGTGCTTCAGCAATGTGGTTACGTAAAAAAGAAAGAATGTGTTTGCGGTGCTGCTTTGTGTTCGGTTGCTCACCAATTTAAAAACAGTGTTGAAAGGGTTCACAACAATAAAATAATTTTCACAGAGAAAAATATTTGTTCTTTTCCTATCAACTATAAAGATAATTCTTATGGTGTTTTAACGCTTTATTTAGAAGAGGAGGCTTATTATATCGAAGATACAATAAATGAATTAACTTCTATTTGTAATACTATTGGTTTGGTTGTTCATGAAAAAAGAATGCAACTATATGCAGATTTTGTGAAAAATAAATTAGATGTAAGTTATGGAGGTCAGTATTTTAAACACCTTACCAACTTTTTTATAGAAGAGTTTAAAATGAAATATTGTTTTATTGGCACTTACAATAATAGTTTAGAACAAATTAGTTCTATTGTTTTTATGGAACAAGGTCAACAATTAGAAGATATTGTTTGTAATTTACACAATTCGCCAACGGAAGTTTTATTAAAAGAGCATTTTTGCTTGTTTTCAAAAAATGTTCAAACTATTTTTCCTGATGATGCAGAATTAAAAAAATACGATGTTCAAAGTTATGTTGGCATGTTATTGCATAATGAAAAAAATGTTCCTGTAGGAGCTATTGTATTAATGGATGATAAGCCTATAGATGAAAAAGAGCAAGAAGATATGAAACAAGTACTTTCTATTTTTACTCCTAGATTGAGAGGAGAGTGCGAAAGAAAACTTTACGAAACCAATTTAATTATAGAACAAGAAAAATATAAAAATATAATTGAAGAATTGCAAGATGTTTTTATTAGAACAAAAATTACTGATGATGGTAATAAGATAATTGAAGCATCTCCATCAGTATTTAAGTTTTCAGGATATTCACCAGAAGAATTAATAGGAAAATCTCCAGAAATTTTTTATTATGATTTGATTCAAAGGCATGCATTTCAAGAAAAGCTTTTTAAAGAAAAAGTAGTTCAAAATTTTCCTCTAACTTTTATAAAAAAGAATCAAGAGTTAATACATGCAAAAATAAATGCCCAACTGATTTGTAACGAAAATGGTATTCCCACAGAGATTAGAATTTTTGGTAGAGATATTACAGAATCTATTAATGAAGAAATAAGAAAAGAAATAGCTTATGTAGTAGCTAAAAAATCGCAACGAAGAACAATTAACATCAATACTATTTCTGAGTATTTATATAAAATGCTTGGGAGAGTAACCAATGTTTCTAATTTTTATATCTCATTTTTTAATGAAGCAGAAAAAACTATATTTTTTCCGGTTCATGCCGATGGTGAAAATAAGAGTATAGCATTTGAAATAGAAAAAAAATTTAATACAAATGGGTTTTTTGAATACATTATTTCTCATAAATCATCTATAATTCAAAATGAAGATGAGTTACATGAATTAATTTCAAGAAATAGATTAAAAGTTAACAGAACTGTACCGAAGTCATTAGTCTCATTTCCTATAAGAAACGAAGGGAAAGTGGTAGGAGCTTTAACAGTTATGTCTTATACCACATCAAAAACAATTTGTAATAGCGACTTAGAGTTGCTCGAGTTTGTTTCTACTCAATTATCAACGATAGTAGAAAGAGAGCAATGGCAGAAAAGCTTAATAGAGAAAGAAAAATATTTTAGAACCTTAGTAGAAAGTTCTCATGAAGTTATTGGAATTGTTGATGTTAATGGGATAATGCAACATGTGTCAGAATCAGTTAAAAGCATCTTAGGATATAACTCTTATGAAATGATAGGAAAATCTTTTTTAGATTTTATTCCAAGAAGTTATATTCAAGAAGTTAAACAAAACTTCAATAAAATTGTTCAACAGGTTAGAGGTAAGAATACTGATACTGTAAAAGTATTGAATAAAAAAGGAGACCCAAGGATTATAAACTTTACGTTGAATAATCAATTAAAAAATAGCATTATAGAAGGAATAGTGTTTAATGCTCAAGATGTAACAGAAAAACATTATGCCCAAATAAAATTAGAAACATCTAGAGAAAGGTTGATAGAGCAAGAAAAAAATTACAGAAATATATTCAATAATTCTAATGATGGCATTGTATTGTTTAATGAGGACTTTAAAGTTATTGATGTCAATAAACGAATGACGGCTATATCAGGATTTGTTAAGTTTGAGTTACTTGAAAAGTCAATTTTAGAATTACTTCAATTTACAGATAAAGATGAAGTTGTTAAGGAAATTAGAAAATTAGATGGACTTACTAAAAAGAGTGTGATAGTAGAAAAAATTGTTCCTCATAAGAAGAATGCACTGTTGTATTGCAAAATTTTTGTAAAAAAAATACTTGAAAGTGAAAATGAACAAGGGCATTTTATTGCGTTTATAACTGATATAACAAAAAGTAATGAAGCTATACAAAAAGCCATTGACCTTGAAAATGCGTTGCATTATACAACCAATGTTATTTATGTTAAGTTGGATGGAATAATAATTAATGTAAGTGATAATGTTTCTAAAAAATCAGGATACTCAAAAAAAGAATTAATAGGTGCTAGTACCAAAATCTTTAATTCTAATTTTCACCCTAAAGAGTTTTTTAAAGAAATGTGGGAGACCATTTTAAAAGGGGATGTTTGGAGTGGAGAAGTAAGAAACAAAAGAAAAGATGGTTCTATTTACTGGATTTACTCTACAATAATTCCAATTAGAGATATTTATAGTAAAGTAGCTTATTTTATTAATGTACAACAGGATATTACTGAAGTAAAACAAGTAAAATTAAATAGAATTAGAGATGTAATAGATGCTCAGGAAAAAGAAAAAGAGAGTTTTGCCAAAGAATTACATGATGGATTAGGTCAAATATTATTAGCTTCTAAAATGAATTTAAGTTCATTGCAAGAAGATATGGAAAAATTAGATGAACCAATTTTAGATGTTTATAATAATTCTATGAAATTGTTGACAGCATCCATCCAAGAAGCAAGAAATGTTTCTCATGGCTTAATGACAAGGGTTTTAGCCCAGTTTGGGTTAGCTCAGGCAATAGATGATGCCATTAATAATGTTAATATGCTTGATAAATCTTTAGTTTTTACTTTTAAACACAATATAGAAGGGATAAGGTTCGAAGGAGAGCAAGAGAAAGCATTATATAGAGTAGTTCAGGAATTAATTACTAATATTCTAAAGCATTCAAAAGCTAGTAAAGCCTCAATAAACTTAAATTTAGATAACAATTTATTATATATTGAAATAAAAGATAACGGAGTAGGTTTATTTAATAACCTTAAAAATAACGGTAGTAAAGGCATAGGACTAAAAAACATTGAAACAAGACTCGATTATCTTTCCGGAACTTTTAAGATAAATGAAAAAATTAAAAATGGTACGAAAGTTAATATCGTTGTACCGGTTAGTTTTTTTGATAAATAAATTAGAAATTAGAAATGAGCGTTGGGTTCCCCTCTTGAGAGGGGCAGGGGTGTGTTTTTAGGGATTAGAGATTGATGATAAACAATATAAAAATATATAAAAATGATAAACATATTAATAGTAGATGACCATCAAATAATTAGAAATGGAATAAAGTTAATGCTTAGAAGTGTTCCTGAATTCAATGTTATTGCCGAAGCAGAAAACGGAATAGAAGCTGTTGAGTATGTAGAAAAAAATGCTCAAAATATTGATGTTATCCTTATGGACATTAGTATGCCAAAGCTAAATGGAATAGGAGCAACTAAACTAATAAAAGAAAAATTTCCTGAATTAAAAATAATAGCTCTTACCATGCATTTGGAAGAGAGCTATATTAAAGATATGATAAAATCAGGTGCTTCCGGTTATATACTTAAAGAAAGCGATAAAAGCGTTGTAGCAAAAGCAATAAATTTAGTTGCTCAAGGAGGCAATTACATTGATAAAGAAGCAGAAAACTTTTTAAAACATTAAGATTTTAATGCTCTTCTTATTTCTTTAGCTTTTTCGGCAGCCTGTTTATTTTTTTCAATAACATGTCCCGGACGACTCCATTTTACTTTTTCTTCAGCAATTGGTAATGGAGTGTCTTTTCTGATTTTTACTTTTCCGGTATTGTCTTTTTCCTTTTCAGAAGGTGTTAATCCTAAGAGGTTAAACAATTGCATATCTTCATTATCTCCCGGATTTGGAGTAGTAAGCAATTTATCTCCTGCAAAAATAGAACTTGCTCCAGCCATAAAACATAATGCCTGACCTTCCTTGCTCATTTGCATTCTTCCCGCAGATAGTCTTACCGTACTTTTTGGGAAAACAATTCTTGTAGTAGCTATCATTCTAACAACATCCCAAATAGGAACAATTTCTTGTTCTTCCAAAGGCGTTCCTTCAACAGGAACCAATGCATTTATCGGAATAGACTCAGGAGCTTCACTTAACTTTTGTAAGCCCATTAACATACCAATTCTGTCATCAACAGTTTCTCCCATACCAATAATTCCACCAGAACAAACTTTTAGAGCACTTTTTCTAACGTTTTCTAAGGTTTCAATTCTATCGTTAAACCCTCTTGTAGAAATTACTTCTTTATAATATTCCTCAGAAGTATCTATGTTATGATTGTAATAATGTAAACCAGCCTCAGCTAATCTGCTTGCCTGACTTTCAGTAACCATTCCTAACGTGCAACAAACTTCCATGTTCATAGCACTTAAACCTTTTACCATTTCTATTACTTGGTCAAAATCTTTTCCATCCTGAACATTTCTCCATGCCGCTCCCATACAAACCCTAGATGAACCGGTAGCTTTTGCAGCTTCTGCTTTAGCCAACACTTCATCTAATGGCATTAAATCATTTTTTTCTATGTTGGTATGGTACCTTGCTGCTTGCGGACAATAACCACAATCTTCCGGACAACCACCTGTTTTTATAGAAATAAGTTTACTCACCTGAATTTTTAACGGATCGTGATATTGGCGATGCACAGTGGCTGCCTCATAAATTAACTCCATTAAAGGTTGGTTGTATATTGCTAAAATTTCTTCTTTTGTCCAGTGTTTATGATTGTCCATATTTATTGTTTTGTGATGGAGCAAAGATAATAGAAAAATAGTTGAATTGATAAATCCTAAACTTTTAACTTTACCAACTTTATAAATTTTCTACTTATGAGAATAGATATCATTACTGTTTTACCCGAATTATTAGAAAGTCCATTTAGTGCTTCTATATTAAAAAGAGCTCAAGAAAAAGGGTTGGTGGAAGTTGTTGTACATAATTTGAGAGACTATTCAACCAACAAACAAAAAAGTGTGGATGACTATGCTTTTGGTGGTGGAGCAGGAATGGTGCTGCAAATTCAGCCTATTGCAGATTGTATTGAAAAATTAATAGCAGAAAGAACGTATGACGAAATAATATACATGACTCCCGATGGTAAAACGTTTAATCAAAAAACAGCCAATCAGCTTTCTTTATATAAAAACATTATCATTCTTGCAGGACATTATAAAGGGATAGATGAAAGATTAAGAGAACTTTATATTACCAAAGAAATTTCTGTTGGAGATTATGTGTTAACAGGAGGAGAATTACCTGCAGCAATCGTTTGTGATGCTATTATTCGGTTAATTCCTGGAGTTATTAGTGATGAAACTTCTGCATTAACAGATTCTTTTCAAGATGGATTATTATCACCACCGGTTTATACCCGTCCGGAAGATTATAAAGGAATGAAAGTGCCGGAAATTCTATTAAGTGGCGACCATAAAAAAATTGAACAATGGAGAGAAGAACAAGCTTACAAAAGAACGAAAGAAAGAAGACCTGATTTGTTGGGTTAGAAGACGGAAGACAGAAGTTAGAAGACGGAAGACAGAAGTTAGAAGACGGAAGTCGAATTACTATTAACATAACCATTCACTATTCACCATTCACTTTGGCTTTGTGTGTTGGAAATCCCCTCCTGATAGTTATCGGATGAGAGGGGTAGGGGTGTGTAAAACAATTAACCAATAACAATTAACTTCCTTATTCCTTAATAAACTTTAAGTTAGTTTTATTGTTTCCATTTTTTAGGCTTATGAAATACATGCCATTCGTTAAATCACTTGTTTCCAATTGAATTTTATTTATGCCTTTATTTGTCAAGTGTTGATTATTCAGAATAATTCTTCCTGATACATCATAAATAGTAATGACCGTAACTTCGGTAGAGTTGGCATTAAATTCTAACACACCATTATTGGTAATCGGATTAGGATAAATAGTTGGGTTAGAAATATTGTCTTCAATTTTAACAGGAACGATGTCTGAGTATTCAAATTTACCATCAAAATCGGTTTGTTTTAAACGATAATAAGATGTGCCAATATAAGGATTTTTATCTAATGAATTGTAAGATCTAATTTCAGAAGAATTTCCAGCTCCATCAATAATACTTACTACCTCAAAGTTTTCTCCGTCAATAGATTTTTCTACGGTAAAGTAATCGTTATTAATTTCTGAAATAGTTTTCCAATCTAATACTACATTTCCGGATTCTTCAATGTAATTAGCATTAAAGTTTAATAATTTAATTGGCAATACGGTCGCTCCAACAAAGTATGGGCAATGCTGAGAGTGTGTGCAAGTTGATGGTACTGTAAAGGTATAGCAGAAAACATAATCATTACCAACCGTTAACCCGGAGAATGTTAAACTTGCTAAAGTTCCTGTTTGAATTGCACCACCACAAGTAGCATTATATAAAGTCCATGAAAACCCTGTTACATTACCACCTCCACAGTTGGATGTGATGATTACGTTAAAATCAACACTAGTAGCAGTTGCCTGAAAAGAATAGCAAAAAGTATTAGCACTACTTGGTTGTAATTCCGGAACAAAAGGAGAAGTTTGGCAATCAGCTACAACAGTTGCAGTAGTAGGTGCTGTAGCATATCCTGATGCAGTTCCGCAAGGCGTAGAGCATTGATCGCAAGGAGGGTCTGGTACACCTGTACTAATACAATATTCTGCACTACCACCATTACCACATGGACCTCCGGGAGAATAACATACTTGTACGTAGTATGTGTTTCCAACAGTTAGTCCTGAAAGTGAATGTAAATCATCTAGTGGGGTTCCTGATAAACAAGATATTTCCGTACCAACACATGAACCTGTGGCTGCATAAACATTGGATGAAATATGACATCCTGCAGTTGCAGTTACATCAATATTAACAAACATACTTGTTCCTGTTGCAGTAAAAGAGTACCATGAACACTCAGAACCGGCAAACAAACAAGAACTAGCCGATTGTGCGCCACCGCTACAAGTAGTTCCATTAACACAGGCAGCACCAGGTGTTAATGTTGTAGCTGTTGGGCAGGTTCCGTTAGTTGTAGGAGAACACGCACCACCTGCAAAAGCAAAAGTGGTAGTTAAGAAGGAAGAAAGTATAAATAGATATAATTTTTTCATATAAATAAAGGGTGTTTTTTGATTTTTAGGATTATTCAGTTATGTAAGTAGCAACAGGAGTAAAGTCTTTTGCATAGATTATTGAATAAGGCAGAATTTTAATTTTGGTTTGTTCATTTACAATTATGTACTCTACCTCTTCTGCTTTTCTTTTTTCGTTTACAGTAAGTAAAATTTCATTGTCTATTGAAGGAATACTTTCCGTTGCTTTGTAAATAATTTGGTAAGTACCTTCTTTTGGTAACTCTTTGGCAAAAGAAATACCACCTGCCGTTTGGATTTGCTCTTCCTCAACAATTTCAACAACTGCGTTTTGACTATACAAAAAGGAAGTTGTAATAGTCATAAGTAAAATAGTAGTTATTAGGTTTTTCATTTTTTTTAATTAGTTTTATAAGTATTTTTACTTAAAATTTTTAACAAAATTACGTAGAATAATCAAATTTTTAAAAAAAATAGCTAATTATTTTGTTAATTTTAAGTAGGTTATAAGTGTTGTTAGGAATTCAACAAAACATATATTTGCAATAAATATCAAACAAATGAAAAAAAGTCTATCAATACTATTATTCTTTCTTGCCTTTGTAGAAGGTGGAGCGGTAATGTGCGTAGAATTATGCAGTGCTAAAATTTTATCGCCTTATTTCGGAACTTCAATTTACGTATGGGCAGCAGTATTGGGAATAACCTTAACAGCATTAACTACCGGGTATTATTTTGGTGGATATTTATCTTCAAAAAAGAGTAATACCAAAACAGTAGCTTGGTTAATGTTAATTGGTGGTTTATTGCTTGCTGTAACTCCAATAATTAGTGATTTTATTTTACCAATTACCATCAATTTTTCATTAATAACAGGAACTATAATATCTTTAATGTGCTTTTTATTTCTTCCGTTAATGTTATTTGGAGCAGTTTCTCCAATGTTAATTAATTTATTAACCTCTCAAGCAAAAGAATCAGGTAAAAATAGTGGGACAGTTTATGCGGTTTCTACCTTAGGAGGTATATTTTCTACTTTTTTAGTGGGATTTTATTTGCTACCAACTTATGGTATTACAAGTACTTTGTATGCGTATGGAGTCTTAGTAATACTTACAGCTGTTATTTTATTTATTTTTTCAAAAAATATTGATGTTAAGGTAGTAATAGTGGCACTTTTTGCCTTAATCTCTTTTAACTTTTCAACACATAAAACTCCCGGAGTTATTGTCGAGTCTGAAGGAATTTTAGGCAATATTAAAGTAATGGATAGGCAATATCCCAATGGAAAAGTATATAGAGAATTAATGGTAAATAACATTTCTCAAACCATTATGGATAGAAATAACCCAAATGAAAGTTTGTGGAATTATGTAGATGTATTGATGTATAATATTAACAATTACAGTAATGGAAAAAAAGCATTGTTGTTGGGCATGGGAGGAGGAACGGTATATAAACAGTTAATCAGTAATGGTTATGATGTTGATATTGTAGAAATAGATGCACGAATAGAAAAATTGGCAAAAGAATATTTTCATATTGACAAAGCTGTAGAAGTTATTATAGATGATGCCAGACATTATATTCGTACAACTGACAAAAAATACGATGTAATTATTTACGATTTATACCATAGTGAAACACCTCCTGTTCATTTAATGACCAAAGAAGCATTTGCCGATATTCAACATCAATTAACAGACAATGGGTTGTTAGTGGTTAATTTTTATGGATTTATAAATGGAAGCAAAGGCAGAGCAGCACGTTCGTTATATAAAACGTTAAAACATACTGCTTTTGATATCCATTTAATTGCAACAGATGGAGAAGAACATCAACGAAATTTGTTATTTATGTGTGGAAAGAATGAATTGAAAGCGAAGCAGCAAATTGTTCATAAAATGATTTATGAAATGGATATGAATTTTGATGATGCTCTACTATTAACAGACGATAAACCTGTTTTAGAACACATTTATTTAGAAGCTGCTCTTCAGTGGCGAAAAGACTACAATGAATTAAATGCTAAGCGTTTTTTGAGGTAGGTTATCAGGTTTAAAGTTTTCATTTTTTATTTGGCTTAAGGAAATTATTAGAGGTATTTTTGCACCTTTTTTCACGAAAACTTAGCTAAAAATGAAGAAGTATTTCAATTTATTTGATTTAAGACAAAAAGTAGATTATAAATTAGAAGTGTTATCCGGTTTAACGGTTGCTTTAGCACTTGTTCCGGAAGCTGTTGCATTCTCGCTTTTAGCAGGTTTATCTCCATTAACAGGTTTGTATGCAGCATTTGTTATGGGATTAGTAACCGCTATTTTAGGTGGTCGTCCGGGAATGATTTCCGGAGCTACCGGAGCTGTTGCCGTTATTTTTTTAGGATTAATTGCTGTTTTAAAGCAACAAAATCCGGATATTACGATAGATGAAATTACTCAATATGTTTTTGCAACAGCCATTCTTGCCGGACTTTTACAAATACTAGTAGGAGTATTAAGGTTAGGAAAACTAATGCGTTTAGTGCCACATCCTGTCATATTTGGTTTTGTAAATGGCTTAGCAATTATTATTTTCATGTCTCAATTAAGCCAATTTACAACAGATAGCACAGACCCAAATGCACCTTGGATGCAAGGAACGCAATTATTCACTTTTTTAGGGTTGGTATTGTTATCCATGTTAATCATTTGGGGTTTACCTAAACTTACTAAAGTTGTTCCGGCTGCATTAACGGCTATTTTAGTTGTTTTCGGATTAGTTTATTTTTTAAATATAGATACAAGTACTGTTGGAGATATTGCTTCTGTACGAGGTGGTTTCCCTCCATTGCACATGCCTACCATACCGTTAAATTTAGATACCTTTTTATTGATTTTTCCTTATGCAGCCATTTTTGCAGGAGTAGGTTTAATTGAAAGTTTATTGACTTTGAATATTATAGATGAAATTACTGAAACAAGAGGAAGAGGAAATAAAGAAGCTGTAGCACAAGGTATAGCCAATGTTTTTTCAGGATTTTTATCAGGAATGGGTGGTTGTGCTATGATAGGTCAGAGTTTAATTAATATTTCTTCAGGAGCAAGAGCAAGGTTGTCAGGAATTGTAGCTGCCGTAATGTTACTTGTTTTTGTGATGTTTGGTGCAGGATTAATTGAGAAATTACCCATGGCAGCACTTACCGGTTTAATGATTATGGTTTCCATTGGAACCTTTGAATGGGCAAGTTTAAAAACGTTTAAACGCATGCCTAAATCGGATGTTTTTGTAATGATAATGGTTACTTTAATTACCGTTTTATTACATAACTTAGCATTAGCTGTAATTATTGGAGTAATAATAGCTGCATTGGTTTTTGCTTGGGATAATGCCAAAAGAATTAGAGCGAGAAAACACATAGACGAAAATGGAGTGAAACATTATGAAATTTACGGACCCTTATTTTTTGCTTCTATAACTGCTTTTAATGAAAAATTTGATGTGCTTAATGATCCTGATGAAGTAATTATAGACTTTGAAGAAAGTAGAGTAGTGGATATGTCTGCAATAGAAGCTTTAAATAAATTGACCGAACGTTACCATAAAGTAGGTAAAAAAATCCATATAAAACACTTAAGTGCAGATTGTAGAGCCTTGCTTCAAAATGCCGATAAAATAATTGACGTTAACGTAATGGAAGATCCAACCTATAAAGTGGTGGTAGATAAAATCTAACATATAAAGACATTCTCGAGTCTTATCTTGAAGTTTCAGGAATTAACAAATAAAACATTTCAATTACTAACACTAGAGTGAAAAATTGTAACACTCTTTTTAAGTATTTATACGTAGTTGTTTTCAGTATTAACTACATTGCATAATGCTTTAAGTACCTTTAAATTTGTGGTATTAATTACGAGATTTAATAATCAAAAACAATTACATGGAAACAATTAATATATTACTGGTTGACGACCATACATTAATTAGAGAAGGACTTAAACTAATTCTTAAAAAAAATAAGCATTTTAAAATAATTGGGGAAGCTTCTAATGGGGTGGAAGCAATAAGATATATTGATAAGAATGCTGAAAAAATCCATGTAGTAATGTTGGATATTACCATGCCGGAATTAGATGGTTTTGAAGTAGCGAAGATTGTTAGACAAAATCATCCTGAAATTAAAATTTTGGCATTGACCATGCATAGCGAAGAATCTTACATCACCAAAATGATAGATGTTGGTGTTCACGGATATGTATTAAAAGATTCAAATTTAGAAGATTTATCATCAGCCATAAAAACTATTTTAGAAGGAAAACCTTATTACAGTAGTGATGTGTCTGCAATTATGATAAATAGTTTAATGAATAAAGATAAAAAGAAAAATAACAGCGAATTAGATAATCTAACAGATAGAGAAGTTCAAATTATCAATTTAATTACGGAAGGATTGAAAAGTAGTGAAATTGCCGATCAACTTAAGTTATCTACCAGAACAATTGAGGTACATAGAAGAAATTTGATGAAGAAGTTAGATGTTAAAAATACAGCAGAACTGGTAAGTTTTGTCTTAAAGAGTAAATTAATTTCATAGTTAATTTAGATAGAGTAGTAAGCTGTAAAGCCCTTGAAAAATTTTTTTCAAGGGCTTTACTTTTATACTATTTTTTTGGTAATATATTCTGAATTGAAAAGCCTTAAGGCTCCCATATATTTTAATCGGAAAGAAATTAAATCACCAATATGGTAATCTTTATCCGATTTTTCAATATCTAATACCAACATGTCAGAGCTGGCACCAACAATAGTTATATTCTTATCTTCGGGGATGATTAAATCTGAGTTGGCAACATCCAATACACCTAAGTCTATAATAGCTCTGTGATGTGTTTTACCATAATCTTCCGGATTTATTTCAAACTCTTCTCCACTGGGATTTTCTCCCATAGCACCTGTGGGATTTATAGGTTTTTCTGTTATTTCTATAATCTCTGCATAGAGTTTAAAAACATCTGTTTCCATGCCTTCAAGAATTTCTCCCGTAATTAAATTATTACCAAAAAACAACGCTTCACCCACTCTAAAATGATTGATTCCGGCAGGTAATTGTTTCATTAATAACATTGGAATTACCACGCTTGTTCCACCTGTAACCCAAGGTATTTTTCTGTTGAATTTGGCTTCAATTAATTGTTTGTACAAGCTTAATTGTACCATTTTATCTTCCGATGGATAAACTCCGTGCAAGCAGTTAAGGTTGGTTCCTATTCCGGTAACTTTTATGTTGGGTAATTTAAAAATAGAACCGTAGAAGTCCATTAAATGGTTTCCCATAACGCCTTCACGCAAATCGCCCAACTCTACCATAATGATAACTTTATGCGTTTTATTTTGTCTAACAGCTTCTTCCGAAAGCCATTTTATGGTTTCAAATTCGGTATTAAAACTAGCATCAGCATATTGAACAATTTTTTTGATGCTTCTTTTTGCCGGAGGTTTTATGTAAACAGTATCAATTTCCGGAGCAAGTTTTTTAATCTTTACCAAATTACTTACACGAGCATCACAAATTTCTTTAATGTTTAATTTAAGTAATTCTTTAAGATAAACCTCGTTGCCACATAATAGTTTACTTACTACAGCCCATTCTATATTATTCGACTTAAAAAGCTTATCGAGGTAGTTGTAGTTCTTTTTTAGTTTATCTCTGTAAAGTTCTATAAAAGCCATGGTTCAATTAGTTTATAATTTTTCTGGGAATATCTTCGGGTAAACGGGTAAGTAATTCATAGTTCAGTAAGTTACTCATTTCTCCAAAAGAGTTAACAGAAATAGTAACTCCATCTTGTTGACCAATCAAAACCACGTCATCCCCTTTTTCAACTTCAGGTATATTAGTGATGTCAACAATCATCATGTTCATGTTAACAAAACCAATTACATCTACACGATGTCCTCTTATAATTGCTTTCCCCTGGTTACTTAATGAGCGACTAAAACCATGCGCATATCCAACAGGAATAGTGGCAATTTTCATATCTGTTTCGGCCAATACAGTCGTTCCATAACTAATATACTCTCCAACTGCTACAGCTTTTGTTCCCATAACATAACTTTTCCACGAGATTACAGGTTGCAAAGGATTAATGTTGATTTTATTTTTAGTGTAGTATTTCATTTGCGATTCTCTGCTAGGCCAAAAACCGTATTGCATTATTCCCACACGAACCAAATCGTTTATGGTTTGAGGATAATTAATAATAGCAGCTGAACATGCTAAATGTTTTTGTTTGAAATCAATATTATTACTTTTAAAAAATTTGTAAACCCTATTGTAAAATACAATTTGTTTTTTTACTCTAAAGTAATTGGTAATACTTTCTGCACCGGCAAAATGAGTGCACAACCCTTTTACATCTAAATGTTGTTTATTATCTTCAATAAAATGAATAACATCTTTTAACTCATCCACACAAAAACCTGTTCTGTTCATGCCTGTTTCAATTTCTATGTGGATAATGGCTTTTTTCTTTAGTCGTTTGGCAATTTTAACAGCTTTTTGCAATCTTTCTAAATCGAATACAAAAAATTCAATGTTTAAATTGATGGTCCATTCCAATTCCTGTGTAGAATCGGTAACCCCCATGATTATTACAGTACTTTCTCCGTTACTTACTTTTTTAAAGCGATGTGCTTCGTAAGCACTAAACACAGAAAAATGATTTACACCAACCTCTTCCGCCATTGGAGCAAAAGTTTCTATACCATGTCCGTAGGCATTTCCTTTAATTACAGATGAGAATATACAAGATTCACCAATGAGCGAACGTATAAATGTTAGGTTGTTTTGATATGCAGTTTTACTAATTTCTATTGTTGAGGTAACATCCATTTTTAAGGTACTATCTTAAGTTAATAATTTTTGGGCTATATTAATAAACATAGCAGTTCCTATTGGAGCAATTTCATCCGGAAAATCGTAATCAGGATTATGCAGTCGTGGAGTATTTTCACCCGAACCCAATCCAAACATTGCTCCTTTATATATAACGGTAAAAAGTCCAAAATCTTCTCCCCAAGGAAAAGGCGATGGTTTTTCTAAGGTATCAAAATTGTTTTCTGTAGCAGTTTGTTTAATAATATCAACTATTTCGGGATTGTTTTCATTGGCTTCAAAAGCTTCTGTAAAAGAAATAGCAATGGTTAATTGTTCTTCTTTAGCAATGGTCTCAGCTAAAGCACTTATTTTATCAGTAAGTTCTTTTGTCCGTTCATTACTAAGTGTTCTTATGGTAAAATGTGTTTCGCCATATCCTGCTGAAGTTCCGTAAGCCATGCTCCCTATATGGGTATAAATAGGAGTGATAACGGTGTAATGTTCATCATCTTCAATATTTCTGGCAAGCACTAATGTTTGTTGTGTTATCTTACTTATTGCTAACGATGGGTTAATGCCTTTGTGTGGTTCGGCAGCATGAGAAGTTTTTCCTGTAAGCTTAATAATAATGCTGGTTACAGAAGGAGTGAAGTTTCCATATTTATAAACTATTTGTCCTTTTTTGTACCCCGGAACATTGTGTAAGGCGATAGCATAATCAGGTTCAATTTGCTTAAAGTTAGCATCTGCCAATACTTCCTTAGCTCCTTCACCATTTTCTTCCGCAGGTTGATAAAGCAGTACAATTCTTCCTTTTTCAGGTCGGTTAATGCTATAATATTTTCCAGCAGCTGCTAAAATACTCATGTGTCCGTCATGTCCACACAAGTGAGCTTTTCCAGCTGTTTTAGAAACATAATCAAACGTATTAATTTCCTGAATAGGCAAAGCATCTAACTCACTTCTTAGCATAACGGTTTTTCCGGGAGTTTTTCCGTTAAAAACAAAAGCAACGCCTGTTTTTCCTAAATGTACCGTTTGGTCGGGATGGAGCTTATCAAAAAAAGCAATAATTCTTTTTTTAGTTTCAAATTCTTCTCCTGAAATTTCAGGGTGTTGATGCAGTTCTTTTCTTAAACTTGTTATTTCGTTATCCATGTTTGTCTGTAATATAGAGGTTGAGCTGTTAAGTTCGAGTTCGAGGCTTTCGTAGTTTTTAAAATCAAGCGTTTACTTTCGTAAATAATTGATTTTTAAAACAAGATTAACGATGAAATCGGACTTAACAGACAGACTCTATTTATTTTTTTAAACGCATTTCTAAATACGGATTAGTAAATCCCATTTTTTCATATAAAAATTTAGCTGGATTATCTTTTTCAACATGTAATGCAATATCGCCATCCGTGTTTTCTATGGCTTTTTGCATGATTTGTTTTCCAACGCCTTTTCCTCGTTGGTTTTTGTTTACGGCAATGTAAACTAAAATATTTTCGGGAATATAACCACTCATCCCTGTTTTGTTGATGATGGTAGCTCCCACAATTTCGTTATTTTCTATGGCTAATAAAATTAAGCCGCCTTTGTTAGGTGTAAACACATAGTCAATACATTTTTGAATAGCCTCTTTGGCATCTCCATACTGATCTAAATGTTCGTATAAAAAGTTGACAATTTTATTGTCGTTATAAATTGAGTGTTTTCCTGTTTGTGGTGTTATAAGTAAAATTTCCATTTGTTGTCTTGATTATTAATTTTTAGAACTAATTTAAAGTACATCAAGAAAAGTCAGCGATAGAAATATGATAAAAGAAAAGTGATAATTAAATTGAGAATCATCTTTTTTGTTTGGTTTCAGGCAAAGTTACTATTAATTAAGGCTAATTCCAAAAATGACCTACTGCTTAGGGTTTTTTAAGAATAAAAATCAATACTGACCTAACTAAAAAGTGTAATTATAAAAAAACTAATAACTTACACCTAATACCCGAGCGAGGGCAATCGAACAAACGGTGCGAAATCCTGAGTAATCGGATCCCATAAAACAGAAATTACCAATCCCTTAGTTTTATGAGGACTCTCGAAAATCAATCAAATCAGAGATTTGAATATTTTCGGAGCCAGGAAATGCGGTGGCATGTGGGTAAAGATTACAAAGGATTTGGCGTTTGTTCTTGATTTTTGGCTCTTGGAATTTACCCTGAGCGTAGCCGAATGGGTCAAGAAAAAGAGCGTATAATTACATAACTATCCCTATTCAGAACAAGATTTCAAGTAAGAATACTATTAATTAAGGCGAATTCCAAAAATGAGAATGGTGTTAGGTTTTTTTAAGAATAAAATGATTGTCTTTTAAAAGAAAGATATTTTAAACCATTAATTTAGCAGAAACCAAAACTTAAAAATAACATGGCAAAGATTAAATTTAAAGGAAACGAAATCAATACAAGCGGAACACTTCCATCTGTTGGTTCGCAAGCAAAAGACTTTCAGTTAGTAGCAACCGATTTAAGTACTAAGACATTAAACGACTTTAAAGGAAGTAAATTAATCTTAAACATTTTTCCTAGTATAGATACAGGTATTTGCGCTGCATCAGTAAGAAATTTCAATAAAAAAGCAACAGACTTAGATAACACAAAAGTATTGTGTATTTCTAGAGACTTACCTTTTGCTCAAAAAAGATTTTGTGGGGCAGAGGGAATAGAAAATGTAGAAATGTTATCTGACTTTAAAACAGGACAATTTAGTAAAGATTACGGATTGGAAATGTTAGAAGGACCTTTAGCAGGATTAAGCTCTAGATGTATTGTAGTGTTAGATGAAACAGGAAAGGTAGTTTATACAGAACAAGTAGAAGATATTGTAATTGAACCTGATTATGAAAAAGCATTGGCAGCTGTTTAATTTGGAATTTTACAATAATTTGATTAACTTGTGAGGCGTAAGAACTAATTATTAACCAATAAAACCGTTAAGTTATGAAACGACCATAATTAAAAGTTTCTTCACAGTAAGGAATGATTATTTTGGGAGTTACATTTGACTGGTTTAATAAAATAAATATAAACAAATGAGACTAAAGAAAATATATTTACCAATAATTTTAGGAGCAATAATTCTAAATAGCAGTAATTTGTTTGCTCAACAAGGTACACAAATTAAGGATGTAGATGAGTTGAAGAAAGAAGACAAGGTACTTATTGAAAGTTATCCTCATGTTTTTAAAGGAGCTGAAATTAATAAGGTAGAAAGATTAAACTCGAAACATGCTAAAGTTTATTACTCAGTAGAAGGAAATGAATTTGAAGCCATTGTAAATGCTGATAGAAAAGATTTACTGTTAGTAGCTACTTGTAAGGTAATTAAGAATGATGAGTTACCTGATATTGTTAAAGATGTTTTTACAAAAGAGATAAAAGGTAAAATAGAAAAAGCATACGAAGTTACCACTCCTTATTCCTCTGAAATATATAGAATTGACTATGTTAAAAAAGATGGAGCATTAAAAAGTATTTTTTATAACGAACTAGGAGCAGTACAAAAAGCACCTTATTAGTTGTAATAATTACGCATAACAAAAAAGCAGCTTTGAGTTTTTAAGGCTGCTTTTTTGATTAATGAGATATAGTGTTCTTTTCCGTTCTGTTTATCAGTAAGCGTTGGATTATACGTCATCAAATTCTTCAATTATGTTTTGTGCTTCTACAGGATTTCCGAAACCAATTATGCTTTCAATTATTGTTGATAAACCTAATCTGTCTTTTGTCTTGTAAGCTAAAAGATATAGTAAAGCTTCTGATGTCAAAAGAATGAAACGCTTGATATCTGTGTTCCAAGTGATTTCATTTATAAAGTTATCAAAGTTGGATTTGAAGGAGTTACTCACGATAATAAACCCAATTTTTTTATATCCTTCTTTTTGAAGTTTAGGGCAATAATGATTTATGTATTCCTTAATTGCTCTGTCATCAACACCAAGACTATAGCCATTTGTGTAGGCTTTAGCATCAACGATAAAAGCAGTATTTTCTTCTCTTAATCTTAAAATAGCGTCAGGGTTTCTTCCGCTTCCTTGTCCTAAAATTTCTACTTCAAAATCAAGTTGTTTAAAAATTTCCGCAACTAATTTTTCATAATCACTTCCTTTTGATGATGCTGATTTATCTGTTTGACTTCCTAATTCTATAAGCTTAGCAACTTTAGGGATTAAATAATCTGAAAGTTCAAATGAAGCGTTTATTGAAATTACAGTTTCTTCTTCAACATCAACAATCTTGGGCTCTTTCTTTTTAGACTCGGGTTTGTTCGGATTACCCTTAAAATTCCAAAATGCGTGTTCAGCATCCCAATTGGTAATTTCTTTTTTAGAATGCTCTTTTAAAACCTTTTTAATCTCCTCATTTAATTGGTAAAAGAATGCATATGATTCTTTTTGGTTTGCCTTTTCTTCCCAAATTTCAAGCTCTGTAAATGCGTTAATTAGAGAAGTATATAATATAGGCCAAGCACGGTGATCTTGAATTTGCCAAAAATAAGAAAGGAAATAGCCAACTGAACCCGGTTTTGGCACTTTCCTTTTATCTTTTGCTTTAGAAAATATAGATAAACAATAATTTTCTAGTGATTCTATTTTAGAAAGAGCTTCATCTAAGTGATTTGGTTTAGATATGCAGGTCTTTAGTAGTTCAGTTAATTTATCAATTTTTGACTCACTATTTTTAACCAATTGATTAAAAAACATTTGACCTTTTGTGGCTGTGAACCCCCACAAGTTGTTACGCTTATTGAAACTGTCTATACTTGTTTTAAATTCATAAATATTTAATGTGTTTGCCTGAAATTGACTTACAATTTGTTTTATATGCTCAATTGCTTCTTTTCTGGAATCATCAATGTTTGGGATTTCATTACCTTTAGTATCCAAAACAAGTTTATTTGTTTTGATATAGTTATCCCAAATGGGTTGAATTAATTTTATTTTGTCCTGTTTTATCATACTGACCTATTTATATAGAATCTATAAGAAAAATCTTCTATCAAGGGATTACCTGAATCCAAGAATAATTTTAGCTGTTTTTTTCTTGATGAGGGTCGAGCAGCTTTATTAATACCTAAAACCAATCTGGTGTATCTCGCCTTTACTTGATTTTGATATGAAATATCTGGTCTAACTAGTACTTCACCACTATTGAAATCAAGATAGAAGTAATCGTCAAAATTGTAATCAAGCGTATCAAATTTAAGTAAGTATTTTTTATTGTATTTAGTACTTTTATATACATTACAAGAAGAGCAGGAAAGAAATAAATTTGGGTAATAATAAGCCTTAATTGGCTTCTTAGTTTTGGGCTCAAAATGATCAATTTCTGGTCTATTTAAACCATAATCAACTTCTTTAGCATCACAATAAAAACAATGTTTAGCAGAAACGATTTGCAATGTTCTAACAATATGTTCCGAATTATTTATACCTTGGTATTGACCCCAATTAAATAAATTAGCATTTCTATTTTGTTCATAGTTTTCCTTCCAAGCCAGCCCTTTTCTTAAAAAAACAGGTTTGTTATTTACTATCCGAGTCAAGCAATCAGGGACATCAACTATTGATTTAACAACTCTCTCCATTGGTTAAATTTTTTCAAGTCTTTTTAACTGAGAAATTTCCCTTGCTATATTGACTCTTACTTCTTCACCATAGCTACTTAATTTAGTGACAAGTTGTTCGAATTCATTAAATTCAATCTCCTTATTCATTAATAATCTATCTCTGTAGCTACGGAATTTATTTAAATCATTTTCGATTTCATCACTAAAATCGGATTTAATTCCAAAAATTCCCTCTGAAATACTTGGATAGCTAAGTAAATCTTGTTCTATAACTTGAGGACTTCTTTCGTTTTTATCAAATACAAGGATATTTTTTAAACTAACGGATTGAGCGACAAAAGGACTATGAGTCGTAACAATAATTTGACAATTGTCATTAAATCTATTAAGAATTTGTGGCATGAGCTCACGTTGCCTAGAAGGATGTAAATAAGAGTCAGGCTCATCCATTAATGCTAAACTATTTTCCGTTATTAATAGCTCATTCAACCCTAATATTGTAATTAATTGTTGTTCCCCTTCACTTAACGATTTATAATCAAATTCCATATTTGTATCTTTGTGAACAAGGTTTATAGAAACATCTTTAATTAATCCATCATAATGAGCTATATCAAAAAGTCTAAAGAGCTCTCTTTCCTCTATAAACTCTTGTCTTATAGCTATTAATCCATCAAGATTTAAAGTTATATTTATCATAGAGTCTCTTTCAGAAACCTCAAAATTTAAACTATATATTTTTAGAAAATCCAAAAATTGACGAACTTTTCCAGTTGCGTTCCAGTAATTTTCAGCATTACTTTTACCCCAAGAAGGTCTATTCAATGATATTACAATTTCATTTATGTCAGAAATTCTAATTTCTTTATTAAGAAAATCAGGAATAGGACCAAATTCAAATGATAGTAAAGATAAAAGCAAGTATTTAAAATGTGAAGGAGTGAAATAAAAAAGGGCTCTTATTTCAGGTGTTTCAAAATCCCTTAATTTAGTGCTAAATATTCCCTCGTGTATATTACATAACCGATGCATACTTTCAGAAACACCAGAGTAGTATATTATTACATTTGCAGGTAATATTTTTTTAAAATCCCCTGTAAATTTTTTATACATCTGTGACTTTTCATATTTTATAAAACCTTGTCCTTCATCAATTAAAATTTTAATTGATTTAAAATTGTCTTTTTGACCTTCGATTTTAATTAAAGGATAATTAGCATGAATTTCTGATGTAGTTGATGTTTCGTATATTGTTTCTTCAAATCTTAAAAGATAAACTAATTCGAACCCAAATTCAGGTTTAATTTTTATATCCTTTTTATCTTTTTTTCCTTCTATATATATCAAGTTTGACCAACTTATAATTTTTGAAATAGCTTCTAAAACACTTGATTTACCAGATCCATTTATACCAACTAAAAGAGTTATTTTCTCTGAAAAATTTAGCGTAAAATTTTCTAAATCATTATATCGGTCTATTATATGTAATTTAATTAATTGCATTAAATGGAATCATTTTCTATATTTAAGATTAACTGAGTAAGGTGATTAGCTGAAAAATTATTTAGTGTGTTATAATTTATAGAGTTAGTCCTGTAGTTTGTGATCCATATTAATCTATAATTGTTTGAATTAGCTGTATTGCTAATCAGGTTAACTGTTGCCCCATTTGTACGTGTGGCACACAAAATAATATCACATTTGACTTTTATAAAATCAGGAATACTTTGAAACAGTCTACTATTCGGGTCGCCTTGACTTTCAATACCGATAAGAATGTTATTAAAAGACAGTACTAACTTAATATCACCATTAGCTAGAAATATCGGTTTGATGAAATTGGTAACGGTAGCATTATGATTACTTACTAAGTCATTAGTTACTAGTCTGATTGTTTCAGATTTTCCCTGACCACTACTTCCCCAATTTGCAATTATTGTTTTTTGTTTCATTTTGAAAAAATTTTCAATTCAAAATCTATAAGAGCTTGTTTTATATTCTCTTTAGCATTATTTTTTAAATCTTCGATTTCATTCTTTATGTTAGTGATTTTTAAACCAATTTCTTTTTGTTTTAAAGATGGTGGGAATGGAATCATTATTTCTTTCAATTCAGAATTAGTAATCGCTGGATAAGAACCTCCGGTCATTCTATTTTTGAGTTGTTCTATTCCATAAAAAGACATTAAAAATTCCTTTAAAAAAACAAGATCATATTTAGTATTAGCTTCAATTATATTAAAACCTGATGAACAAATATTAGAGTCGAATTTTTCACTAATAATTGCAAATCTTTTTAAGTAAGGTCTTGTTGTCCCAATTATTAAATCACCTAATTCAACTTGCTGTGTTGCTCTACTTGGAGCTTTTTTTATCTCAATATTCTTAATGTCAGTTATTCCGAAAAGAGGGTCAATAGCACCTAGTTCAATATAATCAAAATAATCACTATTATGTTTTCTTTTATTCCAAGGACGTGAAACAAAATTAAAAGCAGACCCTAGTGTTTTAACTTCATATTTTGATGAAGATAACCCATTAATTATTCTTAAATCACGTGCTAAGATATCCCATCGATCTAAACTTTTAAAATTAACAAATTGTAATCCCTTCTTTATATTGCTTTCCTCTAAACCTTTAAGACCTAGAGCTTCAAAAAGATAATCTTCTATACTTTTTTCTAATTCTTTTGCTTTTCCTTTTTGCTCTTCAGCTAATCTAATTTTATTGTTATATGCATTAACAATAATTTTTTGACCTGAAAGAGAAGGAAGGGGTATCTCCAAATCTAGAAGCGTACTCAATGTGAAATGTCTTCCATCTGCACCAATAGCATTTAAATCCCATAAATCAGTTAATTTCTTGATTTTTAAAAGTAGCTCAATGTATTCAGGTAATATCGTGGTTAAGTCAATCTCTAGATATTGCATATTGCTCGAACCATAAGAATTTTCAAACTCAGGGTATACCACACCCCACTGTCCACCTACTGTTCTTACTTTGCAATAAAATAGATGTAAAGATTTTGACTTCTGGTATTTTTTCATTGTCAATTCTTTACCTAATGCAATACGATTTATATACACTCCTTTTCCTTGTGCTCTAACTCCAAGTATAGGATATGTTTTGTCATCTTCAATTGATACCCATTCTATATTTGGTTTTGAAAGAACTTCTTTCAATTTTGTAGTAGGATAATTATATGAAAAAATTGACGATGTATATCTTTTGAAATCCCAACTGAAGAATTCCGAAAATGGAATTGTGCGTATTTTTTTTGTACTACTTTTCATAAAAAACTTCAGGTTCTTGAGCTACAGCAGGACTTCCAATAAATGGCATTCGGTAAAAATTACCTTCCTCGTCAGTCTCATAAGTTATAAAATCAAACTTTCCTGCCCAAAGCTTATTTTGTTTACGATATTCGGTAAACTCTTTAGCCAAAGGTTCTAGTTCATTTTCAATTTGTGCTCCCGTAGTGCTTATACCTGCTTTTTCAACCTCAGCTATGGGAATTTCGTAATCAAATTCTTTTTTAACCCTTGTTTTTATTTCATCTTCAACTTTTGATTCTAACTCTTTAAGTTGTGCTTTTAACTTTTTCTTTTCCTCAGCACTAGGTGCATCTTTTCCCCTCAAAGTTAATTTTTCTTTTATTGGATTAATTTCTGGTGCATAAGTCTTTTCAATTTCAGTCTTTGCCTTTAAAGCAATACTTTTCCATTTTTTGGTTTCCTCTTCGGTAAACTTCTTAAAGAATAGCAAACTAGGTTTTACTGTTGCTCCACTTGCTATAAAAACATCTTGTGGAATTGAAGTGATTAGAATTATTTTTGCTTTACTTTCTACAAATTCTCTAATCTTTTGCAGATTGCTGTTATTTAAAACTCCTTCGGGTAAAACGATTCCCATCCGCCCACCTGGTTTCAGTAGATTTAAACATCTTTCTATGAATAATACTTCTGTAAGCGAACTCATTTTTCCTGTTTTGTAGAGTTTTAAAAGTGGTTCGCCTATATTGTCATTTACTTGTTTAAGAGCTTCTGTGTATGCTTTACCATATCGTTCTTTATACTTTTCTATTCTTGCTAAATCTGTGTATTTGTCTGCTTCTGTAATTTTAGCAGTTTTTTCTACCCTTGAACCAAATGGTGGATTTGTTAAAATAACATCAAAGCGATTTTCAAAAATTCCATTTACATTTAATAACCCGTCATTGTGATGCACGCCACCGTGACCGTCTCCGTGCATAATCATATTCATTTTTGCAGTCCGACTCATTCTAGGATTTGCATCTGTCCCGAATATGCAATCATAAGAAAGTACACGTAACCTACTTTTCTCATTGTTTATGTCTAATTCTTGATTGAGTTTGTAAAAAAGGTCATTTACAATCTGCTCGACTTCTGCCTTTTTCTTTTCAGACATTTTATCGAAATCTTCAGTAAAATATTGAGCCTTTATTTTTTCTTTCTGTTCGTGAATTTCTTGTTCGATTTTGGCTCTTACATATTCAAAAGCCTTGATTAAAAAGCCACCTGAACCACAACAAGGATCACAAATAATTTCCCCTTCTTGAGGGTCGAGTACTTCAACCATAAAATCAACAACAGTTCTTGGTGTAAAGAATTGCCCTAATTCACCTCTGAATGTTCTTCCTAGAAACTGTTCAAATGCGATACCTTTCACATCATCTGACGTAGTAGAGAGATTATAAATTTCAAGTTCTTTTACTATTGCTTCAAAACTATTTTCTCTAATTCTAATATGGTCATTGTCGTCAAAAAGGTCATCATCTTTAAATTCCTTTTTCGTATTTTCGAATAGTTTTTGATAAAAAGGCAAGTCATTACTAGCCCTATATTTATCATCATACTCTTTTCCTTTTTTGAATTCTTTTAGTGAAAATAATTGTCCCTCTTTGTTATCTCGTTCATATCTGATTTTAATGAAAAGAATTTTGCTGATTTCATCAAAAGCAGCTTCCGGAGAAAGTTTATCATTATTTCTGATAATATTATGGCACTTGAAGAGTAGTTTAGAAAATTCATCTCTTGTAAATGCTTTGGTTTGTTGTAAAAGTTCTTGAACTTTCTTTGAATTATTTACAATTGAGGCATCAGGAATATTAATTACTTCTTCTAGTCTTTTAGGGATTGTTCCTTTTACTACTTTGAAAATTCTTGTTTCTTTAAGGTTAGTTGTAACGAAAAAATCTGCTCCTGCCCAAGATGCATAATTTGCTCCTTGAAAACAGTCTTCTTCTCTAATTGTAATATTTTCGGCTTTACATTCAACTACAATAATTGGGCTTATATCATTGAGTTTGTCATCTTTTGATTTCCAAACAACAATGTCTGCTTGAGCCCTTCCTTGTCCTCTTGATGAATTACTTACAGTTACCTCTTGCTTCATTTGGTCAAGAGAAAAACCATAATGATTTACCAATCGGCAAATGTAGTTTTGACGAACTTCCTCTTCGGGAGTTTTTACAAACCATTGATTTTTGAGAGGAGCAAAAATTTGGTTTTTCTTTTCGTCTATTTGAATTTCTAGTTTCATTTATTGTCGATTGTTGAGTTAATCAAATCTTTTACATCAATTGCTAATATCCCTGCAATCTCTATCATAGTTTCTAAAGATGGTTGCACTTCATTTGTGCACCATCTTGAAACGGTTGTTTCATTTTTATTTAGCTTTTCAGCAAGCCATTTATTTGTCTTGTTTTTTTCAGCCAAAACTACCTTGAGTCTATTTATTGCTTTTCTATTCATATTTATTAGCGTGTGGTGCAAATATATAAACATTTTATGAACTCCATCTGTTCTTGTTACTTTTTTTCGTGCGTTGGTAAAAAATGGTTCTTTTGGTTTTTCAGCGTTGGCTTTCTTTGTATGCCGCACAACTTATAAAAAAGGTCTGATAAAATGTTAAAAAATTCTGTCAGACTTATTTTTTCAAATGTATAAAAAATAGTTTACAAATCATCAAAAAAAAAGCAGCCTTGAAAAACTCAAGGCTGCTTTGTTATGAAGTATAACTAATGGTTTTATTTTTTTACTTTATCTACCACTGCTTTAAAAGCTTCAGGATGATTCATTGCTAAATCAGCTAATACTTTTCTGTTTAGTTGTATTTCTTGTTTAGAAAGTTCTCCCATAAATTTAGAGTAAGATAATCCGTGTTCTCTAACACCGGCATTAATTCTTTGAATCCATAAGGCTCTGAAATTTCTCTTTTTGTGTTTTCTACCTGTATAAGCATAAACACCTGCTTTTTCAACAGCATTTTTTGCTACTGTCCAAACATTTTTTCTTCTACCAAAGTAACCTTTGGCAAGTTTCATAATTTTTTTTCTTCTAGCTCTCGAAGCTACTGAATTGGTTGATCTTGGCATTTCTTTACGTTTTTTGAATGTTAGTGCTGCATTTTTGCAATCTTTATACTAGTCATTCTGGTTTTGTTTACTAAATTTTAAATCCCGAAATATGTTTTTCTAAAGAAAAACTAATATTTTGAGGATACTCGTAAAAATATAAAATTATAATTTTTTGTTTTTACGGTATTTGTACGATAACCGATTTTTTTCAAGTTAACATAACTGAACATCTACTTAGATGCACAATTGTAATTTAATGTTTTTCTCATCAGCTTTATCAACTGTTGTGAATTTTGTTAAATTACGCTTTTGTTTAGTCGTTTTCTTAGTTAAGATATGACTTTTAAAAGCATGCTTTCTCTTAATTTTTCCGGTTCCTGTTAATCGGAATCTTTTTTTCGCACTGGAACCAGTTTTCATTTTTGGCATAGTTTCAAAATTTATTTATTGGTTAATTAATTACGTATTTACTTTTTCTTTTTGGGAGCTAAGAACATTAACATTCTTTTTC
>Ga0209231_1000027_pt1 | contig 123186 bp, 90 predicted proteins | sample Deesub45470m_DNA_FD_188086 | JGI IMG/M metagenome (GOLD analysis project Ga0209231, IMG submission 188086) | Deep subsurface microbial communities from North Pacific Ocean - 450_OLKR46/470m Metagenome (SPAdes) (version 2) | ecosystem: Environmental > Terrestrial > Deep subsurface > Unclassified...
AATGTATATTTGGTTCATAAAAAGCAACAGAATAAAAAAGTTATATGTGCGGTATTGTAGGCGTAATTTCTTCTAAACAAACAGATCTTAAGCAGGTAAAAATTGCTACAAATTTATTAGATAAAAGAGGTCCGGATTGTCAGGCAACAATTGCTTTTGAAAACATTGCATTAGGTCATGCCCGCTTATCTATTATAGATACCTCTGCAGGTGCCAACCAACCATTTTTTGATATTACTAAAAGGTATGTTATCATTTTTAATGGCGAGATTTATAACTACAAGGAATTAAGAACTGAATTAGAACAGTCAGGAGTTGAGTTTAAAACCCAAAGCGATACGGAAGTACTTTTATATCTGTATATTAAACATGGAAAAGATTGCTTGGAAATGTTGAATGGGTTTTTTGCTTTTGCTGTTTATGACAAAGAAAAGAAAAGCCTTTTTATTGCGAGAGATAGGTTTGGAATTAAACCTTTATTGTATTATTTTGATGGTGAAAAGTTTATTTTTTCATCCGAGTTAAAAGCCATCTTACAGTTTAAAATTAATAAGTCCGTAGATAAATTAAGTTTATTTAATTATTTGCAATTTAATTACATACCATCAAACTCATGTATGCTTGAGCAAGTAAGTAAATTAGCTCCTGGAAATTTTATTTTTATTAAAAATATTGATAAAATAAAAGAAGTGCAAGAAATCGAGTATTATTGCATTCCTTATACGGAAAAAGAAACCATACAAAAATCGGCTTTAAACTATGATAAATCTAAAGAAAAGCTTTACGAGATATTGCACGATGCGGTAGAGAAGAGATTAGTAGCTGATGTTCCTGTTGGTACTTTTTTAAGTGGAGGAGTAGATTCTTCCATTATTAGTTTGATTGCTAAGAAATATAAATCAGACTTAAATACATTTTCTATTGGATATAAAGATGAACCTTTTTTTGATGAAACGATTTATGCTAAAGCTGTTGCAGATAAAATAGGAAGTAAGCATCATGTTTTTTCGCTTACCAATGCCGAAATGTATGAACATCTTAATGATATATTAGAAAGTATTGATGAACCTTTTGCAGATTCTTCTGCAATTGCAGTTTATATTTTGAGTAAATACACTAAAAAACATGTTACAGTTGCTCTTTCGGGAGATGGTGCTGATGAATTATTTTCTGGCTATAATAAACACATGGCGGAATATAAAATTAGGCATTTAGGAATGAAAGAAGCTTTGGTAAAGTTGGGTTATCCGCTATGGAAAAGGTTGCCAAAATCTAGAAATACCAAAATCACTAACTTAAATAGACAATTGTATAAATTTAGTTCAGGAGCAAATATGTCTCATAAAGAAAGGTATTGGTTGTGGGCATCTATTATTAATGAAGAAAAAGCCAATTATTTATTAAAAGAGGAATTGGTTTTTAATCCGCAGCGACTAACAGATGATGCATTTACTTACAAAAAACGTAAAGATGAATTGCTTAAGTATATTAGAAAAGATGGAGATTTAAATGATGTGCTTTATACAGATGCCAAAATGGTTTTACCCAACGATATGCTTAGAAAAGTAGATATGATGAGTATGGCAAACAGTTTAGAGGTTAGGGTACCTTTTCTGGATCATAGAATAGTAAATTTTGCTTTTAACCTTCCTAGAGCTTTTAAAATTAATGAGAATATGAAGAAAAAAATTCTTCAAGATGCTTTTTATGAAGAGTTACCGGAAGAAATCTATAATAGACCTAAACATGGCTTTGAAGTGCCACTTTTAAGTTGGTTTAAAAATGAACTTAAAGCTACCATTTGCGATGATTTATTAAGTAAGGAATTTATTGAAGAGCAGGGAGTTTTTAATGTCCCGGCAATAGAGGAATTAAAACAAAAATTATTCTCCAACAATCCGGAAGATACTCCGGCAACAGTTTGGGCAATTGTGGTTTTTAATACTTGGTGGAGAAAGTATATAGCAGTATAAATTTAACTTGATTTAATTGAAGGAAAAAATAAAAATACTAAGGATAATTAATCGCTTTAATTTAGGAGGTCCCACTTTTAATGCAGCTTATTTAACTAAATATATTGGTGATGAGTTTGAAACCTTATTAATAGGAGGAGAGAAAGATGAAACAGAAGAGAGTTCAACTTTTATATTAGATAGTTTACATTTAACACCAACCATTATTCCTGAAATGAAGCGAGAAATTGGTTTTAAAGAAGATAAAATAGCCTACAAAAAATTAAAAGATATCATTAAAGAATTTCAGCCAGATATTGTGCATACACATGCATCAAAAGCTGGTACTTTAGGGAGGATGGCAGCTTATAAGTGCAGAGTGCCTGTAATTGTTCATACCTTTCACGGACATGTTTTTCATTCTTATTTCGGTAAAACAAAAACTGTTGTTTATAAAAATATAGAACGCTATTTGGCTAAAAAATCTACTAAAATTATTGCTATTAGTGATATTCAAAAAAGTGAACTAACTCAACAACATAAAATTTGTGATAAAAATAAAGTAGCAGTTGTTCCTTTAGGCTTTGATTTAAGGAGGTTTCAAGAAGATTATGAATCGAAGAGAAATGATTTTAGAACACATTATTTGCTTGAAGAGGATGAAATTGCTATTGGAATTATTGGTAGATTGGTTCCAATTAAAAACCACACTTTGTTTTTAGAAGCAATAAATCAACTTCTAAAAAAAACTACTAAAAAAGTAAGGGTTTTTATTATTGGAGATGGTGAAGAAAAAGAAAATTTAACTCAGTATTGCAAAGAACTTAAGCTAGACTTTACTGAGTTTAATAAACAAAAAAAGAAAGCCACTATTACATTTACCTCGTGGGTTAAGAATGTAGATTGGGCAAATGCAGGATTAGATATTATTGCTTTATCTTCTTTAAATGAAGGCACACCTGTAAGCCTAATTGAAGCACAAGCAGCAAATAATCCGATAGTAACAACCAACGTTGGTGGTGTTGAAAACGTAGTGCTGAAAGACAAAACAGGGTTTATTGTTCCATCGGAAAATGTCAACGCTTTTTCTGAAGCACTATTGAAATTGGTTGAAAATAATATGTTAAGAAAGCAAATGAGTGAAAAAGGTTGGGAGTTTGTGAAAGAAAAATTTCATTACGAAAGATTAGTGAATGATATGAGAGAGCTCTATTTTTCCTTGTTAGAGAACAATAAAAAGTAAATTTATCAATTTTTACAATCAATTTTTATAGTTTTGTCATATAGTGTAAGTTAAGAATTTATCATTAACAATTATAATTTGTTAAATATCTAGATATGAAATTGAATATTTTAAAATGGACATTAGGTCTGTTGGTGGTAATATCATTTGTGAGTTGTAACTATAATTCCAACAGGATGTTAAAAACTCCTAAAGATTATAATTTTGCAGCACCTCCAACCGATAGTAATCCTTTATATGTAATTGCAGTAAGTGATATCTTAGAGTTTAAACTTTATACTAATGATGGAACTTCTTTGGTAGATTTTACCGCTATTGATGGAGGTGGGGCAGGTGTAGCAAGACAACAAGTAGGTCAAGTTCAGTATTTAATTGATTATGATGGTTTTTGTAAACTACCAATAGTAGGAAGAATTGAATTGAGAGGAAAAACACTAAGAGAAGCAGAAAAACATTTAGAAGAAATTTATTCGAAATATTATATCAAACCATTTGTTGTTTTGAGAGTCCAAAACAGAAGAGTAACTGTCTTTACAGGTGGAGGAGGAAGTGGAAAAGTGGTGCCCCTTAATAATGAAAATGTAACTTTAATAGAAGCACTAGGATTAGCAGGTGGTTTAACTAACGATTCTAAAGCTAAAAGAATCAAAGTTGTAAGAGGAGATTTAAGTAATCCACAAGTATTTTTATTTGACTTGAGTACGATTGATGGATTAAAAACCATTGACTTTCCGCTACAAGCAAATGACATAATTTATGTTGAGTTTAGAAATAATTTTGTGAGAGAAGCAATTAGAGATATAGCTCCAATAGTAAGTTTAATAACCAGTACATTAACACTTATTATTGTTATAGATAGGCTAGGTGCTGAATAATTAAAAAATTAATGCAAGAAGATCAATTTGCACACAAAAAAGAAGTAGTATCTAACTTTAATACAGAGTTAGATATTATTTTATTGTTGAAAGTTTTTAAAAAGACGTTTATCTATTTTGTGGGTATTATTGCTGTATGTGTTGCATTATCACTTATCTATTTAAGGTATACGGTACCTATCTATCAGTCTAAATTGGTGCTGCAAGTAGGAAGTGAAAACACAGCTAACAAAGTACTTCAGGTTGATAATTTTAGTAAAACAGAAGATGTAGCCAAAGATGTAGAATTGTTGAGGTCTAAACTATTACTTAAAAGAGCTTTAAGTAAACTGCCTTTAGAGGTCAGTTATTTTAACCAAGGAAAAATTTTAGAGTATGAATTATATAAAAATTCGCCTTTTAAAGTGTTTTTTGAAGTAAAAGATTCATCAGTTTTAGGTAAAAAGTTTTACATAGAAAAAACCAATAACGAAAAATTCAATTTATTCCAATCAGAAAAATTAATTGGAGAATTTAACTCTAATGCACCAATTGAATTAAAAGAGGTTACTTTAAGAATTGTTTTTGATAATTATAATGAATTTGGTGCTGACAAAAACAATTCCATGTTTTTTGCAATAAACGATTTGGAAGCATTAACCAATAAATATATTCAACAATTAGGTGTCTTTCCTTTAAATCCATCTGCTAAAACCATTAGTATTTCATTTAATGATAATAATGCGCTAAAAACATCAGATATAATTACTTCTTTGGCAAATGAATATATTTTGTATGATATAGAAGAAAGAAGTAAAAGTTCTAAGAAAATTATTCAGTTTTTGGATGACCAATTGGATAAGTATTACAATAAAGTAAAACTTTCTGAAAATAGAATTCAAGATTTTCAAACCTCTAAAAAAATTGGGAATCCAAATGAAGTATCTTCCATCTATTTAGATAAAATTAATCGTTTTGAAAATCAATTAATAGATATTGATTTTCAGACAAGCGTATTGAAAGAAATAAGTAAATCGGTAACAGGGAAAATTAATACCATAGATATATATAATTTATTACCAACCCTTACCGGAACAGAATATGAAGCAAGTATTACGGCATTAATTACTAACCTTCAAAGTTTAATGGTTCAAAAACAAAACTTGCTTAGTGAGGTAACCGTAAATAGTGGAAGTATTAAGTCTTTAGAAAATCAAATCGATGTTCAAAAACAAATATTATTTACAACTATAAACTCGCTAATTAGTAAATTAGAACTCAGAAGAAAAGAAGTAGTTAAAAAAGTAAATGAAATTCAAACCAAGTATTTAACAGTTCCGGCAAATGAGTTAGAATACGCTCGTTTGCAAAGAGTTTTATCTATAGATGAGAAATTCTTTACTTTATTAATGGAAAAACGAACTGAGTACTCTATTTCGGAAGCAGGTTTTGTTCCTCAGCATACTATTTTAGATAAAGCAAATGTGCCATCAGCTCCTATGTCTCCAAATAGAAATATGATACTAATAACAGGTGTGTTGTTGGGAGTAGTAATTAGTTTGATAGTATTAATTATTAGATATGTATTTAAAAATACCATTTCTACTATTGATGAAATAAATAGGTATGTTAGATCCTCAGTAGGGTTTTTAGGAAACATTCCATTGTATCATAATAAAATACCAGTTTCTCAATTGGTAATTAATAGAGAACCTAAGTCTGTTATTTCAGAATCGTTTAGATCGGTGCGTTCTAATTTGCAGTTTATAACAAGTAATAATCAGAAGAAAACAATTGCAGTAACATCAACTATTTCTGGAGAAGGAAAAACATTTTGTGCCATAAATTTAGCCGGTATTATTGCTATGTCGGGAAAAAAAGTAGTAATTATAGATTTGGACATGAGAAGACCTAAAATACACATGGGTTTTGGGGTTAAAAACACTTGTGGAATGAGTACCATTTTAATTAATAAAAGCACTATTGAAGAGTGTATTCACCATAGCGAATTAGAAAATTTAGATTTTATTACTTCGGGGCCAATACCACCAAACCCTTCTGAACTTATTATCGGAGGAGGAATTGAAAAAATTATCAATCAGCTAAAGAATGATTTTGGGTATGATTATGTAGTAGTTGATAATCCGCCAATAGGGTTAGTTTCGGATGCTATGGAAACATTAAAATTTGCTGATTATCCTATTTACGTGTTTAAAAGTGAATATTCTAGAAAGAATTTTATCAATAACATAGATAAGTTAGTAATTGAAAACGAAATTTCTAAATTATCTATTATTCTTAATGGAGTAGATTTTAGAGATAAATTCTATAGTTATGGTTATAATTATAGTTATAGCTACGGAAGTAAAAATAGTTACTATTATGATGGAAGTGAAGAGTCAGCTTCATTTTTTAATAAGCTATTAAAGAAAGTTGGGCTAAAAAAATAAAGAATAGAATTAAATGAATTTTATTAAAACAGCTATTGAAGGTATAATAATTATTGAGCCGCTTGTTTTTGAGGATGAAAGAGGACATTTTTTTGAATACTATCAAAAAGAATTGTTTGCGAACAATGGGATAACAACAGATTTTGTTCAAGACAATCAGTCCTTATCTCAAAAAGGAGTGTTAAGAGGTCTTCATTTTCAGGCTCCGCCATATGCACAAGCTAAGTTAATAAGAGTGATTAAAGGGTCAGTATTAGATGTTGCTGTTGATATTAGAAAAAACTCTCCTACCTACGGAAAACATGTTGCTGTTGAGCTTTCGGAGACCAATAAAAAAACACTTTATATTCCTGAAGGATTTGCACATGGATTTCTAACCTTAGCAGACAATACTATTTTTTCATATAAATGCTCTAATTATTACAATAAGCCATCAGAAGGAGCTTTGTTGTGGAATGATCAAGATTTAGCTATTAATTGGGGAATTACAGATGATCCTATTTTATCAAGTAAAGATAGAGAAGCACCTACTTTAAAATCATTTTCAACACCTTTCTAAATGGAATTGTTTTCTAACAAACATATTTTTTTCTTTTTAGGAGCATTGTTGTTCTCTTTTTTCATTAATAGTATATTGTTGAGGTTTGTTAAAACACTTGGGATTAGGAATGATAAAGATATTGATGTTAGATGGAGTGCCAAATCGAAACCTGCACTAGGTGGATTAACTTTTTACATTGTTTTTTTATTGTCAATTACCTTGCATCCATTTGTTTTTTCTTACCAAAACATAGCTATGGATTTTCAAACAACGGGAATGATAGGAGCAGTTTCGTTGGGTTTTTTGATGGGATTGGCTGATGATGCTTATAACACTAAACCTTTTTTAAAATTAGTTGTACAAATAACTTGTGGAGTAATATTAATTTATTCGGGAACATATATTCATATATTTGAAAATAATAGTTGGAATTATGTTTTAACCATATTGTGGGTAGTAGGTTTAATGAATTCTATTAATATGTTGGATAATATGGACGGGATTACTACATCTATCTCATTAATTATTTTGATTATTATTCTTTCCATAATGTTAGTACATGAGCATAACCCAACCCACTTGACAATTGTAATTGGTTTAATTGCCACCTTATTTTGTTTTCTATATTTTAATTGGAATCCTTCTAAAATGTTTATGGGAGATACCGGAAGTCAGTTTTTAGGAATTGCTTTGGCTGCATTAAGTATTCATTATTTATGGAACCCGGTTCAAAATGGAAATGAATTTGCTATTTCAAGACAATTTATCATTCCTTTATTGAGCTTTATTATCCCAATTATTGATACAACAACAGTTGTTATTAAGAGAGCAAGTAAAGGAAAATCCCCTTTTGTTGGAGGTAAAGACCATACAACACATCATTTATCTTATTTGGGTTTTAATGAGAAACAAGTAGCTATTATTATGATAATGATTGCTGTTGTAGCTGCTATTATGGTAGTTGTTATAGTAAATTATATTCCTAAATGGACGCATGTTTATACATTGTTATTTAGTGGTTTCTTTTTAGTTGTATTTTTTACACTTTTTCATATTGCCAATAAAAATATTGACAAGTCAGAAAACAAATAATCATGTCAAAAACACTGTCTAATCACTTATATGAATTAATTTTTTCATTATCGAGTAGTGAAAAAAGGTATGTTAAGTTGTTTATGACAAAACATATTGGGAAAGAAAATCAACTTAGCTTAAAACTGTTTGATTTAATACTAAAAAAAGAAGGTAAATCTGTTGAGTATATAGAGGGAAAAATAACATTTACAAAGCACTCTTCAAGGCTTAAAAATTATCTTTATGATATTGTAATAAAAGCCTTAGAAGATTATCACGCTCAAAAATCTATTAATATTACTGTAAGAAGAAAAATTAATCAAATAGAAATATTGTATAATAAAGCCTTGTATAAACAAGCTGTTGTAATGGCAGACAAAACCCTTAAGCTTTCTCAGAAAATAGATAACCAAGCTTATATTATAGAAACCATAAGTTGGTATATGAATGCCTTAAAAACCTTTGAAGGAAAAAAATATCAGGCAAAATATGATAGGCTTCAAAAAATTCAAAATGAAGCAATAAATAAGTTAAGTGTTGAAAAGAAGTATTTGAACCTAAGTAATAAAGGATTTATATTAACCAAAAAAAGTGGTTTGTTGCAATCTCAAGAAAATATAGATAAATTTAATGAAATTATTAATAACCCTTTGCTTTCGGAAGATGTTTTAACTAATAGTTTTATTTCTACAAGGTGTTTTCATAGTATCTGGGCTAATTATCACTATGCAACAAATAATTATAAAGAAGAGCATAAGCGTTTGTACCAAGTAATTAAACTTTATGAAGATTATCCTTTAAGAAAGGATACCGACCAGTATAATTATGTTACCTATTTGAATAATTATGCTGTAGGTTGTTCAAGAAATAAAGATTGGGAACAAGCTCAGTATTATTTCAATAAACTAGGTGCTATTGTGCCTAATTCAAATCAAATTGAGATTAAAATTTTTGAATACCTATCGTGTAATTATTTAAACCTTTTAATTGAGGAGGTAGATTTAAATAAAATGAAGCAAGAGCTGCCTAGAATAGAACTTGGCTTAAAAAAATACGATAGTAAAATAACACCACTTTTTAAGAAAATTATTCAATTTAACTTATGCTATGCTTATTTTTTATTAGAAGATTATAAGAAAGCACAGTATTACAATTTTATTATTGTAAACGAAAAAGGTGATACATTTAGGTCGGATGTTTACCTTATTTCTAAAATAATTCAGTTTATTCTTCATTATAAGATGAAAAATATAGATTTATATGAATCATTTTATAATGCAATGAAATACCTTTTTGAGCAAAAAAATATAAATTACGTTTTATATCATAGTTTTTTAAAGTTTATTAAGCAATTGATACATGATGATAATGTAGGTGTTTTTGAAAAATATGAAGCAGAATTATTAGAGATTGTTCAAACACCTAAAGAGCGTCAATTGCTTAGTAATTTCAATATTCTATGTTGGGTGCAAAGTGAAATAAAAGGTATTGAAATGGCAAAATGTTTAAAAGTATATAATACTAAATTCTCTTAAAGATATCAATGATTTTAACATTGATATAAATTACCTTTTTAAGCTCTGTTATTTAGCTAAATAACTTGTGATAATACAGGTTTAAATAGTAATTATTAGCAATTGCTTATTTTTTATTAATGGTAAAGCAAACTAATATTGTTTTGAAAAACAAATAATTAGTTTTAGCCATGAAAAACAAATTCTTTAATTTTTACAGTACAATTTTAATAGTTGTTACTTTTTTAATGTTGTCAACTCAAAGTGAAGCTCAAGAGAAGAAAAGAGCAACTTTTTGGCATTTCGGAAATCAAGCAGCATTGGACTTTACATGCCAACCTGTTAGTTTTAGTGGTAGTCAAATGAATGCTTTTGAAGGTTCAGCTACTATAAGTGATACTAATGGAATTCTTCAGTTTTATACACAAGGAACAACAGTTTGGGATAGAAATAATAATGTAATGCCTAATGGAACAGGATTATTAGGAAATCCTTCTTCTGTTCAGGCTGCTGTTATTGTTCCACACCCAGGAAATAATGATAGGTATTTTATTTTTACCACAGATGCTATTTTTGAAAATAATGGTATTAATGGTTTGCAATGGCATGAGGTTGATATGACTTTAAATGCAGGTAATGGAGATGTTATTACCAAAAATAATATGCTTACTGATAAAACCCAAGAAAGGCTAGTAGCTGTAAGAAATGCTACATCTACTGGTTATTGGATAGTGGTTTTAAAAATTCATCCTACATCAACTTCTAGTTCTAACCAAGGATACAATGAATTTCATGCATATGAAGTAACAGCAGCAGGAGTAAACCCTGTGCCAGTTATTTCAACAACAGGTCCAATGATTAACTGGAATTCTTATGGAATGTATATGTCACCTCAAGGTAATGCTTTGGTAACTGCACACCCAGATTTTAATGTATATGATTTTAATAATTCAACAGGAGCTTTGGTTCATAAATGGCAAGCAGTTGTTAGTCCTTTTATGGGATCTTTTGAATTTTCTCCTGATGGAAATATTTTATATGGAACACGTCAGGGGAGTGGTGTTTATCAATTTGATTTGAATGCTGCAAATGTTACTGCTTTTCAAAGCTCAATGACATTAGTTTCTCCTGTGGGTTCATCTTATAAAGCATTACAGTTAGGTCCCGATTGTAGGTTGTACGCCATGCCTGCAAGTGGAAATTATCTTTCTGCATTTAATAACCCTAATGTTTTTGGAGCTGGAAGTGGTTTTGTACAAAATGCTGTAACCATTAGTTCAGGAACTTTTAATCATTGTTTAACTAATTTTTGTGCTTCATTTTTTGAAGACCCTTGTTTAACCAGATTAGATTTCTCTCTTTCTGCTATAGATGCAAGTTGTGTAAATGATGGTTCTGCGAGTGTTATCAATTTACAAGGACAACCTCAATTTAACTTTTTATGGTCAACAGGAGCTACAACACAAACTATAAATAACTTAAGCGGAGGAATGTACACAGTAACTGTTTCTGATGCTAGTGGATGTAGTATTACCGACAGTATATTTGTTAATCAACCACAAACAGTTTCTATAGATAGTGCTACTATTACTAATGCTTCTACTTGTGGAGCTACTGATGGTGCAATAGATATTCATACATCTGTAGTTGGTTTCGATACGCTTACCACATTATTAGCAGAAGGTTTTGAAACGGATGGACATGGAGTAAGATATACTGCTAATCCATATCCTGGAACACCAAGTACTTTTTACTTCTTTACAAGAGGAGATGATAATACTATTAACTTCACAACCAACCCAACTAATGAAGAAGGTACTTATTATTTTGGAGCAAGAAGAACAGGTTTTTCTAGTCTTCCTGTAACATGTGATGTTACCACTAACCCAACTAATATAGCCGGATATTCAAATATTGAAGTTTGTGTTTTATTGGCTTTAGGAAGAAATAACATGAGTGTTGATCCTAATAACCACATGACTATAGAATATAATGTAGATGGTTTAGGATGGAATACATTAGCTACATTCAGACCACCATCAGGAAGTTTCCCTTCGGGATTAGCAGAAGATACCAATAATGATGGCTTTGGTGATGGAACAGCCTTGTCAACTACTTTTCAAGATTTTTGTTATCAAATTCCAACAACAGGAACAAACATTGAAATACGAGTAAGTACTGATATGAGTGGATCAAGTTTACGCCAATCAGCTTTTGATTTTATTAGAGTTAAAGGACAAGCACCATACAGCTACACTTATTTATGGTCAACGTCAGACACAACTCAAGATGTAAGTGGTTTGTCACAGGGAACTTATTGGGTAACTATTACCGGACAGAATGCATGTGTTGTTTCTGATACTTTTACCATTACAGATCCATGCGTTCCTCAAACATTAACAGCTTCTTTTACTTTACCATCTGATACTATTTGTGTAGGAGATTGTACTACACCTATAGATAACAGTACAGGTGCTAATATTAATTCTTGGAATTGGACTTTTGCTAGTGGAACACCAGGAAGTAGTTCAAACCAAAACCCAGGAAATATTTGCTATACTACTCCTGGAACATATAATATTACACTTCAAGTTACTGATGTCAGCTCAAATACTGATGATACAACAATTGTAATTACTGTGCTAGCTCCAACAGCAGGTACAACAACAGCAACCATTTGTCAGGGAGATAGTATTTTGTTGGGAGGAACTTACCAAACAGTAGCAGGTAATTATTACGATACTTTAACCAATGTTTTTGGTTGCGATAGTGTGTTAACTACCACATTAACTATAGATCCAAAAGATGATGCTAGCTTTAGTTATTCAGCTACTACTTATTGTTTGTCAGATCCAAATCCATCGCCAACCATAACTGGATTAATAGGAGGAACATTTACTATAGATAACAGTGGAGTAATTAATGCCACTACTGGTGAAATTAATATTGCATCTTCAGGAACAGGAGCATTTAATGTAACTTATACAACTAATGGTACATGTCCTTCAGATAGTACTGTTACCATAAATATAACTTCGGGAGCTAATGCTACTATTTCTGCTGTAGCTAATTTATGCGAAAACGAAAATCAAATTAACTTGAATGCAGTTGATGGAGGTGGAGTTTGGTCAGGTGTTGGTATTACAGATACTGTAAATGGTGTTTTTGACCCAAGTGTTGCCGGAGCAGGAAGTCATACTGTTACTTATGCTATAAGTTCTTCTTGTGGAGATACCGATACAGTTGTTATTACCGTATTAAGTGTTCCAACGAATAATACGTCAACTATTATTTGTCAGGGAGATAGTATTTTGTTAGGAGGAAGTTTTCAAACTACTGCGGGAACATATACAGATACTATATCAGCAGGAGCTTCAAATGGATGCGACAGTATAGTAGTTACAACTTTAACAGTTAATCCTGTAGCAACTGCAACTGCTAATGCAACTATTTGTCAAGGAGATAGTATTTTGCTGGGAGGAACTTATCAAACAATAGCAGGAAATTATGTTGATACAATTTCAGGAGGAAGTGCCAACGGGTGTGATAGTATTTTAACAACAACATTAACGGTAAACCCAATTAACAGTAATAACTCAACTGTTACCATTTGTCAAGGAGATAGTGCTTTAATACATGGTAATTATGAGACAACAGCCGGAATATATACACAAACCTTTACTAATGTTAATGGATGTGATAGCATAGAAAATGTAACTTTAGTAGTAAATACTCCAACCAATACCACACAAGTAGTTAATTTCTGTGCAGGAGGAAGCGTTGTAGTGAATGGAAATACTTATAATACCACTACTACTGTTGTAGATACATTTACCAACACTATCGGTTGCGATAGTTTAATTACCTATCAAATTATTCAAAGAGATACATTTAATGTTATCAATAATTTGAGCATTTGCGATGGCGAAAGTGCTTTCTTACAAGGAGCAAATCAAACAATAAGTGGAACTTATGTAGATGCTTATACATCAATTTACGGATGTGATAGTCTTGTAACTACTAATTTAACTGTAAATCCTTTACCAATAGCTTTTGCAGGAAATGATACAACGGTTGGCTATAATTCAACCATAACTTTAAATGGTTCTGGAGGAATAGCTTACACATGGAGTCCATCAACAGGATTAAGTTGCTCTAATTGTGCCAATCCATCAGTAACCATTACAGGAGAAACTACCTTTTATTTAACGGTAACAGATGCTAATGGATGTTCTTCAACCGACCAAGTAACCATTTTTATGGATGATACCTTCGTGTTTTTTGTTCCTAATATTTTCTCACCAAATGGAGATAATGAAAATGATGTGTTTTATGTGAGAGGACAAGGATTTAAATCCATAAGTATCAACATATTTAACAGATGGGGACAAAAAGTTTTTGAGAGTGATGATGTAAATAACGGATGGGATGGAACTTTTAACGGACAAGAAATGAATACAGGTGTTTTTGTTTACTATATCAATTTAGAATTATATAACGGAGATAAAGTGCAAAAACAAGGAAACATCACTCTAGTAAGATAAATTATATTAATCAACTAAACTAATGTATATGAAAAAAGCGGCCATAATCATATTTATTATTTTAATGTTTGTTGAAAAAGGAAAATCTCAGGATATTCATTTTTCACAATATTTTAATACGCCACTAATAATAAATCCGGCACTAACAGGTGTTTTTGGAGGAGACCAACGTGCCATGTTAGCTTACAGAAATCAGTGGGCGAGTGTTGCATCTCCTTACAAAACTTACGGAGCATCATTTGATACCCGATTGTTTGAAAAGAGTAGAAAAAACTTTTTGCTTGGAGTAGGTTTTAATGTGTATAAAGATGTTGCCGGAGATACGGAAATGGGAATTACAAGTGCAGGACTTTCTGTTAGTGGGATTGTAAAAATTCACGATAAACAGCACTTAACAGCAGGTATCCGTGGAGGTTTTGACCAAAGAAGTATTAACCAATCTAATATGGTTTGGGATAATCAGTTTGATGGCAACTCTTATGTGCCAACAGCACCTAGTTATGAGTTTAGAGATTATAACAAACCATTTGGAATGGCTGATGTAAATGTGGGAGTTGCTTGGGTTTATTCAGATGCTCAAAAAACAATAACTTCAAACGATGCCTTTTCAGTTAGAGTAGGTCTGGCATATAATCACCTAACAAAACCAGATGTAGCTTATGGTGATTTTTCTGATAAGTTACATGATAAAATAACCTTTCACACCTCTTCTAATATAGGTATAGCAAATAGTTCATTGTCTGTTATACCAACACTGGTATTTAATAAGCAAGGGCCTAATTCAGAGTTTTTATTTGGAGCATTATTAAGACACAGGTTGAGAGAGGATTCAAAATATACCGGGATTTTTCAAGAATCTGCCATAGCTATTGGAGTTCATTCTAGATGGGGAGATGCTTTAATACCATCAATTACCTACGAAATTTCTCATTGGAAATTATGTGTGAGTTATGATGCTAATATTTCTGATTTAGCAGTAGCAAGTGATGGTGTAGGTGGGTTTGAAATTACGTTAACATTTGTAAATCCAAGCCCTTTTGGAACTGGAAAATCTAAAGCAAGGTTTAATTAATTACTTAATTACAATGACACGAATTTACTTATATCCCTTTATCTTTATCATAACAATTAGCTTGTTGTTAAGCAATGGTTATGCACAAAACTGTCCGTCACTAAATGTTGTTGGTAGCTTCAATAATATAGTATCATGGCCCACTAGTTATGCTACGGCACAAAGTGACGGACATTGTTTAACTTTTACACCACCATATCCTCCAACATTATGTTTTGAATATCAGGTGCCATATTCTGATACAGTGTTGTTTTCTTTACATTTAAATGCTTGTGGTAGTACAAGCTCAATAAATACAGGAAGTTATGGAGGAGGTTGTAGTGGAACAAGTTCAAGTAATTCAACTTTTACAGGAACAGCTACATATGATGCTAATTGTAATCTTATTGGCAATGCCGCATATGTAGGTTATTGTGGAGGAGCAGTTTCAGGTGATATTTTAACCATTTGTTTTAGTATTAATACTTCAACTGTATGTGAGCCAATAACAATCTGTCCAACTGCTTTTTGTGGAGCAAGCTCTTGTGCCACAACGCTTCCAATTAGTTTAATGTCGTTTGAAGGCAATTGTTTAAATGGGAACTATATTTTTAATTGGGCAACATCAGCAGAAATAAACAATGATTACTTCACTTTAGAACAAAGTAGCGATGGTATTGTTTTTTATCCTATAGCTGAGATTGCTGGTGCAGGAAATAGCAATCAAATACTTAGCTACGAACATCAAGTTTTAAGTGAAAATACTGATGAAACAGCTTATTTCAGATTAAAACAAACTGATTTTGACGGTAGTTTTTCTTATTCGGATATTATTGCAGTTACTTGTCAAAACAAAACAGATATTATTATTTATCCCAATCCGGCAAAAGATGAAGTGTCTATTCAATCATCTCAAAACATTAAAGCATATTTTATCAAAAACTATTTAGGTCAAGTGGTTTTTCATCAAAATAACTTAGCAGTAAAGAAAACATTAATTGATGCTTCTTCTCTTGCAAAAGGAATGTACATTATTGAAGTAGAAACCGATATAGGAGAATATTTCAACGAAAAATTGATTATCAAAAACTAAAAATAAAGCCATGAAACTAACTCAACTTTTTATATTTGTATTACTTTTAACGCTTAGTTTTCAACTTAATGCACAATGTTGTGGCGATGGAGTTTGTGATCCTGGAGAAAATGCAACTAATTGCCCTTATGATTGTGGTACTACTTCTTTTAATTGTCCTAATACAATAGGAACTTTTCATACTTCACCAACTTACCCTGTAAATTATAGTACAGCAAATGCAAATGGATGGTGTTATACGGTTACCGGTCCATTTCCTCAAACCGTTTGTTTTCAGTATATAGTACCGCCAGCAGGAGTAGATGCTAGTGTTTCTTTAAGTATAAGCGGTTGTAATACAAGTTCAACAAATCAATCGAATATAGGAGGAGGAGGTTGCAATACAGCTAACAATACAAGTTCAGATATTTCGGGATCAGCAACTTATGATAATAATTGTAACTTTCTTAATAATGGGATAAGAACAGGAGGAGGAAATTGTTATACACCCGGAGATATAATAACGATATGTTATACAGTTACAGGAACATGCGGTTCTGTTCAAATCTGTCCTGTAATTAGTTGTGGAACGGCAACCTGTCCTACAAATTCTACGAATCCTGCTGGATGTCCACCATTTAATTTTTCTGATTCAACTTATATTAATGTTTGTGATAATGGAGTTAATTCAGGAATAGCTGTTGTAACTCCCGATTGTGGTAGCCATTTTTCTTATTTATGGGACGATTCGTTGGCTCAAACAGATTCTATGGCTACTAATTTAGCTCCCGGAACTTATAATATTTTAGTAACTAATACTGCATTAGGTTGCGATACAACTTATACATTGGTTGTAGATACCGTATTGCTGAATGTTTCAGACAGTCAGTATGTGGAAATTTGTCCAGGAGACAGCTTGCTTATTGGTGGGAATTACCAAACAATAGCTGGAAATTATTATGACACGCTTGTTTCAGTTCATGGCTGTGATAGTATTTTAACTACTACACTAGCATTATTACCTGTATCAACATTTACAACCAATTTAAGCATTTGTCAAGGAGATAGTGTATTACTTGGAGGAACTTATCAAAATACGGCAGGGAGTTATAATGATACATTAATAGCAGCTAATGGTTGTGATAGTGTATTGACAACTGTTCTTTCAGTATTGCCAATAGCCTCAAGTACAGACACTGTAATTACATGTCAGGGAGATAGCATTTTTGTTGGAGGAACATTTCAAACAACTGCAGGAACTTATTACGATACTTTAGCAACAAGCAATAATTGTGATAGTATTTTAGCAACTACATTAGTTTTTAATAGCTATTTCTATGATACTTTATCAATAGATTTCTGTCAAGGAGATAGTGTTTATGCAGGAGGAAGTTACCAAACAACATCAGGAGTTTTTGTTGATACAAACAATACATCAAACGGATGCGACAGTATAATACAAACTACGGTAACAGTTATTCATCAACCTACAGCAGATTTTGAAGTAGTAGGGATGAATTTAAGTTGTGATGGGACTCAAGTACAGTTAATCAATAATTCTGCAAATGCTAACAGTTTTTTCTGGAATTTTGGTGATGGACAGACTTCTTCAGAAGAGCATCCCATACATGTATTTACAGCTTCAGAAAATTATAATGTAGTATTAACAGTTGACAGTAGTATTTGTAGTGATAATCATGCTTATAATATAGTAATTGCAGAACTTCAGTTAATAATTCCTAATGTTATAACGCCTAATAATGATGGACATAATGATTACTTTACCTTGCCTGTTGAGGCAGATTTAGAAGCATGTACAAGTTATAAAATATTTAACCGTTGGGGACAATTACTTTACGAAAGTAAAACAACAGAAATGTGGGATACTAGAACAACATCTGGAGAGCTAGTACCAAAGGGAACGTATTTTTATATAGTGGAGGTAGGGAAAACGATTTATAAAGGGACATTTACAATACTTTAAATTTTCTTTATCCCTTTTAAGTAACTGATGCTATTTGGTCCTTGGTTGAACAGTAAATCTAAAATGCTGAGGTTAGGCATAAATGGGTGTCTGTCGCTAAATACCTGAATGTAAGGTTTCAATTCTAAATTTGTAGGTATTTTGTTAGGAGACATTATTCCTCTGTAGTCGGTAGAATTTTCGGGAGCTTTTTCAAAAATTGTAGTAAGCTCTATGTTTACAGGCATATTAATGAGTTTAATGATTAACTCGTTAATAGCAGTATTGAGTTCATGTAAGTATTCATATTTTTTCTCTAAAAAGAAAGGAGCAAAATGGTCTTCATAGAACTCAAAATATGGAGAACTTCTGTAAGCAGCTTCTAAAGAACGCCAATGCATCATTTGCCAATTCTCTACATAAGCAATTTTGGTTGCTTGATAGGTCTTTCTGCTTTTAACACTTTTAATAGGGATAGATAAATTTTGGATACCATTCGGACTTAAAATTTGACAACGATTACGGTAAGTTTGTTTTATGAAATGTTCATGCATTTCAAGATAGCAAGTAGGATGTTGTAATAAATAGTAATAATAGCTAATTGGTGCAAAATAACAAATAGGAAAATGTCCGTTAGAAGTCATGAATGTAAACGTTTTTTTATTGAGGACAAAATTATGATTTTTAATCTAAAGAATTACTTGGGGTTTGCCCCAAGGTTTCCACTTTCACTTCTCCTTTGGAGAGGTCAGATTTACGAAGTAAATATGGGTGAGGCAAATTAAAAGAATTTCTTAAAATTCTTTTAATCAATCAAATATTCAGAATTTTCATCAGGAATACGGATATTACGATAGCCTTTCTCCATTAATTTTTCTCTAAACTCTTGTTGTACTTCATAGGTTCCATGTACTAAAAACATTTCTTTAATAGTTGCCGAATGTTGACAGCTTAAAAAGTCTATCATTTCTTCATAATCTCCATGGGCGCTATATTCTGTTATTACTTCAATATCGGCATGAACATCTATTTCTTCACCGTAAATTTTTACTTTTTTAGTACCTTGCATTAACCTGTTTCCTAAAGTAAATGGAGCACAATAACCAACAATTAAAACTGTATTTTTTTTGTTGCCCAAATTATTTTTAAGGTGATGTACCACTCTTCCGGCCTCCATCATTCCCGATGCTGAAATAATAATACAAGGTTCATCAGAATTATTGATAGCTTTAGATGCTTCCACATCTCTAATGTATAACAAACCATTAAAACCAAAAGGATTAGGATCTTTTTTCATGTATTCTCTTATCTCTTCATTATACGCTTCCGGATGATTTATTAAAATTTGTGTAGCATTTGTAGAAAGCGGACTATCAATATAAACAGGTATTTTAGGTAACTTTCCTGCCGTTTCTAACTGATCTAAGGCATAGATGATTTCTTGAGTTCTTCCTAAGCTAAAAGCAGGAATTATCAGTTTGCCTTTCTTTTCCACGCATGTGTAATAAACAACATTTAGGAGTTTATTAATGGTTTGTAAAGTGCTTTCGTGCAAACGATTGCCATAAGTAGATTCGCAAATAATGTATTCGGCAGGAGGAAAAGGTTTTGGGCTTTTTATAATATGGTGTTTTTTTCTACCTATATCACCGGTATAACACAATGTATGAATTTTTCCTTCTTCTTTAATTTTTAAATTTACAGCTGCAGCTCCTAAAATATGTCCAACAACAGTAAAACATACTTCAATTTCTTCATCAATTTTAAACCAATCATCATAGTTTTTTCCTACAAATTGTTGGAGAGCTATTTGAGCATCTTCAATAGTGTAAAGCGGGTCAATAGGGTCTAATTCTTTTTGTATTCGTGTTCTGTTAATATATTTTACGTCCGATTCTTGAATATGAGCACTATCAACTAGCATTATTTCACAAAGATCTAATGTAGCAAGTGTACAATAAATTTTTCCTTTAAAACCTTTTTTTACTAAATAGGGAATAGCTCCAGAATGGTCAATATGAGCATGAGAAAGAATACAATAGTCAATTTCTGATGCTTCAAAACCTAAATCTTTGTTGTAATTTTTTCGTTTGGCATCTTCCCCCTGAAACAAACCACAATCTAGTAAAATCTTTTTCCCATTTCTAGTTGTAATCAAATGTTTACTTCCGGTAACTGTTCTTGCTGCACCTTTAAATTCAATTTTCATATTTTTGGTAATATAAGTTGTAAAGATAGCTATTGTAAACTAAATTAAATAAGTTTAATTTTATAAATATTTTTGCAAGAGTTGTAATTTTGGTGATGTTGGTAGAAGATGGAACTGAGAACAAAAAGATTGGATACCGATTATTGAGCTGATAAATTATTAAGCTCATAAACCTTCTAAACTTTATAAACTTTTAAACTAGGTAAATGAAACGAGCCATGAGAAAACCTTTAACACAAAGGAGAATGATAATAGGCGAGTTCCATCTGACCGATTTAATAAAATAAAAATACACAGATGAAATTAGATATGTTAGCCATAGGCATTCACCCCGATGATGTAGAGTTGAGCTGTGCCGGAACACTTTTAAAACACATTCAGTTAGGAAAAAAAGTGGGTATTTTAGATTTAACTCACGGAGAGTTAGGCTCAAGAGGTAGTGCAGAGTTGCGTTTGCAAGAAGCTAAAAAAGCAGCTTTAATTTTAGGTGTACATACCAGAGAGATTTTAAATTTTGCTGATGGTTTTTTTGAGAATAATAAAGAACATCAATTGGCTATTGTAAAAATGCTCAGACTTTATCAACCAGACATTGTGTTGGCAAATGCCATTTCAGACAGGCATCCTGACCATGGGAGAGCTGCTAAATTGATTTCTGATGCTTGTTTTTATTCCGGGTTAAGAAAAATTGAAACCGATATTGAAGGTTATCCTCAGGAACATTGGCGACCCAAAGTAGTTTATCATTATATTCAGGATAGATACATGAAACCTGATTTTGTGGTTGATGTAAGCGAGTTTGTAGATAAAAAGATGGAAGCTATTGCAGCTTATAGTTCCCAGTTTTTTAAGGACAATGACAATGAGCCGGAAACGCCATTAACCACTAAAACCTTTATGGATTTTATTAAGGGAAGAATGGTAACACTCGGTAGAGAAGCAGGCTTTGATTATGCGGAAGGTTTTGTTACCGAAAGAGTAGTGGGGGTTGAGGATATTACTATTTTGAAATAGTTTTCATTTCACAAATTCAGCACATAAAATACTGGTTGCTATAGCTACATTTAGCGATTCAGCATGTCCAAACTTTGGAATGGAAATTTTTTCATGAATGTAAGGAAATAATTTAGGGTTTATACCTACCGATTCGTTGCCCATAAGCAATACGGAATTGTCGGCACGAAGTGTTGTAGTAAAACAATTTTTTCCATCTAACAATGCTCCATAAACCTGTAAATGTTCATTTTCTTTAAAAAAATCAACCAACGAAGTAAAAACAATATTTAATCTAAAAATAGAACCCATAGTAGCTTGTACTACTTTCGGATTGTAAATTTCCACACAACTTTCGGAGCAAACAATATTGTTCATGCCAAACCAATCTGCTGTACGAATGATAGTGCCTAAATTACCTGGATCTTGGATGGTATCTAGTGCAATAATTGGTTTTGAAAAGTTATTGCTTAGTTGCTGTTGTTTTTGTTTTGCCACAGCTAACACATTATTGGGAGTTTTTAGTGTAGAAATAGAGGCTAACTCTTGTTCAGATACCTCAGTTAGACTTCCTACAAAAGAACCATTCCAATTCTTAGTTGCAAACACGCCTACCACTTCAAAATCGGAATTCAATAGTTCTTCCACTATTTTTTCTCCCTCCACTAAAAAGAGATTGTATTTTATTCTGTTTTTCTTTAACTGAAGTGATTTTACAAACTTCTTTTGTTGGTTAGATAAACTCATTCATTAGGGATTAGGCGTTAGGAATTAGTCATTAGTTATTAAGGAGTTCAACTTCAAACTTTAAACCTCAAACCAATTATCAATTATCCAACACTTTAAACTCCGTTCTTCTATTTTTTTGATAGCAAGGACATTCGTCATTTCTAGTTTCGCCACACTCAGTGTATTTGCTGCAATCTTCATAAGGTTCAGTTTCACCTTTTCCGCTAGCTACAAAACGATTTTTCTTAATGCCTTTAGTCACCAAATAATTTACCACACTATTAGCTCTTCTTTGAGATAAACGTTGGTTGTAATCATCGCTACCTCTAGCATCTGTGTGAGCAGAAATCTCCACTTTTAATTCAGGGTATTCTTTAAATAATCCAATTAATTTATCCAATTCAGCTTTTGATTCAGCTCTTAAGCTAGCCTTATCGAAATCATATAAAATATTGTTTAACACAAAGGTTTTTCCTGCGGTAAGATCTTTTGCACTTTTAATATCATCGGTATAAAGTGTATCAATGGTTTTGTTTTCTTTTTTCAATGCTTCGGCTAATGCATCAGCAAGAGCTTTATTGTTGTTGACAATTAAGGCAGAATCACTATAAATTCTAAAATCTTTATAAATTTCCACATATTCCGTAATTTCATCTAAACGGATAGAATCTCTAACAATTTCGCCTGATTCAAGTTCAACTTCAATTTCGTATCTGCCTGGAGTTAATGCCATAACGTATTTTCCGGTTTCTTCATTCGATTTAAAAATTCCTTCTAATTCGCCATCAGTACTTTTATATAAGTTCATAAAAGAACCAGTAGCCACATCATTAAAATAAACGTTTCCTAATAATAAAGCTAAAACAGGTTTGTCAATTCTTCCTGTGGTAATTTTAAAGATGTCTTGCTCGCCCATACTTCCAACTCCTCCACCAGAATAATAACCTGTATTACCATCTGCAGAAAGCACAAAATAACGGTTATCGTCAATAGTGTTAATAGGATAGCCCATGTTTTTTGATTCAGTAAAAGCACCATATTCATCTAAAACAGAAGAAAAAATATCATAACCCCCAATGCTGGTATGTCCTTCAGAGGCAAAATAAAGCGTTTTTCCATCAGGGTGAATAAATGGAGCATCATCATTATAAATGGTATTAATCATACCACCTAAATTTTGCACATTTCCCCAAGAACCGTCTGCTTGTAGTTCGGCTTTGTATAAATCTCTACCGCCCATACCGCCTTCTCTATCGCTAGAGAAATAAAGTGTTTTACCATTGGCAGATAAACTGGCACTTCCTTCCCAACTGTCATTTTTGTTTACATCACCATCAAGTTTCTTAGCTTTTGTCCAATCATTTCCTTCTAACTGACTCACATAAATATCTCCGTAATTATCGTTTTCACTTTTGTAGATAAATAAGGTCTGTCCATCAACAGACAAGCCTATTGCAGCATCATGTCCTTCGGTGTTAATATTTGCACCAATACTTACAGGTTCTGTCCATTCACCATCTTTTTTGTAAGCAATAAAAACATCTTCAAAATAAGGTTCAGAACTCATGGATTGAGGAACTTTATCAGCCCCAACACTTTTTACACCTCTGTAGGTAAAAATCATTACTGATTCATCAGCAGAAATTACAGGAACATATTCTGAGTATTGAGAATTTATTGGGTAACCAACATTTGCTACAATATTTTCATGAATAGTATCAGCAAGAATTTCTTTTGCATTTTGAGCATTTTTCATCATTTGGTTAGCATCTCTAACTTGTTCAGCTTCATCTGCCGGAGCAGTAGCTAAATAAAAATTAAAATGCTGAATGGATTTATCAAAATCGTAATTTACAGCATACGCTTTACCTAAATAAAAATTGATGATGCCATATTCTGGATTTTCTTGCTTTACTTCTTCAAGTAATTTAACAGATATTTCTTTTTGATTTGGGTCGTAAGTAGCACAAATACCAGTCATCATTTTATAGTAAATGTCTTTTTGGTCGTATTCGTGTAGTTGAGAGAATTTATCTAGTGCATCTAAATAATTTCTTTCCTCAAAATCTTGCTCGGCTAGCTCTAATAACTCTTTGGCTTCTTTTTTGGAAAGAGAGTTTACTTCTTCAGTTTGCCCAAAAACAGACATAGAAGTTAATAATATCAAAATAGTTAATAATCGTAAGCTTATTTTAATTTTCATAATTTTATAAATAGTTATTTTGCAGAAATAATAAAAAGCAAACATAAGCAATTCAAACAGATACTAAAACTTTTTTTTTGAGACTAAATCATAAAATATACTATCAGTTTTTTAGAGCAATTTTCGCTTTATATGTTGTTGTATTTTTATTTGCATGTAATCCCACTAAACACTTAAAACCGAATGAGATATTCCTTCAAAAATCTAGTGTTAAGGTTGATAATAGAAAGATAGATAAAGATGAATTAAGCAATTATGTGAAACAAAAACACAACAAAAAAATACTAGGAGTTTTTAGGTTTCATTTAGGTGTTTATAACATAGCTAATAAAAAAAATGATTTTGTAAAGAAGAATGTTGGAGAACCTCCTGTGGTTTATGATTCGCTTTTAACCCAAAGAAGTGCCAGTCAGCTTAGTTTATATTTAAATAGCAAGGGTTATTTTGAAAATAAAGTAGAGTATAAAGTAACGTATGTTAGTGAAAAAAAGGTTAAAGTTAAGTACATAGTTGAAACAGGAGAGCCTTATTTGATAAACAGTATTAAATATATCGTTGAAGATACCGCGTTAACAAACTTGGTCATCTTAAAGCATTATAAATCACACATAAAAAAAGAAAAACCTTTAGATTTAGAAGCCTTAGATAAAGAAAGAGAAAGAATTAGAGATGTAATTAGAAACGAAGGTTATTTTAGCTTTACAAAAGAGTATGTAGAGTTTTTAGTGGATACTACTAATGAACACAGAAAAGTTGACATTACTATTAAAGTGCTTAATAAAAAAGTAACAGACAAAAATGACACCTCCAATACAGAAAAAGTGAGGCATAAAAAATATATCATTAATGATATTAACGTTTACCTAAGCAAAGATTTTTTGAATAAAAACGTGAGTACTTTCGATACGGTTAGTTATAAAAAAATAACTATTGGGCATGAAGATAAATTAATTTATCGTCCGAAAATGATTAACCATGCCATAAATATTAAACAGGATGAGGACTACTCTTTAGAAGACCAACAATTAACCTACAAATACCTAACAGAATTAGGATTGTTTAGAACAGTAAATATTCAGTTTAATAATGCTGAAAATAGGACAGGAGATAATAAAAAAGCATTGGATGTAAATATTTATTTAACACCTCTAAAAATAAAATCTTTATCATTAGAAGTAACGGGAACAAACAGCGGTGGAAATCTTGGGATGAAAGGAGGGATAGTATTTGTGAATAAAAATTTATTTAAAGGAGGAGAAAGGTTGACTGTTAGATTAAATGGTGGATTGGAAGCTCAGCAACTTATTAATCAATCGGCAGAGCAAGTGGAGTTTTTTGGTTTGCCATTTAATACCTTAGAGTTTGGTCCTGAAGTTAATTTAGAATTTCCTAGATTTATATTACCTTTTGTAAACACAGATAACTTTGCTAAAAGTTTAAATCCGAAAACATCATTAAATTACTTATTAAATTACCAAAACAGACCTGAATATACCAGAAACCTTACTCAATTTACATTTGGTTATTTTTGGAATCAAGGCAGGTTTGTTAAGCATTATTTAAATCCAATTAGTGTAAGTTTAATTAAGATAGATCTTACCGATGAATTTAGAGATCGAATAGAAGAAGAAAACAATCCGTTTATCGTAAATAGTTTTACCGATCATTTTATCAATTCATCTACTTATACGTTTGTTTACTCTAACCATACGTTTAATAAAGTTAGAGATTTTCAGTTTTTTAGATTTAATTTAGAAGGAGCAGGAAATGCACATACCTTGTACGATAGAATGGCAAGGACAGAAAGAAACGAAAATGGTAGTTTTGAAATTTTTAATATTCAATACGCACAATTTGTAAAAGTAGATTTTGATTATCGCTACTACAATCAATCATCCAACGGAAATATAGTAAGCAGAATTGCTTTAGGAATAGGAAGACCTTACGGAAATTTAACCGTATTGCCTTTTGAGAAGAGTTATTTTGGTGGTGGAGCAAACGGAATTAGAGCTTGGCAAGCCAGAACTTTAGGTCCGGGTTCTTTGCCTGATTCACTAATTTCATCGCAATTTGTAAATCAAATTGGAGAGATAAAAATAGAAGGAAATGTGGAATATCGATTTGATATTACTAAACTATTTGAAGGAGCTCTTTTTGTTGATGCCGGAAATATTTGGATTACTCGTGAGGATGAACAACGACCCAATGCAGAAATTAAATTTGATAGATTTTGGCAAGATGTAGCAATAGGAACAGGAATAGGGTTGCGACTTGATTTTGGTTTCTTTTTATTTAGATTTGATTTAGCCGCAAAACTGAAAGACCCTGCATCAGAAAACCCGCAAGAGTTTAAATTACAATGGAGAACACCTAACCTAAATTTAGGTATTGGTTATCCATTTTAAAATTTGGCACTTTTTATGTAAAAACCTAAAAAATTTATACATTTGAAAATTAATATAAGAATTTAAAACCATCTGATTATGAGAAAAATAATTTACCTTCTATTAATAACTACATTTTTATACAGTTGTGCATCTTCATCAAAAAGATTAGACAAAGGAGATTATGATACTGCCATGCAAATTTCTGCTAAAAAAATAAAGAAAGACCCAGGTAAATTTGAAGAAGTAGATGTGTTTAATGATGCCTATAAATTAGCCAACCATAAAGATAAAACTGAAATTGACAGACTAAAAAATATTGGCGATCCTGCCAACTGGGGTAAAATTTATAACCTATACGGTAATTTAGTTAGAAGACAAGAATTAGCAGCTACATTACCGCCTGTAGGCATAAATTACGATGAAACCAACTATGCTGCGGATGTTGAAAACGCTAAAACCCAAGCTACCGTTTATGCTTATGAAAAAGGAAATGAATTGTTGTTAACCAACGATAGGTTTAAAGCCAGACAAGCACATGCTTATTTTTTAGAAGCAAAAAAATATACCCCCAATTATAATGATGTTGACGATAAAATAAGCCAAGCTTTATTGATAGGAACTACCAATGTTTATTTTAAAATTGAAGACAATGCTCAGTTGGTAGCTCCAAAAGCAATGATGGATAATGTGCAGAACATTGAGGTAAATGATTTAGATGGCAATTGGATAAATTATGATGCTTATGTTGATAATACAAAGCTGTATCATTATTCCATTATATTAAGTTTAGATTTAATTGAAGTAACGCCCGAAGAACTGAAAGAAACTACCACTGTAGAAACTAAAGAGGTGGAAGATGGTTTTGATTATGTGTTAGATGCTAACGGAAATGTGACCAAAGATAGTTTGGGTAACGATATAAAAATTAAAAAATATAAAACCATTAGTTGTACCGTAAACCGTTACCAACAAAAGAAAGCTACTCGTATTACTGGCTCAATGAATTATTACGATAACTTATCTGAAAGCAAACTAAAATCCGAGCCAATCGTTTCTGATGCCTTATTTGAGCATTTTTATACTGTAGCTGTTGGTAATTTAGATGCATTAACTCCTGAAACAAGAAAAGAGCTCAGTACACAAGCAGTTCCTTTTCCGCCTTCTGAAGCCTTAATTATACAAGCCGGAGAAGTAATGAAAGCCATGGCGAAAGAAGCCATTGTAGCGAATAAAAGTTTGGTGAAGTAGGGGCTAAGAGTTACAAAATTTATAGTTGCTGCTCATAAAAGCAAAGATATTATTTTTTTACTTACCACAAGCGAGGACGCTTGCGGGAGCGGGGGGTAAATAACATGTTGGTGGCAGTTTTTTTTTATTTTTTTGGTAAATATAATTTCATTTCTCCGATTTCTAATTCGTCTAAATGCCCCATTTTTTTCTCGTACTTTGTTATTAAGTGCATATGTAAAAATGAGTCGTGATGTGTGAAAACACCTTTATGTTCAGTCGAGAAAAACCCAATTATTTCAGCGTCTTCATTTTTGATATCATAATTTATCTGCCCTTGATGCGCTTCATTAGGTGAAGTTACTTTAGTTCCTTCTGGCAAATTCTGAATGTGAATAATAGCACTTGTAACTTGTCCGATTAATTTGAAGGCAAAAGGTCTTTTAAAATCTAATGTTTTGTCGTCAATAAATTTTTCCAAATTTTGAATGGTCTTTATGTCAGATGGCAATTCAATTTCAGCCCATTCGGTCACGTTGCCATACACAAAGAAAGGTGCGGAAACATCAAATGTTTTTTCAACGGTCATTGTCGAGTCAGAAGTCACTTTTGATACATAACTTTTTCCGTTGTTAATCAGCAATTCTCCTGTCAAATAACTTATAGGTCCAAGCCCATAAAGTCCATTTTTGTCCGAAATGGTGTCGAGGTCAATACTACTGCCTAATTCTCCTTTCCACATCACGTTTTTCATTGCACCTACAATTTTGATGTCAGGATAGGTTTCTGTTTCTTTCGTGTTATCTTCTTTCTGTGTCGAGTTGCAACTTATCAGTCCAATTGTTAGAAGTCCAAATGCTATTTGTTTTATGTTCATGTATAGTTTTTTCTACTTTTTTAAATTATTGCCAACTTATATAAACTTATATATAGGTCTTTACTGAGTCAGGTATATACAACCATGTTTGGGTAGATAGGTCTGATTTTTATCAGACTTATTTTTTCTCAAATATATCAAAAATAGCTTACAAATCAAGCAAATGGTTTTTGTTAGCAACGAATAGGGGTATTATTTACCTGGTAAAGTTGGGGGGAGGGTAGAAAAACACACCTCTGATGTTGTAATCTCACTGTTATCACAGTTTCGAACAACATCTGCTCCTCTCAAGAGGAGAAAGGTCAAATTAAACAGATTCCCGATAATTTTTTTTCGTGAAAATCCGTTAAATCTGTGTTATCCGTGTTCTATTAAAAAGATTGCTTCAGCTCCGACACTCATTCTTACGCTATGCTTCGCAATGACGGGAATAAGTAGGAATGAATACAATTAACAAATAATTTTTAACCAATAACAAAAGTAGGCTTTGTGGGTTGGTAAATCCCCCGAAAGGGGGATTTAGGGGACTTTAATAAGCTCCATTTCTTTTTCTAATGAACCACTCGGTGGAGATAAGGGCTAAAATTAAAAAGAAAATCCATTTAAGGTGAATGATTTCCTTGATGTCGGTTTCTTCATAAATAACAGAAGAAATAGCCGTATTTTCTTTTATAAGTTGCTCTAATTTATTCATTGTAGGTGGTAACACCATTTTACCATTGTATTTATTAGCAACGTTTTGAAGTAATTGGTGGTTGGCAACAGTATTGTTCAATTCTACCAACAGAGGATTAATTTGTAACTGTCCTTTAACTACATACTGCTCTCCTGAAAAAGTAGTTGAAGCCAAATAAGAATAACTGCCAACAGGTAAAACCCCTGCATTTAACACGTAGGCATTTCCGCTTTTATTGAAAACAAATTGATAATCAACCCCTGCCTCATTTTTAAGCTCTAATTTAACTTCGGGAGTATTTACCAACTCATAACTATTGTTGTATAATTCTGCATTAAAAATAATCTCTTGGTTTTCATTAAACTGATTGTCAACAATTACCCTGAACTTATCTTTATTATCTTTTACAGACAAAAACTGAACAGTTTTATTGATGATTTCATCAAAAGCTTGGTGGTTATTGTTTTTAGCAAATTCATTTAATCGCCATCTCCACAAACCTTCACCACTTATAAAAGCCGCTTTGTTTTTTCCTTCCTGAAAAAATACCATTAAGGGTTGTTCGGTAGCTACATTTCCTATTTTTTGGTTGAATAAAACATAGGCTTTTTCTTGAGGGAGGTAAGTCCCAAAAATACTTTCTATAGGAGGAAAATTAGGCACTTGTTTTAAGGTAGCTTCTGACAAATTAAATAGCGGAAAATTCTCTGTTAATGCCGGAGTGGTGGTATTAGAGCGTTGGTTAGATTGTAATACTTTTATGTGTGTTTGAAACTGGTTAAAAGCATTGGTGTTGGATTGATTTCCTAAGATATAAAGTACAGAAAGGTTTTTCTCGCTAATTTTTCTCAACCAAACAGGAGAATAGGTAGGGAATTGGTGCAGCACCACAAGGTTGTAAGGTTCAAAATTGCCATCAAAATCATCAAAATACGTAGTGCTGACTTCATAATTCTCGTTGGTTTCGATACTGGTTTTTAGTGCTTTTAAATCAGGATGTGGGGCATGGGCTAAAAGCAAAATATGTTGCCTGCCATCCAATACATCAATATAAACATCTTTGCTGTTATTTTTTGTACTTACTTCGTTTGCTAAAGCAGAAAAAGAAATGGTATAATGTTGCACGCCTTTTTCTTTGGCTTCCAAGATAATGGTTTCTTCAATTAATTGATTGTTTTTGGTGATGTCGTAAGTTTTGGTGAACACCACTTTATTTTTATGAGCAACGGTAAGGGTAGTTTTTTCTCCTTTACAAGATTGGGCAAGACCAAGAATTTCAATCGGAAATTTATTGTTTAAGAAAGTGATTTTGTTAGCAATGGCTTCTTTTAACACAATGTCGGGCTGAATGGTAGTATCTCCCAACGCAATAGTATAAATAGGGTAGTTAGTGTTTTCGGTAGAATAAACGGGGTTAAAACCTTCGTTGTAAACGCCATCAGAACTTAAAATTAATGCTCCAATATTTCGGTTGTAAAATTTGGTTTCAACTGCTTCAAACAATTCGGCAATATTGGTGGTTTTTTCAGAAAAATCTATAACACCTTCTTCTTTTACCTTCTCTCCAAAAGTGAAAGATTTCACTTCGTAATCTTTCTCCAACTTTTCTTTTAGTGCGTTTAATTCTTTAAGGTAATTATTCGCATAAAAAGCAGAATCTTGATGAATAAGTAGTGAGTTGGAATTATCCTGAGCAAAGATGATGATGGGCTTTTCCGTTTTATTAAAAATGGTTTTAATAAATGGAGAAAGTAATAAAAAAGCAATGATGCTTACTGCCAAAAAACGAAAAACCAGCAAACTGTTTTTTAGCCATTTGGCTATTGCATCGAGTTTAGATTCTTTGTAATATAAAACACCTGCATAAACAGCTCCTAAAAGGAAACAAAGAAGAACCGTCCAAATAGGATAGTCTGTTGTAATGTTTATAGCTGTTAGCACAAGTTTTAGTTTTTACTGATTCGTAAAATTAAGATTATTTTTCAGTAGTTAAACTTGAACAAAAATTTAGTGCGTTTATTTTTCATTAAGTGTTTTAAGTCTAATTTGAGTAAGTACTTTTTTAGTGTAGAGGGGGAAGTCTCCGTTCATCATCCAATGGTAGTAGCCGGGTTCTTTTTCTAATACTTCTAAAACAGCTTTTCCTTTGTGTTTGCCAAAGTTAAACACTTCAACATTGTTTTTATCATAAACGATACGTCCTAATAAATCAACGTTATTGGTAGCTTTAGAGAATTCCGAAAGAAAAGCTACATTATTTTCTAAGCTATCGTATTTTTCAATTTGTGCAAGAAGAATCTCCATAGTGGCAATAGTATCAGCTTCAGCACTGTGGGCATCAACTAAATCTTTATCGCAATAAAATTTATAGGCAGCAGATAAGGTTCTTTGTTCCATTTTATGGAAGATATTCTGAACATCAACAAGGTTTCTTTTGGTAATATCAAAGTCAACTTCAGCTCTTAAAAATTCTTCTGCCAACATGGGGATATCAAATTTATTGGAGTTGTAGCCTGCCAAATCGCATCCTTCAATAAAATTGGCTAATTCTTTAGCCATTTGTTTAAAAGTAGGTTCGTTTTTTACGTCATCATCACTAATTCCATGTATGGAAGTAGATTCTGTAGAGATAGGTATAGTAGGATTTATTCTTCTGGTTACAATGTCTTTATTTCCGTTAGGATAAACTTTAACAATAGAAATTTCTACAATTCTGTCGGAGGCAATATTTAATCCGGTTGTCTCTAAATCAATAAAAGCAAGGGGCTTTGTAAGGTTTAATGGCATAATATTTTTTTAATTTGTTCCTGTTGGGTTTTCATAGTTTTTCATATACTTCTTCAAATTTTCTTACATTATCCCGATAGTGTTTCAAAAATTTTCATTGTCTCTAAAAAACTATGAAAATTTTGATGCGAACCAATTAATAAAACCCACCTTAAGGAGTTACAGTAAAATCTTTATTGATAAACTGTTCAAAATCACTTTTTCCTTTAACAAGTATATCTTCGCTTTTTGGAGCGAAACCGGGAGCATCTATCATAACATTATAACTTCCAGGTATTAGAGTGATAATAAAACTTCCATTTTTAGCATTCGGAGTGTAGTTTCCTATTTCTTCTTGAGTTCTATTGTCGGTAACAATTACAAAAGCATCAGTAATCACTTCTTCAGTTCCTTCTTTTACAATTTTAGATTTAATGATGGTTTGTCTATCATCATATTCATTAAATTTAACTTTGTAGATGTCTAAATCGCCATAAGAATCTTTTCTCCAAGCAGAAATATAAGCGTGTCTTTTATCTTCTGTAAAAGAAATACAAACATTATCTTCTGGGGTATTTAATGGAAAACCAATGTTTTCTGCTAACGACCATTCGTTAGTTTCAGGATTCCAAGTTGATTTAAAATAATCGAAACCTCCCATGCTGTTATGTCCTTTAGAGGAAAAGTATAGGGTAGAGCCGTCATAAAATAAATTAGGAAAATCTTCATCATAAGGCGTGTTGATGTTTTTACCTAAATTTTGAGGTTCAGCCCATTCGCCTGTTGGTGATTTTCTGGTCATCCAAATATCTTTACCGCCTAAACCACCATCTCTTTTACTTGCAAAGAAAAGCGTATTTCCATCAGCAGAAATAGTGGCAGCACTTTCAAATTCTTTAGAGTTTACGCTTTTGTCCATTATTTCAATTTTCCTAGCTCTACCTTTTACAATTTTAGAGGTATAGATATCTCCATAATCTTTAATATGATCGAGGTAAACAAAAAGTAAGTCGGCATTGTAAGAAAGACCAACAACTTGTTCGTCATAAGCAGAGTTGACCATCATTCCGGCACCTTTAGCTTTTACAAACTCACCGTTTTCAACTTCAGAATAAAATACATCGGAAGAATAATAACCATCAAACTCTCTCATTCCACCAACTACGCCTTTTCTTCTAGTGGTAAAATAAATGGTAGATTCATTAGGAGTAACAAATGGGTAATAATCTGGATATTCAGAATTAATTAGTTCTCCAATATTCTCAAAACTAATATCAATAGGGCTAACAACTAATTTTTTAGCGTTTTTCATCATTTCTATCTCTCTATCCGCTTGCTCTTTTAATGTTCCTCCTTCGGATTTTTTATATTTTTCCATTGTCTCAATAGCTTCATCCAACTTAAGGTTGTAGTGATAAGCTTTAGCTAGGTAAAAATCTACATCGGGGTCAGATTTTCTTTCTGAAGCGGATTCTAAATATTTAACGGCTTTAGATTTATCACTATTGATATGCAAAACACAAAAACCGGCTTTAAAAGGATATTCGGGGTTTTTAGGATCTTTCTCCATTAACTTTTCATAGACTGCAAGAGCGTCAATAAAGTTTCCATACTTAAAATGTTCAGCAGCTTCTTCAGGGTCAATACGCTGAGAAAAGCTTGTAAATGCTAAGCTTGCGAGTAATAGGGTTAATATGTATTTAAAGTTGTTCAATTTTTTTGGAAAGATACAAACTTAATACCAAATGTAAAAACTATTTTAATTCAATTATTACATATTGATAAGGCTCATATTTGAAAATGTTTTCTGAGTCGTTTGCATAAGCAGGTCCTTGAACTAAACTGCTGGTTTTATTAAATATAATTTTTGATTTATCAACTCCTTTAGTAGAAAGTGCATTTAATAGTATTTTCTTCGTTTCGTTTAAACGAGCGGTTGCTAATGCTTTGTTAGAAGAGTAGGTAGAAACAGGAACTGTTGATGCACTTGCTTCTATATTAATATAAATTTTATCATTTGTTTTAAGTTGCTCTGTCGCAGCATTTATTAAGGCTGTAAATTCATTTTTATTGGTGTTGATGCTAGTATTTTTGTAGGTAAATAACTCTTTATAAGATTTTAAAACAGGTTTGTTATTAATATCTTCGTTTGTGTTATTAGTGTTGTTTTCATCATTAGTATTTGTATTCTCATTGTTTTGAGCTAAAGCATCATCAACAACCAATAAAGTATCAGTAATATTAAGGTTTAATTCTTCCGAACTAACGGTTAAATATTGATACGTTTTAGTGTCAATTTTTTCTTGGTAAAGTTTTGTGTTGATGTTGGATTTGTTCGCACCATCAGGTATGTTAAACGATGCACTTTGCTTTTTATAAGCATCACTTTCTAAGGTTAATTTTGTTTCTCCGGCATTTTGTTGCGTAAGTGAATAGTTTCCATTTTCGTCTAAGCTTGCAGCAATAGTTTCTCCAGAATTAGTTAATGACAATGTACCTTTATTAATAGGAGTATTGTTATTATCAGTTAAGTTGCCATCAACAATGAATTCTTGCTCGGTTTTTTTAGGAGCATAACCGTAAATGTCCATTTCGCCAAAACCATGTTTACGAGAGGAAGCAAAAAAGCCTTCTGTTTCACTTTGTGGGATAAAGAAAATATCATCAGCAGGAGAGTTATAAGGAATACCTAAGTTTTTTGGTTCAGACCATTCTCCATTAACTAATTCACATTTAAAAATATCAAAACCTCCTATACCTTTGTGTCCGCGAGAAGAAAAATAAAGGGTATTACCATCTTCAGATAGGTAAGGGGAATCTTCGTCATATTTAGTGTTTATTTTATCTCCCAAATTAACTACATTGCTCCATTCGCCTTGATCATTAAGGGTGGCTTTATAAATATCTTTACCTCCAAAGCCATCGCTTCTTAATGCTACAAAGAATAATTGTTTATTGTCGGCAGAAATACTAATGCTTGGTATGTTATAGATGCTTGAGTTAATAGATTTTTCTAACTTTTTAAGTTCTGTCCAATTATTATCTTTTAGGTTGGACTGCCAAATTTTATCTTCTTTATAGAGGTACAAACGTTTTCCGTCAGAAGAATAGATAATGCCGGCATTGTGTTTTTTAGAGTTGTAATTTTCAGGTAAATGTTTTAAAAGTTCATTTTTATCGGTAATTATTTCCCAATTATTGTTGTTTAGCTTGGCAGCATAAATGTTTTCGTAAGGTTTTGTATCAGGAGCAATTTTATTGTCATCGGATTTTCTTCTAGAAGTAAAAATTAAAACGTTTTCATTAGGTTTAAAAATAGGAGCGTATTCTCCATATTCTGAATTTATAATATTTCCGAGGTTGGTAATCTCTACATCTTCGTTAATATTGGTTAAGAAAAACTCACCGTTTTGATTTCTTTCAATAAAATAATCGGTTTCTTTTATGAGGTTTCTTCCGGCAGTAGATTTTTCATTGACAAAAGGTTTGAAATTTTGAAAAGCTTCATATGACTTTTCATATTCATTATTATAATGGTAAGCTCTTGCCAAATAATAATACAATTCAGGAATAGTATCTTCGGCACTATTTTTTAAAGCATTTTCAAAGTAAGGAATAGATTTGGTTCTTTGCTGAAGAGGAAAGAAGTAAGCAATGCCCGCTTCAAAATTATAGACATCGTTAGTTGGATTTATAGTAAGTAGTTTTTCATACTTTGCTTGAGCTAATTCAAACTTTTCGTCATCTAGGTACTTTCTAGCTTGTTTTAAAGTTCTTTTCTCAGATTGAGCAAAACTATTTATACCAATAAAAAATAATAAAGTAAAAACAAAAGTGATATGAGGGAGAATCGGTCTATTATTTTTCATTATAAATTAATGGTTATTTAATTTTTATAATTACATATTGATATTGCTCATACATTTTTTTGTTAGCAAAATCTCCATTGTACTCTGGACCTTGAACACTTGTTGTTACATTATTTACAAGTATATTCTCTCTTGCAATACCTTTGGTTACTAATGAATTAACTGCCATTTCTTGAGCAGCAATAGCTCTTTTATAAGCTAATTTAGCATTAGAACCATGAGTTTTTGTAGGTACTTTAGAAGCACTTGACTCAACATCAACAGTTACTTTGCCATTAGATTTTGCGTGAGCTACTGCTTTGTTAATCATCTCAACATATTTAGCACTAGCAGTATTTACTTTAGAAACATTGTAATTAAAAAATTCTTGATAGTGAGCAACAGCATCTTTAACTTCTGTTGGAGTAGGAGTGAAATCGTTATTGTTGCCTTGTTTTTTCAACTCAGTAATTTCATTTTTTAAAGCATTCACTTCATTTTGAAGGGCTTTAACCTTTTCGCTATCATCACCTGTTGTAGTAGTTGTAGTAGGTTTTTTAGCTAACTCATTTTCTAAGTCTTTAATTTGTTTCTTTAAGTTTTTAACTTCATTTTTCAAGGCAACAACATCTTCTTTGTTATCTGCTTTTGTATCAGTCTTAGTGTCTGTTTTTGTATCGGTTTTTGTATCTGTATTTTGTACATCCCCAAAAACCACATCTTTTAAATCAATACCTCTGTTAATTTCATTATAAGCAGAAACCGGTGGAATATAAATATCTTCTTCCATAGTGTAGCTTTCGGCAGCATATTCAATGTGGTAATCGCCTCCCGGGTTTAGGATAATACTGAACTTACCATCTTTTTTTCTAGGCACATACCTTCCAATTAGATTTCCTGTTTCGTTATCAGTAACAATAATAATAGCACTTTCAGGAGTTTCATCAAAACCTGCTACTTTTAGGAAACCTGTTAATAAGGTAAGTGGTTTTTCTTGAGCATCAACAAGTGTAATTACATAAATGTCTTTCTCCCCAAAACCATCTTGTTTGAAAGAAGAGTAATACGCTCTTTTTCCATCTGTAGAAGTAACAAAGAACACATCATCATCGGTAGAGTTTACCGGATATCCCATATTTATTGGAGCTCCCCAGTTTCCTGTTTCATCTAATTCAGCATAAAAAATATCAAAACCACCCATACTGCTGTGTCCTTTAGATGAGAAGTAAATTGTTTTTCCATCAGGGTGTAAGAAAATACCATCTTCATCATAAGGAGTGTTTAGAACACTTCCTGCATTTTGAGCCAATCCCCAATCCCCTGTAGGTAATTTTTTACAGAAATAAATATCTTGTCCGCCTAATCCGCCTTTTTTTCTATCGCTAATAAAGTATAATACATTTCCATCAGGAGTAACATGAGCATGAGATTCTTTGTATTCTGTATTGATATCAGAACCTAATTTTACTAATTCTCCCCATTGGTCATTTTCGTTTTTCGTTGTGGTATAGATATTTCCATCACCGTTATCATCACGATAAACAAAAAGTGTTTGTCCATCGGCAGAAATATTTACAGTAGCTAAATGTCCGTCAGTATTAATGGTTAGCAATTCAGGAGCTGTCCAAACACCATCATAATTATGAGAAACATAAATATCCTCAAAATGTTTTCCATCAAAATCATCAGTAATGTAATAATTAGAACTGTCAGGTCTTAATCTTCTGGAAGTAAAATAAATACTTGATTCATCAATAGAAATTACAGGGCTATAATCTGCATATTCGGAATTGATTTCTGAACCAATATTTTTAAGAAGAATATTCACAGGGTTAGCAACAGCTTCTTTAGCAAACTGAGCTTGAGTTAAAAAGCGATCCATTTCATCAAACAAATAATGTTTTTTAGTGATTTTACCTTTAAAAGTGTTGTAGTTCATTATTGCTGCATCAAAATCATAATTTAAATGATAAGCTCTAGCAACATAAAACAAAGCTTCTAATGGAGCACTTTTTTCTGAGTGAGAAAAAGGATCGTAATTAGATGTAGTATTTTGTGAGGCTTTAATTAAATAGTCTAATGCTTTTGCTTTTTCGTTTGCCGAATTCATGTAACAAATACCAATCTTATAATTGATATTAAAATTATCAGGCTCTTCAATACTTAGTTTTAACCAAATAGGAAGAGCAACATTGTAAGAGCTTTCTTCCATAAGTGTATTGGCTTCCAGAAATTTTTGTCTGAAACCATCTTGGGCAAAGCTTAATGTTGCTATGCAAATTAGAACAGATAATAAAGCTATTTTTTTCATATTGTATATTATATATCTTGATAAGATGTAGTATGTAATTTTATTTGTAAATATTAATGAATTGTCTATGGTTTAGTTATATAAATAAGTTACTTAAAGTAAAAAAATGTATTAGACATAGTGCAAATATATTTTATTTGTTTTAACATACAAAATATATAATCGTTTAAATTATTGATAGTAACAGAATTAATATAAACTTCTGTTAATGTCAAATTGTTCTAAATAATCGGCAACACGTCTTACAAATCTACCACCTAAAGCCCCGTCAACTACTCTATGGTCGTATGCATGCGATAAAAACATTTTGTGTCTTATAGCAATGGCATCTCCATTAGGAGTTTCAATAACTGCTGGTTTCTTTTGTATTGCTCCAACCGCCATAATGGCAACTTGTGGCTGACTAATAATAGGCGTACCCATTACGTTACCAAAAGAACCAACGTTGGTTAATGTGTATGTTCCGCCAGAAATTTCATCTGGTTTAAGTTGATTAGTTCTTGCTCTGTTTGCTAAATCATTCACAGCTTTTGTTAATCCAACTAAATTATATCTATCAGCATCTTTAATAACAGGAACAATTAAGTTTCCTGATGGAAGTGCTGCTGCCATTCCAATATTAATGTGTTTTCTTTTAATGATGTTTTCACCATCAACACTAATATTAATATCTGGAAAATCTTTTATAGCTTTTACAATAGCTTCGATAAAAATAGGAGTGAAGGTAATTTTTTCATTTTCTTTCTTCTCAAATTCATTCTTCACTTTATTTCTCCACATTACAATATTGGTAACGTCTGCTTCAACATAAGAAGTAACGTGAGGCGAAGTGTGTTTAGACTCAACCATGTGGTGAGCAATAATCTTTCTCATTCTGTCCATTTCTACAATCTCATCACCTTCCATAAGCATTACTGGTTTTTTAGCAGGAGCTGGAGTAGATGTTGTAGGAGGAGTTTGTTTTGGTGTTTCAGCACCATTTGTTGCTTTTGCAGGTTCAGCTTTAACAGCTGCTGCAGTTTGTTGTCCTCTGTTAGGAATATAATTTAAAATATCGGTTTTAGTAACTCTACCGCCATTGCCTGTTCCTTCAATTTGTTCTAATTCATTAAGAGCAATTCCTTCGGTTTCGGCAATACTTCTAACTAATGGAGAGTAAAATCTTCCTGAATCAGAAGTTTTTCCAATTTTTTCTGATGTAGAACTTACAGGAGTTGACGCTACAGGAGCTGCAACTGCTGGTTCAGCTGTTTTTGTTTCGGGTGCTGCCGCAGGAGTTGGAGCAGCAGCTTCTCCTTCGCTGCCAATAATGGCTATTGCCTGACCAACCTGAACTACATCGCCTTCATTAAAAAGTTTTTTTATCAATACACCTTCAGTGGTTGAAGGAACTTCCGAATCTACTTTGTCTGTTGCAATTTCAACAATCGCTTCATCCAATTCTATGGTGTCACCTTCTTCTTTTAACCAATTTGTAATGGTTGCTTCAGCAACACTTTCGCCCATTTTAGGCATAATCAATTCAACTTGAGCCATTTTTATTAACTGTTTAAATTTAATGAAGCACAAATGTAGCGTAAAATTTCTATTTTTTTAAGCTAAATTTTAAGTATTTTGGCTCTAAACTTTTACACAATTTGTTAGTTTCAGTAGTATGAAAATTTTTATTTTTTCAATAATTTATTTATTTGCTTCATTTTCAGTTGCTCAAAATGATAAAATAAGCACTAAGGAAGTGAGTTGCCCCGAAAAGTGCTGGGCAGTTAAACATCCCTTTGCATTAAAAAAAGCAAAAAAAGTTACCATAGAAACTAAAAAAATAGTGAATCAATTAAAAAAAGACACTATTTTGAAAGGCAGCGGAAATGGAGGTCAAATTGATGCGTTTAGACATGCTTATTGGATGGCACGTTTAACACAAGAAATTGGACACAGAAGAGCTAAAAGATTAGGAAATGCCCATGAAAAAGGCAATTATAAAGCATTTAAAAAAGGTAAGGAGGAAGATGGAGCTGTCCCTGATAAAATTAGTTCCGATATGGATTTTTTTAATAATGAGGTAGGAATAGAAATTGGTAAAAACACCTCAGTAGAAGCAACTAAAGAAGCTGTAATAAATGCTGTTTTGAATGGAGAGTGTAAGGTTATAAAAATGAATAAACAAGGCGAATTTTTAACTTGTGATGGTGAGCTAATTCCAAAAGAAACCTTAATTGGAAAATGGGAAAATAACAAATGTTTGGTTAGTTCAGATTAGGAAGGTTTGTTGGTGTTAAAATAATCTTTTTTTAATAATGCAAAAATCACATCATCAACCCATTTGCCATTAATATATAAACTTTCTACAAAATGGGCTTCTTTTCTAAAACCAATTCTTTTAACGAGTTCTATTGAGCTTATATTTTCGGGGTCGATAGATGTAATAATTCGGTGTTTGTCTAATTCATTAAATAAATATTCAATCACTCTTTTTAGAGATTCGGTTGCATAGCCTTTATGCTGAAATTTTTTATGTAAGGTGCATCCAATTTCGACTTGTTTATTTTCTTTTCCGAAGAAATGAATGCCGATATCACCAATTATTTTTTGAGTTTCTTTTTCTTGAATAACCACTTGAAACCAAGTTTCTGGCAGGTTAATTTGTTTTGCTGTTTTATTAATAAAAGTTACTACGTCATCAATAGTTTTTGGTATCCAACCCTGATATTTATTTGTTTTAGTATCAGAACGGTATTCAAAAACTGCATTTTTATCTTCAATAGAAATTGGTCTGATAACGAGTCTATTTGTTTCTAATAGCATTGGTTGTACTTCTTTAAGAGTCTTTAAATTCTGGTTTTAGTTTTACAATAAAATAATCTTGTTTCTTCCCAACTCAACAACTCCTTCGGTTTCTAGTTGTTTTAATAACCTAGAAATTACAACTCGTGCAGTACCTAATTCGTTTGCCATTTGTTCGTGGGTAATTGAAATAACATTATTTTTTGATAAAGCTACTTTGTTTTCGAGGTAGTTCAACAAGCGTTCGTCCATTTTCTTAAATGCAATTTCATTAACAACATCTAGCAGTTCTTCAAACCTTTTGTGGTAAAGTCTGAACATGTAATCTAACCATTCTGGGTATTCCCTCATTAATTCGCTTAATTTTTCGGTAGGAATAAAAAGAATCTCGGTATTTTCTTCTGCTATCGCTTTAATTTTACTCGTGTCTTGGTGTAAACCACCTAAAAACGACATAATGCAGCTTTCTCCGGATTTAATGTAATACAACAAAATTTCTCTACCATCATCATCAGTTCGCATTACTTTTATACTCCCAGTAATTACAATGGGAATAGATTTTATATAGCTATGATCGTTTATAATAACTTCTCCTTCCTTAAAAATTTTAGAAAAACCAATTTCAGATAGTTTTTCATACATTTTAGAGGTAGTTTTCATAGAAATGTTGTTAGATAATTCCATGAGGTTAATTTTCTATTTTAATAGCGTCATTATTCGGTTTTTCTCTACGAACAATATTTATTTTAACTCCTATTGAAAAAGAAAAATAAGATAATGGCATGGTGAATTTTCTTGCTTCTCTAGGTTTGTTCATATTGCGTTTTTCTTCAAAACCATTTCCGTTATCTTCATACATTATAGAAATCTCATTTTCGTATTCTGTGTGGATATCATATTCTTTTAATGTAGATAGAGAGTCTTGTTTATTAATGGTATAGCCTGTAACTTCTTTGGTATTTGGAGAAAAATTTAAGTGAGCATAAGTGAACTCACCAAATACCGAGAATACATCACTAATTTTATTAATAACACCAATTTTGGTAGTGAAGCCAATAGTAGGAGAACCTTTGTATTCAGCATCAATAACCGTATTTCCGTTTATAAAAAAGCTTGAAAATTCAGTGTTTTCTTTTACACTAATAAAATTTATAGAAAGTCCTGCTGCTAAATATGGTGTCCAATCTTTTTCTGTTGCAGAAAAAACCAATGTTGGTGTAAAAGACATTACATTAGCTTTTACTGTTGTTGTATATATTTCATCTCCATTATAGTAGTGAATAGTTTCACTAAATGAGGATGGTTTTCCACTTAGATAAGAAAAAGTATATTCTGAACTTACATTTTCATTGTGTTTAAAACCAATGGCAAAACTTCCCATATATCCTTTTCCCAGAGAGGTTCTTACATTAGAATATTCCTCTACAATAGTATTTGCGGCCGCAGAATATCGAAGAGAATAATCATAACCTAATGTCTGATCTTTCATTCCGAAATTGTAAGACGGATTTAATTTAAAATAGACTTTTTGAGCGTAAGCTACTGAAGTTATTAATGCTAACAATAACAAAAAAGGTAGTTTTCTTTTCATATGTGTATTTTTATTTTATTAAATTGGTAATATAGAATCGCTATGTTAAATATTCATGGTTGTTGGTGAGCATTTTGCTTCTGGCTTATTTCATCGATAATAAATTTATTGAGTTAGTGCATATTGAATAATATTGGCACCCATTTGTAGTGCTTTTAATCTGGTTTCTTCTGAGTTGTTATGGATTACGGCATCTTCCCAACCATCACCTAAATCGCATTCAACATCATAAAAGCAAACTAATCTACCTTCGTAAATTAACCCAAAACCTTTTGCTGGTTTGTTGTCGTGTTCGTGGATTTTTGGAAGTCCGTTAAAATTATATTTTTGATGATAAATAGGGTGGTTATAAGGCAATTCTATTAATTCCAATTCAGGAAAAACCTTTTTTAATTGAGGTCGGATAAATTGATCTAACCCGTAATTATCTGAGATATGTAGAAAACCTCCACCAATAAGGTAATTTCTGATGTTTTGGGCTTCATCATTAGAAAAAATAATGTTTCCATGTCCGGTAAGGTGTACAAAAGGATAGTTAAAGATTTCCTTACTGCCCACTTCAACAATGGCTTGCTCAGGATTGATGTTGGTTTTTAAGTTTTTGTTGCAAAATTTCACCAAATTAGGTAGAGAGGTTTCCAAGTTAGCATACCAATCGCCACCACCATTGTATTTTGCCAAAGCAATTTGGTAAGAGTAAGGTTGCGTTTTTCCGGAAAAAGAAAAAATAGCTACCAATATGAATAGGATATAAAAACGCATTTTATTCATTGATTATTTTTATTGTAGTACAAGCATAAACTCCCGCAGTTTCCGTTCGGAGTCTGTTTTTACCCAAACTTATAGGGATAAAATTATGTTTTTTTATGGCAATTTCTACTTCTTCTAAACTAAAATCTCCTTCAGGACCAATTAAAAGGACAACATCTTTACCCAAGGTATAAAGTTCTTTTAGGTGTTGTTGGTTTTCTTCATAACAATGAGCTATAAATTTTTGTTCAGCATTACATGTTTTAAGAAAATCTTTTAGTTTAATGGCTTCATTAATTTGAGGTAAAAAAGCTCTGCCAGACTGTTTCATGGCGGCAACAGCTGTTTTTAGCAAACGCTCTTGTTTTACTACTTTCCGCTCGGAATTGGAGCAGATAATTGGGGTAATTTCATTGATACCTATTTCTGTGGTTTTTTCTATAAACCATTCTAGTCTGTCGTTGTTTTTGGTGGGAGCAATAGCAATATGAATGTTAGGTTGTTCATCATTCACTTTTGTATAATGAATAATGTTTACTGTACATTGCTTACCAACTGAGGTGATTTCGCAATGAAAAATTAAGCCTTTGCCATTAAGTAGCATTATTTCGTTGCCAACAGCTAACCTTAACACACGTGAAATATGCTTTGATTCAGCTTCATCTAAGGTAAAAGAAGCTTGCTGCTCATCAATATCAGGACAGTAGAAGTAGTTCAACATTCAAAGTTTGAGGTTCAAGGTTTGAGGTTGTTTTAACTTCCAACCTTAAACCTCGAACTTGTAACCATATTAATTATTCCCTAAAATGATCGGCAAACCGTTTTTACCACTTCCAACAACTACAACTTTTGCATTAGGAGACTTTGCTAATTCTAACGTAGCTTCAATACCTTTTTCTGTAAGAATTTTATCAGTTAAAGAAGCACTTAAAATTTCGTTAGCTTTTGCCTTACCTTCAGCATCAATTCTCTGACGTTCAGCTTCTTTTTTGGCTTTCTCTAATTTAAACTCGTATTCTAACGACTCTTGCTCCTGTTTCAATTTGTTTTCAATAGCAGCTTTAATAGTCGGAGGTAACATAATGTCTCTAACTAATACTTCATTTAATTGAATGTGTTGTTTATCCAATACTTTTTTAGTTTCGATGTTGATTTCTTCCTGAATAATATCTCTTTTAGAAGAATAAATTTCTTCAGGCGTATATCTACCAATTACACTTCTTGTTGCAGAACGTATAGCTGGACGAACAACTCTTTCTACATAGTCAATACCTTTTTCTTGGTATAACAAAGGTAATTTAACGAATTCAGGTTGATGCCATACAGAAACATCTACAGAAATTTCCAAACCGTTAGAAGATAATACAGCCATTTTCTCCATCACTTGTTGCTGACGTACTTCCATGGTTATCATTTTGTTCCAAGGAGCTATTAGATGAAAACCCTCAGTATATGTTCTATCTTTTTCAACTCCTTCTCCAAAAGTTTTGAAAAGCACACCAGCTTCACCAGCTCCAATTGTTACAGAGCTTTTCCATAAAGCTACAATTACAATAATTCCTATTACTACGCTTAAAATTATTTTTTTACCATTTGCCGGAAATTCGGGCATATCCATTTGTTGATATTCACTCATGTTTTTTTGTTTAATTTATAATTTATGCAAACTTACTATTATTTTGTAAGAATATGGGTGGATAGTACTTTGTTCTTGATTTTGAAGTAAAGGATTTCTTTAACCACAAAGACGCAGGGATGAAAAGAATACAGAAAAACTTTAACTCTTAAGTATTCCTTAAATATTTATAAGCATTCCTAAGTACTTTCTTTGTCAGTAAAAACTGCTGAAAGCGACATTATTTCAGGTTAACAGGGTGTCGTTAAGCCAAATTTTCAGGATTTTTATGGGTTTTTGTAATTGGAGTTGAATTTGATGCCCCAATAATAAATTTTAAAACCTTATTAATACAAGTACTATGAACTTTAACAATTATACTATCAAATCGCAAGAGGCTATACAACAAGCCCAGCAAATTGCTACAGGTTTAGGGCAACAGGCTATAGAAACAGGACATATCCTAAAAGGAATTTTAGAAGTGGACGAGAATGTTGCTCCTTTTATTCTGAGTAAATTGGGCATTAATACCAATGCATTCAAACAGACTTTAGATAAAATTGTCGAATCTTACCCAAAAGTTTCTGGAGGAAACCAATATTTATCGCAAAATGCAAATAAAGTATTGCAAAAAGCTACCGCTTATCTTAAAGAGTTTAAAGATGAATATGTAACCATAGAACATTTATTATTGGCACTGCTGGATGCTGGAGATACTGTTGCTCAATTTATGAAAGACAACGGCATTAAAGAAAAAGAGATGAAAGCAGCCATTCAGGAATTGAGAAAAGGTGAAAAGGTTACTTCTCAAAGTCAGGAAGAGCAATACAATTCATTGAAAAAATATGCTAAAAACCTAAACGAATTAGCTAAAGAAAATAAATTAGATCCAGTTATCGGTAGAGATGAAGAGATTAGAAGAGTGCTTCAAATTTTATCGAGAAGAACTAAGAACAACCCTATTTTAGTTGGAGAACCAGGAGTTGGTAAAACCGCTATTGCAGAAGGATTGGCTCATAGAATTATTTCTGGTGATGTTCCTGAAAATCTTAAAAACAAGCAAATTTTTGCTTTGGATATGGGGGCATTAATTGCCGGAGCAAAATACAAAGGAGAATTTGAAGAGCGGTTGAAATCAGTTGTAAAAGAAGTAATTGGAGCGGAAGGAGATATTGTGTTGTTTATTGATGAAATCCATACCTTAGTGGGAGCCGGAGGTGGAGAAGGAGCAATGGATGCTGCCAATATTTTAAAACCTGCTTTGGCAAGAGGAGAGTTAAAAGCTATTGGAGCAACTACCTTAAATGAATATCAAAAATATTTTGAGAAAGATAAAGCGTTGGAAAGACGTTTTCAAAAGGTGATGATAGACGAACCCAATACGGAAGATGCTATTTCTATCTTGCGAGGTATTAAAGAAAAATACGAAAATCACCATAAAGTGCAAATAAAAGATGCAGCCATTATTTCAGCTGTAGAACTTTCTCAACGTTATATTACTGATAGATTTTTGCCTGACAAAGCCATTGATTTAATTGATGAAGCGGCTTCAAAATTGCGTATGGAAATCAATTCTAAACCAGAAGTATTGGATGAGATTGAAAGAAAAATAATGCAGTTGGAAATTGAGCGTGAAGCTATTAAAAGAGAGAAAGATGATAAGAAGTTGAATAAAATTCAAGAGGAATTGGCGAATTTGAATGAAGAAAAAAATAGCTTAAATGCGAAATGGATAGCTGAAAAAGAAGTGGTGGAAGGTATTCAAAAAGCCAAAGAAGAATTAGAAAATTTAAAATACGAAGCCGAGCAAGCAGAAAGAAGTGGCGATTACGGAAAAGTAGCTGAAATACGCTATGGAAAAACCAAAGAAGCAGAAGAAAGGTTGGAAGCTTTTAAAGCAGATTTAGCTAAGATGCAATCGGGATCAAAAATGATTAAAGAAGAAGTAACTGTTGAAGAAATTGCAGAAGTAGTCTCTAAATGGACAGGGATTCCGGTAACTAAAATGCTGGAAACGGAAAGAGAAAAATTACTTCGTTTAGAAGATGAGCTTCACAAAAGAGTGGTCGGTCAGGAAGAAGCAATTACAGCTGTTGCGGATGCAGTAAGAAGAAGTAGAGCAGGATTGCAAGATGAAAAAAGACCTATTGGATCTTTCATTTTCTTAGGAACAACAGGTGTTGGAAAAACAGAGTTGGCAAAAGCATTGAGCGAATTTTTATTCAACGATGAAAATGCTATGACCAGAATAGACATGAGTGAGTACCAAGAAAAACATTCCGTTTCGCGGTTAATTGGTGCTCCTCCAGGATATGTTGGTTATGATGAGGGCGGTCAGCTTACCGAAGCGGTTAGAAGAAAACCTTACTCAGTAATTTTGTTAGATGAGATTGAAAAAGCCCATCCCGATGTGTATAACATTTTATTACAAGTGTTGGATGATGGAAGATTGACCGATAACAAGGGTAGAGTGGTGAATTTTAAAAATACCATTATCATCATGACTTCTAACTTAGGCTCACACATTATACAAGAAAGTTTTGAAAACATGGGTAAAATAGACCGAGAGAGTGTGATAGAAAAAACCAAGTTAGAAGTCATGGGTTTACTTAGAAAAACTATCAGACCAGAGTTGTTAAACAGAATTGATGAAACCATCATGTTTACTCCGCTAAGTGAAGCAGATATTTATCAAGTGGTAAAATTGCAGTTGGATATATTGGCTAAAATGGTCGCTAAAAATGATATTAAACTTACGGCTACAGATGAAGCAATACATAAAATAGCACTGTTGGGGTATGATCCTCAATTTGGGGCACGACCTGTAAAAAGAGTTATTCAAAAAAATGTATTGAATGAACTTTCTAAAGAAATTTTAGCAGGGAAAGTAACTCCAGCATCAGAAATAGTGCTTGATGAATTTGATGGGAAATTTGTATTTAGAAACAAAATAGAAGGAAAAGATAATTAAGTTCATTAATGTTTAGCATTTAAAAATCCTGATTGGTTAATAACCTTTCAGGATTTTTTTTGTCATTTATTTTGTCTTTTGTTCAAAGTGATTAATTTTAGCCAATATTTAAAAATCATTCCATGGAGAAAAGTAACCCTATTTTAAAACATTTTTTAGCAGTAATAATTTTACTTGTGGTAGCAGCGGCTTATTTCTATCCGGAATTACAAGGGAAGAAAATATTAAGTCATGACCAAGTGAGTGCAGCTGCATCAGGAGCTCAATATAGAGATTATAAAGAAAAAGGAGAAACGATTTTATGGAGTTCACGAATTTTTTCTGGAATGCCTTTATTTCAGGTGGCATATAAAACCGATGCTAACTTATTAAATAGTGCCTTGATTCCAGGAAAGTTTCTTCCTAAAAGTATGTGGTTGTGGTTTTATTTATTGTTAGGTTTTTATATTGCCCTTGCTATTCTTGGATATGATGTAAAAATGAGTGTGTTGGGTGCAGTAGCTTTTGGTTTGTTCACATGGCTGTTTTTGTCAATAGAAGCAGGCCACTCCAGTAAAATGACAACCCTTTCATTTGTTCCTCCACTTATTGCTTCAATATTAATTACTTATAGGGGGAAATGGCTTATTGGTGGAGTTTTAGCCGGTTTATTTACAGGTTTAGCTATTATGGCAAATCATCCTCAAATTGTGTATTATGCCTTTTTTATGATAATAGCTATAGTAATTGTAATGTTTGGTCAGGCAATAAAGAATAAAACCTTACCTGTATTTTTCAAACGTTCATTTATTTTATTAGCTTTTGGAATTGTTGGTGTATTAGCCAATACCGCAGCTTTATGGACAACCTTTGATTATAGTAAAGAAACCATTAGAGGAGGAAAATCTGAATTAACCAAAGAGGATGTAAAACAAGGTACAGGCTTAGATTTAGATTATGCCATGCAATGGAGTTATGGTAAAGCAGAAACCATTAATTTATTAATTCCAGGAGCATTTGGCGGAGGAGCTTCTTTAGATGAGAGTTCTGCTACTTATGAAATGTTGGTGGAAAAAGGAGTGCCTAAAAAACAAGCATTAGATTATGTTAAAGGACTGCCACTATATTATGGCGACCAACCATTTACAACTGGGCCATCTTATATGGGGGCTGGAATTATCTTTTTATTTTTATTGTTGTTTTTCATTTCTTCAGATAGGTTGAGGTGGGTTTATTTGGCAGTAACCATAATGGCTATTGTATTTTCTTGGGGAAAAAACTTCTTGATTGTAAATGAGTTTTTCTTCAATAATTTTCCATTATACAATAAATTTAGAACACCATCCATGTGGCTTTCATTGGCAATGATAGCAGTTGTGTTGGGAGCTATAACCGCTTTAAATATTATATTAAACAAAAAAGCAAGCACCGAAAAAATTAAAAAAGGGTTAATTTATTCTGGAGCTATTTTAGGAGGGTTGTCTGTATTTACTTGGTTGTTTGGAGGTTCTTTTTCAGATTTTGAAGGAGCCTATGACGGACAAATTGCAGAATCTGGTATTGATATAAATGTACTTATTGAAGATAGAATTGCCTTACTTAAGTCTGATGCGTTAAGAACGCTTGTAATTATAGCCTTGGCTTTTGGTTTATTATGGATGTTTGTTACCGAAAAGCTAAAAGGTTCAAAAGTAGTTTTTGGAATTTTAGCAGTAATTATTGTTGGAGATATGTGGATGGTTGGAAAAAGATATTTGAATGATAGCGATTTTACTAAAGCAACTTCTTTTGCAAAATCGATTAGACCAACGCAAGCAGACTTGCAAATTCAAAACGACCCTGCATACTTTAGGGTTTTTAATACAACGGTAAGTTCTTTTAATGATGTTAAAACTTCTTACTTCCATAATAGTGTTGGGGGATATAGTGCGGTAAAACTTATTCGTTATCAAGATATAATTGAAAATCAGTTGGCTAAAAACAATATGAATGTATTTAATATGCTAAATACAAAGTATTTCATTGTTGGTCAGCCTGGACAAGAAGCAGCAAGAACCAATCCTGATGCATGTGGCCCCGCTTGGTTTGTAGAACGTGTTAAGTGGGTGAAAAATGCAGATGAAGAAATGGCTGCGTTAACCGACTTTTTGCCAAAATCCACAGCAATTGTAGATGAGCGTTTTAAAGACTATTTAAAAGATTTTACACCTAACCCTTCAGCTCAAAATATAGTAAAACTAACTTCTTTTCATCCAGATAATATGGAGTATGAAGCTACTGCAAACACTACTAATTTGGCTGTTTTTTCAGAAATTTGGTACAAAGGAAATGAAGATTGGAAAGCTTATATTGACGGAAAAGAAGTTGAATTTATACGTGTAAATTATTTGTTAAGAGGGTTATTAATTCCTGAAGGAACACACAAAATAGAATTCAAATTTTATCCTAAAACACATTATACAGGAAGTTACATTACATTTGTGTTCTCTTTAATTTGTATAGTAGGCTTTTTGGTAGTAGTTGTTTTATCTAAAATGGGTAAAAAATTACCAGGAATGGAGGAGGAAGGAGATAAAGAAATAGAAAATTAAAAACCGTTAACTGAAAAACTGTAAACAAATATAAAAGATGATGAAAAAAATACTCCTAATATCCTTTGCTGCATTAAGTTTAATGCTAAAATCACAATCGGTACATATTACCAATACCTTATCAGAAAAATTAGCGGTTGCGGATAATAACAGTCTATTAAAAGTTAATTTAATTTTTAAAAATCAAGTAGATTTTCAGCAGATAAACCAGCAATTTAAGGAAAATAATACTCCTTTGGATGTTAGGGCAAAATATGTTATGAAAACAGCCATGCAGTTGGCAGAAAATGAACAAAGCCAAATAGTAAATCTATTAAACCAAAACGCAAGTAAAGTAAAATCCATTAAACAGTTTTGGTTAATTAACATGATGACTGTTGAGTTGGAGAAATCACTACTAACACAACTTTTAAATCATTCATTAATTGAATATGTGGAAGAGTATGATTATTTTCATTCTAAACCAATAGAAGTAGAAAAAGGCATGGAAACACAAAAATCTATTAATGGTAATGAACCTGGTTTGTCAGCAATAAATGCACCTGCTTTATGGGCGATGGGTTATACAGGTAGAGCAAGGAAATTTTACAGTATAGATACAGGTGTTTGGCCAAATCATCCAGCTATTAGCGATGCTTGGCTTGGAAATTACCAACCTATTAATCAGGCTTGGTATGCGGTAGATGCACCAACACCTGTGGATAAATCTAGTAGTCATGGAACTCATACAACAGGAACAGTTTTGGGATTAGAACAAGCAACAAACGATACTATTGGTGTTGCTTTTAATGCGTATTTTATGGCTGCAGATCCTATTGTAGATAATATAGCATTAATAAAACCACTTCCTGATTATATTGATGTTTTTGAGTTTGCTTTTAACCCAGATGGAGATACATCTACTACACATGATATGCCTGATGCTATAAACAATTCTTGGGGAATTGATACGCATGATGATACCACAATATGTGCAGGTTATGTAACCCAAATGTTTGATGCGATTGAAGTAGCAGGAATTGCCAATGTGTTTTCGGCAGGAAATGAAGGACCGGGAGCTACAACCATTGGTCAACCGCAATATGTAACCACAGGGTTGGTAAACACATTTACAGTTGGAGCTGTAAATGGAGCCAATGCTTCATTTCCCATAGCTAATTTTTCTAGTAGAGGGCCTTCTCCATGTCCGAACTTATCTGGTTCACTATTAATAAAACCTGAAGTTGTTGCTCCCGGAATGAATGTACGTTCTTGTATAGACCAAAATAATTATGCAAATTATAATGGAACATCAATGGCAGGACCACATGCCACAGGTGCTGTTCTGTTGTTAAAAGAGGCTTTTCCAAACGTTAGTGGAGAAGATATTTTGTTAGCCTTGTATTATTCTGCAATCGATTTGGGAGTTGTAGGAGAAGATAATACTTATGGAATGGGAATGATAGATGTTTTGGCAGCATTTAATTATTTAGCTCTAACGTATACACCCACTCCTCCAAATAGTATTCCTTATGATTTAATGATTACTGAAATTCTAAGTCCAACTAATATTATTCAATGTCAACAAGATTTTAACCCTGTTATAGTAGTTAAAAATACAGGAGACAGTACTATTTCTGATGTTTATTTTTCGTATCATTTAAATAATGAAGCACTTCATTATGATACGCTTACACGAACTTTAGCACCTGGAGATACTGCTCATGTTAATTTACCAACTATAACTGCTCAAGCTTTTGGAAATTATGAATTGCTTATTAAAGCAGCTTTAGACACCAGTATTAATGAGATTGATTTTGTAAATAACCAAAGAGCAGTGAGGTTTAACATTAGAGAAACAGTATCCATTTTGCCTTTCTATGAAAATTTTGAAAATACACAGTTAGATAGTTCTAATTGGTTTATAGAAAATCCGGATGTAAAAACCACTTGGGATACACTTGCAACTCAAGGACTGACAAATAGTAATTATTCAGCATATATTAATTTGTATGATTATGCTCCTCGTCAGAGTCAATTAGATGCGATAATTACTCCTAAGATTAAATTACCCAATAGAGATTCATTATTCATTAAATTTGATGTAGCTTATCAAATGAGGTTATCTGTTATTGCAGATACTTTGGTGGTTTATGTCTCTGATGATTGTGGAGCAACGTATACTCAAGTGTATAAAAAAGGAGGGACAGATTTGCAAACTAAAGATACCTTAACCAACAATTTTGTACCTCAATATGCTACTCATTGGAGAACTGATTATATAGATATTGCTGCTTATGGTGGAAGTGATATTTTAGTTAAGTTTGAAAGTATTAACAGACAAGGAAACAATTTGTTTTTAGATAATATTTGGGTGTATCAAGGAGTAGAACCAGTTACTATTCAAGAGAACAATATGCTTACTGATGTGAAAGTTTATCCAAACCCTACAAATGGTTTAGTAATTTTAGAAATGGGTGAAAATAACCTGAATAATGCTTCTTTTCAGTTAATAGATATGTTGGGTAAGCAACTAAAATCTCAACAAATAGTACAATCAAAAACGAGTGTTGATATTAGCGATTTAAAACAGGGCATTTACTTTTTAAATATAACTAATAATAATGGACGACAAGTATTGAAGCTTATTAAAAATTAAGGAATAAGATGAGGTTGAAAAAATGGACATATATACTATTCGCAATATTTATGGTTGTTTCTGTTGATGCTTGTGCACAAAAGGGGAAAGCTTCTAAACAAGTAAAACAGCGTGAGAAAATGTTGGAAAAACAGAAAGAAGAGAAAGAAAAAGCTCAAGAGAAGTCTATAGAAGAAGGCAAGAAGAGACACATGAATATTCAGACGAAGGCGACCAAAAAAAGAATGAAAAAAACAGCTAAAAAAGCTGCTAAAGCAAGAGGAGAGAAGAAAGGTTTTTTCTTGTTTAGGATATTTAAGAAGGATTAATTCCCACTTAAATCAAAACGATAAATCACTCTAAAATTAAAAACTAAACCGTCTTTAAAATCCGGGTTGAGCTGCTCTCTATCATCACCAAATCTGAAAGCAGAAATTCCAACATCAACTTTTTCATCTTCGGGATAAGCCCTAAAACTTCTGCCAATAGAGTGCCCTACTTTTGCTTGTAACAAAACACTTTTAGTCAATTTGTATTGTAAATATCCAAAAAGTTCGTTGTTTTTCTTTACCACATAACTATTGTATTCACCCAAATAATAACTTCTTACAAAAGCACTAAAAGTTGCTCCGGTACTAATTTTTTTACTGATGCTATAATTAATATCTGCCCAAATAGGTAAGGTAAAGTTAATTTCCCATTTTTCTGTTTTACGATAAATCCCTAATAATGGGACGAAAAAAGAACCAAACAATTCTTGGTTATAATACAAACCAAGACTATAGCTTTTGTTGACAGAATAACTACGTTTTAGCAAACCTAAAAAACCCAATTGAAAATGATTTTTATTAACGTCTTTAAGGTCGGAACTGATTTTAGGAAGTAACAAGTATGTTCCCGACCATTTTTCGCTATGTTTTTTGTTAATTCCTACCCTAAGGTTAAATGTAGAAATAATAGTGTTTTCTGCTTCAGGAGCTAATTGAGTAGTAATGTTCTCCCAAAAAACACTAGTAATAATAGCCAGCGAATCATTAATTTTTAAAGGAAGCGTTAAATCTAACCCCATTTCCGATAACGGAGCTTTTCCCGTTGTATCTATAAAACTATTTTTTGGAGTAGGAGAGTAATGAAACTTGATTAAGTCAATGTATTCTTGAGCATAAGTACTTATAGTACTCAACAATACAACTATTACAATAAATTTAGGTCGCACATTAAAAATATTAAATGAAATTCAAAAATAGAAAAATAGTTGTGGATTTATCTAATTAATCTCAAAATCTACATTTCCGAACTTCAAACCCTAAGCTTGAAACAAACTCCTAATAGGCAGATTGCTTCGCTATACTGCGTTTCTCTCGCAATGACGATAAACTCAAGCTTTCCTACCCCAATTCAAAAACAGTAATTTCAGGCAAAATACCTACTCTTCCAGGATAACCCAAAAAGCCTAAGCCTCTGTTGACGTAAATTTGTTGATTGTGTTTTTTGTATAACCCAGCCCATTGTGGGTAAATATATTCCGAAGGACTCCATTTAAAGCCTGGTATTTCAATGCCAAACTGCATTCCGTGGGTATGTCCCGAAAAGGTAACAGCAATGTCTTGGTGTTCTTTTAATATTTGAGCGTCCCAATGCGATGGGTCATGACTTAAAAGCAATTTAACATCTTCTTTTAAACAACCATTTTTTGCTTTTTCAATATCTCCGTATTTCGGAAATCGGTGTCCGTGCCCCCAATTTTCTACCCCAACAATTGCTAAGCGTTCGTTATCTCTTTCAAGAATATGATGCTCGTTGTTAAGTAATTTCCAACCCATTTTAGCATGAATTTCTTTCATCAATTTCAGGTTGTGCTGTTTACCTTGAATATCTTCCGGTTGGTAAAAATAATCGCCATAATCATGGTTTCCCAATACGGAATAAACACCTAGAGGAGCTTGTATTTTCTTAAGTGTGTCAATAAAAGGCAAAGCTTCTTCACTTATGTCATTTACCAAATCTCCTGTAAAGAAAACAATATCTGGCTGTTGTTTGTTTATTAGTTTTACTGCTTCTTCTAAAGGAGAACTCGACATAAAACTGCCTGTATGAATATCAGAAATCTGTATAATTTTAAGTCCTTTAAAAGCTTTTGGCAGGTTCGGAATTTTTAGCTTTTGTTTTCTAATCGTATAATCAAAAGCAGAATTTATCATTCCAAACAACAATGTTCCAAACGGAATGGCAGAAGCCACAATAGCTGTTTTCTTTAAAAAAGTTCTTCTGCCAAGGTCTTGCTGTATTTTTTCTGGACGAAATTTTTTAATAATATTTTTCTTGATAAATAAGATAACGGTTTGCAAATCAAACATCATTACAAACAAAATACCTACAATTTTAGAGACATAAATAACGAAAATGATTCCTATTATGTAAGTCCTTAAAATTTTTGGGATAGCGGTTTTATCAATAAAAAATGATGAGGTATAGCCAAGGGTAGCTAAAACGATAAATGTAAATGCCCAATAAGCAATAATAATAGCTCTTCGCCAAAATTTTGCCAAGGGTTCGGTTAGCTTTTTAATTGATCGGAAGTAGTACCAATCTATTGCTAACACAAAAATATAGGAAGTTAAAATAAACTTAAAATACATAGATTTTTAAATAGACTACAAAGGAACTTAAAATCCTTGGTATTCTTTGCTTTCAGTAGTCTAAACCGATTATTTTTTTGTTAAAATCTCCCAAAAAAAATAAACTAAAAATGCTTATTCTTAGTTTTGTTGGCTTATGCAATTTATTAAAATTATAATTTTTCAGCTTTTTATAGCTATTGTTTTTACTACTACTTTGTCGGCTCAAGGGGGAGGAAAAGCATACGATTTTTCAGGTAAAGTTACCGATGATAAAGGGGAGTTGTTGCCTTATGTGGCGGTGGCTATTTATAAAACAGCTGACTCTACTTATGTAAAAGGTGCTGCAACCGATATGGATGGAAAGTTTGAAATCCCGCTTCCCAATGGAAATTACTACGCCAAGTTATCTTTTTTAAGTTTTGAGAGTAAAATCATTCCTAACATAGAAATTGCCAACAAAACAGTAGAAATGAAGAAAATTGTGATGAAATCTTCTTCATTAGCCTTAGATGAATTTGAGGTTGTGGAAGAAAAAAAGCTGATGGAAATGGATTTGGATAAGCGTGTTTTTAATGTAGATAAAGACATTACCAACCAAGGAGCAGATGCCACAGAAGTTTTAAATAATGTGCCTTCTGTAGAGGTGGATATTGATGGAAATGTGAGTTTAAGAGGAAGCGGAAATGTAAGGATTTTAATAAATGGCAAACCTTCTGGAATGACTGGTATGAGTACTTCTCAGGCATTAAAGCAATTGCAAGGAAACCAGATTGAAAAAATTGAGGTAATTACCAATCCATCCTCAAGGTACGATGCTGAGGGCGAAGTGGGAATTATTAATATTATTCTTAAAAAAGATAAAAGAGAAGGCATAAATGGTGTTGTAAATGTTGATGTAGGTTTTCCGAGTAATTATGGTGGAGGCTTTAACTTAAACATCAAAAAAGAAAAGATGAACTATTTTTTTGGTTACGGAGTAAATTATAGAGAATCTCCTGGAACAAGTATTTCTACACAACGTTTTTTCTATCCCGATACATCTTTTAGTTACGAAAGTGTTTCAAAATCAGAAAGAAATACCATTAATCATAATTTTAGAGCAGGAACAAGTATAGATATTAATAAGCATAATTCTGTGACGCTTTCAGGAAGTTTTAATGCTGGAGATGCCGATAATAGTGTAAAACTTCAATATTCTGATTATAATAGTCTAGACCTTCCCACACAAGTGGTAAGTAGAGATGAGGTGGAAGATAAAGATCTTTCTTCTTACGATGTTTCTTTTAATTATAGAAAGACGTTTAAGCAAAAAAACAGATTGTTTACCATAGATGCTCAAAAATCGGGAGCTATGGATTTCGAAGATTCTTTTATTTACCAAAATTCTACCGATGCTTCTCAAAATACGGTTCAGAGTGTATATAATAATGAAAAATCAGACGATTGGTTGTTTCAAGCAGATTATGTTCATCCATACAAAGAAGGAAAATTTGAAACAGGTCTAAAATCTACTTTAAGAACCCTTACCAATCCTTATGCAGTAGGAACTTTTAATGATGCTTCTCAGCAATTTGAGGCTTTGCCTGGTTTTTATAACGATATGGAATATAATGAGAACATTTATGCTGCCTATATGATGTTTGGTAATAAAGTAAAAAAGAAATTTTCTTACCAGTTGGGAGTAAGAGCTGAATATTCGGATGTAACTACTCTATTAAAATTAACGGATGAAGAAAATAACAGACAGTATTTTAATTTGTTTCCGAGTGTGCATTTTTCGTATGAATTAAAAAAAGACAATTCTGTTCAGTTGAGTTACAGTAAGAGAATTCAACGTCCGAGGCATTGGTATTTATTACCGTTTTTTAGTTTTAGCGATGCCAGAAACGTTTTTACTGGAAACCCCAATTTAGATCCTGAACTTTCAGATTCCTATGAAGCAGGATATTTAAAAATGTGGAAAAAAGGTTCCCTACTTTCCAGTGTTTATTACCGTTATACCACAGATGTTATTACCAGAATTATTATTCCTGATGATGAAGGAAATACCCTAAGACTGCCTTATAACTTAGGAACAAGAGATGCCTATGGTGTTGAGTTCTCTGGTTCTTACGATCCTTTTAAGGTGTGGGGTGTAAGAGGTAGTTTTAACTTTTTTAGAGAAATTCAGGAAGGCGAATTGAATAACCAACGTTATGATGCAGACACCTATACTTGGTCAACAAGGTTAAACTCAAAATGGACGATAAAAAAGAAAGTGAACTTACAAGCATCTGTTTTTTACAGAGCTCCTCGTCAGGAGGTACAAGGGAGTGATAAAGCAATGTATTCTTTAGACGCTGGTTTTTCGTTCGATTTGCTAAAAGGCAAGGGAACAATTACGTTTAATGTGAACGATATTTTTAATACCCGTAAATGGAGAGGAACTGCAGAAGGAGATAATTTTATATCTGTAAACGAAAGACAATGGAGAACACGTTGGGCTCGTTTAAGTTTTTCTTATAGAATTAATCAGCAAAAGAAAAGACAAGAAAATTACCAAAGAGATTTTAATGGTGATTTTGAAGGAGGGTAAAAGCTTCCTAATCCCCCGAAGGGGGACTTTTCCATCGCACCAAGTCAATCATTTCGTCATTACGAGGGAGGTACAACCGAAGTAATCTGTTTAATAGGAGTTACCATCAAACAGATTGCTTCATCCGCCTCTGGCTGATTAGCAATGACGGGAAATAAGTTTGATGACAATTACATTCGAACCTCCATCATTCCACTATCCTTTCAATAAAAAAATCAAATCGAATTTTCAATTTCATCCATTTTTTTAGCCAAGGTAATGTCTTTTTGAGTAATACCTCCTGCATCGTGTGTGGTTAATGTTACTGTTACTTTATTGTAAACGTTACTCCATTCAGGATGGTGTTGCATTGCTTCGGCACTAGGTGCAACAGCATTCATAAATTTCATGGCTTCTAAAAAGTCAGTGAAAACAAACTTTTTTTCAATACAATCATCCAATAGTTTCCATTTGTTCAGTTGGGGAAGAGCGGATTTTATTTCATCTTTGGTTAATAGCATAATTGTGTGGGATTTAAAGTGTTTCTTAATGACCTAATACACTATTTGTGTTGAATATAAACACTTATAGAGATTTGCTTAATGTATTAAACCAATGTAAAAGTACTAAAATAAAAACTAACCTATAATGTGTTGATGTATAGTCTTTTATTATTTCTATAATGAAAAATCTTTTTTTAAAATGTGGGAATAATACAATTCCTTTTCATTATTCTGTAATACTTCCTTTACCTAACTTCTATAATTTTGAATAATGATTAATAATTGATATTATGGAAATCACAAAAAGAGTTGTAGGTAAAGGTTTGTTCGGTGTTTGTGAAAAACCATTGAATAATTATATTGAGCTTAATGGTAAAGAAAGTGTCTATATCATCCATCTACAAAAAATTAAAGCTCAATTACTACAATTTATGATTACCACACTTATCGTGTTAATTTTACCTTTAACTACATTCTCACAATTACCAAACTTGGGTACAGCAATTAACTTTGCGTTATTTACTACAACTGGGGCGTTGGGCAATACAGGAACTTCAAATATTACTGGTGATATTGGCACAGGCAATGGAGCAATATCGGGTTTTGGAGCCCCTACAGTGGTTAATGGAAATATTGAGTTGGCAAATAGTATAACAGCACAATGTGCAATTGATGTACAGGCAGCATACAATGAAATCTTCGGAATTCCACCAACAGTTGTTGGACACGCACCTGAATTTGGAAATGGAGAAACACTTCCTGCTGGAGTATATTTTATAGGAGGAGCAGGGTCGCTGGCTGGAAACCTGACATTGGATGCCGCAGGAGATCCTTCTGCTATTTTTATTTTTCAATTTGGTGGAGCATTTACTAGCGGGGCTTCTACCACCGTAAATTTAATTAATGGAGCGTTGGCTTGTAATGTATTTTGGATAGCAGAAGGTGCGATAGCTCTGGCTGCTATAACGGATATGAAAGGATCCCTTATTTCTAACAATGGAGCTATTTCTATGGGGGCAGGAGGGACGTTAGAAGGAAGAATGCTTTCTACAGCTGGAGAAGCTTCGGTATATGAAGTGCTAATAACGCTACCTGCTTGTGCCGTTCTTCCTATTAATTTACTATCGTTTGCAGGTTATTGTAATGAGCAAAATATTGTTTTACAATGGAGAACAGCCACAGAAGTAAATAATAACTATTTTACTATTGAACGAAGCTCAGACGCAATAAACTGGCATATAGTTGGAACAGTTGCCGGAGCTGGTAATTCATCCGTTCCACTTAATTATAGGTTAACGGATATGAATTACTATGAAGGAATAATATACTATCAGTTAAAACAAACCGATTTTAACGCAAACCATAAGTATGAAGCAATAATTGGTATTAATAAATGTGAAAATAATAAAGCCGAACATTTTACTGTTTACCCGAATCCATCAACAGGAAAATTTAAATTGCTCTTTAGTGGCAACACCAGCGAAATAAATTCTATAGAGATTTTCAATTCACAAGGACAGCATGTATATAGTTCAGTCGGTTTTCAATCAATAGTTGATATATCTAATAACCTACCTGGAGTCTATTATGTTCATGTAAAGCATAATTCAGAGACGATAAGTTTTAAATTCATACTTTCTAATTGAATTAGTAACTATATGTATTCCTATCCTAAGTAACTCAATCTACTCATCAGTCTGAAGTAGAAACAGTATTGATAAAACCTTTTTGATGCGTCATAAAAAACGTATATTTGAATAGTAATTAACTACATACGTAGAAATATATTAACCTAAAAATAAGAAAATGGAAGATAATCACGGAATGAATCAGAATAAAGAAAATAAAGGTCAATATACAAAATTCGCATTAATGTTGTTAGGATCCTTTATTGCAATGTACATTACAATGTATTTTAATACCTATGAAATGGATCACGTTTATTTTAGTCTTACCCGTTTTTATATGACTTGTTTAGGGATTTCTGCAATGGCAGTGATAATGCTATTATTTATGCTAAACATGTACAAGGATAAAAAGAAAAATATTGCTATTGTTATGGGCAGTTTAATTCTTTTTATAAGTGCTTTAAGTTTGGTAAGAGCACAAGTTCCAGTTGGAGATGTATTGTATATGAAGGGAATGATTCCACATCATTCAATAGCTATTCTTACGAGCAAAAGGGCAGATATAAAAGACCCGGAAGTAAGGAAATTAGCAGATGAAATTATAAAGGCTCAAGAAAAAGAAATAGCAGAAATGAAAGCACTTATTAAAAGGTTACAGTCAGATAATTAATTTATTGATGGATATTAAATTTCTCTTTGTAATACGTTCGTGTAAAAACTAATCTACCAACTGTTTTTGCTTATTAATCGCATCGTAAATTACTTGCTGAATATCTGTTCTAATATTCATTTTTAGTAGTTTTTTATTCTCCGCATCAGGGTGAATTCTGTTCGACATAAATACATAAACTACTTGTTCTACAGGATCAGCCCAAACGAGCGTTCCGGTAAAACCTGAGTGACCAAAACTATCAAAAGAAACACAATTGCAAGTTGGTCCGCCACCTTCCATCATTGGTTTATCGAAACCAGCAGCCCTACGGTTATCGCTTTCATCACAAAACTGACATTTAATGTATTCATTTAGCGTTTCCTCGGCAATATATCGTTTGCCACCATAAAAACCTTTGTTTAAATACATTTGCATTAATTTTCCCATATCGTTGGCATTAGAAAATACGCCTGCATGTCCGCCAACTCCACCCAACATAGCAGAACCAGGGTCGTGAACATCACCATGAATAAGTTGCTTTCTAAACACTTTATCATATTCCGTTGGTACAATTCTATCTAATGGAAACTTTCTTCTTGGAATATATCCTGCAGTGGTCATTCCCATTTCGCCATATACTTCATCTACATATTGAGATAAAGATTTTCCCGATTGCTTTTCAATAATTTTCATCATAAAATAATAGCCTAAATCGCTGTATCTGTATTCTTTTGTTTTTATAGGACCTCTTAATATGCGTTGAAAAATAAAATCGGGATATTCCTGATTGATATAAAGGTTCTTAGCAACTCTGTAAGGATAATAAACAGTAGAATCTTTGCTGTAAATTACAGAATCTAATACACCATTTCGCATGGTTTTAATATAGAAAGGAACCCAAGCTTGTAAGCCCGATTGGTGAGCCAAAATTTCTCTTAAATTAAGGTTACCATATTCAGAACTATCAGGAATTAAGTCGGGCAAATAATCGCATAAGTTGAGGTCTAAACTTAGTTTGCCTTTATCTTGCAATTGCATTAATCCCAACAGCGAAGCAGAAATTTTTGTTACCGAAGCCACATCATAAATAGAATTAATGGTGGTAGGAATTTTATTATCATAAGTATGGTGTCCAAAAGCTTTGTGGTAAATTACTTTGTTGTTTTTAGCTACAAAAACCTGACAACCAGGGTAGGCTTGTTCCAAAATTCCCGACAAAGCAATGGAATCTATACGATACAAATCTTCGGTACGTAAGCCAACATCTTCAGGCTCGCCATAAGCCAATCTGCCAATGGGATTTATATCAATTCCTGCTCCTGCAACTAAGTTTTCGGAAACGCTTACAGGCAATTTCCCGTTGACACCAATAGCTCCAAAAATAAGCTGAGCCGCTCCACTTTGGGCGTAAGGATTGTTTTGATAAGCCATAATTAATCCATCAGCATTTTCTGCTTCTGGGAAATCTATTAAACTGTACGGATTGGCAAAAACAGTGAGGATAACCTTCGTTTTTTCTTGCAGTTGAGCAATAAATGATTTAGTAGCAGCATCAATATCATATTTTTTCCAAGGATGTTTATCCGATTTATGAATCCCAATAATTACCAAGTTATGGTTGCTAAGGTTTGTTAGGAGTTTAAGCGTGTCTTCTTTAGAGATATCTTCGGTAGAATAATGCGTAATGTTGGTATATAAATCTAAGGTCTGCTGAAAGTGATTTTTGTCTTCGTTGCCAATGCTTAAACTAGCAATATTAAGCGTGTCTAAAGTTGTTATGGGTAAAATATCAGCTTCATTTTTAAGTACGGTTAAAGCAGCATGAAACAGCTTTTTGTTGTGCACTTCGTAGGTTTTTTTGTTTAAGTCGTTGTACAGATTTTCAGTAGCTATTTGCTTATTTTTATGAAGCCCTGTCCATTCTTTGGCTTTTAATATTTTTAGGCAACGGGCAGAAATTTCTTCCTCGGAAATTTCTCCATTTTCAATGGCTTTTTTTATTTCAGTAATTGCTGTTGGTACATCACCCGAAAAAAGCAATACATCATTTCCTGCTAATAAAGCTTTTACATCCACCACTCCCGGAGGAAATAAATTGCTAACCCCTTTCATATTCAACGCATCCGTAAAAATTAATCCTTTAAAACCCAAGGTATCTTTTAGTAAATGCGTTACCACGTTTTTCGATAAAGTAGTAGCAGTTCCTGCTTCTTCTGCGTAAGCGGGAATATCTAAATGAGCCACCATCATGCTTGCTAATTGCTTGTTGATTAATTCTTTAAATGGATAAAGTTCTATGCTGTCCATTCTGTTTTTAGAGTGATTAATAACAGGCAGAGCTTTATGAGAATCTTTGTCCGTATCTCCGTGTCCGGGAAAATGTTTGGCATTTGCCATTACTTTTACAGCTTGCATGCCTTGCATGTAGGCAATTCCTTTTAGGGCTACATTTTCTTTTTGTTCGCCAAACGAACGAGCGTTTATAATCGGGTTTTTAGGATTAACATTGATATCTACAACAGGAGCAAAGTTTACCTGAATACCCAATCGTTTACATTGTTCACCAATATCCACTCCCATCTGATAAATTAATTCGTTGTTTTGAATAGCACCCAAGGTCATTTGCCATGGATATTTAATAGTACTATCTAAACGCATTGCCAAGCCCCATTCGCCATCAATAGAAATCAGTAAAGGGACTTTGCTTTTTTGTTGGTAATGGTTGTAAAGTGTTGCCTCACGAACAGGACCACCTTGCATAAAGATTAATCCACCAATGTGGTTTTCGGTTATTAGTTTTTCAATTTCAGTAACATGTTTAGCATCTTTGTTAGAATAAGCAGCAACCATTAGCAACTGACCAATTTTTTCGTCTAAGGTTAGCGTTTGGATAAGCGAATCTGCCCAAGGAGTTTCGTTAATGATAAATTCTGGCTGCGTATTTTTTGGCTTGGGAACTTCCATAGTCGGCTCAACAAATGCACTTGAGGCAAGAAATAATAAAAAAGAAAAACTTATGAAACGCTTCATGAAATACAATTAATTGATGTGCTATAAAATTAAGGCTAAAATTGAGCCAATTCCTTATGAGTATAACGTGTTTTTAACAAAAAATTGTTTGTTTAGGGTGGGAGGGATATTAATGAACTAAATATTACATTTTGTATAATTTCATAATGTTTAAAAATCTTTATTCAACTAAATAACCTACTTTTGCAGTATATGACATTTAAAGAACTAGAAGTAATAGAGCCTATTCTAAAGGCATTACAACAAAAAGGATATACTCATCCAACACCAATTCAAGAACAAGCCATTCCTATTTTATTAAAAGGTAAAGATTTATTAGGCTGTGCTCAAACAGGAACAGGAAAAACAGCTGCGTTCGCTATTCCTATTTTACAACAGTTGTATTTAGACAAAACCCGAAATAGAAATCAACGTCAGGTAAAAGCGTTAATAGTAACTCCAACAAGAGAATTAGCCATACAAATAGCCGATAATTTTACCGAATATGGCGAACATACAGATATTCGCAATACGGTAATTTTTGGAGGGATAAAACAAGGTTCGCAAACCAATGCCTTAAGAAGAGGTGTTGATGTGTTGGTGGCAACACCAGGGCGTTTGTTAGATTTAATGAACCAAGGATTTATTTCGCTTAAAAATGTAGAATATTTTGTGTTGGATGAAGCCGACCAAATGCTAGACATGGGTTTTGTGCACGATATTAAAAAATTAATTACCAAGCTTCCTGTAAAACGTCAGTCTTTATTCTTTTCTGCAACTATGCCTAAAACCATAGTGGAGCTTTCGAGTAAGATTTTAGGAAATTATGAAACTGTTACCGTAAAACCAGAGCAAGCAACTGCCGAAAGAGTAGGACAAGCCGTTTATTTTGTAAGTAAAGCAGACAAAACTAAGTTATTGGTACATGTGTTAAAAGAAGAAAATGCGGTTTCTACATTAGTATTTGCAAGAACCAAACACGGAGCCGACAAAGTAGTTAAGGTATTGTCTAAATCGAACATTACAGCCGAAGCCATACATGGAAATAAATCGCAAAATGCAAGACAACGAGCATTAAGTAATTTTAAAGAAGGAAAAACAAAAGTCTTAATAGCAACAGATATTGCTGCTCGTGGTATTGATATTTCGGAATTAGCATTGGTAATTAATTATGACTTACCAAACGTACCAGAAACGTATGTACACAGAATTGGCAGAACAGGAAGAGCAAGTGCCAGTGGAATTTCCATTTCTTTTTGCGATGTAGAAGAAAGACCTTACTTAAAAGACATTGAAAAATTAATTAAGCAACAAATTCCTGTAGTTTCCACTCATCCTTATGCGGATGCAAGTAAAGAGGAGTTAATGCCAGATAAAAAACCACAAGGTAATAACAGGCAACAACAAGCTAAGCCAAAGAACAATAACAATAGAAATAATTTTAGAAGGAATAAATCTAATAGTAGTTCTTAAGTTGTAATGTCAACTAACCTGTAAACTTTTTTCAAGAAGAGGCATTCAGTTTTCAAGCTAAAAAAACAAGTTATAAAAAATAATCGTACATTTGAAACTAATGTTTAAAAGATTTGCTTCCATATTAATGTTGTATTCTGCACTTGCAATAATGCTTGGGCATGACTTTATTGAGCATCACCATCATCATGATGTTGAGCAGACTGTAACATCACATCACCATAGTGATGGACATCATCACGATAATAATACTGATGCTGATGCTGATGATGATAATGATGCAGAGGGTGAAAGTGAGGATTGGAAACATCTCTTTTCGATTATAGAACATGGTGTGGAAGGATTGACTTTTTTTACTAACCATAGTCCTGCTGACAATTTTTCTAAGAAAATCCCACAATTTATAGTAGTTCGTATTTCAAATTTTATTTTTAAGCAGGCAATTATTGAGGTTCGGCAAAATGCACCACCTTTCATTGCAGCTTATTACAATTCGCAAATTTTCCTTCCCTCAGGGTTAAGAGCCCCTCCCGTTTTCATCGTTTAATATCCTTTGGGTTTTCTTAGGATAGTTTTTTACTTGTTGAATGATACAACAAGTGTATTTCCTATTTTATTTATTCAAATCAAAAAAAATAAACGATGACAAAATACATTTTAACATTGGCTGTTGCAGCCCTTTTGTTTACCGGATGTGGTAATAAGAAAAGCAACGAACATTCTCACGATGGTGAAGCTCACGAGCACGCCACAGGAACACATGAATATGAAGATGGTTCTGTTCACGAAGACCATCATGATGCTGAACATCATCAAGAAGAATTTAAGGTTGAAAGCGACAGTTCTGATGTGAAAGACGAAGAAGAACATGGTCACAATCATGAAGACGGAAGCCACAAGCATTAATCATCCTTAAAATCTTTATATAATGAAGACAACATCAATTTTGATGACTGTGTTTGCCATGCTTTTTGTCGGCTGTGCCGACAAAACAGCAGACGAGCACGGTCACGAACACGGAGCAGGTGATTTAGAACCGCTTGCTTACACTATGTACTCCGAAAAAACAGAACTCTTTGTGGAGTTTAAGCCGCTTGTGGTTGGTAGTAAATCCAACTTTGCTGCTCATTTTACAATTTTAGGCGAACAGTTTTTACCCTTAAACAAAGGAAAAGTAACTGTTAGCCTTATTGTTGGAGACAATGGTATCCGCCATAGTGCAGATTCGGCAAGTTCGCCAGGAATTTTTAGGTTGGGTTTAGTTCCAAAAAATGCAGGAAAAGGGAAACTTATTTTTGACATTAAAACAGCAAGTTATACCGACCAAATAGTTATTGATAACATTACAGTATATACAGACGAACATTCTGCAATGGAAAATCAAGTAGAAACAACGGTATCGGATGAAATAGTTTATCTCAAAGAACAAGCCTGGAAAGTAGAATTTGCCAATGCTCCTGTAATAAAAACAGCTTTTTCTGATGTCATCAAAACAAGTGGACAACTACTTTCTGCTCCCGGTGATGAAATGGTGATAATAGCCAATGCGAGTGGAATTATAAACTTTACAGGCAACAAAACAATCATTGGTTCAGAAGTTTCACAGAATACGTCTTTGTTTACTATTTCGGGAGGAAATCTTGCCGAGAACAATTTGGATGCTAACTATAAAGAAGCAAAAGCCAATTATGACAAAACCAAAGCTGACTTTAAGCGAGCGAAAGATTTGGTAAACGATAAAATAATTTCGGAAGCAGCTTATTTACGAGCTAAAAATGCTTTTGATAATGCTCAAACTGTTTTCAATGCTATTGCTAAAAACTACTCGGCATCCGGACAAACAGTTGGCTCCCCAATGGCTGGATTTGTTAAAAACATTTTGGTAAATGAAGGTCAGTTTGTAGAAGCAGGAACACCCCTTGCTGTGGTTTCTAAGAACAAAAAGTTGATTCTTCAAGCGAGTGTTTCGCAAAAATATTTCAGCAAACTGCCTACTATTTCATCAGCCAATTTTAAGCCGATTGGTTCTGAAGAGGTATTTGACACCAAAATGTTAAACGGAAAAATTGTTTCCTATGGCAAAAGCACTTCCGCTAATTCTGCTTTTTTACCCATCACATTTGAAATTGACAACATCGGAAACCTTATTTCCGGTTCAGCGACAGAAGTTTTCTTAAAATCTTCTCCTATTCCGAATGCATTGGTTGTTCCTGTTTCAGCATTAATGGAAGAACAAGGAAATTTCTATGTATATGTGCAATTAGGTGGTGAAAGTTTTCAAAAGCGAGAAATAAAAATTGCTGCAAGTGATGGAGAAAATGTGGAAGTCCTTTCAGGTATTGAAGAAGGCGAACGGGTGGTAACTAAAGGAGCTTATCAAATTAAACTTTCGTCTGCATCTGGAGAACTGCCTGCGCATGGGCATGAACACTAGAGAATGGTCAATTGTGAATAGGCAATGGTGAATGGTCAATAAGAAATTCACAACTCATAATTGACAACTATGTTAAACAAAATAATAATCTAAAAAACTAAAAAAATGTACTTAAAACTTAATCATCAAAAATTAGATGTCTATCAAGTATCAAGAACATTTGTATTTGAATGTTATAAATTATCAAATCTATTACCAACTGAAGAAAAATTTGGAATGATTTCTCAAATCAGGCGAGCTGCTCTTTCTGTTCATTTAAATATAGCAGAAGGTTCATCAAGAAAATCGGAAGTAGAGCGGAAAAGATACTTTGAAATATCCAGAGGTTCAATCATCGAAATTGATGCAGCACTAGATATTGCCAATGACCTTGATTACTTAAAGAATATAAATACTGAAATACTTGGAGATGCTATGATTAATTGTTTCAAATTACTCACTGGTCTAATAAAATCAACGCAAAAATGAAATCAAATAATCATTCACCATTGACAATTCACTAATATGTTAAACAAAATAATACATTTCGCGCTCAACAACCGACTGCTCATTGTAGTAGTTTCGGTAGTGTTGATTGTGTTTGGTTCGTTTGTAGCCACAAAAATGGAAGTGGACGTATTTCCTGACCTTACTGCTCCGACCGTAGTGGTGCTTACCGAAGCTCATGGTATGGCTTCCGAAGAAGTCGAGAAACTCGTTACATTTCCCATAGAAATAGCTGTTAACGGAGCAACTAATGTCCGAAGGGTAAGGAGTTCCTCTTCCGCTGGTATTTCTATTGTTTGGGTGGAGTTTGAATGGAATACTGATATTTTTAAAGCTCGGCAAATTGTAAATGAGAAAATAAATGTCATTGGCGAAAAATTGCCAAATGGCGTTGGCAATCCTACGCTTGCCCCACAATCGAGCATTATGGGCGAAATAATGCTGATTAGCTTAACGGCTGATTCCACCAATCAAATGGATTTGAGAACCATTGCTGATTGGACGATACGCCCAAGATTACTAGCAACTGGAGGAGTGGCACAAGTAATTGTAATTGGTGGAGAATACAAGCAATATCAAGTATTGGCATCTCCCACTAAAATGAAGCATTACAATGTTTCACTTTCTGAACTACTCAAAGCAAGTGAAGAAACCAATGGCAATTCATCAGGCGGTTTTATCAATCAGTATGGTAATGAATATATCATCAAAGGAATAGGCAGAACCAATTCTGTAGATGAATTAGGAAAGACGGTTATAAAACGCATTGACGGGAATCCGATAAAAATTGAGGACGTTGCAGCAATAAAAATTGGAGCAGCTCCTAAAATTGGAGATGGTTCTTTTAAAGGAAATCCGGCAGTGATTATGACAGTGATGAAACAACCTGCCACCAACACGCTTGAACTAACGGATAAAATAGATGAAGCGGTTGCCGACATGCAGAAAAACTTGCCTAGTGATATTCATATCAATACCAAAATTTTCAGACAAGCAGATTTTATCAACGCATCCATCAGCAATATTCAAAAAGTATTGTTGGAAGGAACTGCTTTTGTGATTATTATCCTTTTTTTATTCTTAATGAATTGGCGGGCAACAGTTATTTCGCTTGTGGCGATTCCTATTTCTTTAATAGTAGCCATTCTTACCTTAAAATGGTTGGGGTTTACTATCAACACAATGAGTTTAGGCGGTATGGCAATAGCTATTGGCGACTTGGTAGATGATGCCATTATAGATGTTGAAAATGTGTTTAAACGACTAAAAGAAAACGCTAAAAAACCATTAGAAAAACAAGTCAACAAACTGAAAGTCATCTTTGATGCTTCATTTGAAATCAGACATTCCATTATCAATGCAACATTCATCATCATTGTAGCATTTCTGCCCTTATTTTTCCTTTCGGGAATGGAGGGTAAATTGTTAGCTCCTCTTGGGATTGCCTTTATTGTTTCTTTATTCGCTTCGCTGATTGTTTCAATTACGCTTACACCTGTGTTGTGTAGCTATTTGCTTACCAATGACAAAATGCTGGCAAAGCAACATAAGGAAAGTTGGTTGGTAGAACGCTTGCAAAATGGCTACAGTAGATTATTGGAAAAAGCAATGCGTTGGAAAAAATCGGTAGTTTTCTCCAGTATAGGATTGTTCATTATAGCACTTTTGGCATTCACTCAATTGGGTAGAAGTTTTTTGCCTGAATTTAACGAAGGCTCGTTAGTGGTAAGTGCAGTGAGTTTGCCTGGAATTTCATTGGAAGAAAGCAATAAAATAGGAGTAAACATTGAAAAAGCATTGCTTACAGTTCCTGAAATAAACATAACAACAAGAAGAACAGGAAGGGCAGAATTGGATGAACACGCACAAGGTGTAAATGCTTCTGAAATTGATGCTCCTTTTACCTTAAAAGACAGAAATCGTGATGAGTTTATGAAAGAAGTGAGGGAAAAACTGACAGGTATTTCAGGGGCAAATATGACTATTGGTCAGCCCATTGGTCATCGAATAGACCATATGTTGTCTGGCACTCGTGCTAATATTGCCATTAAGATATTTGGAAATGACCTGAACAAATTATTTTCACTTTCCAACCAAATCAAAAATGAAATTGAAGGCGTTGAAGGATTGGTAGATATAAGTGTGGAACAACAGGTAGAAATCCCACAAATTCAAATAAAAGCCAAGCGAGATTTACTAAATCATTATGGAATTACCATTGGAGCATTTAATGAATTTATTGATGTTGCTATTGCAGGAGAAAAAGTATCTGATATTTATGAAGGTGCTAAAACCTTTGATTTAATCGTGCGATTAGATAAAGATAGCAGATCGAAAATAGAAGATATAGAAAATGTCCTTATTGACACAGAAGATGGACAGAAAATACCTTTGCATTATGTGGCTGACATTATTAGTACATCAGGACCAAACACCATCAACAGGGAAAATGTAGAAAGAAAGACAGTTGTTTCTACCAATGTTGCCGGTCGTGACCAGAAAAGTGCTGTAGCAGAAATTCAGAAGTTAATCAAAGCTAACATTCAATTACCTGAAGGGTATCACATTGAATATGGTGGGCAATTTGAGGCAGAAGTAGAAGCATCCAAAACATTGTTTTTTACTTCTCTACTTTCTATTTTGATTATTTTCCTTTTACTTTTTCAAGAGTTCAAAACTGTAAAAATAGCAGGAATTGTATTATTGAATTTGCCCTTGGCTTTAATCGGAGGTGTTTTAAGTATCTACTTCACCAGTGGTGTTTTAAGTATTCCTGCCATTATTGGGTTTATTACGCTGTTTGGAGTAGCTACTCGAAATGGTATTCTGTTGGTGTCTCATTACAAAACCTTACAAGAAGAAGGATTGGGTTTGTATGACACCATCATTCAAGGTTCAAAAGACCGATTAAGTCCAATTTTAATGACCGCACTAACCGCAGGTTTGGCATTAATTCCGTTGGCTATTGCTGGAGATTTACCAGGAAATGAAATACAAAGCCCTATGGCGAAAGTAATTTTGGGTGGATTGTTCACATCTACGCTATTGAACATTTTTATTGTGCCAATAGTGTACTTTTTGTCTAATTCAAAATCAGAAAAGAAATGAAAAAAATAATTTATATACTGTTACCATTGCTGGTTTTAGTAGTGAAAGTAAATGGTCAAATAACCATAGATTCGGTATTGGTAAACATTGCTAAGAATAACAAAACCATCATTGCAAATACCAAATATTGGGAAGCAAAAAACTTGGAATATCAAACTGGGTTAAATCCGTATAATCCCAAAGTGGATTATGATTATTTGATTGGTACTCCTGAAAATGCAGGAAATCAAACAGATTTTGCAGTTACACAATCCTTTGATTTTCCAACTGTATATGTAAAAAAGAAGCAGCTGTCTAATGAACAAATAAAACAAACCGAATTTCAATTAAAAGCCAATAGACAACATGTTTTGATAGAAGCAAAATTGATTTGTATTGAACTGGTATATCGAAATAAGTTAAATTCGGAATTGAGTATTCGGAAACAAAATACAGAAAAGTGGTTATTTGCTTTTCAGAAAAGTTTAGAGAAAGGGGAAGGTAATATTATGGATGTAAATAAGGCCAAATTGCAACTCATTGAAATCAATGCCGCATTTCAGCAAAATTTATCCGCAAGCAATCAGTTAAATCAAAAATTGACAGAACTGAATGGAGGAATACCCATTCAATTTTCAGATACAGGGTATTCAACTTTTGATTTAATTCCGACTTTTGAAACGTTAGAAAAAGAAATAGAAGCCAAAGATCCGGTGCGAAAATATCTAGAACAAGAAAAGGCGATAGGTCAAAGTGAAGTTGCTTTATCAAAATCTCTTACACTACCAAAAATTGAAACGGGATATCATTATCAAGCTATTTTAGGTCAGCGTTTCAATGGTATTCATTTCGGATTAACAATACCGCTTTGGGAAAATAAGAACACCGTAAAAACTAAACAAGCAGAATTAAATTTGAATGAAGCCAACTTGCAAGACCATATCAACGAGCATTATTATGACGTTAAGCAGAAATATGAGCGAATGATCAACTTAAAAATTATTTTGGATGAATATCAAACTTTATTCTCATCATTAAATAATGTTGAACTTTTAGATAAATCTCTTTCGTTAGGACAAATATCCACCATAGAGTATTTTATGGAAATGACTTATTATTATGATGCGTTGAAGAATTATTTAAAAATAGAAATGGAATACAACAAAGTGGTAGCAGAATTGTACAGGTATCAATTATGAACTCAAAAAAAGAAAAGCAGCCATTGGCTGCTTTTCTTTTTTAATATAATAAATTGAATTAGTAATTTTTTAGTGCATCTCTATATTCAAACAATTCTTGTCTGTTGTTTGGGTTGTGTCTGTCTAGCAATAAAGAAAGCATGTAAGCTAAACTTTCAGTTCTTTCTTCATCTGTTTCAATAGAGTTTTCAATTAATTCTGGTTCGCTATCTTCTTCGTCTCCTTCTGCAACTAATTCATCAGCAGGAATAGGAATATTAAACGTTCCGTGTTCTTGAATATGTTCGTAAGCTAAACGCAATACTTTTGTAGCAGTAGGGTCTTGTTCTTCAAGAGCGTAAGTTCTAAGTTGAGTTAAGCCTTCAACTGTTTTCTTTGCGTCAATTCCTGATTTATTAATGTCTTTCTGAATTTTCTCTATTAATTTATTTGCTTCTATATTTTCCATAATGATATTTTTTTTACGAAATTAGAAATCTTTATTTATTTCTAAGCTATCAAGATTGATTTTTTATTAACTTCTTGTGTGTTTAGAATTAATTTGTGTTTTCAACTTTCCACTTAACCCCCTCTTTTTAAAGAGAGGGGAATAGTTATCGCAAGATAACTCGGGGGTGAGTTAAAATAACTTTTAGTTTTTCTATTTTAGAATAAAAACTCTTTTGACGTGTTGTTTTATTATGACAAAACTTTAATTAATTTAGCAATTCATTATTTGACAAAATAATACACATCAAACAACAAGAACAGTTATGAAAAAGATATTGAAAATTACAGGAATAACCTTATTAGTTTTATTGGTTTTAATTATCGCTTTACCTTTTATGTTTAAAGGTAAAATAATAGAAGTAGTTAAAGAGCAAGCCAATGCTAACCTTAATGCAAAAGTAGATTTTGGTGAGTTCGATATGGGCTTATTAAGCACTTTTCCCAATTTCAATTTTTCTATTAATAATGTTACTGTTGATGGTGTTGATAAATTTGAAGGGACGCAGTTGGCAAACATTAAAAACCTATCATTAAGAGTAGATTTAATGAGTGTAATTAGTGGTGATGAAATTAAAATTAAATCTATTTATATTGAAGATCCAGTAATCAATGCTATTGTGCTGGCAGATACCTCGGCAAACTGGGATATTGCTAAGGCAACTGAAGAAATTGAAGAAGAAGTAGCAGAGGAAGAAGCTTCTCCATTTAAGTTAAATTTGAAAGATTTAACTATTAAAAATGCAAAAGTAATTTACGAAGATGCTACTATGAATTTAACCACATCAATCATTGGGTTAGATTTCAACCTTTCGGGAGATATGACACAGGATGTAACCGATTTAGTTACTAAAACAGTAATAAAAGAGTTAAACCTGACCATGGATAATGTGGCGTATTTCAAAAAAGCGAATGTAGAAGCCGATGCTATTATTAAAGCAGATTTGGCGAATAATAAATATACATTTACCGATAATCAATTCAGGTTAAACGAATTATTTTTAGGTTTTGATGGTTGGGTAGCCATTTTTGAAGATAATGATGACATAGATATGGACATTACTTTTAATGCTCAAAAAACCGATTTTAAAAATATTTTATCGCTGGTTCCTGCTGTATTTATGACCGATTTTGCATCCGTAAAAACAGAAGGTAAATTAGCCTTAAATGGTTTTGCCAAAGGAAAAATGACCGAAACTGCTTTACCTGCTTTTGGATTAGATTTATTGGTAGAAAAAGCCATGTTTAAATATCCTGATTTACCTAAAGCGGTAAATAACATTCATGTAGATTTAGCTATTTCAAATCCGGGTGGAAGCGAAGACAATACACTTATTAATTTAAAACGTTTTTACATGGAGATGGCAGGAAATCCTATAGAGATGAAAATGAAATTAAGTACGCCAATTTCAGACCCTAACATTGATGCCAATTTAATGGCTAAGTTAGATTTGGCTTCTGTTAAAGATGTGATGCCAATGGAAGCCGGTGACGAAATGAATGGTAAAATTAATGCGGATGTAACCCTAAAAGGAAAAATGTCTTCTATAGATAATGAAAGATACGAAGAGTTTGAAGCTAAAGGTAGCTTTGGTATTACAGATATGTTGTACAAAAGCGATTCACTTCCTTATGATGTGTTATTACAACGAATGACTTTAAATTTCTCTCCACAATTTGTTGAATTAGCCAACTTTGATGCACAAATAGGAAAATCGGATATGCATGCCAATGGAAAAATTGAGAATTTTATTGCTTATGTGTTAGATGATAGTACCAATGTATTAACCGGAAATTTCATGTTTAACTCCAATATAATGGATTTAAATGAATTTATGGCAGAGGAAGAAATAGCTGCAACTGAAGGTGCAGAAGTAGCAGAAGAACCATTAGCGGTTGTTGAAGTTCCAAAAAACATCGATTTTAGTTTAACATCCACCTTAAACAAAGTAATTTACGATAACATGGAAATTACTGAGATGAATGGATTGATAACCGTAAAAGAACAAAAAGTAAGTATGAAAGATGTTGGTATGAATTTATTGGGAGGAAAAATGAAGATGAACGGTTTTTATGAAACTACTAACCCTGCTGCACCAGGATTTAATTTCGATATGGCAATTCAAGATTTTGATGTAGCAACAGTAGTAAACACATTTAATACGATTGAAACAATGGCTCCTTATGCTAAAAATGCTAAAGGTAGATTTAATACAAGTATGATTGTAACAGGAGTATTGGATAAAGAAATGATGCCTGATATGAATTCGCTTACTGGAAGTGGGGATATGCTTACCAAAAATGTAAGAGTAGAAGATGTAAAAGCAATGAATCAATTGGCTGATGCACTTAAAAATGATAATCTAAGAGTGTTAGAAATTAATGATGCGAATATTAAATATGCTTTTAAAGATGGTAGAGTAACCATTGAACCATTTGATGTGAAATTGGGTAAAACCACAGGAACAATGTCAGGTTCTAACGGATTCGACCAAACCATAGATTATAAAATGACGTTAAAAACACCTACATCTGAATTAGGAGCTGGAGATGCAGTGAACAAATTAAACAGTCAGGCTGCTGGATTAGGAATGAACTTAAAATCTGCTGAAACGGTTAGTGTAGATGTATTGATGAAAGGTACTTTTGATGATCCTAAAGTAAGTGTTAGCTTAAAAGATGCGATAGGAAACATTAAAGATGAAATTAAAGAACAAGTAAAAGAAAAAATTACCGAAGAGGTGGATAAAGCTAAAGAAGAAGCTAAGAAAAAAGCCAGAGAACAAGCTGATAAATTAATTGCTGAGGCAGAGAAGAATGCTCAAAAAATTAGAGATGAAGCAAAAGCTACTGCTGATAAAGTAAGAGCTGAAGCTGATAAACAAGCGAAAGATTTAATAGCTAAAGCAGGAGGTAATCCGCTTAAGAAAATCGCTGCAGAGAAGGCTGCTCAAAAAATTAATGATGAAGCGGAGAAAAAAGCAGTTGGAATAGAAAACGAAGGTAATAAAAGAGCAGATGCATTAGTTGCTAAAGCAAAACAAGAAGCGGATGACATGATGCAAAAAGTGGAAGAAAAATAATTTACCATTTTGGTTTAATTATTGAAATAAATTAAACCTGATAGGTTGCTGAAGCCTGTCAGGTTTTCTATTAGGGTTTTAAATAAGAAAAAGGTGAACAGGTATATATTTTTAGCAATTACAATTTTATGTTTTTCGGGGGTATATGCTCAGGAAGAAAATTGTCCTGAACCTAAGAAAAAAGCGGTAAAATATTTCGAGAATGCTAGAACGGCTTCGTTTAATGATAAAAAGACCTTATTAATAGAAGCTATTAAAATTGACCCCAATTATTTAGAAGCCTATGATGAGTTGGCAAACCTTGCCGATAAAAGTGTAGAAAATGCTTACAATACAGGTAGTGCTTCTGGAATTCAACAATATACCAAAATTAAGATAGACTACTGGAAAAAAATTGTTGAAATCTGTCCGGAATACCGAAATTTTTACCACGCTATGGAGTTGGGAAATTATTATTTCGGTCAACGAAAATATGCTGAAGCCAAACCTTATTTTCAAAAAATAATGGCTTCGCCAAATGCTTATAAAAAAGATGAGCGTTATGCCAATGAACGATTGGTAGATATTGAAACCTATTTTAAGCTTATAAAAGATACTGTTCCTTTTGCTCCTGTAAAAGTGGAAGGGCCATCTAGTAAGCACAACGAATATTTGCCCATGTTGTCGCCTGATAACAGGTATTTGTTTTACACTCGAAATATGCCACATGAAGACAAAAATTCTTTTGATGGAGGAAGTAAAGAGGTGTTTGTACAGAGTAGAAAAATGGGGGCGAACAAATTTACAAGCGGAATGCCTATGCCTTCTCCGTTTAATCTAGGTCAATATCAAGGTGGAGTAAGTGTTTCTGTAGATAATAAGTTGCTTTTTATTACCTTGGTGGAAGTGATTCCATACAGAGGTGAAAACAGAGCAGGCTTAGGACAAATGTTTGATAATGCTGATATTTATTTTACAGAATTTAAAGATGGAGAATGGTCAAAACTAGAGTCTATTGGTAGCCACATTAATACCCCAATAACATGGGAAGCTCAGCCATCCATTTCATCCGATAATAAAACACTTTATTTTACCAGAGTGGTAGATCCTTTTGGTGGAGATATGGATATTTACAAATCAGAACGTCAGTCTGATGGTTCTTGGGGAGAGCCAATAAATTTAGGTTATCCTATAAATACGCCCGGAGATGAAAAATCACCATTTATGCACTCCGATAGTTATACCTTGTATTTTTCTTCTAATGAGCATATTGGGTTAGGTGGTTACGATATTTTTTATTCTAAAATGAATGAAACCACAGGTCAGTTTAGTAAACCTATTAATATTGGTTATCCTATTAATACAGAAAAAGATGAACATGGTTTTGTGGTTAGTAAAGATGGTGATTACGCTTATTACAGCTCTATGGGTGAGGATAAACAACTTGATATTTTTTCTTTTGATTTATATGAAGAAGCTCGACCGGAAGAAGTACTTTTTATAAATGGTGAAATTTTAGATAACACTGGTAAAGTTCCCGAAGGAGCTCAGGTAATGCTTAAAAACACCAAAACCAATCAGGAAGTAGAAGCTGTTATTGACAAAGAAACAGGTTCCTATGTTGGAGTTGTTAGGGTAGATAAGGATGAAGACATTATGCTTACCGCCAAAAAGAAAGGCTATGCGTTTACTTCTCAGCTAATTTCTTCTAATGAAATTGTGGTAGGAAAACCTATTCAAACCAAAAAAATGGAAGTTAAACCAATAGAGGTTGGTTCTGCTCATACCATTAACGATATTAATTTCGCCACCAATTCGTATGAAATTACACCTAAAATTATGTTGGTGCTGAATGAGTTTATTGATTTCCTAAAAACCAATCCAACAGTTAAAATTGCTATTAACGGACATACCGATAATGTGGGTAATCCGCAAGACAACATGGAGCTTTCAGAAAGAAGAGCCAAAGCTGTGTATGACTACTTGCTTTTAGAAGATATTGACCCATCAAGATTATCTTCAAAAGGTTTTGGTTCAACCCAACCAATTGCCTCCAACGATACCGAAGAAGGACGAGCTAAAAATAGAAGAACAGAATTTATTGTCGTAGAAAAATAATAAATATGTAAATTTTAGATGTGTGGATGTGTGAATGATTTTATGTGGGAATTTTTGTCATACTGAACAAAATTTTACTGAAATCTCGTTTTCATGTAAAATGACGTGAAGTATCTATTTTTAATGAAGAATAATTTTGTCTATAAACTAACCTCAAACCTCAAACCTGTAACTTTTAATGAAACAATACGGACTAATAGGAAAAACACTTTCACATTCATTTTCCAAAAAATATTTTGAAGATAAGTTTAGAAGAGAAAACATTGATGCAGTGTATGAAAATTTTGAGCTGAATGATATTAGTCAAATAGAAGACCTTTTTTCAGCACACCCGAACCTTTGTGGACTAAATGTAACCATACCTTATAAAGAACAAATTATACCTTATTTAGATGAGATAGATGAACAAGCTCAAAAAATAGGAGCAGTTAATACTATATATATAGATAAGAAAACTGGAAAAAAGAAAGGATACAATACCGATGTATATGGATTTAAACAATCCTTAAAACCATTTTTGGAAAACCAACATCAACGAGCATTAATTATAGGAACGGGTGGAGCTTCAAAAGCAGTAGCATATGTGTTAAATGAATTAGGAATAATTACTGCTTTTGTATCCAGAACTCCACACGCAGAAAATCAGTTGAGTTATGACGAGCTGAACGAAAACATATTAGCTTCTTTTTTATTAATAGTAAACACTACGCCATTGGGTACTTTCCCAGATGTGGAAGAAAAACCACCATTAAATTATAGTGCCATAACGTCCAATCATTTATTGTACGATTTGGTTTATAATCCTGCGGAAACTGCTTTTTTGAAAGAAGGAAAAAAAAGAGGAGCATTAACCATTAATGGAGAACAAATGCTCAAACTCCAAGCTGAAAAAGCTTGGGAGATATGGGGAGGGTAATTTATTCTTTTCATTTTAGGGTAACTAATAATATATTTCATATAGATTTGTTAGATGTTCTAATGTAGTTTTTGGTGTAGTATCTATCTTTCTTGGGTTAAATTCATATCATATAAAATTAGTACTTTAAGTACTAATGGTTTCAAAACAAACCTATTATATTTGTGTTAATGTTTCTTTAATACATTTATAAAGATATATGATATGTTATTAAGTGAATTTGAAAAACTAATATCCTTACATGAGTTAATTTTAAAAAACCGAACAGGAACACCTGAGGAATTAGCTATGCGTATGGATGTATCAAGAGCATGTTTGTTTAGATATATGGAAAAATTAAAAGGTTATGGAGCAGAAATAAAATACAACAGAACAAGTAATTGTTATAGCTATATAAATGATTTTAAATTAAAAGTTACCTTAGAAACCAACGAAATGAAAAAAGTTTTAGGCGGAAAAAATAATTTTTATAAAAAAAATACTTCCGTCTCATTTAATGAGACGGAAGAGTGGTTAATTTGAATCTGTTAATTAAGTTGCAACACGTTAACAAATTCAAAAAACCCAATTAAGGGAAATTATTAATTAAAATTTTTATATTATGAAAAAGATTAAATTAGATGGCAAGTTATCTTTAAATAAAGAAACTATTGCAAAATTAAATGATAAACAAATGTCTCACATTGTGGGTGGAGACACCGTACTAACTAATTGTGGAGAAACTTGTGAGTTTACTACATGTGAGCGTCAAACAGACAATACATGTGCTAACACATGTGCTTTCACATGTGACTGCCCACCTGATACACAATATTTAGGATGCTAATCTAAACTATAGAAGTTGACATAATTTATGTCAACTTCTATTTTTTTATTAAACAGAAAAACAAATAGAATACTTTCTTTCATTAAAACAGAATAGGCTTTAAAATGAAAATAAAAAACAAAATATTAACTATTAATGAATGCTTAAATGAAGTTATTTTGAGTGATATTTCACTACTTGGAGGGGATTTAGGGATTTTATTGTTTTATTTAAGTAGAGAGGATAATGATGGTTTTCAAAATAAGTTTCAGCAGTTGTATCAAATTAATAATAATGCAGAAAAAGTGTTCACATTTTGTAATGGATTCTCTGGTTATGGTTGGTTTTTGCAGCAGTTAGTTGCTGAAAAATTATTAAATAAATCAGAGGTAGAAGAATTGCTTTTACAGATAGATGAACTGACACATAATGCTACTCAAAAATATTTTAAAATTAATAATCATGACTTTTTACACGGATCAGTAGGTTCTGCTTTTTATTTAATGGATAGATTTAAAGAAGATGCTAATGCTAAAAAATATTTGTTAGAGATATTAAATAATTTAAACCATATAAAAAAAGTAACAAAAAAAGGTATTTATTGGGAAAGTGAAAAAAATAAATATAATAAAGATACCCCGCTTATTAATTTTAGTTTGTCCCATGGTTTAGCTAGTAAAATAGTACTTTTTTCTAAGTTGATAAAAAATAATATTGAAACTGAATTGTCAACCGAATTATTAACTGAAAGTATTCAATTTTTATTTAGTAATAAAAATGAAAGTTGCAGTATTTCCAGTTACCCATCAGGGGTTAATAAAATCAGTAATAACACCTATTCTAGTAATACTAATTATTCTCGTCTTTCATGGTGTTATGGTGACCTTGGTTTATCAATAGCACTTTGGCAAGCTGGAGAAGCTTTAAACGATGATGTAATAAAACAAGAGGCAATAAACATTTGTTTACATACAACTAAACGAAAAACACCTGAAGAAACAGGAATTGTTGATGCTGGAATTTGCCATGGAACGGCAGGTATAGCACATATATACAATAGAATGTTTCGATATACTCAAAAACAAGAATTTAAGATAGCTTGTGATTATTGGATAGAAGAAACTTTAAATATGGCAACATTTAAAGATGGTTTTGCAGGATATAAATCATATAAAGGGGAAGAAAAAGGATGGAATAATAGCTGTAATTTATTAGATGGTGTTGCTGGTATTGGTTTAGTTTTACACAGTTATCTGTATCCAGAAGATGAACCAACATGGGATAGGTGTCTATTATTAAGTTAAAAATAAATGAATTATACTTACCATTCAAAACAAGTGCTTCGTGTACCATTAAAGCCATTAAAAACAAGCTTTAGTAGAGAAGAATTACAATTATTTTTTTTACAGAAAGAAGTACAGGAAGCTTTGTTTTTATCTTCTCCGAACTTGTTTAATGAGTTTGTTAAGTGGCAAAATGGAGTAATTATTGATAAAACTGAAGAAGAAAAATTAATATACTCACTTTTAAAATATGCTTTTCGGATGCATAGTCGTTGCACTCCCTTTGGTTTGTTTGCAGGGTGTAGTGTTGTAAAAGGATTTAGTGATGGATATGAAATTCTTCCTTTTGAGGAGATAATGCGTAGTGGGGTTAGAAATACTCGATTAGACATGAATTTTACCTGTGCTTTAGCTCAGGGGTTAGGAGAACTACCTTTTATAAAAAAATACCTTAAATTTTATCCAAATACTAGCAGTTATAAGCTACAAGATAAAATTCGGTATGTAGAATATTACTATAAAGATAAAAGACGTATTCATCAAATTAGTGCTGTAGATAGCTCTATTTATATTCAAAAAATAATGCATGCGGCAAAACAAGGAGCTACTTTAAATGAGTTAGCAAAAGTTATTGTAGAAAATGAAATTAGTTTTGAAGAAGCATTAATCTTTGTAACACAAATTGCCGATGAACAATTATTGGTTAATGAGTTAGAACCTGCTGTAATCGGTGAGGAATCATTAAGTCAGATTATTAATAAAGTTTCTCTACTTGAGAGAGGATTAAAGGGAACGATCTCTATAGATGAAGAGAGAGAACTTCAAAATATCGTAAAATTACTTCAAAAAACTAAAAATAACCTTAATGAAATTGATAAAACATTAGGGAATGACATTGTTATTTATGAAGATTTAGCTGAAGATTTAAAACAAATGAATATTCCGTTTGAGTTAAGTAAATTGTTTCAAACAGATTTGTATGTTAATGTACAAAAAGAGGTGAAGAATGAAAATTCTTCTTGTCTTGATTTTGGGTTGGATAATGGGGGGGAGTTTTTAGGTAATACTATTCAACATCAACTTACTAATGCCATTACTATTCTTAATCAATTTTCATCACAACCAACAAAAACTAACCTTACTGAATTTAAAAAAAAATTTTATGAGCGTTATGAAGATGCAAGTGTGTCTTTATTGGAAGTAATGGATACCGAAACAGGTCTTGGTTATGCACAAAACACAAATAGTACCGGGGATGTAAATCCTTTGGTAAATAATATCATGCTACAATATAACAATGGCGGAAATACAGAGCTTGTTTGGAATAAAAAACAATCATTTTTACTTAAGAAATTGATAACCGCAAAGCAAAATAATGAGAAAATAATACAGTTAACAGCGAAAGATATTTCAGAATTTAAAGCTGATTGGGATGATTTACCTGATAGCTTTTCTGTAATGTATCAACGTTTAGGAAAACGAGAAGATAAAGACCTGCTGAGTATTAAAAATGTTGGTGGTTCTAGTGCGACTTATTTATTGGGAAGATTTGCTTCAAGCAATACTAAAATTGAAGAATTGGTAACAGATATAGCAACAACTGAGCAAGAGAATAATCCTAATGTGATTTTTGCAGAGATTAGTCATTTACCGGAAAGTAGAACAGGAAATGTTTTAATGCGCCCAGCATTTAGAAAATATGAGATTCCTTATTTATCTAATTCTACTTTGCCGAAAGAACAACAAATTACACTAGATGATTTATATCTTTCAATTCAATTCAATAAAATTATTTTACATTCAAAACGTTTAAATAAGCAAATTGTTCCCCGCATGGGAAATGCGCATAATTATTCTTATAATGCTTTGCCAGTTTATCATTTTTTATGTGACTTACAAATGCAAAATAAAAGAGGAGGATTGTTTTTTGATTGGGGTAATTTAAAATCAGAATTTTCTTTTTTACCTCGTGTAGAGATAGAAAATGTAATAGTCTCTTCTGCTACTTGGCAATTAAAAAAAGAAGATTATAATCTTTTATTAAAGAAGGAGGGAGTTAACATAATCAAAGAAATTCAAAAATGGCAAAAGAAATGGGAATTACCGAATTTAATTTTATTAGTTGAAGGGGATAATGAGTTGTTGATTAATTTAAGGAATAAACTAAGTGTTGAAATGTTTATTTCTATCATAAAAAAACGCGCAAACATTGTTCTTAAGGAGTTTTTATTTGATAAAAAAACAGCTATTGTAAAAGATGATAAGGGGAATGCTTATACTAATGAATTTATAGCCATATTGCAGAAAAAAAGAGAATTGTTATTACAAACGGAAGTGAAGGAATCATATGTTAATGATAAGGTTGATTCACTTGCTTTCAATTCTGACCAACAGGTATATGATACGATGAAGCAGAATGTAACTCGGACTTTTTCTTTAGGATCTGAATGGCTGTATTACAAAATTTATTGTGGTGTGAAAATAGCAGATACTATTTTGACAGAAGTAATTAAACCATTTACAGAAAAATTAATTGATGAAAAATTAATTGATAGTTGGTTTTTTATCCGTTACGTGGATCCTGAATTTCATTTGCGAATTAGGTTTCATTTTACCGAATTAAAACACATTGGTAGGGTTGTTTCTTTGTTTCAAGAAGCGATTGTTGAATATGAACAAAATCGTTTAATTTGGAAAGTTCAAACTGATAGTTATCAGAGAGAAATAGAACGTTATGGAGAAAATACAATACTCTTAGGAGAACAGCTTTTCTATTACGATAGTAAATGTATTGTTGATATGTTAGATATGATTGATGGAGATGAAGGAGAAGAAATCCGTTGGAGATTTGCAATAAGAGCAGTAGATGAATTATTAGTTTCTTTTAATTATTCATCGGAGCAGAAAAGAGACTTTATGGAAAGTTTAAAAACAGTATTTGCTAATGAATTTAACATGGATAAAAATTTGAAGATACAGCTAGATAAAAAATTCAGAATACATAGGGATTCAATTTCAACTATTTTAGATAAAACAAATGATAAAGCAAGCGAATTACAACCTTTGTTTGAATTATTAAAACAAAAATCGAGGAATATAATACCTTTAGTAACCGAAATTTTAACTATTCAACAAAATAACCAATTACAACTACACATCAATGATTTGTTAGCAAGCTATATTCACATGCTGTTGAACAGACTATTTAAAAATAAACAACGAATACACGAAATGGTAATTTATGATTTTATGTGGCGAACTTATCATTCGGAAATAGCTAAACAAAAACACTTAAAAAAACAAGTAGTTAATTAATGGCTTTTCCATTCTATCATCAACCTGACCAAATGGATTGTGGTCCCACTTGCCTTCGTATTATTGCCAAACACTATGGCAGAAGTATTTCTTTACCTAAGTTACGAGTACTATCAGAAACCACTCGGGAGGGAAGTAGTTTAAAAACCATTTCCAACGCAGCTGAAAAAATTGGGTTTAGAACTTTAGGAGTAAAGGTAAATTTTGAGAAATTACAAAAAGAAGCTCCATTACCCTGCATTGTGTATTGGAGGCAGCAGCATTTTGTGGTGGTTTATAAAATCTCCTCCCCGAAGGGGAGGTCGGGAGGGGCAGTATATGTTTCAGATCCTGCTCATGGCTTGTTAGTTTATACCAAAGATGAATTTATTAAAGCTTGGATAGGTAACAATGCTAACAAGCATACCGAAGAAGGTATTGCCTTGTTGCTTGAGGTTACACCAAAACTGAAACAAGCTGAAACGGACGATGAAGAAAATAGGCAAGGATTTTCTTTTTTGTTTGGTTACTTGTCAAAATATAAAAAGTTTCTAATTCAATTAGCAGTTGGACTTACGGCAGGTAGTTTATTGCAGCTTATTTTTCCTTTTTTAACTCAAAGCATTGTTGACATTGGCATACAAAATCGAGATATTAATTTCATTTACCTTATCTTAATTGCTCAACTGTTTTTATTTTTTGGGAGGGTAAGTGTAGAGTTAATTCGAGGTTGGATATTGTTGCATTTAAGTACTCGCATCAACGTTTCGTTGGTTTCCGATTTTTTTATCAAACTGATGAAATTGCCTATTGCTTTTTTCGATAGCAAAATGACAGGCGATATTATGCAACGCATCAACGATCACCATCGCATTGAACAGTTTTTAACCACCACATCACTCAATACACTATTTTCCTTCGTTAACTTAATTATTTTTGGAGTAGTATTGGCATGGTATGATGTAAGTATTTTTGTTATCTTTTTTGTGGGAAGTGCTTTGTATTTTGGTTGGATAGCTCTATTTCTAAAACGCAGAAAAGACTTAGATTATAAACGATTTTCGCAATTGAGTGCAGAACAAACCAAAGTAATAGAATTAATTAGTGGAATGCAGGAAATTAAACTCCACAATGCAGAACAACAAAAACGGTGGAGTTGGGAATATTTACAAGCGAGATTGTTTAAAATTAAAACTAAAAGCCTGATTTTAGAACAAACACAAACCATAGGCTCCAACTCCATCAACGAAATAAAGAATATTTTCATTACTATTCTTTCTGCAAAGTTGGTAATTGATGGTCAAATAACCTTAGGTATGATGATGGCAATCAGCTATGTCATTGGGCAATTGAATGCCCCCATACAGCAGCTTATCGGGTTTGTTTATTCATGGCAAGATGCTAAAATAGCATTGGAACGGTTAACCGAAATACATGAAAAAGAAGATGAAGAAATAGTGGTAGAGGAAAAAATTACAGCTTTTAACTTAAATGAAAACATTGAATTAAAAAATGTTAGCTTTAGATATTTGGGAAGTGAGGAATTAGTAATAAAAGGGTTAGACTTAACCATTTTTGCCAACAAAATAACAGCAATAGTTGGAGCAAGTGGAAGTGGAAAAACCACCTTAATGAAAATGTTGTTGAAATTTTACGAACCCAGTGAAGGAGAAATAAAAATAGACAACATTAAGTTAAGCAACATTAGTCAATATGCTTGGCGAAGCAAATGTGGTAGCGTAATGCAAGAAGGTTTTATTTTTAATGATAATATTGCCAATAACATCGCTGTTGGAGAAGAGCATATCAACAAAGAAAAATTGTTGAGAGCTGTAGAAATTGCTAACATCAAAGAATTTGTTGAAAGTTTACCATTGGCTTACAATACCAAAATTGGTGCATCGGGCATTGGTATGAGCACAGGACAAAAACAACGTCTTTTAATTGCTCGTGCGGTTTATAAAAATCCGGAAATTATATTTTTTGATGAAGCCACTAGTGCGTTAGATGCTAATAACGAGAAAATAATTATGGAAAATCTGAATCAGTTTTTTAAAAATAAAACAGCTGTTGTTATTGCTCATCGCTTAAGTACTGTAAGAAATGCTGACCAAATTGTGGTTTTAGATAAGGGTAAAATCATTGAAAAAGGAACACACGATGAATTAATCAATCTAAAAGGAAGTTATTATAATTTAATAAAAAATCAGTTAGAATTAGAAAAATTAAATGCCTAAAACTACCGAAATAACAAAAGATACGTTAAACAACCCTAAGCTTGATATGAAGGCAAATGGTAGTGCTAAAAAAGTAGCTGTTCCTAAAATTGAACATGTCCGTTCAGACGAAGTGCAAGAAATTATTTCTGCTGTTCCCAATTGGATGATACGCTGGGGGATTACCTTAATTTTTGGATTAATTGTAATGCTTATTGCTTTGTCGTGGTTTGTTAAATACCCAGACATTATTTTTGGGAATGCAACACTTACAACTTTAGAACCTCCTGTAAAATTGGTAGTAAGAAGTTCAGGTAAATTAACAAATATATTAGTTAAAGATGGTTCTGTTGTAGAAAAAAATCAAATTATTGCAGAAATGGAAAATCCTGTAACACAAGAGGGAGTTCAATTTCTTAAAAATTATGTTATAACAACTAAAAATTACTTGCAAGATAAGAACGCTAGTTTACCAATTACAACAGAAAATTTTGTTTTTGGAACAATGCAAACAAATTTTAATGACTTACAAAAAAACTTAAAAAATTATGACGAGCACATTAAAAACCTATATAATACTTTTAAAATTAGTAACCTCAAAAAAAAGAAACAACAATATCAAACATCAATTGCTATTTCTACTAAGCAACTTGAATTAATCAAACAAGAGTTAATAAATGGAGAAGATAAATATCAGGCTAGTAAAATATTATACAAAAAAGGGGTAATCTCAAAAATGGATTTTTATAATGAAGAAACAACCTTTCGTCAAAAACAAATGGATGTTGAAAATGCTAAAAGAACAATTACCGATCAACAAATTACCTTACTCAACTTAGTTCAAGAATTAAGTGATTTAGAGTTTCAGTACCATGAAAAAGAACGTACATTAGTAAATAATATTTATGCAAATTTATTAGAGTTAGAAAATGGAATTGAGAATTGGCAGCAAAATTTCTCTTTTGTTGCTCCAGTTGCTGGTAAATTAGTTTGGCTAGAAAAGATTCATCAAAATCAATTTATAGAAGCAGGAAAATCACTGTTTGCAATCCGCCAACTGTCGGATGAAAAATTCATTGCTTTGGCAACAATTCCTACTACTGGTTTTGGTAAAATTAAGACAGGACAGCAGGCGAGAATAAAACTCAACAATTATCCTTCTTATGAGTTCGGACACTTAGAAGGAGTAGTTTCTAAATTGACCGAAATACCTAATGAAAACAGTTATCAGGTAGAAATAACTTTAGTAAAAGGAATGACCAGTTCTTATAACAAACTATTGACTTTTACCCCTGAAATGAATGGAACAGCAGAAATTGTTACAGATGACCTAAGGGTAATGCAACGAATTTTTAATCAATTCAACAAATTGTTTGATAGAAGAGCTATTGCTAATAATTAACTTTTTTGTTCAACCTCTTTGCGAAAAAAAAGTTAGGAGGTAAAGAAGTTATTATATTTTTTTTTTTCGAATGGATACTATTTAAATGTTGGATTTCTTTTTTTAAAAAATTGTTTTCATCTTCTAATAAGCGAATTTTATTTTCATACGTTTCGATTAAATAATAAAAACTACTTAATGTCTTTATTGAATTGTTACTAATCTTATTTGTATTGTATGTCTCAATCAAAACTTCAAAATCGACTAAAACTAATTCCCATAAATGAATTTTGAAAATTTTTGCAATTGCTTTTAAACGATTAATAGTTAGTGCTGTATCTCCTGTTTCAATTTTAGAGTATGCTTTTTGACAGATATTAAGTAAATCTGCTACATGTTGCTGAGATAAGTTATAATGCAGCCTTAATGCCCTTATTTTATAATTTAATTCCATACAGATTAGTACCAAAAGTAATAACATTATGGAAATAAACCTATTATATTAGTATAGAATATCAATATGAGTTTGTAAGAAACAACAATACCATTTTTAAAATAGTTATTGATGGAGGTTCATGTTAATCAATGTTAAGACTCAACTGTATTAATAATTTATCTTTGTAAAAAAATAATCCATTAATTTTAGTCTGTTTTAGATAACATTTTAGAATTAAACTCGTTCAATAAATTCTAAAGCAGTTTTACAATTATGATAAATCAGGCACAGCAATTTTGCGATTACATTCAGCATCAAAAACGATATTCCCACCATACTGTTACTGCCTATAAAAACGATTTAGAACAATTTATACAATACGCCCTACATGCTTTTGCTGTAAACGAGTGGTCAGAAATTAATACATCCATTATTCGCTCATGGATAGTTTCTTTAATAGAGGAAGGAAACACATCAACAACTATTAATAGAAAAATTTCATCATTAAAGTCAATTTATAAGTATTTGCTGAAAAATGGACTAGTAACAACTAACCCCTTGTTAAAAGTAGTAGTTCCTAAAACATCCAAACGACTTCCGGTATTTGTTAATGAAAATGAAATCAGCCAACTGTTTTCTGCTATAGAATTTGAAGATACATTTGAAGGACAAAGAGATAAACTAATAATGGAATTATTTTATTTAACAGGTATTCGTTTAAGTGAATTAATGAACTTAAAAATAAGTGATGTTAACACCTATAATTTATCTATAAAAGTGTTAGGAAAAAGAAATAAAGAAAGAGTTATTCCTATTACCAATGAATTTATAAAATTATTTCAAAATTACCTTATATATAGAGCCGAAATCCCTACCGATTCTAATTATGTATTTTTAACAGAAAGGGGTAAGAAAATTTATGAAAAACTTGTGTATAGAATAGTAAATAACTACCTTAGCCTTGTAACTACAGTAGGTAAAAAAAGTCCACATGTTATAAGACATACATTTGCCACACATATGTTAAACAGAGGAGCAGAGCTAAATACGATAAAAGAAATTTTAGGTCATGCTAGTTTATCTGCAACACAAGTTTACACACACAATACAATAGAAAAATTAAAAACAATATACAAACAAGCTCATCCGAGAGCATAATTAAAAAAGGAGGAAAAAATGAAAGTAAATGTTAAAATTACATCAGTACATTTTGATGCAGATAAAAAGTTAATTGAATTCATACAAGAAAGAGTAAACAAATTAAGTGTGTTTTATGACAAGATAATAGATAGTGAAGTGATATTAAAGTTAGAAAATACCCCCGAAGCAGAAAACAAAGTAGCAGAAATTAAGCTTTTAATACCCGGAAGTGATGCTTTTGCAAAGAAACAATGCAAGTCTTTTGAGGAGGCTACTGACGCTGCTGTTGAGGCACTTAGAAGGCAATTAAAGAAGCATAAAGAGAAGCTAAAAAAAGTGTGATAAAAAAAAATGAAATTATTGTTTGTTTAAAATAAAATCTTTTATACATTTGCAGACCTTTTTACGGAGAGGTCTGTTTTTTTTGTAAAAACGGTAAAAGCCAGTATAGCTCAGTTGGTAGAGCAGCTGATTTGTAATCAGCCGGTCGGAGGTTCGAGTCCCTCTACTGGCTCAGTTCTTTAAAAACGATGAAAAAAACGTTGGGGAAATACTCAAGCGGTCAACGAGGACAGACTGTAAATCTGTTGGCTACGCCTTCGTAGGTTCGAATCCTGCTTTCCCCACGAATAAAAAATTAGCGGGAGTAGCTCAGCTGGCTAGAGCATCAGCCTTCCAAGCTGAGGGTCGCGGGTTCGAATCCCGTTTCCCGCTCTTTTTTTGTTTTTTTTTCTATATCGGTATTTTACTAGCCGATGTAGCTCAGTGGTAGAGCACTTCCTTGGTAAGGAAGAGGTCACGGGTTCAAATCCCGTCATTGGCTCTTAACGAAGTGTCGTGTAAAGAGTGTGAGAAAAGTAAATAATTAAATAAGTATAAATAATAATTTAAAAACAATAAAATAAACCTAAAATCATGGCTAAAGAGAATTATGATCGTTCCAAACCACACTTAAACATCGGAACAATTGGTCACGTTGACCACGGAAAAACTACTTTAACTGCAGCTATAACTACAGTGTTGGCGAAAAAAGGTCTTTCTGAATTGAGAGATTTCTCGTCAATCGATAATGCTCCGGAAGAAAAAGAAAGAGGTATTACAATTAATACTTCTCACGTTGAATATTCAACTGCTAACAGACATTACGCTCACGTTGACTGTCCAGGTCACGCGGATTACGTAAAAAATATGGTAACTGGTGCTGCTCAAATGGATGGTGCTATTTTGGTTGTTGCTGCAACTGATGGTCCTATGCCACAAACTAGAGAGCATATCTTATTAGGTCGTCAGGTTGGTATCCCTAGAATGGTTGTTTTCATGAACAAAGTTGACTTAGTTGATGATGCTGAGTTATTAGAACTAGTTGAAATGGAAATCAGAGAATTATTATCTTTCTATGAGTATGATGGAGATAATGTTCCAGTAATTGCAGGTTCTGCATTAGGTGCATTAGAAGGTGATGAAAAATGGGGAGAAAAAGTAATGGAATTGATGGATGCAGTAGATACTTATATCGAACTTCCTCCAAGAGATATTGACAAACCTTTCTTAATGCCTGTTGAAGATGTATTTTCTATTACTGGTAGAGGAACTGTTGCTACAGGTAGAATCGAAACAGGTGTTATTAACTCTGGTGAATCAGTAGATATCTTAGGTATGGGTGATGAAAAATTATCATCAACTGTAACAGGTGTTGAAATGTTTAGAAAAATATTAGATAGAGGTGAAGCTGGTGATAACGTAGGTCTTTTATTAAGAGGTATCGAGAAATCTGATATCAGAAGAGGTATGGTAATCGCTAAACCAGGTTCAATCACTCCTCATACTGAATTCAAAGCTGAGGTTTATGTTTTGAAAAAAGAAGAAGGTGGACGTCATACTCCATTCCAAAACAAATATAGACCACAATTCTATTTAAGAACTACAGATGTTACTGGAGAGATTTACTTAGAAGAAGGTAGAGAAATGGTAATGCCTGGAGATAACGTAACGGTAACAGTTAAATTAATTGTACCAGTTGCTTTAAATAAAGGATTAAGATTTGCAATCAGAGAAGGTGGTAGAACTGTTGGTGCTGGTCAAATCACTGAAATTCTTAAGTAATTAATTACACTAGAATTTTGTAAAAGTAATATAAAGGTATCCACTTTTTAGTGGGTACCTTTCTTGACTTTATTTTATTAGTACACTTTATCAGTAATTTAATTAATAATGATAAAGTTTTTACGGGTGTAGCTCAATTGGTAGAGTAGTGGTCTCCAAAACCATTGGCTGGGAGTTCGAGTCTCTCCACCCGTGCAGAGAATAAAAAATATTATGGCTAAAATTGGAAATTATATAAAAGAATCAACTGACGAATTGTTAAACAAAGTTTCGTGGCCAACATGGAGTGAGTTACAAAGTAGTTCAGTAATTGTATTAATTGCATCTGTAATATTTGCATTAATCATATTTGTGATGGATAGTACTTTTAGCAGGTTGATGAAAGAAATTTATAAGTTATTTTGATTACTATGGCAGAGAATACAAAAAAATGGTATGTCGTTAGAGCGATAAGTGGTAAAGAAAATAAAATCAAAAAATACATTGAAGATGAAATTCTTAGAAATGGTTTAAGTAATAACTTATCACAAATATTAATACCGACAGAAAAAATATTTCAAATTAGAAATGGAAAAAAGATTAGTAAAGAAAGAAACTTTTTTCCGGGTTATATTCTAATTGAAGCAGATTTAAGTGGAGAAATGCCTCACGTAATTAGAAATGTGAATGGCGTTATCGGGTTTTTAGGAGCAGAGAAAGGAGGAGATCCACTACCTATTAGAGTGGCTGAAGTAAACAGAATATTAGGTAAAGTTGATGAGTTAGCAGATAGTGAAGAAGAAATGACAATACCATTTGTTGTTGGAGAAAACATTAAAGTGATTGATGGTCCTTTTAATGGTTTTACAGGAACAATAGAAAAAATAAACGAAGAGAAGAGAAAGTTAGAAGTGATGGTTAAAATTTTCGGAAGAAAACAACCATTAGAATTAAGTTTCTTACAAGTAGAAAAAGAAAGTTAATATTAAATAGTAATTAATCGTACAGACTCAATATATATAATGCTTCCAATTGAGCGAGTACAAATCTAAATAGTAAATAAAATGGCTAAAGAAGTAAGTGGATTAATTAAATTGCAAATCAGAGGAGGAGCTGCAAATCCATCACCACCGGTAGGACCTGCATTAGGGGCTAAAGGTGTTAATATTATGGAATTTTGTAAGCAATTTAACGGAAGAACTCAAGATAGACCAGGAAAAATATTGCCTGTTGTTATTACGGTTTATTCTGATAAATCTTTTGATTTCGTAATTAAAACCCCTCCAGCTGCAGTTCAATTAATGGAAGCTGCTAAATTGAAAAAAGGTTCTCCGGAATCTAATAGACAAAAAGTAGGTACCGTTAGTTGGGATCAAATTAAAACAATCGCTGAAGACAAAATGACTGATTTGAATTGTTTTAAAATTGAATCTGCAATGAAAATGGTTGCAGGTACAGCAAGAAGTATGGGGTTAAAAGTAAGTGGGACTTTTCCTGCATAAAACTAATTTATTAAATTGTATCAGCAATGGCTAGATTAACAAAAAACATGAAAGAGGCTTTATCTAAAGTAGATACTGAAAAGTTATACAACTTAGATGAGGCAACAAAGCTTGTTAAGGACATGACATTTACAAAGTTTGATGCATCGGTTGACATAAGCATTAGATTAGGAGTTGATCCTAGAAAAGCTAATGAAATGGTAAGAGGTACAGTTGCCCTTCCAAATGGTGTTGGTAAAGATGTGAAAATTTTGGTATTATGTACTCCTGACAAAGAAGCTGAGGCTAAAGAGGCTGGTGCTGACTATGTTGGTTTAGACGAATTTATTGATAAAATAAAAGGCGGATGGACTGATATTGATGTTATTATAACTATGCCAAGTGTTATGGGTAAAGTTGGTGCTTTAGGTCGTGTATTAGGACCAAGAGGATTAATGCCAAACCCAAAATCAGGTACGGTTACAATGGACATAGGTAAAGCTGTTACTGATGTTAAAGCCGGTAAAATAGATTTTAAAGTAGATAAATTCGGAAATATTCATACTACTATTGGTAGAGCATCTTTTGAAGCAGAAAAATTGGCTGAAAATGCAAATGAATTATTCCAAACAATTTTAAAATTAAAACCGGCATCTGCAAAAGGAACATATGTGAGAGGTATCACATTATCAAGCACAATGAGCCCGGGTGTTAAAGTTGAACCTAAATCATTTTAAGTTTAACAAAGTATTTAATTTAACCTAAAAGCAAAATGACAAGAGAAGAAAAAAGTCAGTATATCGATGGTTTAACTGAAAAGTTAAACAATGCTAATATATTCTATTTAGCAGATATAGCTGGTTTAAATGCCGAAACAACTTCTAAGTTAAGAAAAACTTGCTTTAGTGGTAATATTCAACTTGAAGTAGTAAAAAATACGCTTTTGCAAAAAGCATTTGAAAAAGCAGATAAAGACTACGAAGGATTGTATAATTCACTTAAAGGGAATACTTCTATAATGTTTTCTGAAGTAGGTAATGCACCTGCCAAAATCATTAAAGAATTCCGTAAAAAAAGTGATAAACCATTATTGAAGGGAGCTTATATTGAAGAAGCAATTTATGTTGGCGATGAGAATTTAGATGCACTAGTAAGCATTAAATCTAAAGAAGAACTTATCGGTGATATTGTTGCATTACTTCAATCTCCAGCTAAGAATGTTGTATCTGCACTTAAATCAAGTGGTGGTAAACTGGCAGGTATAGTAAAAACTTTATCAGAACGTTCTGAATAAATAATTAAAAACAAACAATTAATATTAATTTAAATTTCTAAAATAAAACAAAAATGGCAGATTTAAAAAAACTTGCAGATGAGTTAGTAAACTTAACTGTAAAAGATGTGAACGAATTAGCTAACATACTTAAAGACGAATATGGTATCGAACCTGCTGCTGCAGCTGTAGCTGTTGCAGGTCCTGCTGCTGGTGGTGGAGACGCTGCTGGTGCTGAAGAAAAAACTGAATTCGATGTAATTCTTAAAGCAGGTGGTGCTTCTAAATTAGCAGTAGTTAAATTAGTTAAAGAACTAACTGGTTTAGGTCTTAAAGAAGCTAAAGAATTAGTTGATGGAGCACCAAAACCTTTAAAAGAAGGTGTTTCTAAAGACGAAGCAACTGCTCTTAAAACTCAATTAGAAGAGGCTGGAGCTGAAGTAGAAGTTAAGTAATTTAACGGATACAAACCCAATTTAGGTTTAGGTATTTACCCTTATTTTTAAGGGTAAATTACCTAAGCCTCTTTTGCTTTATAAACCTCTGTAAATAGAAAACTGAGACGAATAGTAATCTATTTGTTGATTTACAAGGAGTTATAGTGTTTGTCTCAAGGTGAATTGATGTCATTTTGAGAAAATTAGTGTACTTAAAAGTAAGTTTCACTAGTTAAAGAATAAAAGTATTATTTAAACAAACTAAACTCAAAACTACTAATGAACAATACATTAGATAAAAAGGTGGAAAATTCCCGAATTAATTTCGCCTCAACCAAAAATCAATTAGAATATCCAGATTTCTTAGATATTCAAATTAAATCATTCCAATCTTATTTTCAATTAGATACTACTCCTGAAAATAGAGCTTCAGAAGGGTTGTTTAAAGTTTTCAGTGAAAACTTTCCAATTACAGATGCTCGTAATCAGTTTGTATTAGAATTCTTGGATTACTTTATAGATCCTCCAAGATATGCTATTGAAGAATGTATTGAAAGAGGGTTAACTTACAGTGTGCCTTTAAAAGCAAAACTTAAATTGTATTGTACAGATCCCGAGCATGAGGATTTTGAAACTATTGTACAGGATGTATATTTGGGAACTATCCCATATATGACTCCTAAAGGAACTTTTGTGATTAACGGTGCTGAAAGAGTTATCGTATCACAACTACACCGTTCACCAGGTGTTTTCTTTGGTCAAAGCAAACATGCTAATGGTACTAAATTATATTCTGCAAGAATTATCCCTTTTAGAGGTTCTTGGATAGAATTTGCTACCGACATTAATAACGTAATGTATGCTTACATCGACCGTAAGAAAAAATTACCGGTAACAACTCTTTTTAGAGCTATAGGCTTTGAAACAGATAAAGAAATTTTAGAACTTTTTGATTTAGCAGATGAAGTTAAAGTTAGCAAATCTGGATTGAAAAAAGTTATAGGTAGAAAATTAGCCGCTCGTGTGCTTAAAACATGGGTTGAAGATTTTGTTGATGAAGATACAGGTGAGGTGGTTTCTATCGAAAGAAATGAAGTAATTATTGATCGTGAAACTATCATCGAAAAAGAACATATTGATGAAATTATAGAATCAGGATCTAAAACGATTATTCTACACAAAGAAGATGTAAATTCATCTGACTTTGCAATTATATACAATACCTTACAAAAAGATCCTTCTAACTCAGAAAAAGAAGCGGTAGAACACATTTATCGTCAGCTTAGAAATGCTGAGCCGCCAGATGTTGAAACAGCTAGAGGTGTTATAGATAAATTATTCTTCTCTGAAACAAGATATGATTTAGGAGAAGTAGGTAGATTTAGAATCAACAAAAAACTTGGTTTAGATATCGCTAATGATGTAAGAGTATTAACAAGAGAAGATATTATATCTATCATCAAATACCTTATTGAGTTAATTAACTCTAAAACGCTTGTTGATGATATCGATCACTTAAGTAACAGAAGAGTTAGAACTGTTGGTGAGCAATTACACAATCAATTTGGTGTTGGTCTTTCTAGAATGGCAAGAACTATTAGAGAAAGAATGAACGTTAGAGATAACGAGGTATTTACACCTTCAGATTTGATTAATGCTAAAACGCTTTCATCAGTAATCAACTCCTTCTTTGGTACTAACCAATTATCTCAATTTATGGATCAAACCAATCCATTATCTGAGATTACGCATAAAAGAAGAATGTCTGCATTAGGGCCAGGAGGTCTTTCTAGAGAAAGAGCTGGTTTCGAGGTGCGTGATGTTCACTATACTCACTACGGAAGACTTTGTCCTATTGAAACACCTGAGGGGCCAAATATTGGTTTGATTTCATCTCTTTGTGTTTACGCAAAAGTGAACAAACTAGGATTTATTGAAACTCCTTACAGACACGTTGAAGAAGGTAAAGTAAACTTTAAAAAAGAAGTAGTTTATTTAAGTGCCGAAGAAGAAGATAAAAAAGTTATCGCTCAAGCAAATGCTCAGATAGATGATAAAGGTCTCTTCTTAACAGACAAAGTAAAATCTAGATTAGATGGCGATTTTCCATTATCAGAGCCAGAAAATATTTCTTTGATGGATGTTGCTCCTAACCAAATTGCATCTATTGCTGCATCATTAATTCCTTTCTTAGAGAATGATGATGCCAACCGTGCATTGATGGGATCTAATATGATGCGTCAAGCAGTTCCATTATTAAGACCGGAAGCTCCAATTGTAGGAACAGGATTAGAAGCTAGAGTAGCTCAAGATTCTAGAGTTCTTATTAATGCTGAAGCTGATGGTGTTGTAGAATATGTTGATGCAAAAAACATTACCATTAAATATAACCGTTCTGAAGAAGATCAATTAGTAAGTTTTGATGGAGATTCTATAACGTATGAATTATATACATTTAAGAAAACCAACCAAAATACTTGCTTAAACTTAACTCCAATTGTAAGAAAAGGTGATAAAGTTAAAAAAGGTCAAGTACTTTGCGAAGGTTATGCAACCGAAAAAGGAGAACTTGCTTTAGGTAGAAACTTAAAAGTAGCTTTCATGCCTTGGAAAGGGTATAATTTTGAAGATGCGATTGTAATCTCTGAAAAAGTTGTAAAAGAAGATTTATTTACTTCTGTACATATTGAAGAGTTTTCTCTTGAAGTAAGAGATACCAAAAGAGGTGAAGAAGAATTAACCGCAGATATTCCTAATGTTAGCGAAGATGCTACCAAAGATTTGGATGAAAACGGTATGATTAGAATTGGTGCTGAAGTGAAAGAAGGCGATATTTTAATTGGTAAGATTACTCCTAAAGGAGAAACAGATCCAACTCCTGAAGAGAAATTATTAAGAGCTATCTTTGGAGATAAAGCCGGTGATGTTAAAGACGCTTCATTAAAAGTTAAACCATCTGTAAAAGGTGTTGTAATTGATAAAAAACTTTTTGAAAGAGCTATTAAAGACAGAAAAAGTAGAGCAGAAGAGAAAGCAATTTTAGAGCAACTTGATGAAGAATACAACAGAGAAGTTGCAGCACTTAAAAAAGTATTGATAGACAAACTTTATGCAGTTGTAAATAACAAAACGAGTCAGGGAGTTGTAAACTACTATAATGAAGTAATTATTCCTAAAGGAACTAAATTTACCATTAAAGTATTAGAGAAAGTAGATGATTTTGTATTTGTAGATTCTAAAAACTGGACTACAAGTGATGAGTTAAACGACTTAATCAAACAAATCTTAAACAACTACAACATTAAAGTTAACGAAATCTTAGGTAAATTTAAACGTAAGAAATACGCTATTTCTGTTGGAGATGAATTACCAACTGGTATTTTGAAATTGGCAAAAGTTTACTTGGCTAAGAAAAGAAAACTAAAAGTTGGAGATAAAATGGCTGGACGTCATGGAAACAAAGGTATTGTTGCTAACATTGTTAGAGAAGAAGACATGCCTTTCTTAGAAGACGGAACGCCAGTAGATATCGTTCTTAATCCACTTGGTGTACCATCTAGGATGAACTTAGGTCAGGTATATGAAACTGTTCTTGGATGGGCAGGTCAAAAATTAGGAAAAAAATTCGCTACACCAATTTTCGATGGTATTAGTGTTGAAGAAATCAACGAATACTGTATAGAGGCAGGCGTACCACAATATGGTAAAACTTACCTTTATGATGGTGGAACTGGAGAGCGTTTTGATCAGCCGGCAACAGTTGGAGTAATCTATATGTTGCGTTTAGGACACATGATTGACGATAAGATGCATGCTCGTTCTATTGGACCATACTCATTAATCACACAACAACCATTAGGTGGTAAAGCACAATTTGGTGGTCAGCGTTTTGGTGAGATGGAGGTTTGGGCAATAGAAGCTTATGGAGCTGCAAACATTCTTCAAGAATTGTTAACTATTAAATCTGATGATGTTAAAGGAAGAGCTAAAGCTTATGAAGCAATCGTTAAAGGAGATCCAATGCCAGAACCTGGTATTCCGGAATCGTTTAATGTATTATTACATGAGTTAAGAGGTTTAGCACTTAACATAACGTTAGATAATTAATTTATTTTGAACTAAAAAACAACTATATAACATGGCTTTTAAACGTGAACAAAACACTAACAGTAATTTCTCGAGAATTACTATCAGTTTGTCTTCTCCAGAACTTATCTTAGAAAGATCAAGTGGAGAAGTATTAAAACCAGAGACCATTAACTACAGAACCTATAAACCAGAAAGAGATGGATTATTTTGTGAAAGAATTTTTGGTCCTGTAAAAGACTATGAGTGTCATTGCGGAAAATATAAAAGAATTAGATATAAAGGAATTATTTGCGACAGATGTGGTGTTGAAGTTACTGAGAAAAAAGTAAGAAGAGAAAGAATGGGACACATTTCATTAGTAGTTCCTGTTGCACATATCTGGTACTTTAAATCTTTACCAAACAAAATTGGCTACCTATTAGGTTTACCAACCAAAAAGTTGGATGCTATTATCTATTACGAAAGATATGTAGTAATTAACGCAGCAGGTGTTAATGGTGTTGATGGAGAACCAATTCAATATCTAGATTTCTTAACAGAAGAAGAGTATTTTGATATTATCGATACCCTTCCAAAAGAAAATCAATATTTAGATGAAACAGACCCAAATAAGTTTATCGCTAAAATGGGTGCTGAAGCTTTATATGAATTATTAAGAAGATTAGATTTAGATAGCTTATCTTACGATTTAAGACATAAAGCAAACAACGAAACTTCTCAACAAAGAAAAAATGAAGCATTAAAAAGACTTCAAGTTGTGGAAGCTTTCAGAGCATCTAAAGAAAATATTGATAACAGACCAGAATGGATGATATTAAAGGTAGTTCCAGTTATTCCACCAGAATTAAGACCTTTAGTACCGCTTGATGGTGGTAGATTTGCTACATCTGATTTAAATGATTTATACAGAAGAGTTATCATCAGAAATAACCGTTTAAAAAGATTAATGGAAATTAAAGCTCCAGATGTAATCTTAAGAAACGAAAAACGTATGCTTCAAGAATCTGTTGATGCATTGTTAGACAACTCTAGAAAATCTAGTGCTGTTAAAACAGATGCTAACAGAGCATTAAAATCTTTATCAGACAGTTTAAAAGGTAAATCTGGTAGATTCCGTCAAAACTTATTGGGAAAACGTGTTGATTATTCAGCTCGTTCGGTAATTGTTGTTGGTCCGGATTTGAAATTACACGAATGTGGTATTCCTAAAGATATGGCTGCAGAGCTTTACAAACCATTTATCATTAGAAAACTAATTGAAAGAGGTATTGTAAAAACTGTAAAATCAGCTAAAAAAATAGTTGACAAAAAAGAGCCTGTAGTTTGGGATATTTTAGAGAATATATTAAAAGGACATCCTGTATTACTTAACCGTGCTCCTACGTTGCACCGTTTAGGTATTCAGGCTTTCCAACCTAAATTAATTGAAGGTAAAGCTATTCGTTTGCATCCATTAGTATGTACTGCATTTAATGCGGATTTTGATGGTGACCAAATGGCAGTTCACTTACCATTAGGTAATGCTGCAATTTTAGAAGCTCAATTATTAATGTTGTCTTCGCACAATATTCTTAACCCTGCAAACGGTACACCAGTAACACTTCCTTCTCAGGATATGGTTCTTGGATTATACTACATAACTAAAGAAAGAAAATCTACTAAAGAACACCCTGTGGTTGGAGAAGGTAAAATGTTTTACTCTCCAGAAGAAGTAATTATTGCTCTTAATGAAGGCAAACTTAATGTTCATGCCAATATTAAAGTAAAAACTACTGATATTGAAAACGGAGAAACAGTATTAAAAACTATTGAAACTACAGCAGGTAGAGTTATTTTTAACGAGCTTGTTCCAGAAGAAGTAGGTTTTGTTAATGAATTGTTGACTAAAAAATCGTTAAGAGATATTATTGGTAAAGTATTAAAACATGCAGGACCAACTAAAACGGTTAAATTCTTAGATGATATTAAAGATTTAGGTTACGATATGGCTTTTAGAGGCGGATTATCATTTAACTTAGATGATATTATTATCCCTAAGGAAAAAGAAGAGTTTGTAGCAAAAGCTAATGTAGAAGTTGAAGAGGTAATGAATAACTATAACATGGGTTTCATTACTAACAACGAGCGTTACAACCAAATTATTGATATCTGGACACACACTAACACAAAACTTACGAATGTGTTAATGGATACGCTTAAAAATGATAACCAAGGTTTCAATTCTATTTATATGATGTTTGATTCTGGTGCAAGGGGTTCTAAGGAGCAAATTCGTCAGTTATCAGGAATGAGAGGTTTGATGGCAAAACCACAAAAATCTGGTTCATCATCTGGTCAGGAGATTATTGAAAACCCGATTTTGGCAAACTTTAAAGAAGGATTGTCAGTATTGGAATACTTTATTTCTACTCACGGTGCTCGTAAAGGTCTTGCCGATACGGCATTAAAAACTGCCGATGCGGGTTACTTAACAAGAAGATTGGTTGATGTTTCTCAAGATGTTGTTATTACATCTGAAGATTGTGGAACATTAAGAGGATTAATAGCAACAGCACTTAAAAATAATGATGAAGTTGTTGAAAGTTTATTTGATAGAATTTTAGGTAGAACATCTGTTCACGATATTTACCACCCTGAAACAGAAGAATTAATTGTTGCTTCAGGAGATGAAATTACTGAAGATATTGCTGAAGTAATTCAAGCTGCAGATATTGATGAAGTAGAAATTAGATCTGTATTAACATGTGAGCAAAGACAAGGTGTATGTGCGAAATGTTACGGTAGAAACCTTTCAACTGGAAGAATGGTTCAAAAAGGTGAACCTGTTGGGGTTGTTGCTGCTCAATCTATTGGTGAGCCGGGAACACAGCTTACTCTTAGAACGTTCCACATTGGTGGTACAGCTTCTAAAATTACAGGAATCTCTAGCGTTGAAGCTAAATACGATGGTAGAATAGAAATAGAAGAGTTAAAAACTATTGAAAAAACAAACGAAGCAGGAGAGAAAATTGAATTAGTTATTGGACGTTCTGCTGAAATGAAAATTATCGACCCAAAAACTAACGTTGTTTTAACTACCGGAAACATTCCTTATGGTTCTCAAGTATTTGTAAAAAATAACGATAAAGTTAAAAAAGGAGATAAGATTTGTATATGGGATCCTTATAATGCCGTAATTCTTTCTGAGGTTGAAGGTAAAGTAGCGTTTGAGAACTTTGAATTAGGTGTTACTTATAAAGAGGAGTCTGATGAGCAAACAGGATTTACTGAAAAAGTAATTTCTGAGTTTAAAGACAAGAAAAAAATTCCTTTGTTGAATATTGTTAATTCAAAAAATGAAGTTTTAAAAACCTATAACTTACCTGTAGGAGCTCACATTACAGTTAATGAAGGAGCTAAAGTTAAAGGTGGAGAAATTTTAGTAAAAATACCTCGTTCTGCGGGTGGTACTGCCGATATTACTGGTGGTCTTCCTAGAGTAACAGAGTTGTTTGAAGCTAGAAACCCATCTAACCCTGCAGTTGTTTCTGAGATTGATGGTATTGTATCTTTCGGAAAAATTAAAAGAGGTAACCGTGAAATTATTGTTGAATCAAGAACAGGAGAAGTTAAAAAATACTTAGTTAACTTATCTAAACACATTTTGGTTCAAGAAAATGATTTTGTTAAAGCGGGTAACCCACTTTCTGAAGGTTCAATTACTCCATCAGATATCTTGTCAATTAAAGGACCTACAGCTGTTCAAGAATACATTGTTAATGAAGTACAAGAAGTTTACCGATTACAAGGTGTGAAAATTAATGACAAACACTTTGAGGTAATTGTAAGACAAATGATGCGTAAAGCACTTATTGAAGAACCAGGAGATACTAGATTCCTTGAAAAAGAAATCGTTAACAAACGTGATTTCATGGAAGAAAATGATTGGGTTTATGACAAGTATATTGTTACAGAACCGGGAGAATCTGAAGTGTTAAAAGCAGGACAGATTGTTTCTTCTCGTCAGTTAAGAGATGAAAACTCTAAGTTGAAGAGAATGGATAAGAAAATTGTTGAAAGCAGAGAAGCAATTCCGGCTACATCAAGTCCAATTATTCAAGGTATTACAAGAGCATCGCTTCAAACAGACAGCTTTATTTCTGCGGCATCTTTCCAAGAGACTACAAAAGTCTTAAATGAAGCTGCTATTAGAGGTAAAATGGATAATTTAGAAGGATTGAAAGAAAATGTAATTGTTGGTAAATTAATACCGGCAGGAACAGGAATGAAAATGTTCAGAAACTTAATTGTTGGTTCAAAAGAAGAGTACGAACAACTTTCAAAAGCTAAAGCTAGTAGCGATGCTATTATTCAAGAATAAAAAATAATTTATAATGGATCAAGAAAACCAAGACAACAAACTCAACATTGAATTAAGTGAAGATATTGCTGATGGAATTTATTCTAACCTAGCAATTATCAGCCATTCTAATTCAGAATTTGTAATAGATTTTATAAAAGTAATGCCGGGAGTTCCTAAAGCAAAAGTGAAATCAAGAATATTGATGACACCGGAACATGCCAAAAGACTTTTACATGCTTTACAAGATAATATTGATAAGTTTGAGTCTAAAATGGGTAAAATTAAAGACCCCGGACCAACAGGAGGAATTCCAATGAACTTTGGAGGCCCAACTGCCGAAGCTTGATAATAATTGTTTTTAGTAATTTAAAAGAGGTTGAAGAAATTCAGCCTCTTTTTTTATCCATTAAAAAAGCCGAATTATAACATGTTATAATTCGGCTTTTTAGGTTATTTTTTCGTACCTGAGATGGGACTCGAACCCACACGTCTTACGACACACGCACCTCAAGCGTGCCTGTATACCAATTTCAGCACTCAGGTAGCACGTTACAAAAATAAAACTATAATTTATAAGAACACTTATAATAAAGAGGAAATGTTAACTATTTGTTTTCCATTTGAAAACATTATTTTCATTTTGAAAATATTAAGTCAACATATGAATATTTAAAATATTAGTTATCAGTTTTTTATATTTTTTGGAAACTTCATTGGATAGATGAGGAGTGTTAAAATATCTATAAACTAAAAATATAGCATTATGAAAAAGTTGAAATTAATATTACTTGCAATGATTACAGTAAGTATGAGTGCTTACGCACAAGATGATATCAGAGATGAACTTAGAATAGGAGCCAAAATAGGGGTTAATAAAGCTAATATTTATGATGAAAATAATGATGAGTTTGTTGCCGATCCTAACTATGGTATGGCTGTAGGTGGTTTTATAGCAATTCCTATAGGTACTTATTTAGGTTTTCACCCTGAGCTAATGTTTTCTCAAAAAGGATTTAAAGGAGAAGGTACCATTTTTGGGAATGAATATAAATTAGAAAGAACTACCAATTACTTAGAAGTTCCTTTATTATTTGCTTTTAAGCCCGTTAAAAATATTACCTTATTGGCAGGACCACAATATTCTTATTTACTATCTAGAAAAGATGAATTTACTGGATTTGGTATTGATATTAATGATGAAGAAGAGTTTGAAAATGAAAACTTACGTAAAAACACTTTAGGAGCTGCAATAGGGTTGGATTTTAACTTTAATAACATTGTAATTGGAGGTAGAGCTTCATGGGATTTACAAGACAACCACGGAGACGGAACTTCATCAACACCTCGATATAAAAACATGTTGTTACAAGCCACTATTGGTATAGTCTTTTAATCCGATAATTAACCTAGTGTTTAACGTACAAAAAACGTCATGGGAAATAATAGCAATTATACTGCTTATATTAGGGGCTGTAGGGTTCGCTGGATTTAACTTAGGTTATTTAATTCACATACTTTTAGTGATTGCCGTAATTGCAGTATTGTTAAGAATTATAAGAGGAAATAAACCATTTTAATCGATTTAAAATAAAAAAGCTCTGAAGTTTAAACTTCAGAGCTTTTTTATTTTTCTGTGACCTGGCTGGGATTCGAACCCAGGACCCCTTCATTAAAAGTGAAATGCTCTACCAGCTGAGCTACCAAGTCGTCCTAAAAAAGGAGTGCAAATATAGCAGTGTATTTATTATAAAAAAAGAATATCATAGTTTTTTTTAACCTTTTTTTTCAAAGGGTTGATTAACAGTTTTATTCTATGATGGGACAGCGTTCAAAAGGTTTATTCCTATCAAATAAATAGCGATAGGTATGGTAGGTTCTATACACTTCTGCATCTAAATCTTTGGCAATTCGTAACATTTTTGGATTAAAATCACCTATCCATGTCAAAACCGTTTGTTTATACCGCTTTTCTTTCAATAAACTTTCATGTGTCCATTTTATCATAGCACCATCAACACCTTTCCCCTGAAAACGCTTGGCAATGCCAAAAACTATTCCTACCATCGTTTCCGGAGGGTGTACCATTTTATGGTAAAGAAATTTAAGCTTCCCTAACCAATTTAAGTTGCCATTTACATATTGAAACAGCTCGTTTAGTTCAGGAATATTAATGTAGAAAGCAATAGGCTTGTTTTTATAGTAAACAAAAATCATGATGGAAGGATCATAAATGGGTTTTAAGTTTTGCATAATTTTTCGGGAAGTAGCCGTGGTCATCTCCTTAAAATTATCATGACTTGCCCAAGCACTGTTGTAAACCGTTTTAAAATTATCTGCAATTTCATCCAAGCTAAGGTTTTTTACATCTGAAATAGTGTAATTCCCATCAGCTAAAATACGTTCACTTTTATCTTCAAAAACTTGTTGGGTAGGCACTCCAATAGAACGCTTAAACATAAATTGTTGGTAGTAGGTTTTAAAACCATATTCCTCAAACAATTGTTGATAGTAAGGAGGGTTGTAATTCATTCCATAACTATTGGGATCGGTAAAGTTTTCAACCAACAAGCCCCAAAACATGTTTTTCTCACCAAAATTAATAGGACCATCCATTGCCTCCATATTGTGTTGTGCCAACCAATCTTTAGCCGTGTTAAATAATGTTACAGCAGCTTCTTTATCGTTAATACACTCAAAAAAGCCAATACCACCGGTGGGCTGTTCGTTACTTTCTGTAGTCTCAAAATTGATGAAAGCAGCAATTCTACCAATTACTTCATTGGTGTTATTAAATAGTAGCCAACGTGTTATTTTTCCGTTAGCATGCGCTTTATTTTTTGTGGGGTCAAAAACTTTTTCAATATCTTGTTTGATATGAGGAATCCAGTTCTTGTCGTTTTTATATATAGAGAAAGGAAGTTGGTGGAATTGTTGAATTAATTTATTGGTGGTAACTTCTTTTATAATCATGCTTCACGGTTGCTTTTAGTTAACAGCCTCAAAAATACTTAATATAAATAAGATTTTTTAGTGTCTTAACATAAAGTAGAGAGGCTGAACTATAATGTTCGAGTTTGAGGCTTTCGCAGTTTTGAAAATCAGGAGTTTACTTTTGTAAATGACTGAATTTTAAAACAAGAGTAACGATGAATTGAGCATAGCGAAATCATGAAAACCTTAAAAAAACAATAAGTACGTTGAATAAATCGGATATTATAGACAGACTTTAATTAATTGTTATCAACTATTTTCAATTTGTTTTGCCAATAATTTTATAAGTAATAAATTAGCCGTTATAAAAATAAACAGCTTATGGTAGAGAAAGTAGTTATCATTACAGGAGCATCATCCGGAATAGGAAAAGCTTGTGCCATTCGTTTTGCAAAAGAGAATGTTGCCATTGTAATTGCTGCCCGAAATACAGAAAATTTGCATGTTACTGCCGAAGAATTAAAAATTCATACTCCTTATGTGTTACAAGTAGCTTGTGATGTTGCTAAAAAAGAAGATTGTGAAAGGTTAATTGAGGAAACCATTAACGCATTTGGAAGAATAGATGTGTTGATTAACAATGCAGGTATCTCTATGCGTGCCTTGTTTAATGAAATGGATGTAGAAGTACTTGAAAAAGTAATGAACATTAACTTTTATGGTACCGTTTATTGTACCAAATATGCTTTGCCTTATTTATTACAATCTAAAGGAACAGTTGTTGGTGTTTCTTCCATTGCCGGTTTTGTAGGATTACCTGCCAGAACAGGTTATTCAGCATCAAAATTTGCGATGCAAGGATTTTTAGAAGCCTTGCGTACAGAAAATTTAAAAACGGGCTTAAACGTGCTTATTGCTTGTCCCGGATTTACTTCTTCCAATATTAGAAATACAGCCTTGTCTGCCGATGGAAATGCTCAAAAAGAATCTCCTAGAGATGAATCTAAAATGATGACTTCAGAAGAAGTGGCAGAAGAGATTTACAAAGCTGTAGCCAAGAAGAAACAACGGTTAATCCTAACTTTTGAAGGAAAAATGGCGGTGTTTTTAAGTAAATTCTTTCCAAAATTAATCAGTAAATTGGTATATGATAAAATGGCTCAAGAGCCTAATAGTCCTATTAAGTAATGTGGTAATGCAAGTACTTTCTGTAAATATCAGCCAACCTCAAACCATTGTTGTTAATGGAAAAGAAGAACAAACAGGGTACTTTAAAAAAGCAGTTAATGACCCCATTTATTTAGGAAAAACCGATGTAGAAAACGATTGCGTTATAGATAGAATACATCATGGAGGAGAAGACAAAGCTTGTTATTTGTATGGATATAATCATTATGCATTTTGGGCAGAACAATATCCTAAGTTAGACATGGCTGTTGGTTTGTTTGGAGAAAACATTACCCTTGAATTTTTAGATGAAGCAGCACTGAAAATTGGAGCTGTTTTTCAAATAGGAGAAGCTAAAATTCAGGTGACACAACCTCGCCAACCGTGTTATAAAATGGGCGTTAGGTTTAACAATCAAAAAGTAGTAAAGCAATTCCGATTGGCAGCATTTCCGGGAATTTATGTTCGCGTGTTAAAAGAAGGAAAAGTAAGTAAAGGCGATGTGCTTACATTAATTGATAATCCGGAAAGTGAATTAAGTGTTTTAGAAGTTTATCGTTTAATTTACAGTAAAAAACCAAGCGAACATAAATTAGCAAAAGCGATGGAAAGTCCTTATTTAGCTGATAGCTTGAAAAAATATATAGTCAATAAATTTAAGTAGTCTTTGCATGAAAACTTTCAAAAGCCTTGTTTTTGAAAGTTTTCTTATTAAAGACGCATAATAGGTAGTTTTCATGTAAAGATTACTTTAGTGTCTGTTTATAAATTTCGTTTAACTATGAATATAGAAGAATATAGAGCATATTGCATCAAAAAAAAAGGCGTAACAGAAAGCTTTCCTTTCGACCAAAAAACATTGGTTTTTAAAGTAATGGGAAAAATGTTTGCCTTAGCTGATGTAGATAATTTTGAATCGATTAATTTAAAATGCGACCCCGAAAGGGCAGTTGAATTAAGAGAACAATACATGGGTGTTTTACCCGGTTATCACATGAACAAACAACATTGGAATACGGTTTTAGTAGATGCTGATGTTAGTGATAAAATGTTGTATCAACTAATTGATGATTCTTATGAGCTTATCGTAAAATCGTTGACCAAAAAATTACAAAACGAATTATTAAATTTGAATCGTTAGCAGGATAAACGCATCATATTTTTTTAATTTTTTAAACATTTAAAGAGCTATATTGGTCTGGTATTGGAGCGACCTCTGATAAAATTCGTTAGTTTTTTTAACTGTTAAAATTAGTGAAGGCAAAAAGAAAGCAACCCTTGAACTGCTTGTAAATAAAAGAGAGAATAGGCTTTTTCCTTTGATAAAGCAACGACAAAGAGTAAAACTAACAGGGCTTGGGTTGTGTGGCAATTTTATCAGTAAAAAACAAGAATTTTATCAGCAGTCTTGATTTTTTGTTTCTTTTTGATTAAGCAAAAAGAAAAAGTTAAAAGCCTCGCAGTTCCTATTAACAAATGAATAAAATTTACTGGCAAACTCACTACTTTTATTAAGTTAGAAAGTTACTAGAAAGTTTATTGATTTGTTAAACTGGTGTGGTTACCCTAGAATAGTTGTCCATTAGTTGTTTCAATTCGTGGATTAATGATAATTTTGCGGAAAATTACCTTATTATGTCAGTAATCAGAATTACCAAAGAATTTAAGTTTGAAATGGCTCATGCCTTATTAGGGTATGATGGACCATGTAAGAATATTCACGGACATTCATACAAATTAAATGTAACCGTTAAAGGAAAAATAAAAAATGGCACTTCAGATTCTGATGAAGGAATGGTAGTAGATTTTGGTATCATCAAAAAAATTGTAAATGATTTAATCGTTCATAAATACGATCATGCGTTGGTTTTAAATGATAAAATGGACATAGATTTTACGCAGTTTGATTTTATGCCTAAGCTAATCATTGTACCTTTTCAGCCAACTTGCGAAAACCTGTTAATACATTATGCGGAGTTGATTAAAGCTCAATTACCCTCTAATATTACGTTGCACAGCTTATTTTTAAGAGAAACACCTACCTCTTACGCAGAGTGGTTTGCAGCAGATAATTAAACAGTTGGTTTTTGTGTGTTAGTGATACATTTTTTTAAACCTAAGGTATTTAACAACAATATCTACCATTAGAATTAGAAATACAGCAGAAATAAAAGTGCTTAAGTTTTCGATTTTTGGCAATGCAACATCAACAAAGTTCGGAATGGTGCTCAACATGTAAATTACAGCCACAATAATGGAGGTATAAATCGTCCATTTTAAATCAATAAAAACAGGCTTTATCTCCGTTTGGAAATGGTTTAATACCTTTTCGCTGACATCAATTTTTTCGTTTACAGTTAAATGGTTTTGAATAGTATTGCTAAATGATTTTTCCTTTTCAACTTTTAGCTGACAGGCTTCGCAAGTAGCTAAGTGTTGGTTTAAAACAACAAGTTGAGTTGCATCATCCAATAATTGGTGGCTAAATTCAAAAATTTCTATATCGGTTAAATGCTTATTCATAGCGAATTTGATTTAGTAAAGTTACGTCTTTTTTAGACAATAGGGTTTTAAAATTTTCTCTTGCTCTAAAAAGTTTTACTCTAATATTAGTTGCCGAAAGAGCTGTTACAGCTTCAATTTCTTTCAACGACAATTCGTTAAGGTAAAATAAGGTTAATAGTTCTTTTTGGTCGGCAGGAAGCTGGTTAAAAAAATGTTCAATCATTAACTTCATGTCCTTATCAGCAAATGTGTCGAGTATGTTTTTTTCGTTATCAACTACCTGAATGCTTTCCGTAAGTTCAGTAGTAGGAATTTTATTTTTCCTTAAATAATTCAATACTTCATGGTGAGCAATGCTATACACCCAAGTTTTAAGTTTAGATTTTCCCTCAAAAGAGTTGATGTTTTTAATACATTTAATCAACACATCTTGTGTAATTTCTTCAGCAACCTCTCGCTGATTAGTCATTTTTACGCACAACACAAATACAAATTGCTGGTGCAACTGTACAAAATAGTTAATAGCCGAATGACTTTTATTTTGCAATCCTTTTATGAGGTCTGTTTCTTCCAAGAAAGATAAATTCATTAATCTATAAATATAAGACACTTAATTGAAAAAAAATGTTACAAGTTGAAATAAATAGTTAGTAGTTAATAGTTGTTTGATGATTTGTAATTATTATTTGGTTTGTCATATTGAGCGATATTTTTCATCCCGAAGCATAAGGGATAGAAAAATGCTGTCGAAATATCTTTTTACTTGATAACCTTGAATTACATTAATTTTTATAAATTATCACATTAGTTGTAACATTTTTTTATCATCTGTTGTCAAAGCATATACAAACCAATTAAATTTAAAAAATTATGACAGAAATTATAGGTGTATCAATTCCAATTTTTATAACACTAGGTGTTTTTGCAATGATAGTATTGCTTAGAAGAATGGAAAATCAGGAAAAATTAAAAATGATAGAAAAAGGCATGGATTTAAACTTGCCTAAAAAAGAAGACAATAGTGGTTCGGCATTAAAATTTGCACTAATAGCAGTAGGTGTAGGAATAGGTTTATTAGTAGGTAATTTGTTAGATGTTTATACACCACTAAAAGATGAAGTGTGTTATTTCTCCATGGTATTTTTATTTGGGGGGTTAGGGTTGTTTATTGCCAATAAAATGGATGAAAACAAAAAGAAAAACAAAAAAAACGAAGATATTAGTTAAAACAATAATTAGATTAATTAGTGCAAATCTTTGTTTTAGGCAGGTTGAGAAACCTGCTTTTTTTATTTCAAAACTTGACTTTTGTCAGGAAATTTCCTTCTTAAATTTGTATCTTTGTTTCATAGAAAACACAAATTATTGATTTAATTACGTATTATGCCTAGATATCATCAATTAGGAAATATTCCCAAAAAGAGACATACCGTTTTTAAAAGTCCAGAAGGAAACTTTTATTACGAAGAACTTTTTGGTACAGTGGGTTTTGATGGAATGTCATCATTACTTTACCACACCCACCGACCAACACAGGTAAAAGAGATTGTAAAATCGTACAGTGTTGCTCCAAAAGTGGCGGTAGAAAAGAATATGGAGTCCCTTGCTTTAAAAGGATTTTCTGTTCCATCAGAAAGTGACTTTTTGAAAAGTAGAAAAACAGTATTGTTTAACTCAGATTGCCATATCGTATTGGCTAGTCCAACGGAATCATTATCAGCTTATTTTTATAAAAATACCGATTCTGATGAAGTGATTTTTGTGCATGAAGGTAAAGGAAAGCTAAGAACACACCTTGGAAATATTGATTTTGAATATGGCGATTATTTAGTTATTCCCAGAGGAATGATTTATCAAATTAGTTTTGAAACAACCAATAATCGTTTATTCATTGTAGAATCTAAAAGTCCGGTTTACACACCAAAACAATATAGAAATTGGTTCGGACAGCATTTAGAACATTCGCCATTTTGCGAAAGAGACATACATCCGCCAACAGAATTAGAAACTTACTCCGATAAAGGGGAGTTTTTGGTAAAAGTGAAAAAGCAAGACATGATTCATGAATATATTTATGCAGCCCATCCATTTAGTGTAGTGGGGTGGGATGGATATAATTTTCCGTATAAATTTTCTATTCATGATTTTGAACCAATTACCGGTAGAGTACATTTGCCACCACCGATTCACCAAACTTTTGAAACAGCAGGTTTTGTAATGTGTTCTTTTGTGCCTCGTTTGTACGATTATCATCCTCAAGCAATTCCGGCACCATACAATCACAGTAATATTGATTCTGATGAGGTGTTGTATTATGTGGATGGCGATTTTATGAGCAGAAACAACATAGAAAGAGGACAAATTACCTTACATCCGGCAGGTATCCCTCATGGGCCACATCCGGGAGCTATGGAAAGAAGCATCGGACAAAAAGAAACTGAAGAATTAGCCGTAATGGTAGATACGTTTAAACCATTAATGGTAACTGAAGAAGCTATGAAAATTAAAGATGGAGATTATTTTCAATCGTGGTTAGAACATTAAACTCGTTACTTTTAACAAATTAAAAACTTAAACTTATCATCTAATAAACTTTTAAACTAATTGAATTATGAAAGGTATAAAAAACGTAGAATACGGATTAGAAAAAATATTTGAAGGAGCACAAGATTTCTTACCGCTTTTAGGAACTGACTATGTAGAGTTTTATGTAGGCAATGCCAAACAAGCAGCACATTTCTATAAAACAGCATTTGGTTTTCAATCGGATGCTTACAAAGGCTTAGAAACGGGATGTAAAGAATATGCTTCTTATGTGTTGAAACAAGATAAAATCAGATTGGTATTGACTACTCCGTTAAATTCAAAATCGCCAATAAACGAGCATATTGTTAAACATGGAGATGGTGTTAAAGTAATTGCACTTTGGGTAGAAGATGCTACTAAATCGTGGGAAGAAACTACTAAAAGAGGAGCCAAGTCTTTTATGGAGCCAACGGTAGAAAAAGATGAGCAAGGAGAAGTGGTGCGTTCAGGAATTTATACTTACGGAGAAACCGTTCACATTTTTGTCGAAAGAAAAAACTATAACGGAGTATTTTTACCGGGATATAAAAAATGGGAATCGGATTACAATCCTGAACCAACAGGTTTAAAATTTATTGACCACATGGTTGGTAATGTGGGTTGGAATGAAATGAACCAATGGGTAAAGTTTTATGAAGATGTAATGGGCTTTGTAAATTTCCTATCTTTCGATGACAAACAAATTCATACCGAATATTCAGCTTTAATGAGTAAAGTAATGAGTAATGGCAACGGAAGAATTAAATTCCCGATTAACGAGCCTGCTGAAGGAAAGAAAAAATCTCAAATTGAAGAATACTTAGACTTTTATGAAGGTCCCGGAGCACAACATATTGCTGTAGCTACAGACGATATTATTACAACAGTATCTAAATTAAGAGCTAGAGGAGTAGAATTTTTATCCACTCCACCAGAGGAATATTACAGAGCCGTTCCTGGAAGATTAGAAGAGCATAGTCATGAGTTAAGAGAAGACATAGAAACCCTAAAAAGTTTAGGAATAATGATTGATGCTGATGAAGAAGGTTATTTGTTACAAATCTTTACTAAACCTGTAGAAGATAGACCTACCTTGTTTTTTGAAATCATTCAGAGAATGGGAGCAAGAGGTTTTGGAGCAGGAAACTTTAAAGCATTGTTTGAATCTATAGAAAGAGAGCAAGAAAAAAGAGGAACGCTTTAAAAATTAGTATTTATTTTTTGGAAAAAAGAAAAAAAGTGTACTTTAGCATCAACTAAAAAACAACAACAAATGAAAAAAAATAGATTAATAGGTTTTATAATAATTGCACTAATGTTTACTTTTCCTTTTCACTATACCTATATTGAGATAGAAGGTAGAGGAGGTATTGGGCAAGCATTATCAATGACAGTATTGATTATAGGTGTAGTTGTAGGAATCATTATGATAAATAATTCATCGGAAGAAGCACATCACTAAACAATAACGTGATTAAATAATAAAGCCCAAAAGTGAATATCGCTTTTGGGCTTTTTTGTTGGCACTAATTTCGGGTTAAACCATTATTATTCTAAATTTGTACCTTTAATATTTTAAAAGCATTATGAGTAGCAATAGACCAAGTTTGCCAAAAGGAACAAGAGATTTTTCGCCAATAGAAATGGCTCGCAGAAACTATATTTTCGATACCATAAAAAAAGTGTATAAAAAATATGGTTTCCAACAGATAGAAACACCTGCTATGGAAAACCTGAGTACATTGGTAGGTACCGGTGGTGATGAAAGTGATAAGTTGATTTTTAAGATTTTGAATAGTGGAGATTTTTTAGCTAAAGCTGATGAAAAAGCGTTGCAAGAGAAAAATGCTAACGGATTAACAAAATTAATTGCTGAAAAGGCTTTGCACTATGATTTAACCGTTCCATTTGCTCGTTATGTAGTACAAAATCAAAATGAGATTACCTTTCCTTTCAGAAGGTTTCAGATACAACCGGTTTGGCGTGCTGACCGACCACAAAGAGGACGTTATAGAGAATTTTATCAGTGCGATGCTGATATTATTGGTTCAGATTCTTTACTCAATGAAGTAGATTTAATAAAAATTATTGATGATGTTTTTAGTGAATTGTTTCAAGGAAAGTTGAATTATACAGTTTCGGTAAATAATAGGAAAATTTTACAAGGGATTGTGGAATCAATAGGAGAAACAGATAAGTTTGAACAAATTATAGTAGCGATTGATAAGTATGATAAAATTGGTGAAGAAGGGGTAACTAAGGAACTTGAGAAACTTAAAATTACTTCTAGGTCAATTGATGAACTATATGTTTTGTTAAAATTGAGAGAAGCAAGAGATATCGTTGCAATAGAAGATAAAGATGATGTTGAAAAAATTGGAATGCCTCAGTATGGAATCAATCAATTAGAAATTCTTGAAAGAAATATTAATAGTATAAACGGTGTAAGAGGAATTGAAGAATTGGAATCTATTTTTCGAAATTTAGATAAATTAGAATTGAAAACAGCTAATCTTAAGTTAGATTTAACCCTTGCTCGTGGTTTAGGGTATTACACAGGAACCATTATAGAAGTAAAAGTAGATAACTTTCCGAGTATTTGTGGTGGTGGTAGGTATGATGATTTAACCGGAAAATTTGGGTTAAAAGATGTTTCTGGAGTAGGAATTTCTTTTGGAGCAGATAGAATTTATGATGTATTGTTGGATAATAACTTATACCCTAAATTTGAGGGAGATTCTACGCAAGTATTATTCGTAAACTTTGGAGAAAAAGAACAAGATTATTGTCTGCCCTTATTGTTTCAACTAAGAGATGAAGACATTAATGCAGAAATTTATCCTGATGTCGGAGCAAAACTTAAAAAACAAATGACATTTGCCAACAACAAAAACATTAATTATGTAGTGTTGGTGGGTAGCGATGAAATGAATTCGGGTAAACTAACAGTAAAAAATATGCAAACAGGAGAGCAACATGCTTTCACTATTGAGGAATTAATTCAAGAATTAAAAAAATGAGTGTTCATCATATCAATAAAAACTGGATAGATTTAACGGTAGTTAATGAAATCATCAATCAACAGAAAAAATTACAACTTTCTGAAGACGCTACAACGGCTATAGAAAAATGCAGAACCTATTTAGATGAAAAACTAAACAGACACGATAAGCCAATTTACGGCATTAACACAGGTTTTGGTTCATTGTGCGATACACCAATTTCTAACGACCAACTAGAGCAATTACAACGAAACTTAGTAATGTCGCATGCTTGCGGGTTGGGTGAAGAAGTACCTCAGGAAGTTGTTCAGCTCATGTTGTTGCTCAAAATTCAGGGATTAAGCTATGGCAATTCAGGCGTTCAATTAGCAACCGTTCAGCGATTAATAGATTTTTATAATAAGGGTGTTTATCCGGTGGTTTATCAGCAAGGTTCCTTAGGTGCTTCGGGCGATTTAGCTCCCTTGGCTCATTTATCATTACCATTATTAGGCTTAGGCGAAGTAGTGGTTGAAGGCAAAAAATATTCGGCAGCCGAAATCAACAAAAAATTTAATTGGGAGCCCATACAATTGAAATCTAAAGAAGGCTTGGCATTGCTTAACGGAACGCAGTTCATGAGTGCTTATGGCGTTTATTCATTGATGAAAGCTAAAAAAATGTCCACTTTTATGGATGTAGTGGCGGCTATTTCTTTAGAAGCGTATGATGGCAGAATTGAACCTTTTAATGAGTTAATTCATAAGGTAAGGCCACATAACGGACAATTTATTACTTCAAGAAACATATTAAAAGTTATAGAGGGGAGTGAAATTGCTGCTCAAGATAAAAAACATGTTCAAGACCCTTATTCTTTTAGATGTATTCCGCAAGTTCATGGAGCTTCAAAAGATGTCATTACGCATGTACAAAAAGTGTTTGAAACAGAAATTAATTCGGTTACCGATAATCCAACTATTTTTCCTGAGGCTGATGAGGTGATTTCAGCAGGAAATTTTCATGGACAACCTTTGGCAATGGCGTTAGATTATTTAGGAATTGCCATAGCAGAATTAGGAAGTATTTCGGAAAGAAGGATTTACAAACTCATTGGCGGAACAAGAAATTTACCTCCATTTTTAGTAGCTAATCCGGGGTTAAACAGTGGTTTTATGATTCCTCAATATGCAGCAGCTTCTGTAGTAAGTCAAAACAAACAATTGGCTACGCCTTGCTCTGTAGATACAATAGATTCTTCCAATGGACAAGAAGACCATGTAAGTATGGGAGCTAATGCAGCTACAAAAGTTGCCCGAATGATGGATAATTTAGAAAAGATTGTAGGAATAGAATTGCTAAATGCATCACAAGCATTGGCGTTTAGAAAACCGTTGAAATCATCTGATTATATAGAAAATTTAATAGCAGCATACAGAAAAGAAGTTCCATTTGTTGAGCAAGACATAGAGATGCAGCCTGTTATCCAAAAAAGTATAGCTTTTGTTAAAAATAACGCACAGCAAACAGCATTAACCGATTTTTTATAAATATAGTTTGTCCATAATGCCCGATTTCTTCGTTATTTTCGTTTTTTAAATCAGTTATTTACATAAGTAAACTCCCGAATTTAAAAAACTTCAAAACCTCGAACTCGAACATTCTGAACCAAACTCGGACTTTAAAGACAGATACTAAATATATGAAAAATACACTTTTTATAACAGTAATAATTTTGACTATGGCTTGTACACAACAATTGCAAGAGAAAGAAGCTATTTTAGATGTGATGAGCCAACAAGAGCAAGATTGGAACAATGGAGACATTGATGCTTTTATGCAAGGCTATTGGCAGTCAGATTCGTTACTATTTGTCGGTAAAAACGGAATTAAATACGGGTGGCAAACTACTTTAGAGAACTACAAAAAATCGTACCCTGATAAATCTACTATGGGTAAACTTTCTTTTGCAATAGAAAAATTGGAAGTGGAAAACCAAGCAGCTTTTATGCTGGGTAAATGGAATATTACTCGCGATGGTGGAAATATTGGTGGGTATTTTACGCTTTATTGGAAAAAAATGGATGGAAAGTGGGTAATTGTATTAGATCATACGAGCTAAATAAGAATTTAGTGTTCTGCTAAATTGACTAAACTCCGCAAATAATAATTCTTATTTAGTTTAAATATAAATTACTTAGTTTTCTAATTAGTGTCTTAAATATAAGTATCATTGTATCATTAATTAAAAAACCAAAAATCATGAAAAAGAAAACGCTACTAGTTGGGGTTTTTATATCTTCTATAAGCTTATTAAGTGCACAAGAAGTTATATCAACTCAAGGAGATAGTTATGATAATGGGACAAACACCATAGATTTTACTATTGGTGAGCCTGTTATTGAAACTGTTTCTGATGGGACTAATGATGCCACGCAAGGGTTTCATCAGACCAATTTAACCATTACCAATATTGAGGATTTAGACGCTAATTTTTCGGTTAATATTTATCCGAATCCTGCTTCAGATATTATCAATTTAACTATTGAGAAGTATGAAAAAATTACATTTCAGATTTTTGACATGGGAGGTAAGTTAGTTGAAAAAGCTACTTTAACATCTACAACAACAAATGTAAATGTTTCTGATTATTCTAAAGGAACATATATGTTAACCTTAACACAATCTGACAAGAAAAAAATTAAAACGTATAAAATCGTAAAAAATTAAAACATAATTAACCTAAAACAAAAACAACATGAAAAAAATTATACTATCAGTACTAGCAATGGCAGCCTTATCATTTAGTGTGTGGGCTCAAAGTCCGGAGGCATTCAAATACCAAGCGGTTGTAAGAGATGCTTCTCAAAATATAATTCCTAACCAAGCGGTAGGAATGCAATTAACAATAATGCAAGGAAGTACATCAGGAACAATTGTATATCAAGAAACATTTGCGCCAACAAGTAATTCTTATGGTTTAGTAAATTTAGAGATAGGAACAGGAACAGTAGTTTCGGGAACATTTGCTGCAATTGATTGGGCAAATGGACCATATTTTATTGAAACAGCAATGGATGCTACAGGAGGAACTACCTATGTTGTTATGGGAGCTTCTCAATTAGTTAGTGTACCTTATGCATTATATTCAAAAGTAGCAGGAAGTGCTGCAAATGATTTAGATACTGACCCAACTAATGAGTATAATACAAGTGTAGTGTTAAACGGAGATAGCTTAGAGATAACAGATTTAGGAGGAACAATTAAAACTGATTTATCAAGTTTATCTGGAGGTTCTTCTAACTGGACAGTTAATGGAAACAATATCTATAATTCAAATGCTGGATTCGTTGGAGTAGGTTTTACTGCTAATCCTTTACACACATTTGCTGTTGGTAAAACAGATTCAACAACTGCATTAGGGTTAGGATTTGTTGGTTCTTTTAATAATGTTAATTCAGGAAAACTAGTTTTTTCAGAAGATCTTTCTTTTAATGGTGATTGTGGTTTAATGTTTCAACATAATGGATCTACAAACAATCTACATTTAATAGGAGGTTGTACTACTTTTGGTGACACAATTGTACGTTTTAATAGAAGTGGTTTTTCAAATATTAGAAGACTGCGTCTTGGAAATAATATCTTAACAAACGCTACAAATCCTTTATCAGTTAATGGAAATTCTGATTTTACTGGAGATATGACCATTACTGGTAATTTAAATGTTACTGGTAATATTGCTAAAGGTGGTGGAACATTTAAAATTGATCACCCTCTTGATCCAGCAAATAAATACTTAGTTCATAGTTTTGTTGAATCACCAGAAATGATGAATATTTATAGTGGTAATATTGTTACAGATGCAAACGGATATGCTACAGTTGAATTACCATCTTATTTTGAAGCGGCAAACAAAGATTTTAGATATCAGTTAACTGTAATTGGAACATTTGCACAAGCAATTATTAAAGAAAAAATCAGCAATAATAAATTTATAATTCAAACCAACCAACCTAATACTGAGGTAAGCTGGTCTGTAACAGGAATTCGTTCTGATAAATATGCTAATGCAAATAGAGTAGAGGATGAGGTTGAAAAAGAGTTAAAAGGAACTTATATCCATCCTGAGTTATACGGAGCTTCAAAAGAAGAATCAGAAACTGCAACTAAAGAAAGAATTGCTCATGATAAAGAAGTAGAATCTAATGATGCAGATAAATAAATCACTAAATTCTAAAAGTTAAAAAGTCCCTCCTCGAGGGACTTTTTTTATGCCTTAATATTTAGAACATTTTAAACACAATTTAGGATTTAAATAGTTTTAAATTTTTAGAATTCCAACATAAGCATAAATAATGGTTAATTATTACTCAACCTTTTAGTGAGTTAGTTCGTCTTGGTTTAGTATTTTTATGCACTACTAAACTAACTATTATGAAAAAAACTAACATTTTATTATTGTTGATGCTTGTTTTTGTGTCAACAGCATTCTCTCAAATAACACCTTTAAAAAATACAAATCAACTTAATAATAGTTCGACATCAGAGTCATGTGGTTTCGACCATATGCATGATATGTTATTAAATTCAAATGCTGATTATCGTCAGAGAACGGAAGATTTTAACAATTTCATGAAATCTTACAACGCTCCAAAAAGTGGAGCAACTTATGTTGTTCCGGTAGTTGTTCATGTAATGCATAAAGGAGAAGCAGTTGGGACAGGAAGTAATATAAGTGAAGTAGATATTAATCAGGGAATTTTACAATTAAATGAAAGATTTAGAAAAATACCGGGAAGTTTAGGAGATGGAAATGGTGTTGATGTTGATATAGAGTTTGCTTTAGCCGTTAGAGATCCTAGTGGAAATTGTACTAATGGTATTGTTAGAGTTGATATGACGGGAAATTCAACTTATATGAATTTTGGTGTTCAAGCACAAACATCCAATGGAATATCTGATGCTTCATTAAAAGCAACAAGTAGATGGAATACACTTGAATATTACAACATTTATTTAGTTTCAGAAATTGATGATAATGAGTGTGGTTTTGGAGTTCAAGGGTATGCCTATTTTGCTTCTGCTCATGGACAATCTTATGATGGCATGGTTCAGTTGGGATGTAAATTTGCTCAATCAGGAAATACCACATTAACCCATGAATTAGGTCATGCAATGAATTTATATCATACTTTTGAAGGAGATAATAATGGGAACTCTTGCCCTTCTAATACTAGCTGCTCTTCTCAAGGAGATAGATGTTGTGATACTCCACCTCATATTAGAAGCGCTAGTAACTGTGTAACAGGGACAAATTCTTGTGATGGAGGAAGCTCAAAAGAATTGTTTATTCATAACTATATGGACTATTCATCGGATGCTTGTCAGAGTGAATTTACGGCAGACCAAAAAACCAGAGCAAATGCTGCTATTTCAGTAACAAGAGCTTCTTATTTAGCTGCCAATGGAAATATGGCTTTAGTTCCACCGTCTACTGCTGGAGTAGATTTTAGCGTTAGCAGTAGTGTTGTTTGTTTAGGGAGTCCGGTAACTTTTTATGATGAATCAACATGTATTCCTAATACTTATCAAAATGGAGGCTGGCCAAATATTACTTTTTTATGGACTTTTGATGATGGAATAAACCCTCCAATTACTTCAACAGATCAAAACCCAACTATAAATTTTGTTCAAGCAGGATCTTATAATGTTACACTTGAAATTACTAATGGAAGTGGAACAACTAGTTTAACAAAACCAGGTTTTGTTTCTGTTGCAAATGGAGTTCAGTCTTCTACTTGTCAAAATACTTCTAGTAATACAGGCAATTTTGGTTATACGATATCAAAAGTTGTTTTTAATACAATGAGTGCTACATCATCATCATCCACTAATGGTGGTTGGCAAGATTTAACTTGCACTAAAAATACACAAGTAACACAAGGACAAAATTATAATTTAGAAGTTACCGTAAATGCTGGAGGTAGTGGGTTAGGACTCCAATTTAGAGTGTATATTGATTATAATGATGATGGAGCTTATACAGCGGGAGAATTAGTATTAAGTAATTCTATTACAGATAATACATCACAAACATTTACTACTTCAGTGAATATTCCGTTGACTTCAACAACAGGTCAATTATTACGTTTAAGAGCCATTTCAGATGGAGGAACGCTTAGTGGCGGATGTGAGTCCCCTTTATTAGTTGGTGATGTAGAAGATTATGGAGTTTATATAAACCCATCAGGTGTTCCACCGGTAGCAGAGTTTAGCGGAACCCCCACCACCTTATGCGAAGGTAATACAGTAAGTTTTACCGATTTAAGCACCAATACACCCACCTCATGGAGTTGGACATTTACAGGAGGCACACCATCAAGTTCCACAGCACAAAACCCAACCATAACATACAATACGGCAGGGACCTATCAAGTACAATTAACAGCCACCAATGCATTTGGTAATGATACCGAAACCAAAGTCGGTTATATTACAGTAACAGGAGTACCATCCAATGCAGGAGCAATAACAGGATCTGTTTCTGAATGTGAAAATGCAACAGGAGTAAGCTATTCCATAGCAGCGGTAAATGGAGCAACTAATTATACATGGACAGTACCAACAGGAGCGACCATAGCAAGTGGACAAGGAACGACAGCAATAACAGTAAACTATGGAACCAGTAGTGGTAATGTTACCGTTACACCAAGTAACATCTGTGGTAATGGAGGATTAAGTAGCACAAGTGTAACGATAGGACCATGTGGTTCAGCACCGGTAGCAGAGTTTAGCGGAACCCCCACCACCTTATGCGAAGGTAATACAGTAAGTTTTACCGATTTAAGCACCAATACACCCACCTCATGGAGTTGGTCTTTCCCTGGAGGCACACCATCAAGTTCCACAGCACAAAACCCAACCATAACATACAATACGGCAGGGACCTATCAAGTACAATTAACAGCCACCAATGCATTTGGTAACGATACCGAAACCAAAGTCGGTTATATTACAGTAACAGGAGTACCATCCAATGCAGGAGCCATAACAGGATCTGTTTCTGAATGTGAAAATGCAACAGGAGTAAGCTATTCCATAGCAGCGGTAAATGGAGCAACTAATTATACATGGACAGTACCAACAGGAGCGACCATAGCAAGTGGACAAGGAA
>Ga0209231_1000028_pt1 | contig 118929 bp, 101 predicted proteins | sample Deesub45470m_DNA_FD_188086 | JGI IMG/M metagenome (GOLD analysis project Ga0209231, IMG submission 188086) | Deep subsurface microbial communities from North Pacific Ocean - 450_OLKR46/470m Metagenome (SPAdes) (version 2) | ecosystem: Environmental > Terrestrial > Deep subsurface >...
ACTGAAAACTGAACAATTAACAACATGAACAAAGTAATAAGATTTTTAGAGTTAATGTGGCTTGTAATTGCCATTATTAGTGGTGTAATAGGAATATATCATCTTTTTTTTACTGCTACAGAAGATGCACTTTTCTTTTTTATGCTAACTGTTTTAGCATCATTTTTATATTTTTTAAGAAGAAGACAAAGACGAAGAATGGGACAATAATTTTTTATAACTTTACACCAACATATTTAAAAAACTAAATGCCCTCGCCAGATATTATTTACATCCTAATTGCCATGCTGTTCTCAGCACTATTTTCCGGAATGGAAATAGCTTTCGTTACCGCTAACCGACTTAAAATTGAACTGAGCAGCAAAAAAGGCGTTTTCTCAGGAAAAATACTTTCTTTTTTCTTAAAAAATCCTGCTAAATTTATTAGTGCCATGCTTATTGGAAACAATGTTGCTTTGGTAATTTATAGTATTTTAATGGCAAAATTATTAGAGCCACTAATTTATGAAAAAATAACGGCAAATGACTTTATTGTGTTGCTTATTCAAACTATAATTTCAACTATATTAATACTTTTCTTTTCTGAGTTTTTGCCAAAATCGCTTTTAAGAATTAATCCTAATAAAGCACTTACAATAGGGGCAATTCCATTGCAAATTGTCTATGTAGTCCTTTATCCATTTACCTTGTTGGTGTTGGGGGTTTCTAACTTAATTCTTAAACTTTTTAGAGTAGATACATCAGAAAGCGACATGGCTTTTACCAAAATAGATTTGGAACACTTTATGACCAATATTCAGCAGAAGAAAGAAGAAGGAGAAGATGTAGATAATGAAATTCAAATTTTTAAGAATGCTTTAGATTTTTCTAGTGTTAAAGCTCGCGATTGTATGGTTCCCAGAACCGATTTGGTAGCTATGGATATTGAAATTCCTTTGGCAACCATTAGAGATAAATTTATAGAAACAGGCTTGTCCAAAATATTAATTTATAGAGATTCTATTGATAATATTATTGGATATATTCACTCTAAAGAGTTATTTAAAAAACCTAAAACGGTAAAATCTATATTGTTGCCTATTTCCATTATTCCGGAATCTATGCCTGCCAATCAAATTTTACAGGAATTTATAACACTAAGAAAAAGTGTAGCTGTTGTAGTTGATGAGTTTGGAGGAACATCAGGAATTATTACTACCGAAGATATTATTGAAGAAATTTTTGGTGATATTGAAGATGAACACGATAATGAGGAACTTACAGAGATTAAAATTGATGAAGATGTATATCAGTTTTCGGCAAGATTGGAAATTGACTATATTAACGAAAAATATATGCTTAATTTGCCTGAATCTGATGATTACGAAACATTGGCAGGGTTAATCATTTCTATAGATGAATCTATTCCTGAAAAAGATGAAGTTATTAGGCATAATGGTCTTGAAATCAAAATTGATAAAGTAAGTAACAATAAGATTGATTTGGTAACTATCCGTATTACAGATAATGACGAATAAAATTTTATTCTAAAGATTAATAATGAAATTCTTACTAGGACTATCGTTTTTTTTATTATTTGTTGAGCTTCTTGCACAGCCCGATACCAACTATTTTCAGCAAGAAGTAAATTATGAAATTCATGTTGCTTTAAATGATGAATTACATCAGTTGGATGGAAAGGAAACCATTTGGTACAAGAATAATTCTAAAAAAACGCTGAACTATATCTATTTTCATTTATGGCCAAATGCTTATAAAAATCATAAAACAGCGTTAACGAAACAGTTGTTGGAAGAAAATAATACGATGTTGTATTTTTCTCACGATAAACATTTGGGTTTTATTGATGGATTGGAATTTAAAGTAAATGGTGAAGTAGCTATTTGGACTATTACTGAAGAAAATGAAGATGTTGCTATTGTATATTTACCGGAGCCACTTTTGCCAGGAGAGTCAGTAGAAATTTATACACCTTTTAGTGTAAAATTACCCTTAGGTGTTTTCTCACGACTTGGACATATGGAGCAATCTTATCAAATTACTCAGTGGTATCCTAAACCTGCTGTTTATGATGAGAACGGGTGGCACCAAATGCCTTATCTAAATCAGGGAGAATTTTATTCTGAATTTGGAACTTTTGATGTACATATTACTTTGCCTAAAAACTACAGGGTAGGTGCAACAGGCGATTTGATTAATGGCGAAGAAGAAATAAAATGGCTCGACAGCATTGCTGATTATACTACAACAATTGAAGAATTTGATACAGACTTGTCTTTTCCAGCATCTTCCTCTGAAACAAAAACATTGCATTATCATCAGGAAAAAGTGCATGATTTTGCTTGGTTTGCCGACAAACGATATCATATTTTAAAAGGAGAAGTTGAACTGCCTAACTCAAAAGAAAAAGTAACCACTTGGGCAATGTTTACCAACAACGAAGCCGATTTATGGAAAAAAAGTATTGAATATCTAAATGATGCTACTTACTATTATTCCTTGTGGAATGGCGATTATCCTTACAAACATGTTACAGCTGTAGATGGAGCGTTAAGTGCTGGAGCAGGAATGGAATATCCTAATGTTACGGTAATTGGACAATCGGGTGATGCCTTTTCGTTAGAAACTGTAATTATGCACGAAGTAGGACACAATTGGTTTTACGGTATTTTAGGAACAAACGAACGTTTACATCCTTGGATGGATGAAGGCATCAACTCATTTAATGAGCTGAGATATGTAAGAACTAAATATCCCGAAAGGTTGTTAGTTGGAGAGCTTGATGATAAGAATGAAAAAGTTTTCAATTGGTTTGATTTGGCTAGTCACCCACATAAGCATCAATATGAATTAGCGTACTTAATAAATGCGAAAAGAAACAAAGATCAGCCTATACAATTAGCAGCAGCAGAATACACTTCTTTAAATTATGCTGGAATTGTTTACTCAAAATCTGCTATTGTTTTTGATTATTTAAAGAATTATTTAGGAGAGGAAAAGTTTGATAAATGTATGCAACGCTATTTTCAGGAATGGAAATTTAAACATCCACAACCAAAAGATTTAAGAAGAATTTTTGAAGAAGAAACAGGCGAAAATCTCGATTGGTTTTTTGATGACATGATAAAAACCACCAAAAAAATTGATTATAAAATTACTAGAGCTAAAACCGATACACTTGGAAATCCGTTGTTGAAAATTAAAAACAATGGTAAAATAAACGGACCTTTTTCTGTTTCTGGAATTAAAGATGGTAAAATAGTAACCACACAATGGTATGAGGCTATTGTTAAAAAAGCGTTTGTTCCTTTTGAAAAAGGCGATTATGATAGCTATAAAATTGATGCTCAGAAAAACATTCCTGAAATAAACAGACAAAACAATACACTTAAAGCTAAAGGATTATTTAAAACGATGGAACCTTTACGTTTACAGTGGGTGGGAAGTATAGAAAATCCTGATAAAACGCAGTTGTTTTTTACGCCAATTGCAGGATGGAATAACAACGATAAGTTTATGATGGGGATGGCTTTTTATAATTCTCTTATACCGTCCAAAAAGTTCGAGTACATTTTGGCTCCACTTTATTCGTTTTCTACGAACGAAATTAACGGTTATGCCTCTGCATTTTATCATATTATGCCTAATACGTTTATACAAAATATGGCAGTAGGAGCAAGTGCAAAATCCTTTACCAGATTAAATTATGGCGAGCAGGAACTGAAATATTATAAAGTTAATCCAAGAATAGAAATAGATTTTAGAAAAAATAGAGCTAGACAAGCTAAAAGTACATTTTTTAGCTATGAGTTTGTAAATATTTTTGAAGAAAATACCGATTTTTCTAAAAGAGATGAAAACGACAAAGTACTTTACGAAGATACCTTAAATTATTTCTACATCAATAATATCAATGTTGGAGTAAAAAGCAAACATCCTATAAATCCGTATATGTTAAAAGCAAATGTGCAGCAACATCGAGATTTTGTAAAATTAAATGTAGAAGCACATTACGGCTTTGCTTACAAAAGACCAGGAACAGGTTTGAATTTTAGATTTTTTGTCGGGAGATTTTTGTATAATAGAGATGAACAACAAAATAGCCGTTTTAACTACAACTTTAGCGGAACTGAGGCATCAGATTATATGTATAACGAATTGTTTTTAGGCAGAAATGATGCTGTTGGTAGATTTAATCAGCAAATCGCAATGCTTGATGGAGGTTTTAGAAATCCTGTAATTCCTGAATCGAAAGGGCAGTTTATGCAGGCAAATAAATGGATGAATACGGTAAATGTTGAAAGTAGTTTGTTTACAAAACACCTTAGTTTATATGCAGATGTTGGTATGGCAGCAACGCTTACTCGCGATTTTTCAGGTAATGAAGTGGATAGAGTTTCTGATTTTGCTTACAATTTTGGAGTGGCGGTAAATGTTATACCTGATTTTTTTGAAGTATATTTTCCAATTACATCTTCAGGAGAATTAAACCATTTGAAATATCAAGATAAAATTAGATTTGTATTGAACCTAAAATTGATACAGCCTTTTGAGTTAATTAGAAAATTTGATATGTAATTGTCTGCAAAAATTATGTAGTTTTGATTTTAAGATGACTAATAAACTCACCAAAATATACTTTGCCTCAGATTTTCATTTAGGAGCACCTAATCATGAAGAAAGCAAAAAACGTGAAGCTAGAATAGTAAACTGGTTAGATGAAGTAAAAAAAGATGCTTCAGAAATCTATTTATTAGGCGACATTTTTGATTTTTGGTTTGAATACAAAACTGTTATCCCTAAAGGATTTGTTCGGTTGCAAGGAAAAATTGCTGAAATAACGGATAGTGGTATTCCTGTTCATGTTTTTACAGGCAATCACGATATGTGGATTTTTGATTATTTACCTAAAGAATTAGGAATTAAATTATATAGAGAGCCTATTATTCGTGAATATAATGGAAAGAAATTTTTCATAGGTCATGGTGATGGACTTGGTCCGGGCGATAAACAATACAAAATGCTGAAAGCAGTTTTTGCCAGTAAAGTTTGTCAGTGGTTATTTGCACGTATTCATCCTAATTTGGGAATAGGTGTTGCTAATGCGTGGAGCAGAAAAAGTAGAAAAAACAACATTACCTATGATGAAAAATTTGAAGGTAAAGAAAAAGAGTTACTCTATCACTTTTGTAAAGACTACTTAAAAAAAGAACATATCGACTATTTTGTTTTCGGACACCGTCATTTACCGTTGGAAATTCCAATTAGTGAAAACTCCATATATTTTAATTTAGGAGAATGGATAAAGCATAATACTTATGCAGTTTTTGATGGTGAAAAATTGGAGTTGAAAAAGTTTATATAAATTTAATGCTCTTTTTTTGTAACTTTTTAAGCCTTTAAAAGGTAAATTATAACTCAATTTTTTCAATACCTAAACACACACAAGCAAAACAAAAAATTATATTTGTTTTAATCTCCGATAAACTAACAAACAATGAACGTGTTTTTACTAAAGTATATACTTGCAATTCAACTAATTGTTTTTAGTTACACAGTGTGTTTTTCACAAACGAATGTAACACGCATTTATACCGATCACAATGGTTTTTTTACCAGTAGCAGCGCTAGTCCCCAAACAGCAGATGTCGCTATTCATCACTTATTAGCATTTGAAAGCGGAGGGACAATATGGTCCACAGGAGTGAATGATGCAACGTTAACAGCTAATGCTGTAACATATACAGCTCAGGTATTTCAAGCTATGCCAGCAACAGTTAATAGCAATAACCCCAGTGCACTTATAGGAATTGGAAGACAATTTGGAGGTTTTAGTGGTGGTAACGGTTGTGCTCCACCTGTTGTTCCTTCAGGAGGGAATAATATTTCCGCTTATTTAACCGATGGTATAAATGGATTAGATTTATCAACCGCTATATTTAACATTGGTGGAAATATTCAATATACTGTTGCAGGAATAGATGCTAGCTCTATAGGTGATGGCGTTCCAGATATTATTATTACACAAGCTGGGGATGTAAATGGTTCTTTGCTCGATCAATTCCGATTTTTAGACGCATCAAATAATCTTGTTGGTAATCAGATTGCTGTAAACTTTAATGGTGTATCAACTGTTGCTCAGCCAACTTGGAAGTTTTATAACGTAACAGGGCTAGCTTGTGGTGGTTCTACAGCATCTTCTAGAAATTTAAGGCTATTAGCATTCGATTTTGCTGATTTGGGAATAACAGCAGGAAATTATGCTACAGTAACTAAATTTCAGCATCAGTTGACACCTAATACAGATGTTGCTTTTGTTGCTTATAATATGCAGTCTATAGAAATTCTTCCTATTGTATTATTAGATTTTAGTGTTGAGGTTAAAAATAACATAGTTCAAATAAGTTGGCAAACAGCCTCCGAGATCAATAATGATTTTTTTACTGTAGAAAAAAGTAAGGATGCTGTTAATTGGGAAGAGGTTTTAAGAAAGAGTGGTGCAGGAAATTCACAAGAGATTTTACATTATGAGGATGAGGATAAATTTCCTGTTTCAGGCACTTCTTATTACCGTTTAAAACAAACCGATTTTGATGGAGAAAGCACCTATTCACATATTGTACCTATCAATTACAGTAATAATTATTTCTCTATTTATCCTAACCCGGCAGATGGATATGTAACCATCCAACTAGATGACATTCCTAATAATGTGTTGTTACAGATTAAAGATATATTAGGAAAAACTTTATTGGAACAAAAAGCAAACGCTACTAATACTTTAATTAATGTTAGCTCATTACCTAAAGGAATTTACTATGTTGAAATAGTAAATGATAGTTACAAATACGCTAAAAAATTGGTGCTTCAATAATAGAGATAGTTGATGAGTTTATAAATAAGAACTTCAATCAAAATCGAACCCTTGCTCCCAAAAAACCTCTTATTCCCTGAAAAGTCGTGTAAACATAAGTAGGATCAAAAGTATATCCATTAGGGTTGTCAGGTGAATCTACATTTTTATCAAAAGGGTCATGAGACCGTAAAATAGAATTGTTGGGAGGGGTGAAATTCAGCAAGTTTTTAACTCCTCCATAAATTTCCCAACCTTTTTTAAATTCTTTAGTAATTTGTATGTTTTGAATGCTGTACCAATCGGAGTACTCCGGACGGAAATCATTCTCTACCAAAGGTAATTTCATTGGACCGTATAAATTTCCTGTGTAATCAATTTTAACTTTTTGTTTTGTAAATTCATAACTCACACCAAAAGTACCAGAAATGTTTTCGGTTAGCAATTGTGGTTGCTTTTCTAAATTCCCTAATTCATTTTCACTAACATCAAATACTTCCATAAAAGTTCCACCTAATTTTATGTTAAGAGGAGCTGAAAAAGTAATATCCATATCAAAACTTATACCTCTTGAAACTGCATAACCATTTAGGTTTTCATAAATAATTTGCTTGGAATTAGTTTCGTAATCGGGGATAATTTTATTATTGAAGTAAGTGTAAAAACCACTAACATCAAAATTGATAAAGCCAAATTTGGTAGTAATTATTTTTTGATAGTTGAGGTTGGCATTGTACGAAGTTTCGGGGGCTAATGAACCTTTAATTACTACTTCTCTGGCTCCTGTTGTTGCAGCATGGTCTTCGGTAAATAAATTTACTACTCTGTAGCCTGTTCCTAAACTTAGTCGGATGGTATTGCTTTCATTAGGTGTCCACTTGTAGTTAAAACGTGGTGTAAAAATATTTCCATGTCGGGAATCGTAATCGTAACGTAATCCTACTAATGTTTTGTGTTTGGTGTTTATTTTATAACTATGTTGAACAAAAATTCCTGGCAGAAAAGCATTGTCGGGTTTGTTTTTAGGGTTGAGGGTGTCTGCTGTTTGAGTTGCCGCAGTATTATCATCATAAAAATTATACCTAATAGCTGTTCCTATCAACCAATCGTGCTTGCCAACTTTTTTATCCCAAAACAACTGACCAAAAGCAATTTTTTGGTGGGCGATATAAGGCACATTTCCATAAACAGAGTTTTGCTGATGGTCGGAAAATGAAAAACTGCTCATTAGTCTTTCTTTAAATGGAAGCTGGTATTTTCCAATAATTTCGTAACGACTGGTATAAATGGATTCACCATAAATACTATCGCCACCTCTAAACTCAGGAGTCCACTGCATTTCTCCTCCCCAACGGTCTTCATAAACATAACGCATAGCTACAGAAAGTTCTCGGTTTTCTTTACGTTGAATATCCCATTTGTTAAATACAGAAATTCGATCTTGAAGTGTTAAATCAGTAAAATTATCTCCGTTGTTATCTATGGGGTTGGAATAATTAAAGTAATTAATACCGAGCATAGAGGTTACTTTTTCACTGATTTTAAACCCCATGCCTATATCGGTGTTTATTTCCCCCCAAGAGGTTGCAAAAACATCAACAGCTAATTTTGGGCTATCTTTTGGATCAAGGGTAATAACATTTATTAGACCACCAACAGCTTCAGAGCCAAATAAAGTAGATGCAGGTCCTTTTACCACTTCTGTTTGAGCTATCATGCTGTTCGGGATTCCATTTAATCCATAAACTGTTGAGAGTCCTCCAACAATAGGCATTCCGTCAATAGTGACCATAGTGTAAGGTCCTTCCATGCCATTGATGTGTATATCTCCGGTATTACAAACACTGCAATTTATTTGTGGACGAACACCATTAACAATTTGCAAAGCTTCAAATAAAACAGGGGTAGGGTTTTTAAGAAAATAGGTTGGTTTATAAACTTTTATAGGTACAGCCGATTCTTTTATAGAAATTTCACGTAAGGTACCCGTAACCACAAACTCCTCTATTTGTGTGGCTGTTTCTTCTAATGTGATGTTTAATGTAATGGTTTTTTCGCTTTCAATAGTAATGGTTTTTTTATAATGTTTATAACCAACCGCTGAAACTTGAACAGTATAAGTACCAACAGGGATGTTGTTGAGTTTAAACTTTCCATTAACATCTGCAGCAGTGCCTAGTTTGGTGCCAGACAAACCAACATTGGCAAAAGCTACAGCATCGCTATTATTGCTGATAACGCCATCTATTGCTCCTACTTGACTATAAATAGTTATAGGAAGACAACAAATAAAGAATAAGATGTTAGGTAATTTTTTTTTCATCACATAAATAATTATTTTGCAAATGTATAAAATAAAATTTAGATTAGTCTAAAAATATAATTTTATATATGTAATAAATCTTTTATACATTTGTAAAAAAAAGCAAAGATGAATTCATTTACTGAAGAGAATTATTTGAAAGCCATTTATAAATTGAGTTTAAATGGGGTTCAAGGGGTTTCTACCAATGCTATTGCAGATAAGTTAGCAACTAAGCCTTCTTCTGTAACGGATATGATTAAAAAGTTGGCAGATAAAAAGTTGGTTAGTTATCAGAAGTATCAAGGAGTAAATTTAACTAAAAAAGGTAGAGATGTAGCAGTTTCTATTATTAGAAATCATAGATTATGGGAGGTTTTTCTAGTAGAAAAATTAAATTTTAAGTGGGATGAAGTACATGATTTAGCTGAAGAGTTAGAGCATATCAATACACATAAATTAACAGAACGCTTAGATGAATTTTTAGGGTTTCCTAAGTTTGATCCGCATGGAGACCCTATTCCTGATAAGGATGGAAATATTATTCAGCATAAAGATGTAACATTGTCAGATTTAATAAGAGGAGAAAAAGCGCTAGTAGTAGGAGTTAAAGAACATTCTAAAAGTTATTTGAATTATTTAGAACAATTACAATTGGTGTTGGGAGTAGAAGTTGAAGTAAAAGATATTGTAGAGTTTGATGCTACTATGCAAATTTTGGTTAATAATAAGCAAGTTATTATTTCCAATCAGGCAAGTAAAAATTTAATAGTTAAGAGAAATTAGAAATTAGAAATTAGAAATTAGAAATTAGAAATTAGAAATTAGAAATTAGAAATTAGAAATTAGAAATTTTTATAACTACAAACCTCAAACATTGACACAAATGGAAGAAATTAAACTATTTTTTGAATCAATTAGTCCTATACAACAAGCATTATATGCGTCTTTATTTACTTGGGGATTAACCGCTTTAGGAGCGGCATTTGTATTTGTGTTTAAAACCATGAACCGTGCTTTTTTTGATGGAATGTTGGGATTTACAGGAGGGGTAATGGTGGCAGCAAGTTTTTGGTCGTTACTAAATCCTGCTATTGAGATGAGTGAAGGAGAAGGATTTATTCAGGTAATTCCTGCAGCGGTTGGATTTTTAGGTGGAGCAATGTTTTTGTTTGGGTTGGATAAAATATTACCTCATTTACATATTAATTTTAAAGAGGGAGAAAAAGAAGGTGTAAAAACGGAATGGCACCGCTCTATTTTGTTGGTATTGGCAATTACTTTACATAATATACCTGAAGGTTTGGCAATAGGGGTTTTATTTGGTGGAGCTGCTATGGGGTTGGAAGGAGCAACTATTGGAGGAGCAATAGCGTTAGCAATTGGTATTGGAATTCAAAATTTCCCGGAAGGAATAGCAGTTTCTATGCCTTTAAGAAGACAAGGCTTATCTCGTTGGAAAAGTTTTAATTATGGACAATTATCTGCAATAGTAGAGCCACTTGCTGCTGTGTTAGGAGCTTGGGCAGTTTTTACTTTTCAGCCAATTTTACCTTATGCGTTGGCTTTTGCAGCAGGAGCAATGATTTATGTAGTGGTAGAAGAAGTGATACCTGAAACCCAAAGAGATAAATATACCGATATTGCTACAATGGGGTTTATACTGGGCTTTATTGTGATGATGAGTTTAGATGTGGGATTGGGTTGATTAATGAATTGGAGATTAGAAATTAGAGATTAATAATTATTGATAAACAAATAACTTGTCTAATTTTGAAGCGTGAGCAATAAAATTAACATAAAAAACAGAAAAGCTAAGTTTGAGTATGAGTTTTTAGAAACTTTTACTGCCGGTATTCAACTTACCGGTACGGAAATAAAATCTATAAGAGCAGGCAAAGCGAATATTGCAGATGGATATTGCTTTTTTAATAATGATGAATTGTTTGTTAAGAATGTTTTTATTGCAGAATATGAGCAAGGAACATATAACAATCACGAACCACGTAGAGTAAGAAAATTATTACTTAATCGCAGTGAGTTAGATAAGTTAATAAAAAAGAAAAAAGATGTTGGGTTAACTATTATTCCCGTTAGTTTATTTATTAATAACAAAGGTTTTGCAAAGTTGGAAATAGCTTTAGCAAAAGGTAAAAAGCTTCACGATAAACGAGAAACACTAAAAGCAAAAGATACTAAACGCGAATTGGATAGAGCAAAGAAGTTTTAACTAGTTGTTTTATTATTAGTGTTTAATTATTTTCTCGGTTGTTATCATATTATTAGATTCGTCCATTATTTTTACGAAATATACTCCACCGGAAAGTTGATTAAAAACTTCTAATGTAAGTTTAGACTTTCCAGTAGTATTTGTTTCTGAAATTACTTCTCCTAATATATTTGTTACAAATATTGTGTAATCAGTATCTTCATTATTGTTGAAATTGATATGTAACATATTGTTTACGGGGTTGGGGAAAATGTCGATGGTTCCTAAACTAGCTCTTTCAATTGCAACAATTTCGGAGTTTTCCCATTTGCCATCAAAATCAACTTGTTTTAAACGATAGTACATGGTTTTAGCTTTAGGATTATTGTCTATGAATTGATAGTTTAGTACTTCATTAGAATTTCCAGCACCATCAATAGTTCCTATAGACTCAAAATGTTCTGCATCTACAGATGTTTCTACTATAAAATAATTGTTGTTTATTTCAGAAGTTGTTGTCCAATTAAGTACATTTTTTTCTTCAATAGCTTCACCTGTAAAGCTTAACAATTCTATGGGTAATGGCGTGCAAAAACCAGGCACAGAAGAAACTAATGCATCCCATCCAGCCCTGTTTACAACAGAGGTTGCCCAAAATTGAAATGTCATGCATTGTCCTGAAGAACAGAAATTTAGCACATTTGAGCCTATGCCACAATCTCCCATTGAATTGTTCGCTCCTGTAGAACTATTATCGTACATAACTGGAGAGCCTGTATTTGGACCATTATAAATTCTCATCCAATCCCATCCGGAAGTAGTGTTCCACATAGCAAATTCTCTAAAATCTGCAATAATATATTGCCCAGCAGCAGCACAGATAGTTACTGTAGTAAAACAGTTACAGTTACAGTAGTTACCAGTAGAAACGGCAGCATCAGCACAAGGGTTTCCACCTGGGCCACCATCATCATAAAAAGTTATAGTTGTATTGGCAGTCATATTATAAGTAATACTTGAACAGGCTGTAGGGATTAAGTTTGGTCCTGTAGGACATGCAGGACAAGGCCCACCACAATCTACTCCCGTCTCTCCTTGGTTTTGAATTCCATCATTACATGTTGCACCTCCGCATGAAGTACATTGAATTGTAGTTGTACAACAACCTGTAGCAGTTCCACAGCTAGAATTAGTGTTCCAATGAATATAATAAGTTCCACTTGTAGGAGCAGTAAAGGTAAGTGGTGAATTTCCGTTAGCTACAACAGTTCCGTTGTAAGTGCCACTTCTAACAGTTACATAACCTCCACAACTATTTCCCACTTGGTAAGAGTTGCCAGCAACAATGTTGCTTATAGTACTATATTCTGTTTGATAATTGCAGGTACTGATTGTTACGGTAGTTGTATTAGTAGGAGCGGTGGCACTTCCAAAGGAAGAAGTGTTTAGGCATCCGCTAGGAGGAGGTGTTCCGCATGAGGTACAAGCCCATTGTAAAGTCATGCATGTAGACTGGCTCGTACAACTAAATCTAGAAAGTAAAACATGTACTGTTCCAGTAAATGTTGCTGTCCAAGTTATAGTAGATTGTACGCCACAATTATCATCATTATAAGCGTATGATATGGTATGAGCTGTATTCCATAAAGTTAATTGTGTATCAAAATCTGTATCTCCACAGGTTGTCCATGTATAAGTTTGTCCAGATGTGACACTATATGCACTCCATTCTCCACCATAAACACATGTACTTACATTTACTAAACTGTTAGATGTGGTTGATTGTGTAGCTGATGGAAATTGTGAACCAAAGTTAGAACATTGAGAAAAAACTTCTCCGGTAAATAAATTTACAATTAGTATGATTGATAAATAAATATTTTTTTTCATGGCCTAAAAATTATGTAAGTATTAATACTTAATTATTACTCAGTAGATATACCTAATTTGTGTAAAAATAAATTAAATAAATTAGAATAAAAAAAATGTTTTTAACAAATTGTTATTTTTTTATCTAAAATATTTTTTATTTAAATTCATGAAAAACAATACTGTAGTAGTTTTGAGGTAAAAAAAAAGCACGGAATTTTCCGTGCTTTTCATGTTCATACTTTTTTAACGATTAATTAAAATAATCTTTCATTTTATCAAAAAATCCTTTCTCTTTTCCGCTTAGTTTAGGTTGAAAATTTTCAGAAGTTCTTAGTTTTTCAAGAGTTTCTTTTTCTGATTTAGTAAGTTCTTGCGGTGTCCAAACATTAATGTAAATTAAGAAATCTCCTTTACCATAGCCTTGGATGTTGGGTAATCCTTTACCTTTTAGTCTTAACACTTTGCCACTTTGAGTTCCTGGTTCTACTTTTACTTTAACCTTTCCGTCAACTGTTGGAATTTCTATAGAAGTTCCCAAAGCAGCATCAACAAAGTTGAGGTATAAATCATACAATAAGTTTACACCGTCTCTTTTAATATTTTCGTGAGGTACTTCTTCAATTAATATGATTAAATCTCCGGCAATACCATCTTTTGGCCCTGCATTTCCTTTTCCAGAAACAGAAAGTTGCATACCATCTTCTACTCCTGCAGGAATATTAATGGTTATGGTGTCTTCTTTTCTGATTAGTCCATCATTATTGGCATCAGCTGGTTTTTTGTCAATTATTTTTCCATCTCCACCACAAGCAGGACACGGTGAAGAAGTTTGCATTTGTCCTAAAATAGTGTTAGCAATTCTGGTAACTTGTCCAGTACCATTACATTGGTTACAGTCTTTAAAAGTTACTCCTTCGGCATTTACAAGTTTATTTACTTTAATTTTTTTCTCAACACCATTGGCTATTTCTTTTAAGGTCATTTTTACACGAACTCTTAAATTTGTCCCTCTTGTAACTCTTCTTCCTCTACTTTGTCCGCCTCCAAAGCCACCGAAACCGCCACCGAAAATATCACCAAATTGAGAGAATATATCATCCATATTCATTCCTCCGCCACCAAATCCACCTCCGGCAGCACCACCGACACCTTGATGTCCAAAACGGTCGTAGCGTTGTCTTTTTTCAGGATTACTTAGTACTTCATACGCTTCAGCAGCTTCTTTAAATTTATCTTCAGCAGTTTTATCGTCAGGGTTTTTATCTGGATGGTACTTAATTGCCATCTGGCGATAAGCTTTTTTTATTTCGGCTTCAGATGCATTTTTAGATACTCCTAATACTTCGTAATAATCTCTCTTGCTCATTTTATATTCGTTAACCGTTAATAGTTATTTGTTATTGGGATAAACTTCAAACCTTGAACTTTAAACATGAAACTTTGAACTCTGTTATTGCCCTACAACAACTTTAGTATATCTTATCACTTTTCCGTTGAGGGAATAGCCTTTTTCAACTTCGTCAATTACTTTTCCTATTTCTTTTTTGCTAGGTGCCGGAATCTGAGTTATAGCTTCATGGAATTCAACATTAAAAGGTTCTCCAACTTGTGATTTGGTTGGTTCTAATCCTTTTTGTTTTAGAATGGAAAGCATTTTTTCATGAATTAATTTCATTCCATCTTTAACGGAATCAATATCTTTTGCATCTTGCATTGCTTTTGATGCTCTTTCAAAATCATCAATTACCGGAAGCAAAGCGGTTATTATTTCTTCTCCGGCAGTTTTAAATAAATCTAATTTTTCTTTTTGGGTTCTTTTTCTGAAGTTTTCAAAATCAGAGTAAAGACGAAGGTATTTGTCTTTGGCTTCTTGCAGTTCTATTTCCAATTGTTCTTCTTTTGTTAGTTCTTTTTGTTCTTCCTGATTTTCCGAAGCATTTTCTTCATTATTAGCTTGGATATTTTCTTCCTGAATATTTTTTTCTTCTTCGTTTGTTGTCATAATCTTCAAAAATTTAAAAAATAGTTTTTTAAGGAAGTCAAAAATACTACCATTTGAAATGAAATAGTCAATTTGTCATAATTTTGTTGTAATGTCAGGAATTAATGACAAATTAAGCTTAAATCACACTAAAAATAAGGTAAGGAATTATTTTTTTTCGAATTTACTCAGTGCATCAATTAGTGCTTCACCTCTTAAGTTTTTGGCAATAATTTTACCATCACCATCAATTAAATAATTAGAAGGAATTGAGTTTACTTGATATAACTGAGCCCCTTCAGAGTTCCAGCCTTTGAGGTCGCTAGTATGGTTGTTCCAAATTAATCCATCTTTTTCAATAGCCGCTTTCCAAAGATCAGCATTGGTGTCAAGAGAATAACCATAAACTGTAAAGCCTTTTCCGTTTTTAAATTTTTTATCTTTAAACATGTTATAAGCTTTAACTACTGCTGGGTTTTCTCTTCGACAAGGAACACACCAAGAAGCCCAAAAATCTATTAAAACTACTTTTCCTTTTAATGAAGATAAGGTGATTTCTTTTCCTTCAGGATTATTAAATTTTAAATCAGGAGCTTTGTTCCCAACCTCTAATCCTGTATTTTGTTTGTACATAAAACCAACAGTTACTAATATCATTAATAAAAGTGTAAATGTGGTTTTAAATTTTTTGATGATTTCCATGTGTTAATAGTTTATTTGGAAAATTAAAATCAATATTAGTGCCGAATTACAAACGTATAATTTCAGCACCAATTTTGTTTAATCTTGTGTCAATATATTGGTAACCTCTGTCAATTTGTTCGATGTTGTTTATAATACTTGTCCCGTCTGCCGACATTGCAGCAATAAGCAAAGCAACACCAGCTCTAATGTCAGGAGAAGACATAGTGGTAGCTCTTAGGTTATAATCTCTATTAATCCCAATAACAGTTGCTCTGTGCGGATCGCATAAAATAATTTGTGCTCCCATATCTTTTAGTCTATCAATAAAAAACAATCTACTATCAAACATTTTTTGATGAATAAGTACAGTTCCTTTTGCTTGAATTGCTGTAACTAAAATGATACTCAATAAATCGGGTGTGAAGCCCGGCCATGGTGCATCATAAATTGTTGGTATAGAACCATCAATCATTCGTTTTATTTCGTAATGTTTTTGAGAGGGGATGTAAATATCATCGCCTTTAATTTCTAGCTGTATTCCTAATCTTTCAAAAGTTTCAGGAATTCTTCCCAACATATCAACTCTACAGTTTTTTATGGTAATTTCAGATTGAGTTGTTGCTGCCAAACCTATAAACGAACCAATCTCAATAAAATCAGGAAGTAAAGTATGAGTACAACCATTCATTTCTGAAACGCCTTCAATTTCAAGTAAATTAGAACCAACGCCTTTTATTTTTGCTCCCATACTATTTAGCATAGAGCAAAGTTGTTGTAAATAAGGCTCACAAGCAGCATTGTAAATGGTGGTCTTTCCTTTTGCCATTACGGCAGTCATAAGAATATTAGCAGTCCCTGTTACAGATGGTTCGTCAAGCAAAATATATTTTCCTTCAAGTTTATCTGCTTTAAGGGTGTAGAAGGTATTTTTAGCATCGTACTCATAAGTTGCTCCTAATTTTGAGAAACCTAAAAAGTGAGTATCTAAAGGTCTTGCTCCAATTTTGTCGCCACCTGGCTTAGGCATGTAAGCAATTTTAAATCGAGTTAAAAGAGGACCTAAAATCATTATAGAACCTCTTAATGAAGCTGCTCTTTTTTTAAATTGGTCGCTTAATAAATAATCGAGGTTTATGTTATCGGATTGAAAATGCACCGTTCCATTTCCAGCACGGTTAACTTTAACGCCTAATTCTTCCAATAAATCAATTAAAAAATTTACATCTCTAATATCTGGAAGGTTGTGTAAAGTAACTTTTTCAGCACTTAGTAATACAGCACATACTACTTGAAGTGCTTCGTTTTTGGCACCTTGAGGTGTTAATTCTCCTTTAAGTTTTGTTCCTCCTTTAATTTGAAAACTTCCCATTTAATATCTTCTTTTTTTAAAGTTACTTTTTGAACGTTGATTATTGTTTTTCTTTCCTCTAGGGGCATTAGCTTGTCTTTTGGTTTTATCGACAGATAATATTTCGTCGGTACTTAAAAATTCAAAAGTATCTTCTAATTGCAACTTTCCTTGCGATAAAGTTTTTAAATCCGCAAGAATTAATTCATCATTAACACTATCTCTATTAAAAGTAAGATAGGTTTTTTTCATTAGGTTGGCTATTATTCTAATAAGTGCATTTTTTTCTTCTTTTTCTTCGATAAGAATAGCTTGATCTATTAGATTTTCTATGGTTTTTCCGTAGTGTTTAAATTTTATATTGTTTTCCGGATAAGCTAATTTTTCAGGTTTTTTAGCAATTGCTTCTCTATCAGGAAGTGGGTAAGGAGAGTCAACATCTAATTTAAAATCCGAAATGATAAAAAGATGATCCCATAATTTGTGCTTAAAATCTGCGATATCTCTAAGGTGAGGATTTAATTGCCCCATAACACTTATTATGGCGTTGGCAATTTTGTTTCTTTCTTCTTTGTTTTCAACAGTCATGGCATGGTCAATCATTTTTTGAATATTTCTGCCATATTCGGGAATAACCATTTTAGGTCTTCGGGTATTGTAGTCTTTTTCTATGTTTTGCATTGTTTATTTATTATGTTCAATTGTACTTAAAAATCAAAAGTAATTATTTTTTTAGGGATTGTCTTAATTCGTTTAATTTATAACAGTAAGCTTAGCAAATTTTAACAAAAGTTGCTTGGTGCCACTTTGCTGAAAATTAACGGTTGCCTTTCCATTTTCAATGTTGGTGATTATTCCATTACCAAACCTTTCGTGATTGACCATAGTGCCTTCTTTTAAATCTAAACTTTCTGCACTAGAAGCTGCTACATGTTGGTTAGGAGAGATTTTTTTCAGGTTTTTAGGTAGTGGTGGTGGAGTATGTTGGTTTATTTGTTGCTGATTGGAACTTTTGTAATTAGGCTTATTTTGATAAGTCGATGAGTAAGCTTTTCTTTCAAAATCAAATGATGCTGGTTGAGATGAAGGAGTTGATTTTGGTGTTTGGAAATCTAAAAATTCATCATCTATTTCAGAAAGAAAACGACTTGGTTCATTAAATTGTGCTGTTCCAAATTTATATCTTGAAACTGCATAAGAAAGCGTAAGCGATTTTTCTGCTCTTGTTACAGCAACATAAAAAAGTCTTCTTTCTTCCTCTAAATCTGCTCTTGATGTAAGTGATAGTTGGGACGGAAATAAATTTTCTTCCAACCCAACAATAAATACATGAGGGAATTCTAAGCCTTTTGATGCATGGATGGTCATTAACGTAACTTTGTTTTTATCTTCGTCTTTTTCGTTATCTGCATTGGTTAATAAAGCTACATCTTGCAAGAATTCCGGCAAACCTCTTGGAGTAACATCCTCTTCTAATTCATTTTCGTTTTCACTGAATTCTTTCAAACCATTTAATAATTCCTGAATATTTTCATATTTACTTATTCCTTCAGGAGTTCTGTCGCTAAAAAGTTCTTTAAGAATTCCTGATGTAGAAGAAACTTCATGTCCTAAATCATAAGCATTTTTAGTTTTTAATTGAATTTGGAAACTTTTAATCATTTCTACAAATTGACCTAGCTTATTTTTAGTTCCATTGTTAATGTCAACAGGGTAGTAATTAATATTGGTGATTATTTCCCAAATAGGTTTTTGTTGGTTTACGGCAGTAATAGAAATTTTATCAAGAGTAGTGCTTCCAATTCCTCTAGCAGGATAATTAATAACTCTTTTTAGCGATTCTTCATCGTTAGGATTAACAATTAATCTAAAATAAGCCAACATGTCTTTCACTTCTTTTCTTTGGTAAAAAGAAAGTCCGCCATAAATTTTATAAGGAATATTTTTTCGTCTTAAAGATTCTTCAATAGATCTTGATTGATTGTTAGTTCTATAAAGAACTGCAAAATCTTTGTTTTTAGCTTTTTCTTGCTGTTGGATATCAAAAATAGCATTGGCAACAATTTTTCCTTCTTCATTTTCTGTAGCAGCAGCGTACACTTTTATGTTATTGCCTAACTCGTTAGAAGTAAAAACGTTTTTTTCTAATTGATGTTTATTGTTCTTAATAATGTTGTTTGCAGCACCAACAATAGTTTTTGTTGAGCGGTAATTCTCTTCTAATTTAAAAGTTTTTAATTCTGGATAATCGTTTTTAAAATTTAAAATATTTTCAATGTTAGCACCTCTAAAAGCATAAATACTTTGAGCATCATCGCCCACCACACATATATTTTGAAAAACAGCTGCTAATTTTTTTACAATAATATATTGAGAAAAGTTAGTATCCTGATACTCGTCAACTAAAATATATTTAAAACGATGTTGATATTTATGCAATACATCAGGAAAATCTTTAAAAAGAATATTGGTTTTAAACAATAAATCATCAAAATCCATTGCTGAGGATTGAAAGCATCGAGTTTCGTAAGTTTGATAGATTTCGCCAATTCTAGGTTTAGCAGCTTGTCTGTCTTCGCTTTGAAGCGTCACGTCATTAACATATCTTGTAGCAGAAATTAAATTGTTTTTGGCACTAGAAATTCTGTTTAAAACTAAGTTGGGTTTATATACTTTGTCGTCAAGACCTTTTTCTTTTAAAATGGTTTTAATCAAATTTTTAGCATCTTGAGTATCGTAGATAGTAAAATTAGAAGGATAACCAATTTTTTCAGATTCGGTTCTTAAAATACGAGCAAAAACAGAGTGAAACGTTCCCATCCAAATGTTTCGAGCTTCATTATAGCCAATAATTTTACCAATTCTTTCTTTCATTTCTTGAGCAGCCTTATTGGTAAAGGTAAGTGATAAAATGTTGAAAGGGTCGACACCATTATTTATTAGGTGAGCAATTCTGTAGGTAAGTACTCTAGTTTTTCCAGAGCCGGCACCGGCTATTACCATTACAGGGCCTTCAGTATTAGTAACGGCATCTTGTTGTGCAGGATTTAATTCATTTAAATAATTCATAGAACAAAGGTAAGTCTATGAAGAGTATTATTTACCTATTGTGGAAAACTTTGTCAAGTTGAAAATAATCTATGCAACTCTTTTTGATTAATAAACGTCATGCATCTGTTAACTATTAATTAAGTAAAAATGCTACTTAAACTAAGTATATTTGTTTAATAACATAAAATATTTTTATATTTGACAATTAAATTTCAAAACATAATAAAATAAATAAACATAAATAATTAATTATGAAAAAAATAATTTTTACTATAAGCATTGTTTCTGCTAGCTTGTTTGGGTATTCTCAAAATGTTGGTATAAATACAACAGGAGCACTTCCGGATGCTTCTGCGGGGTTAGATATAGACTTTACTAATAAAGGATTGTTAGTTCCTAGAGTTTCGTTAACATCAACGACAGATATTGTAACAATTCCAACACCAGCAACTAGTTTGTTAGTTTATAACATGAATGCTGCTATGACAGGGGGAGCTGTAGGATATTGGTATTATGATGGAACACAATGGGTTCAGGCACTTGGTCCGCAAGGTCCTGCTGGCCCTGCAGGTGCAGCCGGCCCTGCTGGTCCACAAGGTCCTGCTGGTCCTACGGGAGCAACTGGTGCGACAGGTCCTGCTGGCCCTACGGGAGCTACAGGAGCAACTGGTCCCGCGGGTCCTGCTGGTCCACAAGGTCCTGCTGGCCCTACAGGAGCAACTGGTGCGACAGGTCCTCAGGGGCCACAAGGTCCAATGGGACCTTCTTGGACGTTGACTACGCCATCTTTTAATGCGAATGGAAATGTTATAGTAAATGGTACTGCTGGCTCAGGAGGTCCAGTAACTTCTACACAAGCTGCGTGGTTAACCACTGGTAATGCAGGTATTGCAGCAGCAAATTTTATTGGACCAACAAATGCAGCAGATTTTAAATTTAGAACCAATAATTTGGAAAGAATGACCATTGAAGCTAATGGGGATATTGGAATTAGAACTACTACTCCTCTTACTAGTATTCATTATAGTTACAACACAGTTCTTTCTCAATTTCATACCATGTGGGATTTTAATAACACTACAGATGCAATTGCAAGAGCTCAAAGCTCAAATGCAGGGAATGGCAGTAGGGGTTGGTTTGGTATAACAAATTATAATGGAACAGCTTTAGCTGCTAATGGTATAATGGGATTAGCTATGAATGCAGCAGGATCGGCAGCTGGGGTTGAAGGGTTTTCTAATAGTAATGCTGGGAATGGGGTCTTAGCTGGTTTTGTTGGAGGAAATACTTTAGCAGCTACAGGATGGGCATTGTTTTCTAATGGATGGGCTGGAGGTACAACTGCTTGGCAAAATGTATCTGATCAAAGATTAAAGAAAAATATTGTCACTATAGATGGTGCTTTAGATAAAGTAATGCAACTTAGAGGAGTAGAGTATAATTTTGACAATTCTAATTTCCCAGGTTTAGGTTTAGATACTCAGACAAAGCAAATTGGTTTTATAGCTCAAGAAGTTGAGAAAGTTTTTCCACATATCGTTAGGGAAGCAAACTTATATTCAACGCCAGGAGAAATGGATAATGGAATGTCTCGAGAGCAAAGTGTACATAAAGTTAAATCTTTAAGTTATACTTTATTGGTTCCTGTTTTGGTAGAAGCCTTAAAGGAACAACAAACTATTATAGAACAGCTTGAAAAAAGAATTGAAGCATTAGAAAATAAATAATATAAATTTTTGCTGTTTTCTATTACTTTAAATATTTAAAGTAAAATAATTAACAAATTAACAAGATGAAGAAGTTATTATCTTTTACCATATATTTATGTATAGGATTATTACTGTCCCCTACTTTAAAATCTCAAAATAATGCGCTTGTTTTAAATGGTGCAGTTACAGTTATGAATGGAGGGACTGCCGCAACACCTATTTATGTGGTAGTTAACCAAAATAATCCATCAGGTATTGTTAGAAATGGAGGGCATATTCATTCTGAAAATCAATATAACTATGTGAAATGGGAAACTGGTACTAGTTCAGGGAGTTATGTAATTCCTTTTGGTGTAGGGGGAAATTTAGCAGATTATATTCCTTTTACATTTAATAAGACTACTACCAATTCGACAGATATTCAGATGTCAACTTGGTTTACAGATGTGCCAAACTTTCCTAAACCAGCAGCAACAAATGTTGGGCCAGTGACTAATATGTTAAATTTTGCAGATTCTGTTCAGTATGCTATAGATAGATTTTGGGATATTCAGGCTGCAAATAATACAACAGGAGATTTAACATTTTCTTATAGAGGTGTTGAAAATACAACGATTAATCCCACTGGGAATGTAAGAACTCAACATTGGAATGGAACATCTTGGGATGCTCCAGTTACTCCAGGAACACCTGGTGTAACAGCAGGTATTGGTTCTGCCGGACCTTTTGTTGGGCAAAATACATTTTCACCTTGGGTATTATCTGTTATTCCAGTTTGTCCTGAAGATACGATTAGTTATGCTGGAGACCCTTTTTGTGCTAACGATACTAATACATATGGTGTGACTCATACTAATGGTACTTTAACAGGTACTTATTCAGCTACACCAGTAGGCTTGTCTTTAAATACTACTACAGGAGATATTGTTCCTTCATTAAGTACACCAGGTGTTTATACAGTTACCTTTACTGTTGCGGCAACCTCTACTTGTCCTCAATATCAAACATCAACAACAGTAACAATTGATGCAGCAGATGATGCAAGTTTCACTTATAATCCCACTACTTTTTGTATAACAGGAGCAAATCCAATACCTACAATTAATGGAACAACAGGTGGAACATTTACAATGAGTTTACCTGGTTCAATTAATCCATCAACAGGAGAAATAGATTTATTATTAAGTGGTTTAGGAACGTTTACCGTATATTACAATACTACATCAGCTGGAAATTCATGTCCATCTGTAGATTCAGTTCAAGTAACAATTACTGCAGCACCGATTGCATCTTTTAGTTATGATGCTCCTCAATATTGTTTAGATGCTGCAAATCCTATTTTAACTTTTGCGCCAGGAGGAAGTGCAGGGGCGTTTACTTCAAATCCATCAACAGGGTTAAGTTTAAATGGCTCCACAGGAGCAATAGATTTATCTACGAGTACTCCAGGAGTTTATACTGTATATAATACAATAGCAGCTTCAGGAGGTTGTGGGTCATCAATAGATTCAACTACTATAGAATTATTGCCAATGGATTCTGCATTGTTTAATTATTCACCAACAACTTTTTGTATAACAGGAACAAATCCTACCCCTACAATTAGTGGAACAACAGGAGGTACATTTACAATTAGTACTCCAGGTGTAATTAACGCTACTACTGGTGAGATTGATTTAATAAATAGTGGGTTAGGTTCGTTTACCGTTTATTATAATACTACATCAGCAGGAAATGATTGTCCAGCTTTAGATTCAGTTGTGATAAATATTGTAAATGCACCAGGAGCTACGTTTACTTATAATAACTCTCCATATTGTCAAGGAGATACTAATGAATTACCAGTGTTTACCGGAAATAATTTTGCAGGATCTTTTTCATCCAATCCTGCAGGATTGGTTTTTGTAAGTACTTCAACAGGAGAGTTAGATTTGACTAACAGTACCGCAGGAACTTATATGGTATATAACAATATTGCTGCATCAGGAGGTTGTGCAGCAGCAGTTGATTCTTTCCAAATAACAATTAATTCGAGTTATTTTCTTACGCAAGCAGTTCAAATTTGTCAAGGAGATAGCATTATGTTGGGTGGAGTATTCCAAACAACAAATGGTGTATATAATGATACTTCAGCTACTATAAATGGGTGTGACAGTATTATTTCAACAACACTTACTGTGAATCCAGTAGTAGTTTCACAAACAACAGCAGGAATTTGTCAAGGAGATAGTATATTGTTAGGAGGAGCATTCCAAACAACAGCAGGAGTTTATTATGACTCATTGACAACTAGTTTAGGTTGTGATAGTATTATTGAAACAACCTTATCTATTACACCTCAAAATACCATTATAATAGATCCTGTTCTTCCGTTGTGTTTTGGGGATAATATTGTGTTGACAGCAACAGGAAGTGGAAATGGAACGATAACATGGTATGCTGATGCTGCTGGAACTATAGTATTGGGAACAGGTAGTCCATTAGTGATTCCATCAACATCCATAGGAATGTTTACATTTTACGCAAGTGAAGTTGGAGGATGTGATTCACCAATAGATTCTGTTCAAGTTATAGTTGGAGGGGTGCAAGCTGTAATTAATGCAAACCCAACAACAGGATCAACCCCGTTGAACGTGTTTTTTGGAAATGGAAGTACAACTGGTTTTGGAATATCTTATACTTGGGATTTTGGAAATGGAAATACAGATACTATTTTTGAACCATCGCAAGTTTATAATCAGACAGGAACATATACGGTTACACTTATAGTAACGGATGGTATTTGTTCGGATACAGCAACTGTCACCATAACCGCAATTGGTGAGTCTGTTATTATTATTCCAAATGTATTTACTCCTAATGGAGATGGAAGCAACGATATGTTTATGGTTGGTGGGGAAAACTTAGAGGAAGTTGAAGGAGTGATTTATAATAGATGGGGGCAAAAATTATACGAGTGGAACTCTGTAACAGGAGGATGGGATGGAAGAACCTTATCAGGAGAAGTTGTTCCGGATGGAACATATTTCTTTATTATAAATGCAAAAGGAACTGACGAAAAAGAATATTTTGAAAAAGGAACGGTTACCTTGATCAGATAAATAACCTTAATTTTGTACAAATTAACAAAGGAGTGAGCTAGTCTTACTCCTTTGTTTTTCTATCAATTTACAGATAAATTTAATGGATTTTCTAAAAAAATTAACAAGCTATTGTTTATATAAAAAATAATTGTATTTTTGCACTCCATTTTTTTAGGGATACTAACTATTTTAATTAAATAAATATGCCAACTATACAGCAATTAGTAAGGAAAGGAAGAACAACTTTAGAAAAGAAAAGTAAATCTGCGGCTTTAGATTCTTGTCCGCAAAGAAGAGGTGTTTGTATCAGAGTTTATACAACAACACCAAAAAAACCTAACTCAGCAATGAGAAAAGTAGCTAGGGTGAGATTAACCAACCAAAAAGAGGTGAATGCATACATTCCCGGAGAAGGTCATAACTTACAAGAGCACTCTATTGTTTTAGTTAGAGGTGGAAGGGTGAAAGATTTGCCAGGTGTTAGATATCATATCGTGAGAGGTACATTAGATACTACAGGTGTTGAAGGTAGAACTCAAAGAAGATCTAAATATGGAACTAAACGTCCTAAGAAAAAATAATAAATACCAAATAAATATAAAGGTTAATATAACAAAATGAGAAAGTCAAGAGCAAAAAAGAGAGTATTACTTCCAGACCCTAAATTTAGTGATGTTTTGGTAACACAATTCGTTAATAATTTAATGTTGGACGGTAAGAAGAGCGTTGCATTTAAACTATTTTATGACGCACTAGAAATTGTGGGACAAAAAGTTACTGAAGAGAATAATTTAGATGTCTTTAAAAAAGCACTTAAAAATGTTACTCCGGGAGTTGAAGTAAGAAGTAGAAGAATTGGAGGAGCAACCTTCCAAATTCCACAACCAATTAGAGATGAAAGACAAGTTTCTATGGGTATAAAATGGTTGATTGGATATGCTAGAAAGAGAAATGAAAAAACTATGGCTCAGAAATTAGCTGGAGAAATAGTTGCAGGATTTAAAGAAGAAGGTGCTGCTTTCAAGAAAAAAGAAGATACACATAGAATGGCAGATGCTAATAAAGCATTCTCTCATTTTAGATTTTAAAATACAAAAAAGTAATTTACCATGGCTAGAGATTTAAAATATACAAGAAATATAGGTATTGCCGCACATATTGATGCTGGTAAAACTACCACTACCGAAAGAATACTTTTTTACGGAGGAGTAAGTCATAAAATTGGAGAAGTACATGATGGTGCTGCTACAATGGATTGGATGGAGCAAGAACAAGAAAGAGGTATTACTATTACTTCAGCAGCTACAACACTTACATGGAAATATAGAAATCAAGATTATCATGTAAATATTATTGATACGCCTGGTCACGTTGATTTTACAGTTGAGGTAAATCGTTCATTAAGAGTATTGGATGGATTAGTATTCTTATTTAGTGCTGTTGATGGTGTAGAACCACAATCAGAAACTAACTGGAGATTGGCTAATAATTACAACGTTCCAAGAATTGGTTTTGTAAACAAAATGGATAGATCAGGAGCTGACTTCCTTAATGTTTGTAAACAAGTAAAAGAAATGTTAGGTAGTCATGCATTACCATTACAATTAAATATTGGTGCGGAAGATGATTTTAAAGGAGTTGTTGATTTAATTAACTTCAGAGGAATTGTTTGGAATGAAGATGATTTTGGAATGACTTTTAGTGAAGTTGAAATTCCAGCAGACATCGTTGATGAAGCAAGAGAATTAAGAGGTAAATTATTAGAAGCAGTTGCTGAATTTGATGAAACCTTAATGGAAAAATATTTTGAAGATGAAAACTCATTAACAGAAAGAGAAATTCTTGATGCATTGAGAGAAGCTACCATCTCAGGAAAAGTTGTTCCTATGATGTGTGGTTCTTCATTCAAAAATAAAGGAGTACAAGCAATGTTGGATATGGTAATGGAAATTTTACCTTCTCCATTAGATCAAGAAGCAATTGTTGGTATTAACCCAAGAACAGATGCCGAAGAGAAAAGAAAACCTTCAGTAAGCGAACCATTTGCTGCTTTAGCATTTAAAATTGCTACAGATCCTTTTGTTGGTAGATTATGTTTTACTAGAGCATATTCTGGAAAATTAGATTCAGGTTCTTATGTTCTTAATAGTAGAACAGGAAATAAAGAAAGAATTTCTAGAATTTTCCAAATGCACGCCAACAAACAAAATCAAATTGATTGTTTAATGGCTGGAGATATTGCAGCTGTTATCGGATTTAAAGATATTAAAACAGGAGATACATTATGTGATGAAAAACACCCAATAGTGTTAGAATCTATGGTATTCCCTGAGCCAGTTATCGGTATTGCTATTGAGCCTAAAACTCAAGCAGACGTTGATAAAATGGGTAATGCATTATCAAAATTATCTGAAGAAGATCCTACATTAACTATTCATACTGATGAAGATTCAGGTCAAACTGTATTAAGTGGTATGGGTGAGTTACACTTAGAGATTATCTTAGATAGATTAAAAAGAGAATTTAAAGTAGAGTGTAACCAAGGTCAGCCTCAGGTTGCTTACAAAGAAGCAATTACAGGAACTGTTGATCACAGAGAAGTTTACAAAAAACAATCTGGTGGTAGAGGTAAATTCGCTGATATTGTTTTCACTATTGAACCACAAACAGATCCTGAAAAATTAGGACTTGAATTCGTTAATGAAATTAAAGGTGGTAATATTCCTAGAGAGTTTATACCTTCGGTTGAAAAAGGATTTAAAGAAGCAATGAAAACTGGTGTATTAGCTGGTTACTCTGTAGATAGCTTAAAAGTAACATTAAAAGATGGATCTTACCACGCAGTGGATTCTGATGCATTATCTTTTGAGGTTGCTGCAAAAATGGCTTACAGAAATTCATTACCTAAAGCAGGGCCAATTTTATTAGAACCAATAATGAAATTAGAAGTTGTTACTCCAGAAGAAAATATGGGTGATATCGTAGGGGATTTGAACAGAAGAAGAGGTCAGGTAGAAGGAATGGACGATAGAGCAGGTGCTAAAATCATTAAAGCTAAAGTGCCATTGTCAGAAATGTTTGGATATGTTACTTCATTAAGAACAATGTCATCAGGTAGAGCAACATCAACAATGGAGTTCTCACATTTTGATCCATGTCCGAAAAATATTGCTGATGAAGTAATTGCTAAAGTAAAAGGTAAAGTAGAAGCATAATAATTTTATATTATAAATAATAATGAGCCAAAAAATTAGAATAAAATTAAAATCATACGATTTCAACTTAGTTGATAGATCAGCTGAAAAAATCGTTAAGACTGTTAAATCAACAGGTGCTATCGTTAATGGACCAATTCCATTACCAACACACAAAAGAATTTACACAGTATTAAGATCACCACACGTTAACAAGAAAGCTAGAGAGCAATTTCAATTATGTTCTTACAAAAGATTAATTGATATCTACAGTTCTTCTTCAAAAACAGTTGATTCGTTAATGAAGTTAGAGTTACCAAGTGGTGTTGATGTTGAAATCAAAGTTTAAGTAAATTAATTATTAATATAAAAACAAAGTAAAATGCCAGGATTGATTGGGAAAAAATTAGGTATGACTAGCGTTTATAGTGCCGAGGGTAAAAATATACCATGCACAATTATTGAAGCTGGTCCTTGTGTAGTAACACAAGTCAAAAAGGTAGATACCGATGGCTACGAAGCTGTTCAAATTGCTTATGGAGAAAGAAAAGAAAAAAATACTCCAAAAGCGTTACAAGGACACTTCAAAAAATCAGGAACTACACCAAAAAGAAAAGTAGTTGAAGTTGATGGATTGCAAGATTCAAAAGTTGGAGACCAAGTTACGGTTGATATGTTTATTGAAGGAGAATGGGTTGACGTTGTAGGAACATCAAAAGGTAAAGGTTTTCAAGGAGTTGTTAAAAGACACGGTTTTGCCGGTGTTGGAGATGCAACTCACGGTCAGCATAACAGACTAAGAGCACCAGGTTCTCTTGGAGCAGGTTCTACACCATCTAGAGTAATGAAAGGAATGAAAATGGCGGGAAGAATGGGTGGAAAAAGAGTTAAACAAGTTAACCTAGAAGTGGTTAAAGTTTATAATGATAAGAATTTAATAGTACTTAAAGGTTCAATACCTGGTCCTAAAGGTTCTTATGTAGTAATCGAAAAATAAATAGGAGGATAACAAATGGAACTAGTTATTAAAAATATAGAAGGAAAAGATACAAAGAAAAAAGCTGTTCTTGATGATACAGTTTTTGCTATCGAACCTAATGATCATGCTATTTATTTAGATGTTAAACAATATTTAGCAAACAAAAGACAAGGTACTCATAAGGCAAAAGAAAGAGGAGAGGTAAAAGGAAGTACTAGAAAAATTAAAAAACAAAAAGGTACAGGTACAGCTAGAGCTGGAGATATTAAAAACCCATTGTTTAAAGGTGGTGGTAGAGTTTTTGGACCAAGACCAAGAGATTATGAGTTTAAATTAAATGTAAAACAAAAAAGATTAGCTAGAAGATCTGCTTTAAGTTATAAAGCAAAAGATGGAGCTATTACAATTTTAGAAGACATTAATTTTGAGTCTCCAAAAACTAAAGAATATGCTTCAATTTTATCTAATTTAAATATTTTAGATAAAAAATCTTTAATAGTTATTCCTGATTCAAATAAAAATGTATATTTGTCGTCCCGAAATTTGAAAGGGACGAAAGTGGTAACTGCTTCTGAAATAAACACTTACGATATTTTGAATGCAAATATGGTAATCATTTCAGAAGGATCTATAAGCAAAATTGAAGGAATTTTAAGAAAATAATGTAAGATGGAGATTATAATTAAACCTGTTATTACTGAAAAAATGACTTCTCAAACGGAGAAGTTTAATCGTTATGCTTTTGTTGTAAACAAGAAAGCCAACAAAATTCAGATTAAAGATGCAATTAAAGACATGTATAATGTAACAGTTGAATCTATTAATACAATGAATTATGCGGGTAAATCTAAATCAAGATATACAAAAGCAGGATTAGTTTCAGGAAGAACAAATAATTACAAAAAAGCAGTTGTAACCTTATCAGAAGGAGAAGCAATAGACTTTTTTAGTAATATTTAAGACGTAAAGTATTTTATTAACTATACGGGGGATACAACCCTCTAAAGAGATAAACAAAAATGGCATTAAGAAAATTGAATCCCATCACCCCGGGACAAAGACATAAGATTGCTAGTGATTTCAACGAAATTACCACATCTACACCAGAGAAATCTTTAACCAAAGGTAGAAGTAAATCAGGTGGTAGAAATAATGATGGTAAAATGACCATGAGGTATATTGGTGGTGGTCACAAGCAAAAATCAAGAGAGATAGATTTTAAAAGAGAAAAGGACGGAGTTCCTGGTATCGTTAAATCTGTTGAATATGATCCAACAAGAACTGCAAGAATTGCTTTAATTTATTACAAGGATGGAGAAAAAAGATATATTATCGCTCCAAACGGTATTAAAGTAGGTCAGGAAATTGTTTCTGGAAAAGGTGCAGCCCCAGAAGTTGGTAATACACTTTATTTATCAGAAGTTCCATTAGGAACAGTAATACATAACATTGAATTAAGACCTAACCAAGGAGCTAAGTTAGCTAGAAGTGCAGGTTCTTATGCTCAATTAACTGCAAAAGACGGAAAATTTGTTGTTGTTAAACTTCCTTCAGGAGAAACAAGATTAATTTTAGCTACATGTCGTGCAACAGTTGGAACAGTATCTAACTCTGAGCACATGTTAGAAAGATCTGGTAAAGCAGGTAAGAGCAGATGGTTAGGAAGAAGACCAAGAGTAAGAGGTGTTGTAATGAATCCAGTAGATCACCCAATGGGTGGTGGTGAAGGTAAGAATTCAGGAGGTCACCCAAGATCTAGAAAAGGATTACCTGCAAAAGGATACAAAACAAGATCTAAAAAGAGTAAATCAAGTAAATACATTATTGAAGGTAGAAAGAAATAATTAAATTATGAGTCGTTCGTTAAAAAAACCACCGTTTGTTCATTATAAATTGCAATTAAGAGTTGACACAGCTCAGCAATCTGGAAAAAAAGCAGTTATAAAGACTTGGTCTAGAGCTTCAATGATTACACCTGACTTTGTTGGGTTAACTATTGCAGTTCATAATGGAAATAAATTTATACCTGTTTATGTTACAGAAAATATGGTAGGACACAAGTTAGGAGAATTTTCTCCAACAAGAAACTTTAGAGGTCATGCTGGTAACAAAAAAGATAAAGGTAAAAGATAAAAATTAGTATATCATGGGTGTTAGAAAAAAAGAAAGAGCACAGCAAATAAAAGAGGCTAAAAAAACATTAAGTTTTGCAAAACTTAATAACTGTCCTACTTCTCCTCGTAAAATGAGAAAAGTATCAGACATGATTAAAGGACAAGATGTTTTTAAAGCATTAGGTATTTTACAATTTAGCCCTCAAGATGCTGCTAAGAGATTAGAAAAATTATTAAGATCTGCAATAGCCAATTGGGAAACCAAAAATGAAGGAGCAAGACCAGAGGAAAGTAACTTAATTGTTAAGTCAATTCAAGTTGATAGTGCTAGAATGTTGAAAAGAATTCAGCCAGCACCTCAAGGTAGAGCTCACAGAGTTAGAAAAAGATCAAATCATGTTACATTAATCGTTGATAGCAAAAATTAAAAATAGATGGGACAAAAAGTAAATCCAATTTCAAATAGATTAGGAATCATCAAAGGATGGGATTCTAATTGGTATGGTGGAAGATTCTATGCAGATAAAATAGTTGAAGATTACAAAATTCGTGAGTATTTAATGGCTCGTTTGCAAAAAGCAAGTATATCTAAAATTATTATTGAAAGAACATTAAAATTAATCACTGTAACTATTAATACATCTCGTCCGGGAATTATTATTGGTAAAGGAGGTCAGGAAGTTGATAAATTAAGAGAAGAGTTAAAGAAAATTACCAATAAGGAAATTCAAATTAACATTTTTGAAATTAAAAGACCTGAGTTAGATGCTAAATTAGTAGCAGATAACATCGCTAAACAAATAGAAGGTAGAGTCTCATTTAGAAGAGCAGTTAAAATGGCTGTAGCTTCAACAATGAGAATGGGAGCAGAAGGAATTAAAGTATTAGTATCAGGTAGATTAGGTGGGGCTGAAATGGCAAGATCTGAAGGATATAAAGAAGGAAGAACTCCACTACATACTTTTAGAGCTGATATTGATTATGCATTAACAGAAGCACATACAACTTACGGAAGAATTGGAGTTAAAGTATGGATTTGTAAAGGAGAAGTTTATGGTAAAAGAGATTTATCACCAAACATTGGATTAGACAAAGGAAAAAGAGGCGGAAAAGGCGGTGGAGATAACTCAAGACCAAGAAAACCAAAAGGAGCTCCAAAAAGAAAATAATTTATAGAATACAACAGTAGTAAAAGATAAAATATCATGTTACAACCAAAAAAGACGAAATATAGAAAAATGCAAAAAGGCCACATGAAAGGAAACTCTCATAGAGGCTCGCAAATAGCATTTGGATCATTTGCTATCAAATCATTAGAAGAGTGTTGGATGACAGCTCGTCAAATTGAAGCAGCAAGGATAGCAGTTACAAGATACATGAAAAGAGAAGGACAAATTTGGATTAGAGTATTTCCAGATAAGCCTGTAACTAAAAAACCAGCTGAAGTAAGGATGGGTAAAGGTAAAGGTAGTCCTGAATTATGGGTTGCTACTGTAAGACCAGGTAAAATTATTTTTGAAGCTGATGGTGTTCCATTAGAAATAGCTAAAGAAGCATTAAGATTAGCAGCTCAAAAATTACCAGTGAAAACGAAGTTCATGGTAAGAAGAGATTATACAGAATAAGCCGATATATTTAAATAATATAAACAGATGAAACAAATAGATATTAAGGATTTATCATTAGATGATTTGAAAGAAAAGTATCAAGAACAAAAAGATGCATTAAGACGTGTTAAATTAGCACATTCAGTATCACCACTTGAAAATCCTGCTCAAATTAAACAAGTAAGAAGAACAGTAGCCCGATTGAATACTGAAATCAGAAAAAGAGCAATTCAATCATAAATTATAGTGATAATGGAAAATAGAAATTTAAGAAAAGAAAGAATAGGTTTGGTTGTTAGCAACAAAATGGATAAATCTGTTGTTATTTCTGTTGAACGTAAAGTTAAACACGAAATCTACGGTAAATTCGTAAAGAAATCAACCAAATTTATGGCTCATGATGAAAAGAACGATTGTAATATCGGTGATAAAGTAAAAATCATGGAAACAAAGCCATTGAGCAAAAATAAATGTTGGAGATTAGTAGAAATTATTGAAAGAGCTAAATAATTATGATACAAGCAGAATCAAGATTAAAAATTGCAGACAACAGTGGAGCCAAAGAGGTTCTATGCATTAAAGTGTTGGGCGGAACTAAAAGAAGATACGCTTCAATAGGAGATGTAATAGTTGTTTCTGTAAAACATGCTATGCCTTCAGGTAACGTTAAAAAAGGTGCCGTAGCAAAAGCAGTTGTTGTAAGAACAAAAAAAGAAATTAGAAGAGTAGATGGCTCATACATCAGATTTGATGATAATGCAGCAGTTATTCTTAATGATGCAGGTGAAATGCGTGGAACTAGAATTTTTGGACCAGTAGCTAGAGAGCTTAGAGAAAAAGAATTCATGAAAATAGTTTCCTTGGCACCTGAAGTTTTATAAATTGATATTATAGAGAATAGTTAAGTTATGTCTAAATTACACATTAAAAAAGGCGATACAGTAAAAGTAATTGCCGGTGAATCTAAAGGAGCAGAAGGTGTTGTGAAAAAAGTTTTCACAGAATCTTTACGTGCAATAGTTGATGGAGAAAAAATTAAAAAAATCTCTAAACACACTAAGCCAAATGCTGCAAATCCTAACGGTGGAATTGTTAAAGAAGAAGCATCAATTCATGTTTCTAATTTAATGGTTGTAGATCCTAAATCAGGAACTCCTACCAGAATAGGAAGAAAATTAGATAACGAAGGAAAAAAAGTTAGATACGCTAAAAAATCAGGGGAGGTGATATCATGAGTTACGAGCCAAGATTAAAAAGACAATACAAAGATGAAATTACTCCATCTTTAATGAAAAAATTTGAGTACTCATCTGTTATGCAAATTCCTAGATTGGAAAAAATTTGTATTAACCAAGGAGTTGGTGATGCTGTTACTGATAAAAGACTAGTAGAATCTGCTGTAGAAGAGATTACTACCATTACAGGTCAGAAAGCAAACCCTACTTACTCTAAAAAAGATATCTCTAACTTTAAGTTAAGAAAAGGGATGCCTATTGGAGCAAGAGTTACACTTAGAGGTGATAAAATGTACGAATTTTTGGACAGATTAATTGCTGTTGCATTACCTAGAACAAGAGACTTTAGAGGAATTGAACCAAAAGGGTTTGATGGAAGAGGAAACTTTACGTTAGGTATTAAAGAGCAAATTATATTTCCTGAAATTGATATAGATAAAATTAAAAATGTAAGTGGAATGGATATTACATTCGTTACAACTGCAAAAACTAACGAAGAAGGTCAAGCTTTATTAAGTGAGTTTGGATTTCCATTCAAGAAAAAATAAAAAGATATGGCAAAAGAATCAATGAAAGCTCGTGAAAGAAAACGAGAAGCAATGGTTGAAAAATATGCAGAGAAAAGAGCAGCATTAAAAGCTGCAGGAGATTGGGATGCATTACAAAAATTACCTAAAAACTCATCAAAAGTTAGATTACACAATAGATGTAAATTAACTGGAAGACCAAGAGGTTATATGAGACAATTTGGAATTTCAAGGGTAACTTTTAGAGAAATGGCTTCTAATGGTTTAATACCTGGAATTACTAAAGCGAGTTGGTAATTCACAAAATTGGTTAAGGAGTATAACTGATAAAATTATCAAAGTGTACTTTATACAATAATAAATAAATTAAAAAAAATGACAGATTCAGTAGCAGATTATTTAACAAGAGTTAGAAACGCTGTAAGTGCTAAGCACAAAGTGGTTGATATACCAGCATCAAATTTAAAGAAAGAAATGACTAAAATTTTGTTTGAAAAAGGTTATATCTTAAATTATAAATTTGAAGATGACGGTGTTCAAGGAAATATTAAAATTGCTTTGAAATACCACCCTCAAACAAAAGTACCTGCAATTACTAACTTAACAAGAATAAGTAAGCCAGGTTTAAGAAAATATGCTAACTCTTCTAATTTACCAAGAGTAATTAATGGTTTAGGTATAGCCATTTTATCTACCTCTAAAGGTGTTATTACCGATAAAGAAGCTAGAAACTTGAATGTTGGTGGAGAAGTTTTATGTTACATATATTAAAAAGTTAAAAGATTTAGAATTATGTCAAGAATAGGAAAATCCCCAATATCAGTTCCAAGTGGAGTTGAAATTAAAGTAGAAAAAGGGTTAGTTACTGTTAAAGGACCTAAAGGAGAGTTAACTCAAGATATAGATCCAGTTATAACTGTAGAAGTTGATGGAGATACTGTTAATGTTGCTCGTCATACAGAATTAAAACCTCATAAAGCAAAACACGGTCTTTACAGATCATTAGTTGCAAATATGATACAAGGTGTTTCTGAAGGTTTTAAAACACAACAAGAATTAGTAGGTGTTGGATATAGAGCAAACGTACAGGGACAAAGATTAGATTTAATGGTAGGATATTCTCACAATATTATATTTGAAATACCTAAAGAAATTAAAGTATCTGCTGAAGCTGAAAGAGGTAAAAACCCAATCATTACTTTAGAATCTCATGATAAACAACTTATTGGTCATGTTGCAGCGAAAATAAGATCATTAAGAAAACCAGAACCTTACAAAGGTAAAGGTATTAAGTTTGTTGGAGAACAATTAAGAAGAAAAGCCGGAAAATCGGCAGCTAAATAAATATAAATCATAATAAAAAATTGTTATGGCACTAAGTAGAAAAGACAGACGATTAAGAATAAAAAGAAGGATAAGAAAGGTAGTTAAAGGAACTAACGAACAACCAAGATTGTCTGTATTCAGAAGCAATAAAGAAATTTATGCTCAAATTATAAATGATATTACAGGAACCACACTAGTGGCTGCTTCATCAAGAGATAAAGATGTAAAAGCTAAAGGTAACAAATCTGAAATAGCATCAATTGTAGGAAAAGCTATAGCTGATAAAGCAGTAAAAGCAGGAATTACAACTATTGCTTTCGACAGAAATGGTTACTTATACCATGGTAGAGTTAAAGCATTAGCTGACGCAGCAAGAGAAGGTGGATTAAAATTCTAATAAATATAGAACAAGAAATATTTAAGATGGCAAAAACAGATAATAAAAGAGTAAGAGCTACTGAAACAGAGTTAAAAGACAGATTAGTAGCAATTAATAGAGTTACTAAAGTTACCAAAGGTGGTAGAAATTTCAGCTTTTCAGCAATAGTTGTTGTTGGTGATGAAAATGGAGTAGTAGGACACGGATTAGGTAAAGCTAACGAAGTAACAGAAGCAATTACTAAAGGTATTGATTCAGCTAAGAAAAACTGCATCAGAGTTCCAATTATTAACGGAACAGTTCCTCACGAACAAAACGGTAAGTTTGGTGGTGCAAGAGTATTCATCAGACCTGCTGCTCACGGAACAGGAGTAATTGCCGGTGGTGCAATGCGTGCTGTTTTCGAAAGTGTTGGTATAACTGATGTTTTAGCAAAATCAAAAGGATCTTCAAACCCTCATAATGTGGTTAAAGCTACATTAGATGCACTTGCTAACTTAAGAGATGCATACACAATTGCAGATCAAAGAGGCGTAGATTTAAATACAGTATTTAACGGATAGTTAAAATTTTTATAAGATGGCAAAAATTAAAGTTAAACAAGTAAAAAGTTCTATTAAACGTCCTGAAAGACAAAAAAGAACATTGATTGCTCTAGGGTTGAAAAAAATGAATAGAGTAGTTGAACATGAAGCAACTCCTCAAATTTTAGGAATGATTGCTAAAGTTAATCACTTAGTAGAAGTAGTAAAATAACAAATTAAAAAAATAAAAGATGGACTTATCAAATTTAAAACCTGCGAAGGGTTCAACAAAACAGCGTAAGCGAGTAGGTAGAGGTCAAGGATCAGGAAGAGGCGGAACCTCCACAAGAGGACATAAAGGAGCGAAATCTAGATCAGGATACTCTACTAAAATAGGATTTGAAGGTGGACAAATGCCACTTCAAAGAAGAGTACCTAAATTTGGTTTTACCAATATAAACAGAGTAGCTTATAAAGGTATTAACTTAGATGTACTTCAAAAATTAGCTGATGAGAAAAAAGTAACTGAAATTACTTTTGAAGTTCTTAAAGCAAATGGACTAGTATCTAACAATGATTTAGTTAAAATTTTAGGAAGAGGTGAACTTAAAGCAAAATTAGATGTTAAAGTTAACGGTTATTCCAAAACTGCTAAAGCTGCAATTGAGGCCGCTGGAGGTACAGCAACTCAGCTTTAATTAGTAATTAAACAGAATGAAAAGATTTATAGAGACCATAAAAAATATTTTAAGTATAGAAGAACTTAGATTGCGTATTCTAACAACACTTGGTTTGTTGTTAGTTTATCGTTTAGGTTCTTATGTAGTTTTACCTGGTGTAGATTCTACTGCTCTTGAAGCTGCAAATGCTGGCGGAACAGGTGGTGGAATTATGGATTTGATTAATATTTTTGCAGGTGGTGCATTTAGTAGAGCATCTATTTTTGCTTTAGGAATTATGCCATACATCTCTGCTTCTATTGTAATTCAGTTGTTAGGAATGGCAATTCCTTACTTCCAACGATTACAAAAAGAAGGAGAAAGTGGTAGAAGAAAAATTAATCAAATTACCAGAGTGTTAACTATTGCTATTACTGGATTTCAAGCTCCGGGCTATATAGCTACTCAGGTTGCTAACTATCCTGGTGTGGTACCTAATGAAGGTCCGCTATGGTGGTTTTCAACAGTTCTTTTATTAATCACAGGAACTATGTTTGTAATGTGGATTGGTGAAAGAATTACTGAAAAAGGTATTGGTAATGGTATCTCTTTATTAATTATGATTGGTATTATTGCTAACTTACCATCTGCATTTGTATTCGAGATTGGATCTAGATTCGGTATCGGTGGTGTTGGTGGACCAATTATCTTATTAGTAGAAGTTGCAGTATTGTTATTAGTTATCTTAATTACTATTTTGTTAGTTCAAGGTACAAGGAGAATACCAGTACAATATGCTAAAAGAATAGTAGGTAACAAACAATATGGAGGTGTAAGAGATTACATTCCTTTAAAAGTAAATGCAGCAGGAGTAATGCCTATCATCTTTGCTCAAGCAATTATGTTTATTCCAATGACCTTAGCTGGTTTTGGAGACTCAGGAGCTACAAGCTGGATTGTTACAACATTCAGTAATCCAAACGGATTTGCTTATAACTTAACTTTCTTCTTAATGATTATAGCGTTTACCTATTTTTATACTGCTGTAACCATTAACCCAAATCAAATGGCAGAAGAAATGAAAAGAAGCGGTGGCTTTATTCCGGGGGTTAAACCAGGAAAGAGAACGGCAGAATTTATAGATAATGTGATGTCAAGAATTACCTTACCAGGATCAATGTTCTTAGCTTTAGTAGCTATTTTACCAGCTTTTGCTGCGATATTTGGTGTAAATCAGGCATTTGCATATTTTTATGGTGGGACTTCATTATTAATTATGGTAGGTGTAATTTTGGACACTTTACAACAAATAGAAAGTCACTTGTTAATGCGTCATTATGATGGACTAATGAAGACTGGAAAAATTAAAGGAAGATCATCAAGAATGGGGATGGCAGGATAATTTAGAAGATTGATTTTAAATGGGTAAAATTTATTACAAGACAGACGAAGAGATAGAGTTATTAAGAGAAAGTTCTTTACTTGTTGGAAAAACATTAGCCGAAGTTGCTAAAATTATTAAACCGGGTGTAACAACAGCTGCGTTAGATAAAATTGCTGAAGAGTATATTTTAGATAATAATGCAAAACCAGGTTTTAAAGGATTATACGGTTGTCCGAGTACATTGCTTTGTTCAGTAAATGATGCAGTAGTTCATGGATTACCAACCGATAGGCCATTAGAAGATGGAGATATTGTATCTGTTGATTGTGGTGTGTTGAAGAATGGGTTTTATGGTGATGTAGCTTACACTTTTGAGATTGGGGAAGTTAAACCCGAAGTTAAAAAGTTGTTAGAAGTTACCAAAGAATGTTTAAAAAGAGCTATTGAACAAGCAGTTGTAGGGAACAGAGTAGGAGATATAGGATATGCAGTTCAGAGTTTAGCACACGAACACGGATATGGAGTTGTTAGAGAATTAGTAGGGCACGGATTAGGAAGAGAGCTTCATGAAGAACCTCAAGTTCCTAATTTTGGTAAAAGAGGAACAGGCATAATGTTAAAAGAAGGGATGGTTATAGCCATAGAACCTATGATTAACTTAGGAAAGAAAGAAGTCAAAGAAGGAAAAGACGGATGGACAATTCTTACAGTTGATGGTTCAGTATCTGCTCATTTTGAACATGATGTGGCTATTAGAAAAGGAAAAGCAGATGTATTATCATCTCATGAATTTATTGAAGAAGTATTAAAAAATAAAAAGTAAAAATTATAAATGGCAAAACAAGCATCGATAGAGCAAGATGGAACAATAATAGAAGCATTATCTAATGCCCTATTTAGAGTAGAGCTTGAAAATGGACACATTATAACTGCTCATATTTCAGGAAAAATGAGAATGAATTATATTCGTATTTTACCCGGAGATAAAGTAAAAGTAGAAATGTCTCCTTATGATTTAACAAAAGGAAGAATTTCATTTAGATATAAATAACAATAATAAAAAAATAGATACGATGAAAGTAAGAGCATCAATAAAAAAGAGAAGTGCAGACTGTATAATTGTTAGAAGAAAAGGACGTTTATACATCATTAACAAAAAGAACCCTAAATTTAAACAAAGACAAGGTTAATTTTGTTAATCATTAAAACTAGTAAATAAACTTACATTAATTAATATAATATGGCAAGGATTGCAGGTATAGACTTACCAAAAAACAAAAGAGGTGTTATAGGATTAACTTATATCTATGGTATAGGAAATTCTTCTTCTAAGAAAATTTTAGAGAAAGCCAATGTTGACTTAAACAAAAAAGTTCAAGATTGGGATGATGATGATTTGTCTAAAATCAGAAAGATAATCAACGAAGAATTTAAAATTGAAGGAGCGCTACGTTCTGAAGTTCAGTTACACATCAAACGATTGATGGATATTGGATGTTACAGAGGTGTTCGTCACAGATCAGGATTACCACTTAGAGGACAAAGAACAAAAAACAACTCTAGAACTAGAAAAGGTAGAAAGAAAACTGTTGCTAACAAGAAAAAAGTAACTAAATAAAAATAAGTTCAATGATTGAAGTTTGAGGTTGAAAAAACCTCAAACTTCAAACTTCAAACTTCAAACAAATAAAAATGGCAAAGTCAAACGTTAAAAAGAAGAAAAAAGTAAATGTTGAAGCTTATGGTGAGGCACATATTCATGCGTCTTTTAACAACATAATCATTAGCTTAACTAATACTAACGGACAAGTTATTTCTTGGTCGTCAGCCGGAAAAATGGGCTTTAGAGGTTCTAAAAAGAACACTCCTTATGCTGCTCAATTAGCCGCTGCTGACTGTGCTAAAGAAGCCTATGAGTATGGATTAAGAAAAGCTAAGGTTTTTGTTAAAGGTCCAGGAGCTGGTAGAGAATCTGCAATTAGAACATTACACAATAGTGGTATTGTTGTAACAGAAATAGTAGATATTACTCCACTACCTCATAATGGATGTCGTCCTCCAAAAAGAAGAAGAGTATAATAAAAAGCTTAAGAACGTAATTAATTATCGAAGGATATTGACCTTAATTCATAATTAGTTCTTATTAAATAGTAATAACAATAAACAATTAAATAAAATGGCAAGATACAGAGGTCCTAAGTCGAAAATCTCTAGAAAATTTAGAGAACCAATTTTTGGTCCAGACAAGGTTTTAGAAAGAAAAAATTACCCTCCAGGACAACATGGTCCTAACAAAAGAAGAGGAAAACAATCTGAATACGCAATTCAGTTAGCAGAAAAACAAAAAGCTAAATATACTTATGGTATTTTAGAAAAGCAATTTGCTAATATTTTTGAAAAAGCGTCTAGAAAAACTGGTATTACCGGTGAATTATTACTTCAGTTTTGTGAATTAAGATTAGATAATATTGTTTACAGATTAGGTGTTGCTCCTACAAGAAGTGCTGCCAGACAATTAGTAAGCCACAGACATATTACCGTTAACGGAAGTTTAGTTAACATTCCATCATACACGCTTAAAGAAGGAGATGTTATTGGAGTAAGAGAAAAATCTAAATCATTAGAGTCTATTTCTGCTTCATTAGCTGCTAATTCTGCTTCAAAGCACGAATGGTTAAATTGGGATGGAAATCAAATGTCAGGAACTGTAATTAACCTACCGGAACGTCAACAAATTCCGGAAAACATAAAAGAACAATTAATAGTAGAGCTTTACTCTAAATAAACTTTAAACATATAGAATTATGGCAATTATAGATCTCCAAAAACCTGATAAAGTAATCATGAATAGTTCAGACGACTTTTTTGGCTCGTTTGAATTCAGACCTTTAGAACCAGGTTATGGTATAACAGTAGGTAACGCACTTAGAAGAGTATTATTAAACTCTTTACAAGGTTTTGCTATCACTTCTGTTAAGATTGAAGGTGTTGATCATGAGTTTTCTGCAATTAAAGGTATTGTAGAAGATGTATCTCAAATAATATTAAATTTAAAACAAGTTCGTTTTAAACAACAAATTGAAGATATTGATAACGAAAAGTTAATCGTAACTGTTAGTGGTCAAGAACAACTTACTGCTGGCGATATAGGTAAATTTACTTCAGCTTTCCAAGTATTAAATACAGATTTAGTTATCTGTAACATGGAAAAATCTGTTAAATTCCAAATGGAAATTACTATTAACAAAGGTAGAGGTTACAAACCATCTGAAGAAAATAAACCTGCAGATGCTAGTTTCGGTTCTATTTCAATAGATTCTATCCACACTCCAATTAGAAATGTAAAATATTTCGTTGAAAACTATAGAGTTGGACAAAAAACGGATTACGAAAAATTAATTATTGATATTACTACTGATGGTTCTATTCATCCTAAAGATGCTTTAAAAGAAGCAGCTAAAGTGTTAATTTATCACTTCATGCTTTTCTCTGATGAAAGAATTACATTAGACTCTCCAGAAAGTTCTTCAATTGAAGAATTTGATGAAGATTCTCTACACATGAGACAGTTATTAAAAACTAAATTAGTGGATATGGATTTATCTGTAAGAGCACTAAACTGTTTAAAAGCTGCTGATGTTGATACGTTAGGAGACTTAGTATCTTTCAATAAAAATGATTTGTTAAAGTTCAGAAACTTCGGTAAAAAATCTTTAACCGAATTGGATGAATTAGTAGAAAGTAAAGGCCTTACATTCGGAATGAATGTAGCTGCCTATAAATTAGATAAGGAGTAATTAGTTATGAGACACGGTAAAAAAATCAATCACTTAAGCAGACAAGCACCACATAGAAAAGCTATGTTGGCAAATATGGCATGTTCTCTTATTCAACATAAAAGAGTAAGCACAACTGTTGCTAAAGCAAAAGCTTTACAAAAGTATATTGAGCCTATCATTACAAAATCTAAAACTGATTCAACTCACTCAAGAAGAGTTGTGTTTAGTTACCTTAAAAGTAAAGAAGCTGTAACTGAACTTTTCAGAGAAGTTTCTACTAAGGTAATGGAAAGACCAGGTGGATATACAAGAATCCTTAAAACTGGTTTTAGATTAGGTGATAATGCTCAAATGTGTTTTATTGAATTAGTTGATTACAATGAAAACATGTTGAAAGATGGCGGAGCTAAAAAATCTTCATCAAGAAGAAGAAGAGGCGGAGCCAAAAAAGCTGCTGACACAACTACTACTGAAGCTAAAGCTGAAGAAACAGTTGTAGAAGAACCTAAAAAAACTGATGATGTTGTAGAAGAGCCTAAAGCTGAAAAACCTAAGACTGAAGAGCCAAAGGAAGCTAAAGAAGAAAAAACAACTGAAGAAGATAATACAGAAGATGAAAAGAAAGACTAATACATTTTTTTCATATAAATAAAGTTTAAAAGGCGAGCTATTATAGTTCGCCTTTTTTATTGTATTTTACTATAATATCAAAAAAGGATAATGTAATTTTGTATCAACCTAAATTTATTTACAACTATGGAAAATAAAGCTATTTTATTGTTGGAAGATGGCACCATCTTTTATGGAAAACCTGCAGGTCACATAGGAACAACAACTGGTGAAATTTGTTTTAATACAGGAATGACCGGCTATCAAGAAATTTTTACTGATCCATCTTATTTTGGGCAAATTTTAGTAACCACTACTTCTCATATTGGGAATTATGGAGTAAATAATGAAGAAGTAGAATCTGATTCTATAAAAATAGCAGGCTTAGTTTGTAAAAAATTCTCTAACATGTATTCTAGAGAAAGAGCTGATGGTTCGCTTCAAGCTTATTTTGAAGAACACCAATTAGTAGGAATTTCAGATGTAGATACAAGAGCTTTAGTTCGTCATATTAGAGATAAAGGAGCAATGAACGCCATCATTTCATCAGAAACAGAAGATATTGATGTGTTAAAACAAAAGCTGAAAGAAGTTCCATCAATGGAAGGTTTAGAGTTATCTTCTAAAGTATGTACTAAAGAAGCTTATTTTGTTGGTAACGAAAATGCTAAATATAAAGTAGCTGTTTTAGATTTGGGTGTGAAAAAAAACATATTAAGATGTTTGGCAGAAAGAGATTGTTATTTAAAAGTGTTTCCTATGGATGCAACTTTTGAAGAAATGAACCAGTGGCAACCAGATGGTTATATGTTATCTAACGGTCCCGGAGATCCATCTGTTATGAAACCACAAATAGAAACTGTTAAACAAATTGCTAATTCTGGTTTACCAGTTTTCGGTATTTGTCTCGGACACCAAATATTAGCACTTTCTATGGGTTTAACTACCTCAAAAATGCATAATGGACATAGAGGTTGTAATCACCCAGTTTTAAATGTACAAACTGGAAAAGGGGAAATAACTTCTCAAAATCATGGTTTTGTAGTAAACTTTGAAGATGTTGCTAATTCAAATGAAGTAGAATTAACACATAAACACTTAAATGATAATACGGTAGCAGGGCTTAAAGTAAAAGGCAAGCCTGTTTTCTCAGTTCAATATCATCCAGAATCATCACCAGGACCTCATGATTCAAGGTATTTGTTTGATGATTTTATTACCAACATTGTTAAAACTGCAAAAGTAGCCGTTTAAAATTTTATACACTTTTACCTAATATACTAAATTATGGAACCCAAACAAGTAAAATGTTCATTTTGCAATAGAAGTAAGAAAGAAGTAGATGTTATGATTGCAGGTGTTACAGGACATATTTGTAACCATTGTATTCACCAAGCACAACAAATTGTAACTGAAGAAACTTCAGGAAAGGTTAATCAGGATTTATTTGCACAAATAGAATTATTAAAACCGGCAGAATTAAAAAAACATCTTGATGAATATGTTATTGGTCAAGACGATGCTAAAAAAGTATTGTCGGTTGCCGTTTATAATCATTACAAAAGATTAACCCAAAAAACAATTAAAAACCACGAAGATGTTGATATAGAAAAATCAAATATTTTAATGGTTGGGGAAACAGGAACAGGAAAAACCTTGTTGGCTAAAACCATAGCCAAAGTATTAAAAGTTCCTTTTTGTATTGCTGATGCCACAATTTTAACAGAAGCAGGTTATGTTGGAGAAGACGTTGAAAGTATTTTATCTAGGTTGTTACAAGCTGCAAATTATGATGTAGAAGCTGCTCAAAGAGGAATAGTTTTTATTGATGAAATTGATAAAATTGCCAGAAAAAGTGATAATCCATCTATAACAAGAGATGTAAGTGGAGAAGGAGTACAACAAGCCTTACTTAAGTTATTAGAAGGTTCAGCAGTAAATGTTCCGCCACAAGGAGGAAGAAAGCACCCTGAACAAAAAATGATTTCGGTTGAAACCAAAAACATATTGTTTATTTGCGGTGGTGCATTTGATGGAATAACTAAAAAAATTGCACGAAGATTAAGTACTCAAGTAATTGGTTATAAAAGTACCAACCAAGAAAAAATTGATGAAGACAATTTATTGCAATATGTAACACCTCAAGATATAAAATCATTTGGTTTAATTCCTGAATTAATAGGTAGATTACCTGTATTAACTTACTTAGAGCCATTAGATGCTAAAGCATTAAGAAGAATTCTTACAGAGCCAAAAAATGCCATTGTAAAACAATACATGAAATTGTTTGAGATAGATAATATCAAAATTTCTTTTGATAAAGCTGCGTTAGATTTTATAGTAGAAAAAGCAATGGAATATAAATTAGGAGCTAGAGGTTTGCGTTCTATCTGTGAAGCAATTATGCTTGATGCCATGTTTGAGTTACCGTCTAAAAATGAAGCTGCGGAATTAAAAATTACAATGAATTATGCCAAAGAAAAATTCAATAATTCAAAAATTAGCAATAAACTAAAAGTAGCATAGTTTTATAAGCATTTGTTCCCTAATCTTTGTATTATTGTAGAAGAATTTAAAAACCATTCACATTGGGAATAATACAACGACAAGCTTTTTTGAATACCTTTATCAACTATGCCGGGGTGATAATTGGTTTTGTTAATGTTGTAATTTTATTTCCATTATTTCTTAATCAAGAAGAGTTTGGATTAACCCGCTTAGTATTATCCTTAATTTCAGTAATGGCACAAATGTCATCATTTGGTGTACATCGAATTGCTATAAAGTTTTTCCCTATTTTTAGAAAGCAACAATATAAAAACAACGGATTGTTTTTAATGCTTTTTTTATTGTCAATATCTGGTACAATTATCATTTCCTTGATTTATTTCTTGTTTAAACAATCCATCCTACATTTTTATCAGGATGAAGCCAGTCTTTTTAATGATTATTATAAATGGATACCATTAGCAACATTAGGGATGGTTATTTTTATTGTTTTTGAATCTTTTTTACAAGCATTGAGAAAAACAGTGTTCACCAATTTTTTAAGAAATATTGTTGTAAGGGTATACTGGTTGGTAGCCTTGTTTTTTTACTATAAAGGCTATTGTACTTTTTATCAATTTATGTTGATTTACATGTTGGGCTACTTTTTTACAGCAGCATTGTGTGTGTTACAATTAATGGCTAATAAAGAACTTTCATTTGATGTTAATAAAACATATTTTAAATCGAGACTGTTGAAGCCTATAATAAATTATGGGGGATATACTATTTTTAGCGGACTAACTTTAATGTTAGTTGTAAATGTTGATACATTGATGATAGGAGCTTTGTTACCTGAAGATAAATTAACTTTTGTTGGAATTTATGCGGTTGCTACTTATATTGCGTCTGTAATATCTGTTCCTAATGCCGCTTTAGCAAGAATAGCATCTCCATTAATAGCACATGACTGGAGAGCTAAAAATTTAAAGAATATAGATGAAGTATATAAAAAAAGTTCGGTATTAATGTCATTTGCGGCAGGAATTATATTTGGAGCAATAGCCATTAATATTGATGAAATTTTAGTATTAATGAAACCTGAATTTGCGGCTGCTAAATATGTGGTTTTGATATTAGGTTTTTCTAGATTATTAAGTATGACTTTTGGGGTAAACTATGCTATTTTGGTAGTTACTAAATTTTACAGAGCAGAGACATTCTTAGCAATATTTTTACTTGTATTAGTTGTTGTAACCAATTTAATTTTTATACCAATTTATGGTATTTTAGGAGCAGCAATGGGTACAGCTATAGCAATTATTATGTTTAATATACTTATGTTTTTATACATCAAGCACAAAATTAATTTACAACCGTTTACTGTTAAAACATTAAACATGTTGCTTATTGGAGCTTTTGCAGCAGCAGTAGCTTATTTCCTTCCGTTAAGTATCGAAAATCATATAGTATCAATAATTACAAAGTCAGCAATTTTCTGCTTTTTATATATACTTCCGGTTTATTTATTTAAAGTATCAGAAGATATAAATTCTGTTGTAGATAAGTATTTGTTTAGAAGGTAACTTTGTTTGGTATAAAGATATAATTATGATAATTTGAATTTTTTAAGGATTTAAAAGCAACTGCTTTCCCATTTTTACCTACTGCATAAATAGAGTAGTTAAAACTTAAAATAAAATCAATTATTTCTTGTGAGGTTATACTTGTGGTTTCTAAATTATCGTTAATTATTTCAATGAATAAAATAGGTTTGATGTTGGTTAAGATATTCTTCATGCCTTTTAGAACATAAAATTCAGCACCTTCAACATCTATCTTTATCAATGTTATATTATTAATTTTTTGATCTATTATATATTCATCCAAAATTACAGAAGGAACACACTCAGGTTCTACATTGTCAAATTTTTTAATTATACTAGACATGCCAGTGTTGTCATCAGGAGATGCATAAATGTTTATACGTTCATTTTTATCGCTTACAATTTTTTTCTCGATTTGAATGTTGTCAAAATTATTTCTTTCTACTGTTTCGGTAAGTTTTTTTAATGTTTCAGCTACTGGTTCAAAAGAATATACCTTTCCTGAATTTCCAACAATTTTTGATGCAACTAATGAATAACTACCAATGTTAGTTCCAACATCAAAGAATACATCTCCTTCTTTTAATGTGTGCTTTAAAAACTTTATTCCTTTATAATCAAAATAGTCTGTAAAATAAATTTGCTGCTGAATCCAATCTTTTAAGTGTAGTTTAATTTTTATATCACCATCATATAAAGTCTCAATAGTTAAATTATTAAATAGTTTTAAGGGATTAAAAAGATATTTATAAAACTTATAATAATTTTTCCTTAATAAGGGAATCTTAAAAAATAGTTTGAATAATTTAGCTATAATAATCATTTTTATTTATTATTGATTTTTTTAAATAAGTGAAGCCTATATTTTGAGTATAAAGGATGCTAAATTAAATATTTTTGTTGGACTAAAATTAAGAGTTGTATGAGTAGTAAAAAAAGCATTATTTGTATTGCATCTAACAAGTCTGACTTTATATTTAGGGATATAGGTTTTTTAGCAAATAACTATGAGGTTTTTGTTGATGTTCATAATTGGAGCAATAAAAAATCAACCCCACTTTTTTTTATTCAACAATTATTTTTTCTTTTTAAACAGATAAAAAAAGCAGAAGCTATACTTATTTCTTTTGGGGGATATTGGTCTTTTTTGCCAACTTTAGTAGGGAAGTGGTTTAAAAAACCAACGTATATTATTTTACATGGAACAGATTGTGCTTCTATACCTCCACTTAATTATGGAAGTTTAAGAAAAAAAATGCTCCGTCATTTTATTAAGAAATCTTATCAAGATGCTACTGCACTATTGCCAGTTAGCTCTTCCTTAGTCCATGTTAAAAACACTTATTATTCTGATGATAAATTTAGTTATCAAGGATTTAAACATTTTTACCCGAAATTAAATATAAACTATTTTGTTATTAATAATGGATTAGATGTTGATTTTTGGAATATAGAAAATCACACTGAAAAAAATGAGAAATCATTCATTTCAGTGTTTTCTGATGCTCAATTTATATTAAAAGGAGGTGATATTATTTTGGAAGTCGCTAAATTTTTTCCCGATTATAGTTTTTATATTGCTGGTTGTAAAACGCCTTTAAGTATAGGAGAAGTTCCTAAAAATGTTTCTTTTTTAGGAAAGATTGCTAAGGAAGAATTAAGGAGTTACTATAGAAAAACGCAGTTTCATTTTCAATTGTCAATTTTTGAAGGTTTTGGGTTGGCTTTATGCGAGGCAATGTTATGCTATTGTATTCCAATTGTATCTTCGGTAAATATTTTGCCAGAAATAGTAGGTAAAAATGGATTTGTTCTTGACAAAAGAGATGTAGGTTTGTTAAGAAAAACACTAGAAAATGCTATTGCCTTAAAAGATAAAAAAATAATGGGAGAAAAAGCAAGAAACAGTATTGTGGAAAGATATAGTTTAAAAAATAGAGAAAATAAATTAATATCAATTATAGAAAAAGGGAAAATATAGGAAAAGTGTCTTTAACAATTTATACTTTCTGAACAATTTTACTTCCGTATTCATTTTTGTATTTGTAACCATATTTTGTTGCTGATAACATCTCCAGTTCAAACTCAAGATCCAAAAAATCACAAATTTCAGCTACGGTTTCTTGTGGATTTTCAGTTAATGATTGTAAATCAACTTTATGAACATCTATTTCGTCAGGAATTATATTTTCGAGTTCATTTACTTTATCAATGTGTTCTTTAGCGATGTCTTCGGATACCTCTTCACGTCTGCAAATACTTTCTATATTTGCTTTCTCATCTCTTTCCATTAAAATAATTTTAGGTTCTAGCTCCAAATATTCTTCAAGCGACATTTCACTATTTGGGAATGGTCTTTTAACTACGGTTTTTTTTGGAAAGAAAATTCTTGCTATTTTATTTAACAAATGAGTAAAACGATTGGCTTTAAAAGATTCTCTAATTTGAATATGAAATATTAACTTATTCCCCGCATATTTTTTACCTACTACATTGGTAATACCACCTTTTAAATCTTCATTAAGCATTGCAATTTCAGGGTGTCCTCCTAATATGGCTGTTAATAAGCTTGTTCCACTATGTTGAGCTCCTAGTACTAAAATGTAGTTCATGATTTTTATTTGAGTTAGATTAAAATTTAACATCTTGAAAAGATGAACTTATAGCACAAATCTACATTTTTTTGGTTAATAATTCAAATCTACATTTTTAGTGAAATAAAATTTAATTTTTTAATTCAACTTAATTTGCGACCTTTGTTTACTAGTGTTAATTTAAAATCAAATAAGATGAATAAATTTTTTACAATTTTAGCAATAGCATTTTCTATAAATGTTGTAGCGCAAATACCAACAAATGGATTGGTAAGGCATTATTCCTTTTCAGGTAATGCAAATGATAATGTAAATAGTCAACACGGAACCATTATTGGAGCGACATTAACATCAGACAGGTTTGGGAATCCAAATTCGGCTTTTTATTTTGATGGTGTTAACGATTATATTGATTTGCCTTTAAGTGGTCTTATGCTTAATGAATATACTTACTCAGTATGGCTGTTAACTAATTCGCTGCCTGCATCTGGTTTTACAAGTATTCTCTCAGTTGGTACTTCAAGAGATGGGAATACGCAAGGAGGAGACCAATCTATTTGTTTAAGAAGTAATCCTTCTATGTATGGATGGGGATCTACAGCCTACACCGATCCTAATTCTGCTCTGTATACTTATGAAGGAATTCCAGCTACACCTCAAGAATGGAATCATATTACTATAACGATGTCTAACAATGTTCACAAATTATATTTAAATTGCAATCTAATCTCAATAGATAGTAGTCTTACGTCTGTAGTTCCTTATTATGGAAATACACCTGAAGCTAAGATAGGTGCAAGAGAAACAAATACAAATTTTTTTCATGGTAATATAGATGATGTAAGAATTTATAATAGAGCATTGGCAGCAAATGAAATTCTAGCTTTATGTAATGAAGGAGTTGTTTCAATTGAGGAACAAAAAGAAGCACCAAGTATGCAAATTTATCCTAACCCTACCAATTCTACTATTACGGTTAATATAGAAAACAAAGCAAATACAAAAGGATATAAAATAGAAATTAACAACTTGCTAGGTCAAACAGTTTATGTTAATTCAATTAACTCAACAAATAACAGTATAGATTTATCTAGTTTAGGAAATAAGGGTGTTTATTTTGTAAAAGTTCTTGATGAGAGTAACAATTTAATTGATGTTCAGAAAGTGATTTATCATTAATAAATCAATAATATTAAAATCAAATAAGATGAATAAATTTTTTACAATTTTAGCAATAGCATTTTCTATAAATGTTGTAGCGCAAATACCAACAAATGGATTGGTAAGGCACTATTCCTTTTCGGGTAATGCAAATGATAATGTAAATAATCAACACGGAACCATTATTGGAGCTACCTTAACCTCAGATAGGTTTGGAAATCCAAATTCTGCTTTTTATTTTGATGGTGTTAACGATTATATTGATTTGCCACTTTCGGGATTACTGCTTAGTGAGTACACTTATTCAGTATGGGTGTTGACTAGTTCGTTGCCCGCATCTGGTTTTAGAAATATTCTCTCAGTTGGTGCTTCAAGAGATGGAAATACACAAGGAGGAGACCAATTAATTGGTTTAAATTCTCTTTATGGATGGGGGGCTACAGCCTACACCGATCCTAATTCCGCTCTTTCTAATTTTGAAGGAATTCCAGCTACAACTATGGAATGGAATCATATTACTATAACGATGTCTAACAATGTTCATAAATTATATTTAAATTGCGATTTAATCTCAATAGATAGTAGTCTTACATCTGTAGTTCCTTATTATGGTAATACACCTGCCGCCAAGATAGGCGCAAGAGAAACAAACACAAACTTTTTCCATGGAAATATAGATGATGTAAGAATTTACAACAGAGCATTAGCAGTAAATGAAATTTTAACTTTATGTGAAGAAGGAGTTGTCTCAATTGAAGAACAAAAAGAAGCATCAAGTATGCAAATTTACCCAAATCCCACCAACTCAACTATTACAGTTAATATAGAAGATAGTGAGCATACAAAAGGATATAAAATAGAAATTAATAATTTGTTAGGCCAAACAGTTTATGCTAATTCAATTAATTCAACAAATAACCTTATAGATTTATCTAGTTTAGGAAACAAGGGTATTTATTTCGTAAAAGTACTTGATGAAAACAGTAATGTGATTGATATCCAAAAAGTGATTTATTATTAATTTGTTAGAATGTGAGGGAAGTAATGAAATAAGGAAATTTTATGTTCATCATAAATTTTCCTTACAACCTCTCCATCAAATACGCATACATCTCCACCATGGCTTTGATGTCTTTTTTGTGTACTTTTTCGTCAGGAGAATGAACATTGTCCTCAGGTGCTCCTATAAAACACCAATCGAAAGGGTAGGGTGAGCGTTGAAGTGCATTACCATCACTTCCTCCGGCACTTTCTACTTCAAGTTGAAAAGGAATTTCACTTTTTGTGGCTAAATCAATAATTTTATTAATGTAGCTTCTTCTTGGTATTCCGGAATCTCGCATAGAAATAGCAACGCCTTTTCCGTGTTTTACTCCTTCTGTTACCCAAGTTATATCTGAAATTAATGCTTGTTTTATGCCAAAGCCTTCGTATAAAAATTTGGCTAAATAACCAACACTTCCTCCTCCATGTTCTTCCCAAGCTGAGAATGCTATAGCTCCGTTTTCTAAGGTTTTAGCGACTTCTAAAGCACTCCAAACCCCTAAACGATTGTCCATGTAACAACACCGAACATAGTTTTTATCTTCTCTAAAATTAGGTTGATAAGTAAGTGTTGTTCCTCTGTCTATTGTTCTTTTGTATTTTGCCGAAAAGGTTAGAAATTCGTGTTCATCTTCAACAGCTTCAAGTGTGCAAGTTATTTTTCCTTGACTATCTTCTCCAACTAATTTAGCTCCTTTTTTAGCCGAAGGACCTCCAATTTTAATTAAATTATTATCATAACCAACCGTATACCCAACAGAATCCATGTGAGCAAAAATAGCTGTTCTTGGTTCTCCAAAAATCAGCATAATACAATCTTGAAAGTCTTCTCCTATTAATATTTCAGGTTGAACTTTCCAGTTTTTTTGCTCTTTTTTAATGTGTTTTAAAAGAAAGGTTGTCATGGCTTCTTCACTACCAGAAGGAGCATGTATTTTACAAAGTTGTTGGAGGAGTTTCATTAAGTTATTGGAAATTAGAGATTAGAAATTAGAGATTTCAAACCTCCAACATCAAACCTCAAACAATTTAATTATTCAACATTACCGGCATTACCAACATCAACACTTCTTCGTTGTCGTCTTCTTTTTCTACAGGAGTTAAAATCCCAGCTCTGTTTGGAGCAGACATCGCAATACTAACATTGTCTGATGTTAAGTTGGTTAACATTTCCAATAAAAATGCTGCATTAAACCCAATTTCCATATCGTCACCTTCAAACTGGCAAGTAAGTCTTTCAACAGCTTCATTAGAAAAATCTAAATCTTCAGCAGAAATTTGTAATTCGCTGCCCGACATTTTAAGTTTTATCTGGTGAGTTGTTTTGTTAGAGAATATCGCTACTCTTTTTAGAGCAGTTAAAAATTTACTTCTTTCAACGGTAAGTACATTAGGGTTTTCTGTTGGAATTACAGCATTGTAGTTTGGATATTTACCATCGATTAATCTAGAGATTAACTTGGTAGATTCAAATTCAAAAGCTGCGTTGGTTTCGTTGTATTTTATAGTAACGTCATCACTAACGCTACTTAAAATATTTTTAAGTAAGGTTAAAGGTTTTTTAGGAAAGATAAATGAAGATCCTGTTTTAGCTCCTAAATCTGTTCTTCTATATTTTACTAACTTGTGTGCATCGGTTGCTACAAAAGTGATGTCGTCATTATTTAATTCAAAAAATACTCCCGACATAACAGGTCTTAGTTCATCATTTCCTGTAGCAAATAATGTTTTGTTGATAGCATTTTCAATAATGTCAGCATTAATTTTTATGGTTGATGGCTTTTCAATTTCAGGAGTTTTAGGGAACTCTTCACCATTTAAACCACTCAATTTATATTTACCTTCATCAGATGTGATTTCAATACCGAAATCTTTGCTATCAATAGTAAAAGTAAGCGGTTGAGTAGGGAAAGTTTTTAAGGTATCTAATAATAGCTTGGCAGGAATAGCAATAATTCCATCTTCTTTAGATTCAATACTAAGTTTTGTAGAAATAGTTGTTTCTAAATCTGAAGCCGTTACAGATAGCTCACTATCTTTAATTTCAAATAAAAAATTATCTAAAATTGGTAAAGTATTGTTGGTACTTAATACGCCACTAATTTGTTGTAGTTTTTTTAATAATGCTGTACTTGTTACTATAAATTTCATATGTATGTAAATTATTTAATTGTCTTTTTTATAAGTGTAACAAAAGTAATTTTTTATGTGTGCTTACTGCGAATTAATTATTAATAATTATCAACATTGTTGATAAAATTAAAATACTGATTATTAGTTTCTTAATTGTTGTTTTTCAGTAATATTAATGGCGTTTTTTACTTTTTGTTTGGTTAGTGCATAATCAATTACATCCGTCATATTTTCTACATAGTGAAATTTTAGACCTGTTAAATAATCTTCTTTTATTTCTTTGATGTCTTTTTCATTGTCTTTAGAAAGAATGATTTCCTTGATTTCAGCACGTTTTGCGGCTAGTATTTTTTCTTTAATTCCACCAACCGGTAAAACTCTACCTCTTAAGGTAATCTCACCTGTCATGGCTAAGTTAGCTTTTACTTTACGTTGTGTAAATGCTGATGCCAAAGCAGTAAGCATGGTAATCCCTGCCGAAGGTCCATCTTTTGGTGTTGCTCCTTCAGGAACATGAATATGGATGTCCCATTTGTCAAAAGTCTCCGGACTGATTTCAAGAATATCAGCATGAGCTTTAAGATAGGCAAGTGCTATTATTGCTGATTCTTTCATTACATCACCTAAATTCCCGGTAAGGGTAAGTTTTCCTTTTCCTTTGCTTAAGCTGGTTTCTATAAATAAAATATCGCCACCAACAGAAGTCCACGCTAAACCTGTAACAACTCCAGCAACATCGTTACCTTGGTATTTGTCTTTAGAGTGTCCTGGACCTAATAAATCAACAAGGTTCTCCATAACTACTTTCGGGTTATAGTTTTCTTCTTCCATAACAATTTGTTTGGCTTTTTGGCGAACAACTTTTGCTAATTTCTTCTCTAGATTTCTAACCCCTGATTCTCTAGTATATTCACTTGCAATTTTTTCAATTACTTTTTTAGGAATTTGTAATTGATTTTTTACCAGTCCGTGGTTTTTTACCAACTTAGGAATTAAGTGTCTTGTAGCAATTTCCACTTTTTCTTCGACGGTATAACCGTTCATTTCAATAATTTCCATTCGGTCTCTAAGTGCAGGCTGAATAGTGGATAATGAATTGGCGGTAGCAATGAATAAAATTTTAGATAAATCGTAATCTAATTCTAAAAAATTATCATAAAAATTTTCATTTTGTTCAGGGTCTAAAACTTCTAATAAAGCTGATGAAGGGTCACCTTGATGACTTGCTCCAACTTTATCTATTTCATCTAAAACAAAAACTGGGTTAGAAGATTCTACCTTTTTTAAACTTTGAATAATTCTTCCCGGCATTGCTCCAATGTAAGTTTTTCGGTGGCCTCTAATTTCTGCTTCATCTCTTAATCCACCTAAGGACATTCTTACATATTTTCTACCCAATGCTTCGGCAACAGATTTTCCAAGCGAGGTTTTTCCAACTCCGGGAGGACCGTAAAGACAAAGAATAGGAGATTTTAAATCGCCTTTTAGTTTTAATACGGCTAAGTGTTCAATAATTCTTTCTTTTACTTTTTCTAATCCAAAATGGTCTCTATCTAAAATACGTTGAGCTCTTTTTAAGTCGAAATTATCTTTAGAATATTTTTCCCAAGGGAGTTCTAATAACGTTTCAATATAATTAGATTGAACCGAATATTCTGCTGCCTGAGGGTTTAACCTTTCAAGTTTGCTAATTTCTTTTTCAAAACGTTCTTTAACCGTTTTGTTCCATTTTTTTGTTTTGGCTTTTTTTCTAAACTCAAGAATTTCTTGTTGTTGTGGGTCGCCACCAAGTTCTTCTTGTATTTGCTTAATTTGTTGATTAAGAAAATAATCTCTTTGTTGTTTGTCTAAATCTGTTCTAACTTTAGACTGAATGTCATTTTTTAATTCTAATAACTGAAGCTCTTTGGTTAAGTGCTGTAACAATAAGTTGGCTCTTTCTTGCAGCTCAGGAATTTCTAATAAGGTTTGTTTTTCCTTCACTCCAGCATTCATGTTAGAAGCAATAAAGTTGATTAAGAAAGTAGGACTTTCAATGTTTTTGATAGCAAAAGTTGCTTCAGTAGGAATACTCGGAGATTGTTGTATAATTTGAGTAGCTAAATCTTTAATAGAGCTTACCAGTGCATTGAATTTTCTGCCTTCAGGTTTTTCTAACTGATTAAATTCTTTAACTCTAGCTTTTAAATAAGGAGTTGTTTGAGTAAATTCTTTAATCTTAAATCGTTTTTTACCTTGAATAATAACGGTGGTGTTTCCATCGGGCATACGAAGCATTTTTAAGATATGAGCAACCGTTCCAATTTCATTCAAATCTTTTGGTTCAGGATCTTCAATAGCATCGTTTTTTTGAGCTACAACTCCAAGTGTTTTATCTCCATTATAAGCCTCTTTTATAAGTTTAATGGATTTGTCTCTCCCAACAGTTATCGGAATAATTACACCAGGAAATAAAACGGTATTTCTTAATGGAAGTAGGGGTAACTCTTTAGGTGTTTCTTCAGAATTCATTTGCTCTTCATCATCAGAAGATAAAAGAGGGATAAACTCTGTGTCGTCATCAATTATATTTGATATAGTAAGGTTGTCGAAATTAAATGTGTCTTTCATCTGCGTATAAAATTAATAAGTCAATTTGACATTATAAAAAATAAAATAGTACTGAAAATTCAGTAATATCAATATTTCAAGGGTTGTGCCAATTAGTGTAAATCGGAATTTTTGGCGGATTTTATTTTCTGTATTCCGAAGTTTGCTGATGTATGGCAGCAAAAATAGCTTTTTCTTCTTTGGTAAGCGGTATTCCTCTTCTTTCCATCACTTTTTCGGCAGTTTCAATAGCTTTTTCTAATTCGTAAGTGGTGCTTTTTTCATTATCGCCCCAAGAAAATGATGGAATGAATTTTTGGTGAAAACCACCACCATAAATATTAGCTGAAAAACCTACTATTGTTCCAGTATTAAACATAGTGTTTATACCACATTTAGTATGATCTCCCATAATTAATCCGCAAAATTGTAAGCCTGTATTTTCTAATTTTTTAGAAGAATAGTTCCATAATTTTACTTCACCATAATTGTTTTTTAGATTGGAATTGTTGGTATCGGCACCTAAATTACACCACTCTCCTAAAACAGAGTTGCCCAAAAAGCCATCATGTCCTTTATTAGAATATCCTTGAATTACAGAGTTACTAACTTCTCCACCTACTTTAGAGTGAGGACCAATAGTAGTAGCTCCATAAATTTTTGCTCCCATTTTTAAAGTAGCACTTTCGCAAAGAGCAAAAGGACCACGAACTAAGCTGCCTTCCATAATTTCGGCATTTTTACCAATATAGATAGCTCCTAAACTACTATTTAATATTGCTCCGTTGATGGTAGCTCCTTCTTCAATAAAAATATTATCTCCAATTAGTGTATTGGTTGGGTTGGGTTTTACGGATTTTTTATTTTTAGTAAGTCTTTCAAAATCTTGCTCAATAGCTTGGTGGTTTTTTGTAAAAATATCCGTTACCGAATTGATTGAAATTAGCTTGAAGTCTGTAATGTCAATAATATTCTCGAAAGATTCAGAATTGAAAATTTCTACACTTGATTTAGCCGCTACAATTTTATCATCATAAATTAGGACTTCGTTTTGTTGAAGTTCATTTTTCAGGAAATCAACAAGTTCTGCGGAAGGTAAAAAAGCACTATTGATAAATAAATTTTCCTTAGCCGTATTCAGTTTAAACTTTTTTGAAAGATAAGCTACTGTTTGGTAAGAAATATTTTCTTCGCTTATAGACAAAAAATCCATCCATTTTTCTTCAATGGTGGTGATGCCAACTCTAAGTTTAGCAATAGGTTTAGCAAAAACTAAAGGAAGTAAGCTTTCTCTGTTGGTTTCAAAAAAAATGACGTTCATCTGTAGTGTTGTTTTGTTTTCGAAAGTACAAAAAAAAAGTCCTTCCGCAATAACGAAAGGACTTAAAATCTGTTAAGATTAATTTATTTAGAATGCTTTCCGTATCTGTTTTTAAATTTGTCAATACGTCCTGCAGTATCCACCAATTGGATTTTTCCTGTGTAAAATGGGTGAGATTTATGAGAAATCTCCAATTTAACCAAAGGATATTCATTACCATCTTCCCAAACAATAGTTTCTTTCGTGTTAGTAGCTGATCTACTTAAAAAAGAGTATTCGTTAGACATATCTTTAAATACTACTAATCTGTAATTTTCTGGATGTATTTCTTTTTTCATTTTTTTAAATTTAAATCTTGTATTTTTTAAGGGGACGCAAATTTAGTAATATTTTTTTAATATGTACAATATTTATTTGAAACTTTAAAAAAAATCAAAATAACCACCACTGTCATCTTCTTCTCTTGCTCTTTTGTGTCCTATTATTTCAATAGATTTTACTTTTTCTTTTATAAATTCATCAATGTCTTTATCCTTAGCAATTTTGTTGTTTTTTTCTTTCACCAAATCTTTTTCTTGAATTAAGTTGTCTTTACTTTGGTGAATACCGATATAATCTAAGCTCCAGTTATCATCTTTTGGTTTTTTACTTTTGAAAAAATATACATGACTCACTTTGTTTTGAATGGTAATTTCTTTTGCAGCGATAAACTCTAAGGTGTCTTTACTAAAGTTAAAACTACTAGAGTACAACATAGATTTTGCAATGTTTTGCTTTAAGTTGTCATCTTCAGGAAAAAGTTCTAAACGTTTAATTTTAGCTAATTCTTGATATAAATACGCGTAATTAATCACATCGCTAGCAAGATAATTCCATACAGATTTGTCAACTGAAATGTTGTTGGTAATCATATTGCAATAAACATCTGTCAACAATTTATAATCTTGCACGGTAAGTAGCTTGTTGAAATAAGTTTTTACTTCTTTTTTGTTATAAAAAGGCAGTAAAAGTTTGGTGTAAATAATTAAAAAGTCGTTGCCTTTGTTTTTATAACTCGAATAGTAATAGGTTTTGTCTTTTTCTTTTGCTCCTTCGGCTTGCTCGTAGCTAATTTGGCTTTTAAGTTCAATTTTAGCTTCTCTTACAATTTGTTTATAAAACTTAGCATATTGTTTTGGTTTTATGTGATTACTATCAATAAGCTGAGCCAACAATTCGTAAATGGGTTTTTTGTAATCTGCAACAAAAGTAAAATCTAATACTCTTGGGAAAATTGTGCTGGCAAGTGCTAAACTATCTTCAAATGCTCTAAATAAATATTTAATATCATCTTTATCACTTCCTAGCGGAATATCATAATCCAACAATTTAATAAATTTGTTTAGGGCTTCCTTATCTTTCTGGCGAATAAGTGCTCTTAAAACAGCAATTTGGTACATGGCAGTATCTTCTACTGTTGGATATAGGGTTTCTAAAAACGGAACAATTCTACCGTCTTTAATTCTGCCTAAATCCATAATAAGTTGTTCTTTAGCTTCAATGTAATCGCTTCCGAAAGGGTAGTTGCTTATGGTCAGCATCAATTGGTCAACATATTTGCCATCATCTTTATTAAAAATCACTCTATTTTTAGCAGATTCTAACGCTCTTTCTTTTTCAATGCTATCGTTTCCATTTATGGCATTAAAAAACATTTCAGATTTATCAGCCAAAACAGAACTTCCAATTAAAGTATCGAAAGGTGTAAATGTTTCAAAAAATTGAGAGATGAATTTGCTTGGTTGGCTAATACTGTCTCCAGTAGTTTTTAAAACATAAATGGAAGCATGTTTAACAATTATTTTAGTAATTATAGTTCTGGTGCTGTTGGTGTCGCCAAATACAATATCTAACGAATAAATATCTCCTTTTTTGGTTGAAGAAGAATCTAATATTACTAAGTGATTGGTTTTCTGAATGTATTTAATTTCACTACTCCAAAGAGAATCTATATGTTCAAACTCTTTGTATTGATGCTCTTTAATGAATTCTAAATCAATTCGTTCAAAGTTTTCTGAATAAAATGAGCTGTTTTTTATTTTATATTCAAAAGAAGTGTCTTTGGTTTTCTTTTTGGCTGCTTTTTTCTCACTAGCAATAGTATAAACTTGTTCGTAATCATTTGGCAAAAGGTGGTTAGATGTAACGGTAAAAAACATAGAAGAGTCGGATTTTTCTTTAAACTCAAAAGTGTAAGAAAAATCTTTCAGTGTAAACGATTCAAAAAATGGGTTAGTAGTTTTTTGTGTAGGAGAAACATTAGCTAATAAGTAGTAATAAGCTCCTTTAATTACAATTTTTAATGAGATGTATCCACTACTGTCGGGCAGGGTAGAGTGGGCAATTAATTCAGGATATTGGTTTTCTAGATTCATACTTTTTATAGAAGAATCAATTTTTAATTCCTTTAAAAACATGTCGGCAATTCTATTCAATTCAAAACTATCTTGCTCAATAAATTGGGTGTCGAATAAGGAAGCTCTTTTTAAATAGTAAAAATTATTGTCGTTAGCATCATAAGCTTCCAATTCGGTATGGTCGTAAAGAGACGACATTTTGGTGTTGCTTTTAAAATGATAATAATTAGGCACTTTCACTTCAAAATCAGCTTTTAAAGGTTGTACTTTTTTCCAATCTTTAGCTATTGGCGTTAAAGCAATGGTGTTAAAGAAATTATCGCCTTCATTTTTTACAAACTCATCTTTTCCGCCCATTTTAAAAATTAAAATATTTAATGGCGTAAAAATAAATTGGTAACGTTGGTAGTTTCCTGATTTAGTTTTGTTTAACACATCTAAACCTTTAAATCCGTTTTTCTCAAATTCTTTTTTAGAAATTATTTTTCCTGGTACATTTTCAAAAAGTAAACTATCTATTTTTGCTTGGAAATCGCCATTATTATAGCTTTTGAAATAGTGATAAGTACTAATTTGGTTAACTAAAAAGAAACTGCCATTAGTAAGTTCTGGAGAGAAAAATAAGCGTTGATAATTTCGTGATGGTGTTTCGTACATTTTCCCTGGTACATTTAGCGAGAAAAAGTCTGATTGAAAATTGCTGTTATAAGGAAGCAATCTTTTCTTTTTGTGATTTTCTTCAATTTGGCTTTTAGATTTTCTTGAAATGGTAACAGGTAATGCTTCTACAGTATAACCTTTAGCTCTTAATAATGCGATAACGCCATTTTTTTTGGGTAAATGAGCAGCTCCAATTCCACTAAAAAGGCTAGTATTTTGTTTAATAATAGAATCAATTTGGTTTGCCATTATAATATTTCTTTCATACAACATATATTTCAAATAATTGTCTGAAGAAAGTGCAGCTTGCAAAGAGTCTATCATATCTAAATCCTGACTTCTATAAGCATCCATTAAAATTTCGTAGGCAGATTTATCTTTAGTAAGTTTTTTTACCCATTCAGGAGTTTCCTTGTTTTCCATATCTGGAATACTTGCTAATTTAACCAATTTGGAATTGTGTTTAAAATCTTCTAAACTGTAAATGGGTTTGTTATTTTTACTAGCCACTTGATAGATAAACATATCTAAAAATGTTTCTTCCTCAAAATCTGAATTAGCTTTGTTTTCTCTGTATAATAACCAGTTAGCCATGTAATGATCGGAAGAAATTTCATTTCCCAACACATTATTATCTACTTTTTTAAGTTTAAAAGCTTCTTGGTAAAAACCATTGTAATATTGGTTGTTGATAGCATAACTTCCTAAATAATCACTACCGTTTTCAGAATCTAAAATTTCATCGAGCCACATGATAGGGTTTGATTCTAACGCAATAGCATCAGCTTCATTTATAGCATCGAAAAATTCCTCGCCCAAATGGAAAGCAATTCTACCGCTTACGTGCATGTTTCCGTATAAATACGAGTTTTTTTCTAATCCATTTCCGGAAATCTTCCAAAGCAGTCCTTGGTATTTTTCTTGACTATAAACCGATGTTATGGTGAAAATAGAAATTAGAATAGGTAGTAATTTCATATGTATATTTTAAGTGTTGTTAAATTATAAACTGAACAATTGATTTTTTATTTTAAATGGTTTTTACATCAAACAATTTGCATAACCAGCTTAAATGCCCTGCATGAGCACATTCGTGGCGAATAGCATGTTTAATAATTGCTCTAACGCTATCTTCGCCACCAAAAGTAATTCCGTTGGTGGTTGGTTTGCTTAGGTCTTCATCAGTTAATTGGCTAACATAATTAATAGCGGTTTGATGCACTTCTTTAAAATATTTTAAAATTTCTTCAAAAGAGGGAGCGTCTTCTTTTTTAGGAGGAATAGAGCCTAAACCGTATTGTCTTGCCCATGGAATTTTAACGCGTTCTCCTCCGGTGCAAACTAGTAACAACCAATTTTCTGAAATAGTAATATGAGCAATCAACCAACTTATGCTGTTAAATTGTTTGCCATCAATTTCAAAAATTTTATGTTCGTCTTTGCCTTTTAATTTAGAGAGGTAAAATTTGGTTAAATCTCTCGACAATTCAAGCATTTCAACTAGTGTTTGAGTTTCTGATTTTGGCATACTACATTTTTTTAATTAAGAAGCGAAGCCTTTTGGAGACTTCGCTTCTTAAATGAGTGTATAAAAATAAAGAAAATAAAAATTACATTACTTCAATTTTTAAAATTTTATCACCTTGTCTGATGTCATCAATGATATCAACACCTTCTACCACTTTACCAAAACAAGTATGGTTTCTGTCTAAATGAGCGGTATTGTTTCTGCTGTGGCAAATAAAAAATTGAGAGCCACCTGTGTTTCTTCCGGCATGAGCCATAGATAAAACACCTCTATCATGATATTGGTTTTCACCGTCTAATTCACAATCGATAGCATATCCTGGTCCACCAGCACCAGTTCCATCAGGGCATCCGCCTTGAATTACAAAATCAGGAAGTACTCTGTGAAAAGTTAATCCATCATAAAAACCTTTTTTTGCTAAGGTAGTGAAGTTTTCTACTGTTTTAGGAGCGTCCTTTTCGTAGAATTCTACGGTCATGTCTCCTTTTTCTGTTTTAATTACTGCTTTCATGGTTGTATGTTTAAAGTTTAATGTTTGAGGTTTGAAGTTAATGGTTATTTGTTAAAAGTTAATGGTTGTCGGTTCTCGGTTTGATTAATCTCTAATTTCCAATTTCTAATCCACAATCAATCCACCCTGCCTGCTAACAAATACAGCACAGCCATTCTTATAGCCACACCGTTTTCTACCTGATTTAAAATGATGGATTGGTTGCTGTCTGCCACATCAGAAGTTATCTCAACACCTCTGTTAATTGGTCCCGGGTGCATGATGGTTATTTTTTTTGAAAGTGAATCTAACAATTCTTTATTTAAACCATATTGTTGCGTGTATTCTCTTATTGATGGGAAGAATTTGGTGTCTTGTCTTTCTAGTTGTATTCTAAGCATCATGGCAATATCGCACCATTCTAAGGCTTCTTTTAAGTTGGAAATAACCTCTACGCCAAGTGAGTTGATGTATTTTGGAATTAGTGTAAGTGGTCCGCAAACTTTTACATTTGCCCCCATTTTTTGTAAGCAAAAGATGTTAGATAATGCTACTCTCGAGTGGGTAATGTCTCCAACTATTATAATGTTTTTACCTGTTAAATCTTTGTATTTCTCTCTCATGGAATATCCATCAAGCAGAGCTTGTGTAGGATGTTCGTGAGCACCATCACCTGCATTTATAATTTTTGCATCTACATGTTGAGATAGAAAATAAGCGGCTCCCGGATTGGGATGTCTCATTACTACCATGTCAACTTTCATAGAGAGGATGTTGTTTACGGTATCTATTAAGGTTTCTCCTTTGGTAACAGATGAGCTCGATGATGCGAAGTTGATAACATCTGCAGAAAGTCTTTTTTCAGCTAGTTCGAAAGAAAGTTTGGTTCTGGTAGAGTTCTCGAAAAATAAATTGGCAATGGTAATATCTCGTAAAGAAGGAACTTTTTTTATCGGACGATTAATTACTTGTTTAAAATGATCGGCAGTTTCAAAAATCAGGTTAATATCTTCTTTCTGAAGGTATTTTATTCCTAATAAATGTTTGGTGCTTAGCTTACTCATTTATGTTGTTGTTCGTTAATCGTTATTTTTAATTTACACATTCACACATTTATGTATTCACACATTAATCAATCAGGTGTATATAAAATTACTTTATCTTCTTTGTCAATATTTTTCCAGTTTACTTTAACTCTTTCTGAAACAATTGAATGTACGTTTTTCCCGATATAATCTGCTTGTATGGGCAAATCTCTTTTATACCTTCGGTTTATTAAAACCAGTAACTCAACCGTTTTTGGTCGCCCGAATGCTAGCATAGCATCCAATCCAGAGCGTATCGTTCTACCGGTAAAAAGTACATCATCTATCAGGATAACTTTTTTGTCTTCAATTATAAAATTAATTTCGGTTTTGTTCGGAATAATAGGGGTGTCTTGTCTTCTAAAATCATCTCTATAGAAAGTAACATCGAGCGAACCGAGTTTAATATCGAGTTTTGCATCAATTTTCATTAATTCTTGATGAATTCTTTCTGCTAAGAAATAACCTCTGGGTTGTAGCCCTATAATCACAGTATCTTTAAAATCACCATAATTTTCAATAAGTTGGTGAGATAATCTTTTGATTGTTAGTTCAAATTGTTTAGGGTCTAATATGATTCTATCCGAACTTGCCATGTATTTGCAAATATAGATACTAAGTTGTTTGTAGTTGCAATTTATGTTGTATTTTTTTGATTTTCTCAAAAAAAAACTGCCTTGACATTCATCAAGGCAGTTTTTGCTATTGTTTTAAAAAAGAAAAATTATTTTTTCTCTTCTTTTTCTAAGTCAGCTTTTAAGTTAGAAAGCGCATCTAAATCACCTAAAGTGGTTTTTTCGATGTTATCATTTACTTTTTTCACTGCGCTATTAGAAGAAGATTTTGCTTTTCCTTTAGCTTTTGGTTTAACCTCATCCTCAGTTTCTTTAAAAGTTTGAGTATGAGATAAAACAATTTTCTTAGCTCCTTTGTTGAATTCAACAATTACAAATGATGCTTTTTCATCAGCTGCTAAGAATGAACCGTCTTCTTTTTCGGCATTTTTCTTAGTAACGATTCCTTCAACACCATATTGTAAAGAAACAATGTATAAGCCTTTAGGAGTAATCTCTGTAACAGTTCCTTCGTGAGTTGAACCTACTTCAAAAACAGTTTCGAATACATCCCATGGATTTTCTTCTAATTGTTTGTGTCCTAAGCTTAATCTTCTGTTTTCTCTGTCAATTTCTAAGATAACTACTTCAATTTCGTCACCTAGTTTTGTTATTTCAGAAGGGTGGTTAATTTTCTTAGACCAAGATAAGTCTGAGATGTGGATTAATCCATCAACACCTGATTCTAACTCAACAAAAACACCAAAGTCAGAAATATTTGAAACTTTTCCTTTATGTTTAGATTCTACACTGTATTTAGTTTCGATATCTTCCCAAGGATCTGAAGTTAATTGTTTAACACCTAGAGACATTTTTCTTTCTTCTCTGTCTAATGTTAATACTTGTGCTTCTACTTCTTGACCAACTTTAAAGAATTCTTGCGCTGGTTTTAAGTGGTTGCTCCAAGTAATTTCTGAAACGTGAATTAAACCTTCAACGCCTGGAATTACTTCAATGAAAGCACCGTAATCGGCAACAACAACAACTTTACCTTTAACAGTATCACCAACAGATAGGTTAGCATCTAACTTATCCCATGGATGCTCGTGTAATTGTTTTACACCAAGAGCGATACGTTTTTTGTCATCATCAAAATCAAGGATAACAACATTTATTTTTTGATCTAGTTCAAGAATTTCTTCAGGATGATTAATTCTTCCCCAAGATAGGTCAGTAATGTGGATTAATCCATCAACACCACCTAAATCAACAAATACACCGTAAGAAGTAATGTTTTTAACAATACCTTCTAATACTTGTCCTTTCTCTAATTTAGAAATAATTTGAACTTTTTGTTGTTCTAATTCAGCTTCAATTAATGCTTTGTGAGAAACTACAATGTTCTTAAATTCTTTGTTGATTTTAACAACTTTGAATTCCATGATTTTATCAACGTAAATATCGTAATCTCTAACTGGTTTAACATCAATTTGAGAACCTGGTAAGAATGCTTCGATACCAAATACATCAACGATAAGACCACCTTTAGTTCTGCATTTAACATAACCTTTAACGATTTCTTGAGTTTCAAGCACTTCGTTAACTCTATCCCAAGCTTTAAGCGCTCTAGCTCTGCTATGAGAAAGAATAAGTTGTCCGTTTCTGTCTTCTTGATTTACAACGAATACTTCAACTTTATCACCTTCTTTTAAATCAGGGTTGTATCTGAATTCAGAAATAGTGATAACTCCTTCAGATTTAAAACCTATATTGACAACAACATCTCTGTTTGTTTTAGCAACGATAGTACCTTCAATAACTTCTTCGTTTCCGATAGTTTTTAAAGTTTCATCATACAAAGCTTCTAACTCTTCTTTTTCTTTTTTAGAGTAAGTTTCTTCGTATTTACCAATTCTGTCCCAATCGAAATCAGCCAAAGGCTTAACTTCTTCTTTTTTCTTAGCAACAGGAGCGGCTTTTTTTACTGGTTCGTTTGCAGGAGTTTCTGCTTTTTCTTCAACTGCTTTTTCGGCTTTAACTTCCGTTTTTTCTTTGGTTTCAGCAGTTTTTTTAGTGGTAGTTTTTTTAGCAACTACTTTTTTTTCTTTGCCTTCATCGGCAGACTTCTTTTTATCAGTCATTTTATTTAATTTGTATCTCATTCTTCACAGCACTAATGAGAGAGGGTTTGTTTAAGACCATGTGCTGAAAATGGCCGTCCTTTTTTAAGGAGGGCAAAAATAGGTTTTATTCTTTATTTATCAAAAGAATCTTTTCACTATTTTGTATCATCTAAAAGCTTGTGATGAGCTTTACTCATCGCTAAATAGATTATAGCCCTTTCAGGGCTTAACTAGTTGAAGGGATACGTTGTTAAAGTAAGCTATGTTTCTATGTAATCTCTATGTGGTTGAATCAACTATGGAAGAACATCATAAAAGCATAACCAGCTACATAGCCAATTAAGGCTAACCAAGCAATGTTTTTTAAGTACCAAAAGAATGAAATTTTCTCCATACCCATAGCTACAACTCCTGCTGCTGAACCAATAATTAACATACTTCCTCCTGTTCCGGCTGCATAAGCTATAAAATGCCAAACATGGTCGTCCATTGGGAACATGCTCATATCGTACATGCCCATACTTGCTGCAACTAGTGGCACGTTATCTATAACTGCCGAACCTGCCCCTAGTAATAAAATGAATAATTCATTAGACATTACTTGTTGTACTTCTTGACCAAAACTAAAAATTAACCCTAAAGATTCCAAAGCGGCAACAGTCATTAAAATACCTAAAAAGAAAAGGATAGAAGGCATTTCAATTTTTGATAGTGCTCTAAATGTAGGACTGTTATGGTGTCCCGCATCTTCTCCATGCTGCATTTGGTTTAAGCTGAATTTTTTGTTGGTGATAAATTCTGCCACTAACGCTACTATTGAAAGTGAAAGCATCATACCAACATAAGGGGGTAAGTGCGTTACTGTTTTGAAAATAGGCACGAAAACAATTAAAGCCAATCCTAAATACAACATCAATTTTCCTGTTCTTGTTGCTTTTTCGGTATCATCACCACTTTCAAAAGTTCCTTTAAATGCAGGTAAAAAGCTTCCTATTAATACGGGAACAATCATACATAATAATGATGGGACAATTAAATATTCTACCAATTTTCCAGCAGTTACTTTTTTACCCATCCACAACATAGTAGTGGTAACATCTCCAATTGGAGACCATGCTCCACCTGCGTTGGCAGCAATGATGATTAATCCGGCATACCAAATTCTGTCTTTTGCATCGGGTAATAATTTTCTTAAAATGGTTATTAAAACTATGGTAGCAGTAAGGTTGTCAATAATTGCTGATAAAACAAATCCTAAAATGGCAACTATCCATAGTAAGGTTCTTTTTTTATTGGTTTTGATAAAACCTTTTATGGTAGCAAAACCATTAAAATGGTCGATGATTTCAACAATAGTCATTGCTCCAATTAGGAAAATTAATATCTCACACGTTTTTCCAAAATGGTGGAGTAGCGTAGCTTCTAATAAATGATGTTTTTCCTCAGGTAAAAAATCGGCAAAGCCTTCAATTAACTTACTTGCATGAGAATCGAACCAACCTGTAAAATCTTGCAATCCGAATGCAACACCTGTCCATGCAAGTGCCATCATGGCAAGGGCAGGAACTAATTTATCAATTTTTAGGCTATGTTCAAGCGTAATTGCTAAATAACCTAAAACAAAAACTACTACTATAAAAACTTCCATTGTTATATGTTTTTAGAAAAATTTGGAGACAAATCTACAATAATATTATTTGCAAACAATAATTTTTAAACTAATTGTTTTAGGGCTAAACCGAAGGCAGTTTTTGCAATTTTAGTTTTAGATTTATTCTCAGCTGCAGTGTTTTCAATAGCCTTTCTTATTGTTTCTGAAGTATCTATGAAAATAGCTTCGTCTTCCAATTGGTCTAAATCGTTGCTCATTAAGTAAGCAAAAACTCTTGCCATTCCGCAGTTGGCAATAAAATCTGGAATTATGCTGATGTGATTATCTGCATAATCGGCAATAGAACCAAAAAATATTTCGGGATCTGCAAACGGAACATTAGCTCCACAAGAAACTACTTCCATACCTTTGGCAATCATTCGTTCAACTTGGTTTTGAGTAATTAATCTGGATGCAGCACAAGGTAAAAATACTTCGGCATCCAAATCCCAAATTTTATCGTTTACTTCATCAAAAGAAAGCATGTTGGGAGCATTTAATTTGTTGCCCAATTTAGTTAAGAATAATTCTTTAACTTCTGCTAAAGAAAATCCTTCAGCATTGATTAATCCACCAACACTATCAATAATTCCAACAATTTTAGCACCTTCTTGAGCTAAATAATACGCTCCTGCCGAACCTACATTTCCCCAACCTTGAACGATTACTCTTTTGTCTTTTAAATTGCCACCATAAATGCTATAGAAATGTTTTACAGATTCTGCCACACCATAACCGGTAATCATATCTGCTATTACGTATTTTCTTTCAACACTTGGTGTATATTTTGGATCTTCAATAACTTTTAGAACGCCTTGTCTTAACTGACCAATCCTGTTTATCTTTTGAGCTTCTCTTGGCTGAAAATGTCCGTTAAAAACACCTTCTTGCGGATGCCAAACACCACAATCTTCAGTAATTGGGATAACTTCATGAATTTCATCAACATTTAAATCGCCACCTGTTCCGTAATAATGTTTTAGCAATGGAGTTACAGCAGCATACCATCTTCTTAAAACACCTTCTTTTCTTGGGTCGTTAGGATCGAAATTAATACCTGATTTTGCTCCACCAATTGGAGGTCCTGCAACAGTAAATTTTACTTCCATGGTTTTAGCCAAAGAAGTTACTTCATGTTTATCTAAGCCTACTCTCATTCTTGTTCCGCCACCGGCAGCACCCCCTCTAAGAGAATTGATTACTACCCAACCTTGTGCTTCGGTTTCCGCATCGTTCCATTCAAAAACTATTTCGGGTGTTTTAGATTCGAATTTGTTAAGTAACTCCTTCATTTGTTCGGCTTCAATTATTGTTGCACTCATAGTATTGTATTTATATTTTTTTAATTTTATTATGTCTGTTTTTAAAATAGGCTGCCACTGCTGTTACAACAACAATTACAATTAAATATTTAAGAGAAGTTGGGAAAGGCATGCTATCTCCCGCAGCGTAAGAGTGTAAGCCTGATAAATAATAATTTACCCCAAAATAAGTCATTATTACTACTCCAATTCCTAATACAGCAAGTAAATTAAATAAATATTTTCCATTTGCACCAGGGATAAGTCGTAAATGTAATAACATAGCGTAATACATTACAATTACCAATGCCCATGTTTCTTTAGGGTCCCATCCCCAATATCTTCCCCAGCTTTCATTTGCCCAAATTCCGCCTAAGAAAGTTCCTATGGCTGCCATAAAAACACCCACTATTAAGGTCATTTCTATGGTATAGGTAATTTGTTTAATGGTGTTGTCAATTCTGTTTTTGTTGTTGTTGGTTTTAAATATCATCAACAATAAGTTAAGGAAACCAAGCAATGCTCCTAAGGCTAAAAATCCGTAGCTGCCGGTCATTATAGCAACGTGAATCATTAGCCAATACGATTTTAAAACAGGAACTAAAGGCGTAATTTCCGGGTCGAGCCAGTTGAGATTAGCAACAAATAAGATAACAAATGCTAATATGGCTGTTGAAGCTAAAGACATTTTGTTGGCTTTGGAGAAAACAAATCCTGCCAATAGCGTTGCCCAAGCTATAAAAATCATGGACTCATAACCATTACTCCAAGGAGCATGTCCGGAAATATACCAACGAGCAGCTAGTCCGCCTGTGTGAGCAATAAAATGAATAAGTAATATAACACTCAATGCATTAATGGCTGTAGTTTTCCATTTTTTAGGATTAAAAATATCCATAAAAAGGAAGATGAGCATTAAGATACCTATGAGGGCATAATGCTTAAATAAAAGATTAAAAATATTGATTTTATTGTAAGCTACTTCTACATTTATTTTTGTTTTACTTGGGTAAACTGAAGCTCCAAATTTCTTTTGGTAATCATCTAAATACTTTAAGGTGCTATCGGCAATATCCCAATTTTTTTCATCTAAAGATTGATGAATAGCATTGAAATATAGTGGCAAGAATGATTTTACAAAAATAGAATCATGCGTTTCAAATTTTTTGTAATCTAAAAAGCTATACCAAGTGTCGTTGGTGTCTTTGTGTTTAGGGAAAAGTCGTAATAAACTTCCCTCATAAACCATGTAGCAAATGTTAATTCTTTCATCTACTTTAATTACTTCATCATCATATTTAGAGCGTTCTCCTGGTTTTTTTCTGGTAGCTTCTTTTACTTGTTCGCTCAGCACATAATTAAAATCATGGTCGAAAAAATCGAAGAAAGTAGCGTAGTTATTTTTCGCATTTAACTCTTTTTGGAGTTGCTCTATGTTTCTGTTGATGTAAATCATAGGTTGCTCTTGCCAATGTCTCGGATTGTAAAGCATTCCTAAAAGAACTTGTTCGGGAGTTTGTCCGTTAAGTTTGTCTTTACGAGCAACTTTTCTCAACACCTCAGAAGCCCAAGTGTTAATAGGTTTTAGTCTTCCATCAGGAGATTGGATGATAATCTTTCCGAATTTTTCAGCATGCGAAGCGTTCATTACTGTTTCTTCGCTATGTTGGTGACTGTCGTGGTTGTGTTGTGCTTTAAGTGCTGTGCTTGGAATAGATAAAAATGCTGCAATTAATAATAGGTTAGCAACTCGTTGTTTTTTCAATTTATCAATGCTTTTTCTTAAGGTTAAGAACCTTGATTTTTTACTGAACAAGGTTAAAATCATTCCTAAAAATAGAAAGAAGTAACCAATATAAGTAACCAATGTTCCCCAAAAATCGTGGTTTACAGAAAGTACTGTTCCTAATTCATCATTATCATAAGAAGATTGGAAAAAACGATAACCATCATAATCCAATACATTGTTCATGTAGATTCGTTGGGTATGCTCAAAACCTTCATTACGCTCATCATAAAGCGTTACATTACTTTCGTAAGAAGAAGGACTGTTAGAGCCAGGGTATCTTTCTAAAGTAAAATCGTTTAGTTTAATTTTAAAGGGTGTATAAAAATGCTTGGAACCATAAGCAAGTGAAAAGTTTAAATCGTTTAGCTGAAAAATAGTTTTTGGAGAAACATAACCTCTACCACCAAATAGCGTAACTTCTCTTGAGTCGTCACCAGAAATTACATCAACAACCAAAGCATCTTCACCATTTTTATTGTTTTTGTCGGCACTAATTTTTTCAACTTTACTGTTTTGATGCGTTTCTTTAAAAACCAGCTGAACATTGTTGACAGTATATAATTTTCGTTGAGTGAAAAAGTGTGTTTCATTAGCATCTAACATTCCTGTAGTTTGGTCGTCCATGCTTAAGTACGAAATGTCGTAAGGAGATTTAATGGTTATTCCGCTATCGGTATCATTAATCTGAATGGTTTCATCAAATTTATTATGATTGTAGGAAACAGGTATTCCACCAAAATAAACAATTTTACCGTCTTCAACATATTGAGAAACTCTTCCGCTTTGTCCAGTGGTAACTATCTCCAAAATGGTTTTGCCATTTTCGGCAGGAATAACGGTATCAATAGAGTTAGGAATATAGTCTTTATATTTTACTTCAATTTCTTTGCCTTCAAAAGTGAAGCTGTGCGAAAACTTTTCATTGTATCTAGGGTTTAAGAAAAGCAATTTATCAAAAGTATATTGCATTTTTTCGTCATCCACCTTAAATTGAAAATAAGTATCTGCCGAAACAATTTTATCGCTCATTTCGCCTTCTCTAATGTGCATACTTCCTTCATAACTAATGTAGCGAGTAATTCCTGCTCCAATAATTACAATAACAAAAGCCAAGTGGAACATTAAAACGGCCAGTTTTTCCTTTTTATAAAGCTTGTATTTAAAAATGTTTCCAGAGAAGTTAATTGCCATTAAAACCATTAATACCTCGAACCATTTGGTGTTAAAAATAATGGCTTTTGATGCTGGAGTACCGTAATCATTTTCTATAAAGGTAGCTAATCCAATGGCAAAGGCGAAAATAAATAAAAGAACAGCGGTAAGTTTTGTTGAGAAAAGTATGTTTTTTATTTGTTCAAACATTTTGAATTTTTAGTGTATTTTAAATAAAAATACAAGTTAAATAATGCCCCAAAATTAGTTAATTTTACTTGCTGAAAAGTTAAAACGTATCTTAAAAAAAGGAAATATTGAAACCAATTAAAAGAATAAGCATAATAGGTTCGGGAAATGTTGCTGCATCTGTTTCTAAAGCGATTGTAAACAAGGGTTTTACGTTGGTTCAGGTAGTTGGCAGAAAAATAGAAAATGTACAAGAGTTACTTGTAAAATTAAATTCTGACCAGTCTATAGAAGCGATAACCGATTGGAGTGCTTTAAATAAAGAAGTAGATTGTTTTATCGTTTGTGTTAATGATGATGCCATAGCAAGTGTTTTAGAGGATTTTCCTTTTAAAGATAAATTGATTGCACATACTTCTGGAAGTGTGGGAATGAGTGTTTTTAATGGATTTGAAAAGTATGGTGTTTTTTATCCTTTGCAAACTTTTTCTAAAGAAAATCCTATAGTTTTTGATGAGGTGCCTTTATGTGTTGAAGGTAATTCAAGAGAGGTTGTTGAGGTGTTGGTTGAGTTGGGAAAAACACTCTCGAATAAAGTAGTGGAGCTTAATTCGCAGCAACGAGAAGTCTTGCATTTGGCAGCAGTTTTTGCGTGTAATTTTTCTAATTATATGTTTCGGGTTGCTGATGAACTAACGACAAAAAATAAGATAGATTTTTCCATTTTATTGCCGTTGATAAACGAAACAGCTAATAAAATTAAAAAGCAAACTCCTAAAGAAGCTCAGACAGGTCCGGCAAAAAGAAATGACCAGCAAACAATAGACAAACATTTAGAGATGTTGGAAAACAATCCAAATAAGGAGTTGTATCAGTTAATTACGAAGTTGATACAGCAATGATAGCAGGTTTAATGTTTGAAGTTTGAGGTATTGAGCGTTGGAGAAGTCCCCCTTCGGGGGATTAGGGGGCTTTTACTTACTATAATTGTACTTATCATGAAAAGCTTCCCAATTGAAAACGAAATTGGCGGTAGCTTCATCCAATCTTTTTAATAACATCGGATTTGGACTTTTCATGTTTTTAAAGTAGTCATCTTGGAAATCGTATAGGTTGTATTTTCCAAAAATAGCTTTAGAAATAGCGTAAACTTTATTTTTAGAAGGGAAATTAATTTTAGTTAAATAGCTTTGGTAAGTATTGATGGCTTTAGTAAAGTCTTCAACGCTTACATCAAAAATTTCGCTGGTTTTTTCTAAAATTACTGCTTTTAAGCTGTCGCTTTCGTAGGCATCAAAGTAATCATCAATTAAATCAAGGTTAATTGCAAAAACGATTAATGTGAACTGATCATCATTAGCAACAGATAGTTGAGGAGATTTTACAAATTCGGGAGCATCGTTTAATATGCCAACAATTTCAGGGAATCCACTATCTATTGTGTTGAGAATCGAATTAATAAATATGTTGGCAGCAACATCTTCTTTAATTTTTTTCTTTTTGAATAGTGTGAACATAACTGTTATTTAATTAATTAACACAAAACTAAAAGATGTTTAAGGTGTATTTAATGTTAAGGAAATGTGTTTTTCAACAAAGTTATTCACAAAAAGCACGAAATTGTTAATAACGTATTGATTGATTAAGAGTGGTTAAGGTAGCGTTAACGGCTATTGTTGGTTACGGCTTTTTATTTTCTTTTACTAACTCTACTATTTTATTGTACAATACGTTTTCGTTAATTGGTTTGGAAACATAATCATTCATTCCAAATTCTTTGCATTTGGTAATGTCTGCTGTAATTACATTTGCAGTTAACGCAATTATTGGAATTTTAGATTTCATGGTTTTACGTATATATTCTGCTGCTTCAAATCCATTCATTTTAGGCATCTGCAAATCCATTAAAATAATATCGTAGGTATTGGTTTGCAATTTTTCTATTGCCATTTTTCCATCGCTTACTATTTCGTGTTCAAATCCAAAATCACTTAAAATAATTTGAATTAATAATTGATTTAATGCTACATCTTCGGCTACTAGTACTCGCAGGGTTTTAATTTCTGAATCTGAATCTGGTTTTGGTATTTCTGTTTCTTCTTCTGGAGTCATCTTTGTTTTTCCAAAAGGTAGGGTAAAACTAAATGTTGAGCCTTCGCCAAGCTTACTTTTTAAGCTAATACTTCCTCCTTGCCCCTCTATTAATTGTTTAACAATAGCTAACCCCAACCCGGTTCCTCCATAAGAACTAGCTGTACCAGATTCAGCCTGTTCAAAAACATTAAAAATAGTATCTATTTTGTCAGCAGGAATACCAATGCCTGTATCGGCAACGGCAAATCCAATGGTTACGTTTTCGTCATCTTCGTTTAATAATTTAACACTAAGGACAATTTTCCCTTTGTGGGTAAACTTAATGGCATTGCTTAAAAGGTTTAAAATAATCTGATTTAACCTTACTGAATCGCCTAATAATAGTAATGGTATTTTGCTATCGTAGTCTTTTGTAAGTTCTATGTTCTTTTCTTTTATTTTTAAGTCAAAAGAATAGATTAATGATTTTAATGACTTGCGTATTTCAAAAGGTTCGTTATTAAATGTCATTCTACCAGCATCTACTCTTGCTAAATCAAGTATGTCGTTTATAAGCTGGTTTAAAGAGGTGCCACTTGTTTTTATAGCTTGTGCAAATTCTCTTTGTTTTACACCTAACTTGGTTTTCAATAACACATTTGCAAATCCTAAAATGGAATTTAAAGGAGTTCGGATTTCGTGGCTCATGTTAGCTAAAAATTGTTGCTTGTACTTCACTGCATCTTCTGCAGCTGCTTTTGCTTCAATCAATTTTATTTCATTTTTCTCCATTTTATGCAGCGTAAGTACTTTTTCTGTTATATCTGCAATAGCTAACAAAATTAATTCTTCATGATTGCTTTTCTGAACAATACGCCTTGCATTGAGTACCATTGTTTTTTTTCCAATTCCTGGAAAAGTGTGTGTAATTTCAAAATCGTGGAATTGAGAATTCTTTGGAAGGATTTCTTCGAGTAGCTCTTTCAAACGTGGAATATCCCATTGCTTGTGTCCTATTTCGTACAACAGCATTCCTTCTGTCTCTTCTGCTTTAGTATTATATGTTTTATAGAATGTTTTGTTAGCAGATTTTACACGAAGGTTTTTATCTAACACCACCATGGGTTCATGTATGGTGGAAAATACTGCTTCGGAATAATGGTAAGCTTCGTTAAGCAAGTCGTTACGGGTTTGCAATTCCTGATTAGTGGTAGAGAGTTCTTCGTTGGCAGATTCTATTTCTTCTTTTGAAGTTTCTAACTCTTCATTCACGGTTTGTAGTTCTTCGTTGCTCGAAACCACTTCTTCGTGAGCACTTTGTAATTCTTCGGTAAAGGCTTCCTGCTCTTGTGCAATAGAAAGTGCATCAGCATGAGCTGCGGCTAATTCTTGTTCTAATTTTTTTATTCTTCGGTCTTTTGCAATGGAATTGTTTTTCCCACTATTTGCTTGAGAAGAAAAAATTTCTGCTTGTTCATGTTCCGTAAAAATAATAAGCAGCAAAGGTTCGTTCCAATCTATTTCAAGTGGAACAATTTCTATACTTATAATTTTTATATCCGAATTTATTTTTAATTCAATTCCAGTTTTGCGAATGCCTTCATTCGTTTTAATGACTTTTGAAATCGTAGTACGCAATTCAAAAGCAATTTCAGGGCGAGCCATTTTTAAAATATTAAAAGTAGCTCTGCCTTTTGGATGGGTTAGAAATAAATCGGTTGTGCCTCGAAACTGAACAATTTCCATATGGTGATTAATAACCACACTTGAGGGCATATACTCTGAAACAAGTACGTCATCAATATAATTATCTAGCCCTTGTTGCGTTGCAGAAACATTTATTTGTGCTTTACTTCGTTGGCGTAATGCCACATTTTTTTCACCAACTGTATTCTGCTGTGCAAAACGGGGAGTTAGTTCAGGTAGTCGCTGTGAACCTGAATTTATTTTACGTGAAAATATTTTATACTTGCTATTAGCACTTGTAAAAAGATTGGTGGACTGGCTGATATTTTCTGATTTACCCAGCATTAAAAATCCATCGCTGTTTAAGGCATAATGAAAGGTGTTAATCGCTTTTTTTTGTGCTGCCGTATCTAAATAAATAAAGAGGTTGCAACAACTAATAAAATCTAAGCGTGAAAAAGGTGGATCACGTAAAATATTATGTTGAGCAAATACGCACATTTCACGCACGGTTTTATTTATGCGGAAACCACCATCTGCTTTTGTAAAGAAACGCTGAATGCGTTTTGGTGAAACGGTTTCTAAGTCATGAGGGGTGTAAATACCATCACGTGCCTTGCTGATAGCTTGTTCACTAAGGTCTGTTGCGAAAATTTGAACGGGTATAATCGTTTCGTTACTTTCCTGAATTTCGAGCAACATCATGGCAATAGAAAATGCTTCTTCGCCTGTAGCACAAGCGGGAACCCATATACGTAGCGACTCTCTTTCTTTTTTTCTTTTTAGCAATTTTGGGAAAAGTGTAGCTTTTAAATATTTATGTGTTTCGGTATCGCGGAAAAAACTGGTTACATTAATCAATAAATCTTGGTAAAGGATGTCTATCTCTTCGTTTTTTTTGGTAAGCAATTTTGCGTATTGTTTCAGTGTAGCTATTTTATACAACAACATTCTGCGAATAATTCGCCTCTTAATGGTGTTCATTTTATACGCACTGAAATCAACACCAGTGGCTTTATGCAATTCGTTTAGAATAATTTTTAAATCGGGATTGTTATTATCAATTAAATCTTCTTCACCGTTTTTCACACCAATCGTTTTAATTAGCGGATGTTCACTTAGTCGTGCTAATTCGAGGGCAATTTCTTTTGGCGACAAAATAAAATCTACCATACCTGCGGCAATGGCAGAGTGGGGCATGCTTGTGAATTTTGCTGTATCGTCTTGTGCAAAAGTTAATCCCCCTTCGTGCTTAATAGCTTTCATGCCTATTGTTCCATCGCTTGCACTTCCACTAAGAATAATTCCAATTACTCTTTCTTTTTGTGCTTCAGCAAGAGAAGAGAAAAGAATATCTATAGAAATTGCGGTACTGCTTTCTGAACGGGGAATTAATTTTATATGTCCGTCTGTTACTTCAATTCCTTTGTTGTAGGGAATGACAAAAACATTGTTGGGCATTATTTTATCCATGTCATCGATTTCCTGCACTTTCATGCTCGTTTTTTTGGATAGAATCTCAGTCAACATACTTTTGTGGTCGGGGCTGAGGTGCTGTACGTAAATAAAAGCCATACCTGTGTCGGTTGGCAGGTATTTTAACAATTCCATCATCGCTTCCAATCCACCAGCTGATGCACCAATAGCAACTACGGGGAAAGAATTTTCTTTAACCGTTGCTTTTGCAGGCGATTTCTTTTTGGTAGTAGTTGCTTTCATTTCAATTAAGGGTGTTAAGGAGCGTTTTTCAGATTATTTATAATCAGACTGTGAAGTTAATCAATTAACTAGAGCATTTATACAAATGCCCTAGTTTTGTTTGTATGGTAAATTCAGGTAGTAGTATTCCAAGCGAATGCTTGAAATAGATGTTTTTTTATTTTTCTATGCTTGGAGGAGGAGGGGGAGGTAGTTATTTGTTTTTGTCTTTTAAAAAGTCGTCAGTAAAATGCCTTTTTTCCTTAGCGTTAGCAAATTTTTCAGTGTTAAAAGTTTGGGATTTTCCTTTTGGAATAGAAAGAGAAGTCCATCCATTTTTTACTAGCATTTTTCCAATAAATACAATTTGTCCGATATGGTAAGGATAATGAGCAAGTTGTCTGTTTATCGCTTCCGTTACGGTATGTCCTTGATTTCTGATGTAAATAATTTTATCAAGATCATCAACTGTAAGTGAATTAATGGCAGAAAAAACACAATTCCAACCTTCATTCCATTTAGCTAATAGTTCTTCTTTGGTTCTTATGTCATTTTCAAATTCAGCATCTCTATCTCGCCACTCTTTTTCTCCATCGGAATTTAAAAAATCAGTCCAACGAGATAACATATTACCCCAAAGGTGTTTTACTATTGTTGCAATACTGTTGCTATCCTCGTTATATTGCCAAAATAGATTTTCATCTTGAAGTTGAGAAAACGTTTTCTCTCCGAGCATTTTATAATACTCCAACTGTTTTTTTACACTTTCTAAATAATCAGTGGTCATAATGTTAGATTGTAAAGTTGTTTATTTTTGGTATGAGTTTAACGCAGTTTAGCTCAGATTAGCTTGAGTGAGATGTTTATTATCGAAACTTGTTTAGGTTTTGGAAATCTAAATTATCACTTATTGAAAAGTAATAGTAAATAATATTATTTGGAAATAATTTTTTCACTAAAAAGGATATTGCCATTACTATCTATGCTTGTGATAACATATATTCCTTTACTTAAAGTTGATAAATTAAATTGTACTTTATTCTGTGTTATATTGTTTACTTTTAAAACTTCTTTGCCATTGATATCGATAATGTTGATATTATATGATTGATTAATAATGTCTTTAAAGAAAATTGTTATGTTGTCAGTAAATGGGTTTGGAAATATTATTACATTATTCGATTCAGTAAATGTAATTTCATCTTTCATACTCAGAATAACGCCACTAGAATCAATTGTGTTAAGAGTTGTATTTGTAATTATAGGGGGGTTACTATCAAAGTAGATATGTGCGGAATTAAATATTGGTGTACCTATATTTAATCCCGCTTTTGGGGTTATTTTATATTTAACAAAACCTTGGCTTCCAGATGGATTTACATTACTGTCAGGTAACATTATATTTTCAAATCTAAAGACTATTCTGTCGTGAATATCTACCATTGAGGTCATAGGATGGCTACTTGCTATAGGTTGAAAAGAATTTTTGTCTAAGCTCTCATCCAATTGATCTCTAATAATAACCGTAATAGCTGTATCATTTCCCGTGTTTTGAAAACGAATCAAATACTCTAATTCTTGATTTTTATTAATGAAACCTTGGGAGCCTATTCCTTGAGGAATAACACTTTTATCATTAGGATCGTAGGCACACATTAGAATTTGTTTTAATGTATCAGTGTTAGAATAAATTATGGAGTTTTGTATATCTAACTCATAAACACTTAAATAAGATGTTAATGTGTCGCCCATACTCGTAAATGGAGGCATTGCGACTTGAAGTTTGATTAAATAATTTGAAAAATAGTTTAAACTATCATAATGCCAGTAAACATTTTTTCCGATGATAGAATCGGGAGGAGTATCAGATGAGATGAAATTAATTGAATCATCAAGTGTTATGTGAATATTACCACTTGGTAAAGTTGTCCATTCATTACGAATGTCTATCCAATAGTTTATTGTGTCGTTACACCTTGGAAAACCTCCAGTTAGTGTAGGTGTTATGTTTGTCAAAATAGCATCTGGATAAAACCCGAAATCTTTATTGGAGAATATCTGTCCTTGAGTAGTTAAATTAATTAAAAAACTACTTGGAGCTGAAGTTAAGTTCCATAGAGTGTCTGGAATGTATCCTAAAGTATATGTTCCAGTATCAGTTGCAAACATAAAATTACCACTATTGTCTGAAAAACTAATTAAGCCTGTTGGTTGTAGTGTAGTTTTTATAAAAGGTAATCCTATTTCATTAGTATCTCTTTGTCCATTTTGATTAACATCATAGTAACATTTGCCTTTAATTTTTGGATTGTTGAAAAAATTCTCGTACCAAGCAATTTTATCATCTGCAGCTGAGCCAGAAATTAATTCTTGGTCACCATCCCCGTCAAAATCTACAGCAAAAACAAAAGTTGCTTTTTTTGTTGAACTATTTGTTATTTTCTTTTCAGAACTAAAGTTTTCAAATCCATCATTTTCATACCATACAATTTTATTGTCTTGATAAGATGCTGAAACTACATCAATATCTCCATCTCCATCAATATCATAAGCATAAACATTTGATGCATAACTAGTATTAGAACTAATTACATTTTTATTGCTAAAATTTCCAAGTCCATTATTTTTGTACCACCCTATTTCACCTGAAATATCTGCTGAATAAAGGATGTCGACATCTCCATCTAAGTCTAAATCTGTAGCATAAATACATGAAATACGATCTGAGTTAGTATTTAATAATTGTTGTGTCCCAAAATTTCCTAAACCATTATTTGGATACCATGCAATTCCATAGAATCCAGAGACAATGTCTTTGTAACCATCCCCATTTATATCAGCAGCTAAAACATCTTCTATTGAATTATCCAATGAGATTAATTGTTCTGGTCCAAATATACCTAATCCTAAATTTTCAAACCAAGCTAATTTGTCATCCCAATTTGAAGCTGTAATGATGTCCATATCTCCATCTAAATCTAAATCTTCAGCAAAAGAAGCTCTAGGATTATTTAGAGTGTTTGAAATAACATTTTTTCCACTAAATAATCCGTTGCCGTAGTTTTTAAACCAAGCAACAGTATTTTCTCTTCGAATTATTCCGATAATATCTTTAATTCCATCTCCATCTATATCTGCAGGAAATACATCGTAAGCACCTAAAGCAGAGTCACTAATAATCTGTTTTGGGCCAAAGTGACCTAGTCCTAGATTTTCATACCAAAAAAAAGAGTTGTTATTATCTCCAGCGGCAATAATGTCTAAATCTCCATCATTTTCTACATCTAAAGCACAAATTCCATTTATATCATCAGCGGAAGGAGTTATATATTGATCAGGAGAAAAATTTGCTAAGCCATCGTTGGCACTCCAAGATATTTTATTTCTATCTAAAGCATTTATTCCGGTACCAGCAGCAAAAACATCTAAATCCCCATCATTATCAATATCAGAAGCACCAACATAACCAGCACCAGGTGTTTGTAGTATTAATTGCGGAGGGGAAAAGAGCCCAGACCCGTTATTTTCATGCCAAACCACTTCGCCATTATCTCTGGTACACGAAATGATATCAATATCTAAATCTCCATCTAAATCAGCAGCTGAAACTCCATATGCTCCAATAGAAAAAGTATGAATTGTTTGAGATGTACCAAATGAACCTGTACTGTCATTTTCATACCAAGCAATTTTATTATCTCCCCAAGCAGCTGATACTATATCTTCATCTCCATCTCCATCTATATCAGCTGTATAAATAGCTATTGGATAGTTTAAAAAAGTCACCAAATTGCCTGAGCTAAATATTCCTCCACCGAAATTTTCATACACCGTTATGTTATCCTGATGCCAATTGCCTGAAATTATATCCTTATCACCATCATTGTCAATATCAGCAGTTAATACAATTGAAGAACCCCAATTTACACTCGAAAAAACATCTTGCTGTTGACCAAAATTACCTAATCCATCATTTTCATACCAAGAAATTTTATTATTCCCAGAAGTTGCTGAAAGTATATCGTAATCCCCATCCCCATCCATATCATCAGCATAAACGCAGCGTGCATCAAATGCAGATATGTTGATGATTTTTTCACCACTGAAATTATTGTTTCCATAATTTTGATACCAAGCAATTTTATTGTCATTTTTAGATGCAGATAATATATCGAGGAAACCATCTCCATTTAGATCTGCTGCATATATACTTTGTGCACCAAGAGCCTGGTTGCTAATAATCTTTTGTACCTCGAAAATTCCGTTACCTAAATTTTCATATAGTGCAATTTTATTATCATATTCTGATGCAGTTAATATGTCCATATCACCATCATTGTCCATGTCAAATGACTTAATGTCAATTACTTGTGCTGCTGATTTTGTGATTTCTATCTGATGACCAAATTGTCCTTTTAAATTTAGGAAACAAAAAAATAAAGAGAAGGTAAATAATAATGCTTTCATATCTATCAAAAAAGTATTAAACAAATTTAATGTTTTTAATTAGATTAAAAAATAATTCTAACATAACATGTTTTGTGATAGATTAGAAGTGATGAAACTATTTTGCTTTATGAAACAATAGTATAAATAATTTAGTTTTAATTTTTTTTAATCGGTTATTAGCTCACTTTAGCCAAACATTGTTTAATAACTTGGTAAGTGCGTTCAGGGTTGTTGTCTAATCCTATAGAAACCCTTACTAATCCTTCTGTTAAGCCTATTTGTTTTCTTTCTTCCTCAGGAATTTCTGATGAAGTACTTCCGCCCGGAGCACTAAATAAGGTTTTGTAAGAACCTAAACTTACTGCTAAATAGCCCACGTTGTTATTTTGCATTTCTTCCATTAAAATATTGGCTCTTTCTTTAGTTTTCATGTCTATTACAAACAGACCGCCAAAACCAAACTCTTCATTGTACATGGTTTTCATTAACTCATGCTGCGGATGATTGCTTAATCCTGGGTAAGTTATTTTGAATCCATCTTGGTCTAATTTAGTGGCAATGTGCAAGGCGTTAGCACTGTGTTGTTTCATTCTAATATGTAGCGTTCTTAAGTTTTTAAGAATACTTGCAGCACGGAAACTATCTAACACAGGGCCTAATAACATGCTTGCTCCGTTGTTTACATCAGAAAGCGAATCAATAAATTCTTTAGTTCCGCAAATACATCCGGCAACACAATCGCTCATTCCGTTAATGAATTTAGTCATACTGTGTACAACAATGTCGGCTCCCATTTCGGCAGGAGAGAAAATCATTGGAGAAAAAGTATTATCTACCACTAATTTGCAGTTGTGTTCTTTTGCTAGTTTGGATAAAGCTGCTATGTTAGAGATTTCTAACATAGGGTTGCTCATGGTTTCGCAGTAAATTATTTTGGTGTTGGGTGTAATGGCTTTTTTTACTAACTCCATATTAGTTGTATCAACAAAGTTGGTGGTAATGTTGAATTTTGGTAAAAAGTTTTTGAAGAAAGCATAGGTGCCACCATAAATGGTTCTGCTGGAAACTACTTCATCGCCTGCATTACAAAGTTGTAAAATTACATTGGTAATGGCTGCCATTCCTGAGCCTGTTACAGAAGCACTTTCTGTGCCTTCTAATTGAGCTAAGGCTTGAGAAAGGTATTTGTTCATAGGGTTCCAATGCCTTGAATACAGGTAACATCCTTCAATTTCGTGTTCAAAGATTTCTTCCATCTTACCTGCTTTTAAAAAAGTAAAAGTAGAAGAATCTGTAATAGAAGGATTTACTCCTCCAAATTCTCCAAAATATTGTAAATCTTGAATATTGTCTGCCGGTTGTAATTTTTTGCTCATAGTTTTAAAATTTTATTTGGCAAAAGTAACAATTTTAGGATGTTTTATTTGGTATAATTTACAAAATATAATTTTGAATTTCAACAAAATGGCATTTGAAAGCGTATTTTATTTGTTGGTGTTTTTCGGGAAGGAATTTTGTTGCTTGTTAGTCAGTGAAATATAAAAAACAACTTATTAAAGTACAAAAAAACCAACTAGCAGATAAGCTAGTTGGTTTTTTTGTTTTTTTAAACAAGAGTAACGAAGAAATCGAACATTATAGACAGACTCTAATTATCCTAAAAACGGATACCTGTAATCCTTAGCCGGAACAAAAGTTTCTTTAATTGTTCTAGGGCTAGTCCATCTGATAAGGTTAAGGTAAGAACCTGCTTTATCGTTTGTTCCTGAAGCTCTAGCTCCACCAAATGGTTGTTGACCTACAACAGCACCAGTTGGTTTGTCATTAATGTAGAAGTTTCCTGCTGCGTTTTCTAATACTTTGGTAGCTAAGTTAATGGCTGGTCTTTCTTTAGCGAAAATAGCTCCTGTTAATGCATATTCAGAAGTAGCATCTAACAATTGTAAAGCTTCTTCATATTCGTTGGCATCATATACATAAATGGTCATGAATGGACCAAAAATTTCTTCACACATAGTTCTAAAATGTGGGTTAGTAGTAAGTACAACAGTTGGTTCAACAAAGTAACCTACAGATTTGTCGTATTTTCCACCGCAGATAATTTCAGCATCCTCTTTGGTTTTAGTGTATTCAATAAATGAAGCAATTTTATCAAAACTTTTCTCATCAATTACAGCATTAACAAAGTTGCTAAAATCTTCCGGAGAACCCATTTTGAAAGAAGCTAAATCTGCTTTTACATATTCGATTACTTCATCAGCAATGTTAGAAGGAACATAAGCTCTTGAAGCGGCAGAACATTTTTGTCCTTGGAATTCAAAAGCTCCTCTAGAAATAGCAGTTGCTACTTCTTTAGCATCAGCAGATTTGTGAGCAATAATAAAATCTTTTCCTCCTGTTTCACCAACAATTCTTGGGTAAGATTTGTAAAGATCTATGTTGTTGCCAATGGTTTTCCATAAGTTTTTGAAAACTCCTGTAGAACCTGTAAAGTGTAATCCTGAAAAATCTGGGTGTTTAAATACAGCTTCTCCAAATTCTGGTCCGCTAGCATAAACAATATTAATAACGCCATCAGGCAAACCAGCTTCTTTAAACAATTCCATAATTACATGTGCAGAGTAAATTTGTGTGTTGGCAGGTTTCCAAACTACTACATTTCCCATTAGGGCAGGAGCAGCACATAAATTAGCACAAATAGAAGTAAAGTTAAAAGGAGTAATGGCTAATACAAAACCTTCTAGTGGACGGTATTCCATTCTGTTCCAAACTCCGGGAAGTGATTCAGGTTGTTCTTTATAGATATCAATCATATATTGAACATTGAATTTGAAAAAATCTATCATTTCACAAGCAGCATCAATTTCTGCTTGAAAAGCATTTTTACTTTGACAAAGCATGGTAGCGGCATTCATTCTAGCTCTATATGGTCCAGCTAATAAATCAGCGGCTTTTAAGAAAATGGCTGCTCTATCTTGCCATGGCGTATTTGCCCATGTTTTTCTTGCTTCTAATGCAGCTTCAATAGCTTGGTGAACATACTGTGTGTTTCCTTTGTGATAAAAACCTAGTTCGTGTTTGTGGTCGTGTGGAGGATGTATGCTTACTTGAGCGTCAGAAGTAACAGCTTTTCCGCCAATCACCATAGGAATTTCAATTTTTTTGCTTTTTAATTCCTTGTAAGCGGCTAACAATTCTTCTTTTTCTTTAGAGCCGGGAGCATATCCTTTTACAGGTTCATTTGTTGCTATTGGTACATTAAAATATGCATTTGCCATAGTATTTTTATTTTTATGTGTTTATAAATTTTTTCGCTGACCAAAATTACCAACTCTAAGAGAGTCTGCCAACAAAATTGCTTACTAATCTAACTAGATAATATCATCACTATCATTTTGGAATTTAAACCCAAGTCGTTTGCCAGTTTTAAGTTTAATGATAGAGGTAACTTCGTTTATTTCTTGAACACTAACGGTGCTCATGGTTTCATATTTTGGAGTTAATAAATCAAACTCCATAGAATACAAAATGGATGATTCAATAATGTTTTTTATTTTTTTAGTGTTGATGGTTTCATTAATAAAATCGTTGTAAAGAAACCCTAATTGTCTTTTGCCTTCTACAAAATAATGTTTGTCTTTATTAACGAAGCAACGAGCTACCAAATAGCCAATATCATCCACTCTGTTGTATTTAAAAGAATCTGCTAAAAAGTTATAGATGTTAATCATTCCGCAGTAGGTTCTCATTCTGTCTTCTTTAACATAAGATGAATTCCAAATGTTGTGAGATTTGTCGAAATCAAAAACATTGGTATGCATAAAAAACACCAATACATCGCCTCCAAATTTTATCTGAAATTCAAAATCAGATTTGTCTATAAATTCGAAAGTAACATCCTTATCAACATCGCACATTTCACCTCCTAATTCACCAATAAGTTTGTTAGCTTCTACTTTAAACTCCTGAAAAATGGCATAGGTTTTTTTATAGACCTCCTGCTTTAAACAAGCTTTTTCTTTTAGAGTGTCTAAAATAAGTTCGTGGGCAGTTGGTTTTTTCATTTGGTTAAATGTTAAAATTTCTAATCTTTAGTACGCTTTTGCAAAAACTACTCGTTGGGTAGATGGTTTACCTGTTAGAATACATTTACCTTCTTCTTGTTTGTTGTTTAAAGGAATGCATCTAATAGTAGCTTTGGTTTGTTGTTTAATTTCTTCTTCCGTTTCAGGAGTACCATCCCAATGAGCGAAAACAAAACCACCTTTTTCAATAAGTTGATTAAATTCTTCCCAACTGTCGGCCTTGTTGGTCATTTCCTCTCTGTAATCTATTGCTTTTTGGTATAAATTTCGTTGAATTTTTTCCAATAGATTTTCTACTTTGTGAGCCAAATCTTTTTGTTGCAGAATTTCTTTTTCTTTGGTGTCTCTACGAGCAACTTCTACCGTTCCGTTTTCTAAATCTCTTGGTCCAATAGCAATTCTTACAGGTACACCTTTAAACTCGTATTCAGCAAATTTCCAACCTGGTTTGTGTGTATCTCTGTCATCGTATTTTACACGAATATTTTTTTCTTCTAATTCTTTTTTAAGTTGTAAGGCTCTTTCAGAAATTTGGTTGAGTTGCTCTTCGCCTTTATAAATAGGAACAATAACTACATGGATAGGAGCAATTTTAGGAGGTAATACCAATCCTTCATCATCAGAATGCGTCATAATCAAAGCTCCCATTAATCTAGTAGAAACTCCCCAAGAGGTAGCCCAAACGTATTCTTGTTTCCCTTCTTTTGAAGTGAATTTTACATCAAAAGCCTTGGCAAAATTTTGACCTAAAAAGTGAGAAGTTCCAGCTTGTAAGGCTTTGCCATCTTGCATTAATGCTTCAATACAGTAAGTTTCTTCGGCTCCAGCAAATCTTTCGTTTGGAGTTTTTAAGCCTTTTAAAACCGGAATAGCCATCCATTCTTCAGCAAAAGTAGCGTATACCTCCAACATTTTTTCAGCTTCTTCAATAGCTTCGTCTTTGGTAGCATGAGCAGTATGTCCTTCTTGCCATAAAAATTCAGCAGTTCTTAAAAACAAACGAGTTCTCATTTCCCAGCGTACCACATTTGCCCATTGATTAATTAATAATGGTAAATCTCTATAAGATTGAATCCAACCTTTGTAGGTGTTCCAAATAATAGCTTCGGAAGTTGGTCTAACAATTAGCTCTTCATCTAATTTTGCATTAGGGTCAACAATTAATTTTGATGGGTTTTCAGGGTCAGTTTTTAATCTGTAATGAGTAACTACGGCACATTCTTTAGCAAAACCTTCAGCATTTTTCTCTTCGGCTTCAAATAAACTTTTTGGTACAAACAATGGGAAATAGGCATTTTCATGACCAGTTTCTTTAAACATTTTGTCTAATTGAGCTTGAATTTTTTCCCAGATAGCATAACCATAAGGTTTAATAACCATACAACCTCTTACAGCAGAGTGTTCTGCTAAATCTGCTTTAACAACTATTTCATTGTACCATTGAGAATAATCTTCCTTTCGAGTAGTAAAATCTTTTGCCATTTATTTTAGGTATATTTTTTGATAGTGTGCGAACTAATTAATTACTTTTATAAGCGTCAAAATTAGTTTAAAATTTTATTAAATCTATTATGAAACGACCTTGATAATATTTTTATCTTACAACAATTAATTATCAAAGGAGTGCCATATGACCAATTTAAAGATAATAAAAACACAGATATGAAAACGACTCATCTTTTAATTCTTTTACTGAGCATCTTTTTAATTTCTACCTCTGCCTTTGCTCAGGATGATTTTTATATTGAAAAGCAAAGTGAAAAAACAGTTTCTCCACCGAATAATTCAGATACATTAGGAGTATCAATTTTTGATGAAGAAAATTATATGTCTGAAGAAGATTATTATGAGATTTATTATAATGATGAATATAATAGTAGTGAGGTATATAGTTCTGAAAATGAAAGGGTAATAGAAGAAGAGCAGCGTAAAGCAAGAAACAGAAGAGTAGCAGGAGAAATTGTTGGAGAAATCATTTACAATGTTGTTTTCAGCATAGCTGTAATATTAACTTGGTAGGATTGGTTATTGGCACAGAGTTTGCTTCTTCTTAGGTGTTAACATTTCATTAACATTATTTGAAAAAGTAAAGAATATTAAAACATATAGATATGAAAGCACTTAGAACCATAGCCTTAATAACATTAGCCACTTTTTTAGGAGCAAATGTTTATGCACAAGATGATTTTTATCCTTCATCAAAGAAAAAATCTAAAAAAAGTGATGAAGCTAATTATCTTGAACAAGAACAAGAAGAAATAAACGATGCAGATTATTCAACTGCTACAGATTATTATTACGATCAAAGAGAAAAAGAAGCTCAAGAAGAATATAATCGTCAACTTGGAATTACTGATTCTACCACTTACTATGAAGATGAGAATGGTAATGTGAGAATTACCAATAATTATTATAATGGTGATAATTATGATTTCGACAATGAATATTATGATTATGAATATACCTCAAGAATTAGACGATTCCACAGACCGGCAGGAAGGTATGGTTATTATGATGATTATTACACTAATTACTACTATTATAATTACGATCCGTATTTTTATGGAACGAGTATTTATGTGAGTTATGGATGGTGGTACCCAAGTCCGTGGAGATGGAATGTAGGTTGGGGCTGGGGTGGCGGCTACTACGGTGGCGGCTGGGGCTGGAATTATGGCTGGGGTAGTCCATGGCACTGGGGTTACGGTGGTGGCTGGGGATGGTATGGATCTTCATATTGGTCTGGTTATAACCACGGTTATATGAATGGTTATTATGATGGACTATATGCTTCAGGTAACTACTATAACAGCTATGATAGAAATAGCCATTATTATGGAAAAAGAGGAAATACAGGAGGTTCTGATGGTTACGGAGGAACAAGAGCTACTACAGTAAATGCAGGCGGAAAATCGTTAACTTTTGGAGAGAAATACGAACAAGCTGTTAAGGGTAATCCAGATTTGAATACAATTCCTAAAAGTGGTATAAGCAGTTCTCCAAAGAACAATGCGAACACCCCTACTAAAGGGAATGTAACTACTCCGGTGAAACAAAATACTTATGGAACAGCTCCAAAGACTAACCCTACACCTGCGGGGACTAATCCAAAGCCTTATACACCACCGACTAAAACACAAGGAGGTAATAACCCTAAACCATATACGGCTCCTACAAAACCATATACACCTAAAACAAACCCCTATACGCCTCCTACAAGAAATAATGTGCCTAAGACTAATCCAAAGCCAAATTATACGCCTCAACCTAAAAATAATACTAGACCGAGTTATTCTAAGCCTTCGCCTAAGCAAAATTATAACCCACCAAAGTCTAACACAAAACCAAGTTATTCACCACCTTCAAGAAGCGGTGGAAGCTATAATAAAGGTGGAGGAAGTAGTGGTGGTTCTAGAAGTGGCGGTTCTTATGGAGGAAGTAGAAAGTCGCCTCGTTAATTAAGTCGTTAATTGAATTTAAATAAAAAATTATGTTAGTATCTAAATATAAATTAGTTCAAATAGCATTAGTTGGAGGGTTGTTCTTTGGTTTTGCTATTAATGGTAAAACTCAAAATGAATTTGACGTACTACGTTATTCTAATATAGAACATTATGGAGGTGCAAGGTTTAATGCAATGGGAGGTTCTTTTGGAGCTTTGGGAGCAAACATGTCTTCGTTAAGTATAAATCCAGGAGGTTTAGGAGTTTTTAAAAGTTCTGATTTTTCTTTTACCCCTTCATTTCATTATAATTATTCAGAAAGTGTAGCTGATAACACTTTGGGAGCAGACGGAAAATTAAACTTTCATTTTAGCAATATTGGTATCGTTGGTACTTTTGAAGCTAGTAATGGCTGGAGGTCTTTTAATATGAGTGTTGGATATAATAGATTGGCAAATTACAACAGAAGTGTAACCATTAACAGCACTACAGATAGTTCGTTTTTATCAACTTATACAGATGAATTAAATAGCTTTGATTTTTCTCAAGGTGGAGATATTGCAGAAATGTTTCCTTTTACCGCCAATTTGGGGTATCAAACATACTTGGTAAACCCAATGGCAGCTGATTCAACTAAGTTCGATCATGTTTTTAAAGATTCAAAAAACATTAAACAACAAACTAATATTGAAACCAAAGGAGGTTCTGGAGAGACTTATTTTGCAATGGGCGGAAACTATGGAGATAAATTATTTATTGGCGCTTTAATAGGCATACCTTCTGTAAGATATGAATACAATAGGTTTTACAGAGAAACTTCTGAAGAAGGTGATACTTTAACTGATTATGCTGCTTTTTCGGTTAATGAAAACATCAAAACATCTGGAGCAGGGGTTAATTTTAAATTAGGGATGATTTATAGCTTTTCAGATTGGTTTAGATTTGGTTTAGCTTTTCATACCCCAACAGTTTATGGTTTGTCTGATAGTTGGGAAACAACTGTTGTTTCAGAAAATAAAAATGGAGAAAAGCTTACAGAAAAATCTCCCTACGGAACGTTTGATTATGTTGTGACAACTCCTTATCGTTTTATTACAAGTGGTGCATTTGTTTTCAGACAGTATGGGGTGTTAAATGTAGATTATGAATTTGTAGATTATTCTACTGCAAGAATAAAACAAGATAATTCCTTTGGTGTTGGAGCAGATTTTTCTTTAGAAAACCAAGCAATTAGAAGTAATTTTGAAAGTACACATAACATTAGAGTGGGTACAGAATGGAGGTTAGATCCATTTAGATTTAGAGCCGGATATCGTTTTCAAGGAAACCCTTTAGATAGTAAATTTAATGCAGATTACGGTTCTAACTTATATTCTGCGGGTATCGGTATAAAACAAGATGAATATTATTTTGATGTAGCGTATGCTGTGAGAAAATATAATTCAGTAACTTCAATTATAGCACAACATGGCGATTATGCAAGAGTAGATTTAACCGATCATTACTTGTCATTTACATTAGGATTCAGGTTCTAAACAGAGTCTGTCTATAAAGTCCGATAACTTCGTTGTTCTTGTCCCAAAAACCAGTCATTTACTTTAGTAAACTCCTAATTTTTAGAACTTCGAAAGCCTCGTACTCGAACTTTATAGTTCAGTCTCTCGACTTTATGGACAGATCTAAATAGATTTTTTATCAATTAAAAGCTCTAAGTATTTTAATGCTTGGAGCTTTTTATTTTAAACAGTTGAAAAGTGGTTGATAAATCATCTATTTAAGATGATTTTATTAGCAGTAAATAGTGAAGTCGTATTACTACTTTTCTTACATTTGCATCCCTTTTTTATTCACTTAATTCATTAATTATTTATGGCAGCAAATAAATTTTCAGACAGACATATCGGTCCTCGTGAGGAAGATAAAAAATCAATGTTGTCTTCAATTGGGCTTAACTCAATAGAAGAATTAATCAGTCAAACCATACCTTCAAAAATTAGATTGAAAAAAGAGTTGGAGTTAGATGCTCCTCTTACAGAGTACGAATACCTTAATCACATTACCGAGTTAGGTGAAAAAAATAAAGTATATAAATCTTACATTGGATTAGGTTATCATAGTACAATTACCCCGTCAGTAATAAAAAGAAATATCTTCGAAAATCCGGGATGGTACACTGCTTATACACCTTATCAGGCAGAAATATCTCAAGGAAGATTAGAAGCGTTGTTAAACTATCAAACAACAGTAATAGATTTAACAGGAATGGAGTTGGCAAATGCCTCTTTATTAGATGAAGGGACTGCAGCTGCAGAAGCAATGATTTTAGCCTATAATAGCCGAAGTAAAGTTTTAAAACAAAGCGATGCCAACCAATTTTTTGTATCAAAGGATTGTTTGCCTCAAACCATAGACATTTTAAAAACAAGATCTACTCCATTAGGAATTGAATTAATTATTGGAGATGAAAATTCTTTTGCTTTTAATGATAAAGTTTTTGGATGTATTTTACAATATCCAACGGTTAAAGGTGCAATTAATGATTATAAAAAAATTACTGCTGAAGCTCATGCAAACGAAAGCATGGTAGTTGTTGCCGCAGATTTATTAAGTTTATCATTGTTAACACCTCCGGGAGAATGGGGAGCAGATGTTGTTGTTGGAAGTTCTCAACGTTTTGGTGTGCCAATGGGTTATGGTGGACCACACGCAGCATTTTTTGCTACTAAAGATGCTTTTAAAAGAGCAATTCCCGGTAGAATTATTGGTGTTTCTGTTGATGCACAAGGTAACAGAGCATTAAGAATGGCATTGCAAACTAGAGAACAACATATTAAAAGAGATAAAGCTACCTCTAACATTTGTACAGCACAAGTATTGCTTTCTGTAATGGCAGGAATGTACGCTGTTTACCATGGTGCAGAAGGAATTAAAAATATAGCAACTACTATCAATAAGTTAACAGCTCAATTAGCTGTCGGAATTGATGGTTTAGGTTTAAAAAGAGTTAATACTACTTTTTTTGATACGTTGACTTATGAAGTTAGCAAAGAACAAAAAGTTGCTATCAATAAAATTGCGTTAGAAAATAAAATTAACCTTAATTTTTATGCCGAAGGATTTGTTTCTATGAGCATAGGAGAAACAGAAAATGAAGCTACTATAAAAGCGTTAATAGCTGTTTTTGAAAAAGCATTAGGAAAACAAGCTGGAAGTAACTCAGGCGTGCAAGGAATACCAGCCGATTTAGCAAGAAGATCTGCTTATTTAACGCACGAAATTTTCAATAAATATCGTTCTGAGTCGGATATGATGAGGTATATTAAAAGATTGGAGAATAAAGATTTATCATTAACTCACTCTATGATTTCTTTGGGGTCTTGTACCATGAAATTAAATGCAGCATCAGAGTTAATTCCTTTAGGTTGGTCAGATTGGGCAAATATTCATCCATTTGCTCCATTAGATCAAGCTCAGGGTTACCAAGAGATGTTGAAAAAATTAGAAGATGATTTAGCTGAGATTACAGGTTTCGATGCAGTTTCTTTGCAGCCAAACTCAGGCGCTCAAGGCGAATATGCAGGTTTAATGGTTATTAGAGCTTATCACGAAAGTAGGGGAGATACGCATAGAAATATTGCCTTAATTCCTTCATCAGCTCACGGAACTAATCCGGCAAGTGCTGTAATGGCAGGAATGAAAGTAATTGTTACCAAATGCGATGATAACGGAAATATTGATGTAGCAGATTTAAAAGCTAAAGCTGAAGAACATGCTGCCAACCTTTCTTGTATTATGGTTACTTATCCATCTACACATGGTGTTTATGAAGAAAGCATTATGGAGATTACCGAAATTGTACATCAAAATGGTGGACAAGTTTATATGGATGGAGCTAATATGAATGCACAAGTGGCACTTACAAATCCTGCCAATATTGGAGCAGATGTTTGTCACTTAAATTTACATAAAACTTTTGCTATCCCTCATGGTGGTGGTGGTCCTGGAGTTGGTCCTATTGGAGTAGCTAAACACTTAACCCCATTTTTACCATCTAATGTTATTGTGAAAACAGGTGGTGATAAAGCTATAACAGCTATTTCTGCTGCTCCTTGGGGAAGTGCTTATGTTTGCTTAATTTCTTATGGATATATTAAAATGTTAGGAACAGCAGGCTTAAAACTTTCTACTGAAGCAGCTATTTTAAATGCTAACTACTTAAAATCAAAATTAGAGCAACACTACAAAATATTATATACCAATGATAAAGGTAGAGTAGCTCACGAAATGATTTTAGAATGTAGAGATTTTAAAGCAGCATCGGGTGTTGAGGTGAGTGATATTGCTAAACGTTTGATGGATTATGGTTTTCATGCTCCAACTGTTTCTTTTCCTGTTGCAGGAACATTAATGGTAGAGCCTACAGAAAGCGAAAGTAAAGAAGAGCTAGATAGATTTGTTGAAACTATGATTGCTATTAAAGAAGAAGTAAATGATATTATTGAAGGTAAAGCCGATAAAACCAATAATGTGTTGAAAAATGCTCCGCATACTTCTAAAGTTTTATTAGCTGATAATTGGGATAAACCTTACTCAAGACAACAAGCTGCATTTCCACTAAAATGGGTAGAAGATGCTAAATATTGGACAACTGTTGGTAGAGTAGATGATGCTTATGGTGATAGAAACTTGGTTTGTAGTTGTAACCCAATTGAAGATTATGCTGAAATTTAAATTTTAAAAATACAATTAAATAAAAAGCCCTGAAGTTTTAACTTTCAGGGCTTTTTTGTTAGTAAACCACTCGCTTGGCTTTGTCGAGTGAGCGATATCAATTTTACTAATTCAACCATGTTTTTTCCAATAGCTTTTGCCGTAACTACAAAACAATTCTTCATTGGCTTTAATGTTTCTGGTTGCTTGGATGCATACTTTATCATTATCATCTAATGTAATTTTCGCATTATTTTTAAAGTTTGAATTGGCAAAACCACTGGCATCGTTGGCATATTTAGCAAAGCATGCTACATTCATAGAGTCCATTATACTTCCATTCAGTAAATTGATGAAATACTTATCATTTCCTTCTAACGCTCGCTTTTCAGCTTGTGTATCGGTTAATAATTCTCCTTTAAAAACAGCAATGGTTTCATCTTTATAAATGTCTATAGCAGTAAATAACCCATTACCAGCACCAAGCAGTTGAGATTTTTTTGTGTATAAATAATCTGCTTCAAGGGCTTCAATGGTATTGCAGTTTGGAATTTTCAAGGTTCGTTGTAGTTTTAATTTGTTGAAGGTTTTTCCTCCAATTTCTTATAATAATAAAGCTGATGTTCAATTTTTGTTGGATGAAAAATAGCTATTAAATCTTTTAAAATAATATGAGGATTTACTACTCCCGATTCCCAATAATCGTTGCCCATAGTAGCATTTACTTTTAGGTTATTGTTATAAACTTGTTGGGTTTTAACAGCTGCAAAATTGGCTAACACAGCATCTTGAGCAATAATTTCTTCTAAACTATTAAAAGCATTTACATTGAGCCAAAAATCTGCATCTAGGGCTTCATCAATAATAATTTCTTTGCTTTTTACGAAGCTTCTTTCTTCATCATTATCGCTCCAAATATAATTTGCTCCGGCATCTTTTAAAAATTGAGCTTGAAAAGAAGCTCCACCCGGAACATGCCAAGCACCATTCCAAGGCATTCCTGTAAAAACAGTTGGTTGCTCTTTTAAATCTGCCACCGTTTTTTTTACGCTTAAGTATTCTGTTTCTATATGTTTAAAAATAGAATCGGCTAGTTGTTCCTTATTATAAAAAGCAGCTACAAATTTTATCCATTCTGCCATGCCTAAAGGGTGTAACTCCATATATTCTGCGTTTAGAACAGTTGTTAAACCTAATGAAGCAAATTTATTGAGTTTGGCAGTTGAAGATTGGTCTATGCCATATGCCATAACAATGTCAGGAGCAATATTCACTAATATTTCATAGTTAAATACTTCGTGTTGACCAACTTCTTGGATGAAATTCGCATTAATTCTTTCTTTAATAGTTTCGCTGCTAACATAATTGCAGCCCGCAATTCCTTTAATGGAGTTAACTTCATTAAGTTTTTCAATAAAAGCTAAATGTGTTAGACTTAAGCAAACAATAGATTTTATAGGAGTTTTAATGAAAATCCCCTCAACATTTGTAGGTTTTTCATTTTCATATAATACATACTTTAGGGCCTTGTTTTCTCCTTTCCAAGGTTGATGAAGATTAACGATTTTGTAATCTTTAAAGTAATCTATATGAAAGCCTTTTGCGTAACTTATTTGTCCTGATGGAGTTGTGTGCTCAGCTGTAGGTTCTTTTACTTCTCCACAAGAAAATAAAACAATTAATGTAAAGAAAATTAAAAGGTATTTCATCTGTTTAATAAGGAATTAAGATAGAAAATGAAGTCCCTTTCTTTAAAGCACTTTCCATAACTAACGTTCCTGCAAAAGATTCTACTCTACTTTTAATGTTTTGAATTCCATGACCGTGGTTAACTGATAAATCGGCAATTTCAAAACCAATTCCATTGTCTTTTAATTCAAGTAAAATATTTTCTTCAACTGCATCAATATTGATATTTATATGGGATGCTTTCCCATGCTTAACAGTATTGGAAATAAACTCTTGAATTATTCTAAAAATAGCAATACTAAGGTGTTTGCCTAATTCAGGCAGGTTGTCATCGCATTTTAAATTAATATCTAATTGAGGAGAACTATTTTTTGATATTAAATCTTGAACAGCTTTTTTCAAACCATGATCATAAAGTACCAAAGGCAATGTTTCATAACAAATGGTTCTTAAGTCTTTTATGGTGTCTTTTAGTATGTTAGAAATTGTTTCTAACTCTTTAGTATGAGTAGATTCGTATCTAATATTTTCAATGTGAAGTTTAATAGCGGCTAGTGATTGTCCTAAGCCATCGTGCAAATCTCTAGAAATTCTTTCTCTTTCTTTTTCTTGCGTTTTTATTATAGTTTTTAATAAAAGCTGATTAACTCTATGGTGTTCGGTATAATCTTTAATAATTACCTGAAAAATTACAGGATTGCCATAACTATCATTAATAGAATTTACGGAGATAAGGCAATTTCTAACTTCGTTATTTTTTAAAACCAACTTATATTCAGAATCTTTAATGTAGCCGTCTTCATTAATCTTATTGACCACTTTAGCAATATCAGCTTTGTTTTTAAAGAAAGAAGAAAAGGTTTTTAGGTTTAAGCTGTCTTCTGGAGTAGATTTAATAAAATCCACAGCAGATTTGTTATAATCTATAATTCTACCTTTTAAATCGAAAAGAATAATTGGATCCGTAGCCTGGGTAAAAACTTTGTGATATTTGGCGTTAAGTTTATTGTGTTGTTCTTTTAATAAATATAATTGATAAGCATTTTCTATGGTAAGTTTAAGGTCGAAATCGTTCCATGGCTTGGTAACATATCTATAAACTTGTCCTTTATTTATTGCATCAATAACAGCATTAATATCGGTATAAGCAGTTAATAAAATTCTAATGGGATGAGGATAGGTTTCTAAAATAGATTGAAAAAAATCTACACCAGTTTTGCCGGGCATACGTTGGTCGGCAATAATAACTTCAATAGGAAATCGTTTTAGTAATTCATAACCTTCTTCAGCAGATAAGGCAGTATGAACATTAAAAATTCTTCTGTAAGCAGCTTTAAAAGCTTTCAGGTTAGTAGCTTCATCATCGAGGTATAAAACATTTATTCTTTCCATGTCGGTAAAGTTAAGGGTAAAAATATTTTTATTTGAGTTCCTTTGTTAATTTCTGATTCAATTTCAATTTTTGCTTGGTGCATTTCGAGAATTCCATGAGCGATAGACATTCCTAAACCAGTACCTTCGCCAACATCTTTAGTGGTGAAAAATGGGTCGAAAATTTTATTTTTAGTGTTTTCGTCCATGCCAATACCATTGTCCTTTAAAGAAACCATAATATGGTCGTTTTCCAATGCTGTTTTAATTTCAATTTCGCCTTTATGATTAGATTTTTTTACTGCATTAATAGCATAAATAGCATTGTCTATTGTGTTTAAAAAGAATTGGTTGAGTTTTCCAGGATAACAATCAATAGGGGGAATATCTCCTAGTTCAGTAATAACGTTTATGCCGCCCAATTTAGGGTGAATAATTTTTAAAGTGGTATTGATGCAATCATTAACATTAGCACTTTGGAATTCGCTTTCATCTAATCTGGAGAAGTTTCTTAAACCACTCACAATTTCGGCAGTTCTTTTTGCACCGTCTTCTATGCCATGGATTATGGTGTCGAGTTCTTCCAACAAAATTTCGTAATCGAGTTCTTCTTTAAGGTTATTAATTTCATTGAGTTTGCTTTTAAGGTCAGCACTTTCGGTAATTTCTGCATATTTGTTTAAGATGCTTTTCAGGTCTTCAATATCCTGTTTTAGAGGAAACACATTTGAAGAAACAAAATTGATAGGATTATTAATTTCATGGGCAATTCCAGCAGTAAGCTGACCAAGAGAAGCCATTTTTTCAGATTCTACTAATTGTGATTGAGCTTGTTTTAAATTTTCAATAGCTTTGTTTAATTCGGCAGTACGTTCTTTTACTTTTTGCTCTAAGATTATGTTTTGTTCTTTTATGAGATGTTCGTTTTCTTTTCGAATGATACTTATTCTGTTTGCAAGAGCAAATGAAAGAAGTATAGTTTCAATTGCAGAGCCAATCTGCATAGTGTACCTAGTTAGGTTATTAAAAGGAAGGACTTCCATGTCTTTTAATACAAATACAAAAACGCCTAGAAGGAATACACTCCAAGCCGCAATGAAATATTTTGCAGGTTTAAACCCTCTTCTATATATAATAATTGGAGTAATTAACATATATAAAGATATAATTGTGGAGTTAAGTTGAATAACTGCCTGGCTTATACCTAGTTCTCCCATAAAGGCAATTACATAAGCAATTAGGTAAGGTATAACAAAAATAAAAGCGATGTTATACAATCTTTTTGAAAATTCTTTTGTTTGAAGAAAGACGTTCATAAAAAACATGCCTGTAATTCCTGATAAAGAAGGGAGGAATATTAAGCTGAACTTTGTAATTAAGGCACTGTTTGGCCATAGATATTGAAAAGTATATCCTTGTAAACTTGTTTGAGTAAGTAAAATGCAAATAATATAAACTACATAGTAAAGATAGCTTTTGTCTCTAACAGAAAAATAAATAAATAGGTTGTATAAAATCATTACCAGCATGATTCCAAAATAAATTCCGGATAAAAGATCTCTATTTTTTATTTGGTCATAAATATTTATTATTGTTCCAACTTTTAGCGGAAGTTGTAAGGCTTCATTACTTTTAACATTTAAATAATAAGTTTTGGTTTCGCCTTTAGGGATATTTAAATCAAATAAATAATGAGGGTCTTTATATTCTCTCTTATCAAAAGGATAAGCATCTCCAGTTTTTATTGTTTTTATCTGATTATCATCATAATAATATAATTCTACATAATCTATAATTGCTAATGATAATTCAAGAATAAGATGTTCATTTTCTGTTTTGTTGGTAATAGGTATTTTAATCCAAAAGTTAGATTTTGAAATCCCTAGATTTGGGACAGGTGATTTAGATGGAGTAAATTCTTTTGAGATAACTTCTTCGAATGATAGTTTATTTGTTTTGTCTTCATATATTTTAATATGACCACCAATATTTAATAAGTCGTTTTCATTATTAAAGACTATATTTTCAGCTCTTAGATTAAAAAATGAGGAAAGAAAAAGTAAAATATAAAATAGAAAGAAGCGATTTTTTTGATTGGTGAGTGACATAGTTATTTATTTTATAGTTTCTAGGTTTTTGGTGTAAACAACTTTAACAATTTTAGGGTATTCTAAGCTATACTCAATACCTACTTTTATTTTGGCATCGGATTCAATTCTTTTTTGATGTATTTTATTTCTTAGTGATTGCATTATTTCTTTGTCGTATTCTATAGCGTTGTCAAGTGTTACAGCATCTAATATTCCAACAGCATGAGCAATTAAATCTTCTTTTGGGTAATAAAATTGACCATTATTTCCTAATCCTTTTTCAATTGTAAAACCTACATTATTAAACATTTTTAATGTAACATCTCCACAAATTCCAATCATTGTTCTAAAATTCAATTGATTAGACGAGGCAATAGCAGCTCTAACCATATACCAACCTATTGCCATTCCTTTTAATCGGTTATCTACCCATAAACCAGATAATTCTCCTATCCCTCCGTTGATTGCGTATTTTTCAACTAAATCATAAATGGTATTATCCATATGTCCAATGGCTTTCTCAATAGGTAGTGGATTTATTCCGTCAGCTAATTGAATTCTAATACCTGCCATTAATTCATTTGATTCAGAGTGTAATCCTAAACAATAAATATTGGGATTACTTACCCATAAATTATTATTTGATGTAATGTTCGATATACCATAATCTGTTAAAACTTTCACATGACCTTTAACATATTGCAAACATAAATCTGGTTCATCAATAGCTCTAAATGCACTTACTTTAAAATTATGTTGCACTTCCTCCATACCCTTTTTAGCTGGTTTTAAAATTAATTATTTCTACTTTCATGAGAAATATAATCTTCTATATCATTATTTATTTGATCTTCGATATCTACAAAATAGCGTCCTGATTTTGAAAATTGATTTAATAAAATTCTTCTACAAACATCTGTACATATTCCTCCACCGAAAATCACTCCAGAAGCTAATTGAGGCCAAGTAGTAATTGTTTTTCCGATTTCTAGCATTGATTCTTGTAATCGTTTAGATAATGTATCCACACCTAACATTGGTAATAAATAAATTGCTTTTTCTTTAGTTGTTTTAGCCTCTTTCAATTTATCTAAATCTAGGTGGTCTATTAATCCATGAAGAATTGGCAAGTTAGCATGTAAATCAAAACGTTCTATATCTGTTGTGCCTCTATCACTTGAATTCATTACCACAGGAATTCCTAAAGTCTTAGCTTTTTGGCGAGTAAGAATTTTAATTTCAAGACCATCACATACTTCAATACAAATGTCTAGTTTTTTGTCTTTGGTAAAAAAGTCGTTAATGTTTGCTTCGGTTAAACCTTCATTATAACAAGTTACTTTTAGGAAGGGATCAATTTCTGCAATTTCTCTTGCTGCAACAACTGTTTTTTTTGTATTAAAATGATGTACTCCGGTTTGTATTCTATTTAAATTAGATAATTCAATAACATCAAAATCTGCTAACACAATTTCTCCACAAATACGCTCCGTGGCCATAGTCAGTGCAATGGCTTTTCCAACAGATAAGCCAATAATACCAATTTTTTTAGTGGCTAAAATTTCTCCTTCCTCAGTAGTAATTTTATTTTGGTTTCTATTGGTTCTAACTTCTACAAATTCTTTTTCATCTAATAAGTGAACTAAAATGTTACGCCAAGGATAATACACCCAAATGCCATAATTATCTGATTTAGTTTTCCCTAAATAAGTTTGGATTTTTTGGGATAATTTTTCTTCAGTAAATTTCTCTTGAGGGTGTCTTAATTTTATCAATTCCTCCAGCTGACTTTGAATTTCGTCAATAATAACAATTTGAGGATTGTTTTTTATTAATTGATGAAAGTTGTTGCTGTCACTACCTTCTTCTAATTTAAAAAATACAGGATACAAAACTTCATTGTCTCTTTTTGAGTAAAATTGTTCACGATACTGATTTTTAATAGAGTTATTCATGATTGAAAACTTTGCATTAGAGGTTTATTTGAAAAGACTATATTACAAAAAAAAAGACTACCTTTACTACGTAAAAATACGTACTATTTGTTTGAATGTTTTAGGTATAATAAATCAAATTATTTATTATAATTTTAAAAAAAACTTTTTATGTTATGACCGAAGCTATAAAAGACCAAGACAACAAAGCTGTAATCCTTTATTTAGATGATGAACAAGAAAATTTAAATTCGTTTAAAGCAGCGTTCAGAAGAGATTTTAAAATTTATACAGCTATTAATGCAGAAGAAGCTGAAAAGATATTAGACAAAGAAGAAAGTACTATTAGCATTATTCTTTCAGATCAGCGAATGCCAAAAGTTACAGGAATAGAGTTTTTTGAAAAGATTAAAGAAAAATATCCTGAAATGATTCGCATATTGGTTACCGGATATAGCGATATCAATGTGGTTATTGATGCTATTAATAAAAGTCAGGTATATAAATATATTCAGAAACCATGGGATGTTGATTACATGAGAAAGTTGATAGAACAGGCTTTTGAAGTTTTTACTTTAAGAAGGGAAAACAAAAAACTTACAGAAGATTTACTTACAGTTAATGCACAGTTGGAATTCATGTTCAGGCAAAAATTATTGAGTTTATCATCTGATGATGATTCAAAATCTGAGAAATGATTACTTCAATTTAATCGCTAACACTTTTTTATTAGGAATGGTATTCGTTAGAAAAGTAATGAAACAATTTTCTTCTACATTTTTAATTTTTTTCACTTTTTTCAAGGTTAAATACTGTATTTCGTAAGTAGGAATTTCTTCTTTTGGAAAAATGACCTCAAATGCATCGCAATTACAATTGGCTTCAAATATTTTTAACGGAGCCTCACCGTTATTAATTATTTTCACCTCTATTTCTGTTTGTGATGTATCAAATGTAATTACACTATCTTTAAAAGTAAGTAAGGGTAATTTTTCCAATTCAGAGCCGTCCATGGCTACTTTGTTAGTATCGTGTTCGGTAATAGCTATAATTTCAATTTTTCTTTCTAATGCAGCAGCAGGACTGTAAACGGAATTTCTTTTGTCTTCTATATCATCACTAATTTCATTAGATTGATATTCGCCAAAAGGTACTTTAATAAAGGAGAGTTTAGCCTCATTTTCAGCAGTTCCGTTGATGTATGGTGCTAAAATACCGTTTTTGTATTCTTTTAAATAATTAATTAAACTGGAAATTCTTCTAAGTGTAAGGTTTACGTTGTAATCTGTTTTAGATAGCGGACTCGCATAACCTTTTATGGTTAACGTAATGGATTTTCCTGTCTCTAATTCCTTTAACAGTAATGGTGTAAACATTATTAAATCTTTAATTCCTTTATCTATATAGTTGGAAAAAAGTTCATCAATTTCTACTTCTGCATTGCTTTTTTTCTCTTTTTTCAAATCAGAACTATATTCTCTGCGGTATTTGTTATACATTAAAGTGTAATCTTTATAGGTTTGAGCATAAGTTTGTTGTGTTACAGTGTCTCTTGTTCTTGGGTCGGGAAAATCATTATGAAAATATAGTTTTACAGGCAAATACCTGTTCAATTCTTCCAATGTTGTGTAAACGGGTTCAATGGTATCAGGAATTTCGTAAAAATAAATATCGTTGCAGCAAGTTTCTCCCTTTTTAGCCATAGAACCTTTTCGGTTAGAGGTTAATAATACCATATTACTACGTTCGTAATAATAAAAATCGTTTACACTTGTATTGATGGGAAACCCAATATTTTCATGACTTTCAAAAGCAATTAGATCGGTTTTACTTTTAAAAATATCGAAACCACCTAATCCATAATGCCAATTAGAGCTAAAATATAACGAGCTGTCTTTATGATTATAAAAAGGGGTTATTTCATCTTCAATACTGTTAACATTTATTCCGGGATTTACAGGTGAAGAAAACTCGCTTCCATTTTTTTGTGCGTACCAAATGTCCATCATTCCAAAACCACCAGGTCGGTTAGATGAGAAAAACAAGACTTCTTTATTATTAACTTTTGTAACAAAAGGTTGTGAAGAGGTAAAGCCTTCCATATTGATGTTTTTTACTTCGTAAACTGGTGGTTTCCATTCGCCATTTTCTACAGCTACTGCATAAATTTTACAACTTAAATCTCTATCACACTGATTAAAATAAAAGGTCTTTTCATCTGGACTTAAACAACCGTTGGCAATATGGTAATTGGGAATATTAATACTTTCAGGGAGTTTTTCTCCTTGGTTCCAATTGTTGTTATTTTTTGATGAGGTAAACAAGCGAGTAAGGTAAAGCGAAGTATCTGTAACTTGATTGTCTTCTTTCATTTTTTCATCTCTTAAAGAAGTATAAATGATTAAGCTGTCATTCATAAAATTGGCTCCCAACTCACTGTTGTAGGTATTTATTCCTGTTCCGATATTTTTCACATCAACCAACAGCGTATCTTTCATAATCTCAATGGCTTTTTCACAAGATTCAATTTCTTGCATCACTTTCCGATAATAAAAACCTTTTCTATCGTTGGTGAAATGTCTTTTTATTCTTTTAAATGATTTTTTGGCTTCTAAATAATTTCCATTGTATTTCAACATCATCGAATACCAAAATGGGGCTAAAGGATAAACTCTTCCTCTATCATCTTTATAAACAGAAAAGTATTGCCATTCGGCTTTTGCATAATCGTTATACATTCTTAGCGATTCTGCATACTTGAATTTTAACTCTAATAAAGTAGAATCAATATCTAATGCTTGTTTGTACCACAACGATGCTGCATAATAATCTTTTTCATTATAAAGCTGGTCGCCTACTTTTATTAGTTGCGACTGACTTTGGGCGTTTATTTTTATCAAACTGCCCACTAAAAGAATTAATATGCAAATTTTTATTTTCATATATAATTTAGAATAGAGCTATACTCTATTCTGTTTAAATTACGCTCCTTCGGAGCTTTGTCACTCAATTTATTAAGCTCCAACGAAGCAGTATTTATTAGCGATGAGTGATAGCTCATCGTAAAAATTGTTTTAATTATAATTAATCCCAAACATAACGTTCATCGTAATCCATATTATTATCTTTCAAAAGTAATTTATATTCATCTTGAAATGAATGTTGACTATGGTGTTTTTTCTGATTTTTAATATAGTTTATTACTTTATTCATATCTTTTGAACTTACTGAAAAAGCACCATAACCATGTTGCCAATAAAAGTTTTCATATTTTTCCCCTTTGGTTTTTATCCATTTTGATGAATGAGATTTCATCTCTTCAAGTAATTTCATTAATGCAATTTTTCTTGATAAAGAACATAAAATATGTACATGGTCAAAATAACCACCTGTTTGAATTACAGTACATTCTAAACTTTCACAAATAGAAATTATGTAGGCAAACAACTCTTCTTCAATTTCAGTATCTATAAAAGATTCTCTATTTTTTGTGCTAAAAACAATATGAACATAATTATTAACTAACGATTGGCTCATAATTTACCTAATTTGGTTTAGAATAGAGCTGCACTCTATTTTATTTAAATTACGCTCCTTCGGAGCTTTGTTGTTTTAATTTATAAGCTCCAACGGAGCGATATTTATTTAGCGGTGAGTGATAGCTCATCGCCATTAGTATTTTTATTTTCATATATAATTCGGGCAAGCTTTATATCGTTTAATAACGGGTCTGTATTTTTCAAAAATATAGATTAAAGCAAACTCAAATCCGCCACGGTTGTTACTGGCTACTTCGAGGGATGACACGTTGATATCATAACTGATTTTAAAATGAAAATTATGATAATCTATTCCTGCAGTTAAGTAGGCGGCATCTGAATTTCTGTAATAAATTCCTCCGTATAGATTTCTGTAGTTTCCGTTGTTGAGGTGATACCTAAGTGAGCCTCCCATTATTATTTCTTTATAATTATGTTGATAGCCAAACATCACTCTTGGGAGAACATCAAAATCGTTGTGAACCTTTAAATCTGTTCCAGCATGAAAAGTATAGCGATACTTTAGCGGAATACTTTCGCCACTAAAAAAACTTTGCTCTGGTTGGGTTAGGTTATGCACAGCAAAACCTGCATTTACCGATTTTCGTTGTGCAAATAAATAGTTCCAACTGATACCAGCATGCAAGTTAAAATAATTGCGTCCGTTGGTGCCAAAAGTTTCTCCGTTTCCTAAAGCCGAATTATAAACTGTTCCATCATATTGATTATCAAAACGAAGGTCGTCATAATTGATGCTTCTTTGTACAAAAGATGGCTGCATTCCAAATTGAACAGTTTGTGAAGAATCACTAATGTACAAGGTATAACTTATCGGTACTCCTATTTGTAAGGTTGAAAATTGAGAATCTCCTGCTTTATCATGAAAAATAGAAAGTCCTGTATTTAAAGAAGTATTGTAAATATTTCTGTACTCTCCCGAAAGAGCAAAAGTAACATAAGGTGTAGTTACCGAACTCCATTGGGTTCTTTGGTTGGCAACTAAGCGAATATCTCCAATAAAATTTCCTGTTAATGCCGGATTGAGGTTTAATGGAGAGTTGAAAAACTGAGAAAAATGGATGTCTTGTCCCACTAATTTACTTGTGAAAACAAGTATGGGTAACAATGTTATTACCCAAATTTTAACCCAACTAATATGTGATTTTTTACTTTCCAACTTATCTAATAACTGTTACATTTCCTTTTTTGAAAAATTCTTGACCATCAATACACCAAATTTGCAAGTGATATACAAAAACATTCGGTTGTACTAATTCTCCTTTATATTTTCCGTCCCATCCAATTTGTTGATTGTCTGTTTCAAAAACCAATTCGCCCCAACGGTTATATATTTTAAGGTTCATTTTTTCTATCATTTTACCTCTCACAAATAGCACATCATTTTCTCCATCTCCGTTAGGTGTAAATGCGTTGGGTATAAAAATATCGGGTTCATCACAAACAATTTCTTTTACCTCTATGGTTACAGACGCTGTTCTTTCGCAGTTAGAACTTGAAATGGTAACTGTATAGGTAGTGGTTTGAGTTGGAGAAGCATTTGGGTGCTGAACGTATGGATTATCTAGTCCTGTTGCTGGACTCCAAGTGTAATTGTAACCATTTGGTGATGCATGTAACTGAGTGGTTTCTCCGGGATAAATAGTGGGATTATCTACGGTAGCATTAATATTTAAACTTCCCAACATATCAACATAAACGGTAGCTGAATCCCAAATTATACAACCGGCACTATTTTCTGAAACCACATAAAAAGTAGTGGTAGCTATTGGTGAAACAATAATGGTATTGGTGCTATCTCCCGAAATAATTTGGGCATCAGGTTGCCAATCATGGAATAATGAATCGTTTGGGTTAAGGTTAATAATGGTTAAGGAAGTGGTATCACCATAGCAAATATAAGCATCGGCTATGGAAGTTACATTGTTGGCTATATAAACAGTAACACTATCGGTGCGAGAACACCCACCTGCACTTACCATAACATAATAAGTGGTTGTAGTTGTTGGACTAACATTAATACTATCAGCACCATTATTTAAGGTGTCAGAATATATTGCATTTGACGACCAAAAAATATTTGCTCCACTTGTTGTAGAATTTGTCAACAACGTAACAGCCGAATCGCCAACACAAAGCGTAGTGTCATTGCTAACACTCATTTGAACTGTTGTAACTACGACTTCTTGGGTTAAAGTGTCTATGCAAATATCATTAGTAGCAATTACTGTGAAAGTAGTGGCTGTTGTCGGACGAACATCTACACTTGTTGTTCCTTGTCCGTTTAAAATCTGACCTGAAGGCGACCAAACGTAATGCGTACTATCTCCCGGATTGGTATTGCTGTAAGTTATGCTAACAGTATCACCAAAACAAATGGAATCTGTTCCAATAATAGCACTTTGTCCAATAGTTTTAACTACTATACTGTCGGATAATTTGCAGCCATTGTTATTGATTTGAATGTAATAAGTTCCTGAAGTATTGATAGTTGGCGAATAGGTGTTGTTGGTAATAGGAGAATTAAGTGTGTCGGTAAAATTGCTGTTAGAAGACCAAACATAAGTGTTGCTTGTGCCAAAAGAATTGGCTGAAAGTGAAATAGTTTCGTTGTAACAAAGTGTTGTATCATTAGTAACTGAGAGTAAAGGAGTATTCACAACAATAGGGTAAGTAATAGTATCCACACAAACGCTATCGGAAATATACAATTGGTAATTGGTTGAACTGGTTGGTGAAGCAAAAGGATTGGAAATGGTAGAATCACTTAACCCGCCTGTTGGTGACCAATTATAGTTAATGTTTGGGTCTGGATTGGGAGTTGTCCCTATTTGCACACTTTCTCCAGGACAAATATTAATGGTAGAGTCGGTAGTGTTCGTACTGCCTAATATTAAAATGGTTTTTACTGCGGTATCTGCTAAATTACAAGTAGTTGTATCATTTAAGATTAAGGTAATGGTGTAAGTTCCCGGATTGTTATAAGTATGTGTAGGTGAAAATTGTGAGCTTCCATTTCCATCTCCAAAATCCCAAGTAAAATTGGTGTTGGATTGAGTTAAGCTCGTATTATTGAAATTCACTGTAAAAGGTGCACAACCAACAGGCGGTACTTCAAAGTCGGCAACTACCACAGGCAAATCAAAATCCATTTTAAAAACGCCCAAGTTACAACTGTGGTTGTTTTGGTTCATGGGATTAGTTGGAGGATATATCGGCAAATCGGAATTTCCACCACAACCAGCACAAATTGCTTGATAAACTTTACCTTTTCTGTCAAATCTACTGGTTCCTCCATCTACATGTTCGGAACTTACGGGACCACCGAAAAATGAACCGTAATTAATGTTGGAAGCGTCATCTTCCATTACCATCACATAAAAGTCACTACCATCAGTAGTGCTTTGAAAAGCATTGGGTGTAATGGGCATTCCTGTAGTATATCCCGCATTATTGGTGGAGGATTGATTTACAGCGCCTCCCCAGCCTGACAAATAAATTTTATTACATAAATCCACTAAAAAGGCTGTTGGCGAAATATTAATTCCATTTCCTGATCCAAAAACAGTAGAATAAATTAAGGAGTCTAGTGTAGGAGTAAGTTTACTAATAAATTGTCCACTTCCGGGGTTCGACCATAGAACATTATGAATAAAAGTATTATCGGTAATTTCTGTTTGGCCTAATAAATATACATTATCATTTTTATCCAACTCAATAAAATAATTCTGGTCGTAAGTGGTTGATCCAAAAAATGTTGAGTTGAGTATTTGACTGCCGTTTTTAGCAACACGAGTAACAAAACCATCGGATCTTCCTCCAACAAATGTGTTTTGATAAGCATTAACAGATGAAGGGAAATTAGTAGAATTAGTTCCTCCGGTTAAATACAAATCTTCATTGCTATCTATTGCTAAAGAGTAAGCTGCATCATGGTTGTTTCCACCCAAAAAGCTGCTCCATATAATATTTTGAAGATTATTATCCATTTTGATGATACAAGCATCAATATCTCCACCTCCGTATATTGGTTGAAAAACATTTCCTACAATAGGAAAGTCGGGGCTTCTGGTACAACTAACAATATAAATGTTGTTGTTTTTATCTATGTCAATTTCACCACGAACTTCATCAGCATAATTGTATTTTAGTGTATTCGCTCCTGTTGAATTTAGCCCGTCATTTTGTGAGCCTCCCAAATAAGTAGAGGCAATGAGGTTGGTACCGTTGGTACTTAATCTGGAAACAATAATGTCCGACCCATTGGTGTAATTTACTCCCAATCCGTTCGATAAATTATTCATGGTTCCGCCATTAAAAGTATTGTCGTAAGCATTTGCTGTTGTAGGGTAATCAAATGAACTGGTAGTTCCCAAAATAAACAATTCATCAAAACTATTTACAATTAAACTGTGCGGCAGTTCCACATTACTTCCTCCAATGTAAGTAGAGTAAATCAGAAAAGTTCCCGAAGTATCGAATTTGGAAATGGCAATATCATCTCCACCTCCATTAAAAGTAGTGCTGTAAGCTCCAGCAGTAACTGGATAACCTGTTCCAAAAGCAGAACTTCCTGCATATAAAAATCCTTTAGAATCAAAAGTAGCGGTATAACCGAAATTATTGGCTGTTGAACCCGAAAGTGAGGAGAACATTAAAGTCGGATCTATAATTAAATCGTAGTTTTTATCGTATCCATTAGGAAATTCAAAACTTAACTCATTATTGGTAAGTACATAATTACAAGCTACTTGTTTTTTCTCTCCATTAATGAGCTGATAAGCATAAGGTTTATCTTCAATAATAGTATTCACGGAAGTGGAAACATGCAACTGACCTTTTTTGAGTTGTAATTTATGTTGACCATTATAAACTAACTTAATTTGGTTAGGATTGGCTTGAGCTTTTACAATAAAATCGTATTTTAAATTATCGGTAGAATACATCTGAAAATCTATGCCTTTATAGACTTCTTGGTACGTCACTTTTTTATATCCTTTAACATCAGAAGCCCATTTTTTTGGATTATTACCTAAAAAATAATTGAAATAAGCAAATACTTTTTCGGATTTTATAATGGTAGGATTGGGATTGCCATTTTTAAAATTTACGTTGTAAGCGTGCCAATTTAGTTTGTTGGAAATTTCATTTAGTTGATAATGATTGTGGTGATGAGCATATTTTTCTATCATGGCAACATCATACAAATCGAAAGTTAGTCGGTTTTTTTCTAAATAAACAAAACCACTATTTAGCTCAGATTTAAGCAATACATTGTTGTGCCACTGACCTTTGTTTTCAATAAAAGTAAGTTCACCGGAAGCAAAGACATTGCTTGCAAGTAACAAAGAATACATTATTGACAACAATACCGGACGTTTCATAGAGTAAATTTAACTATAAATTTCGTTCGCTCAAAATATTACAATATTTATTCGCTTTTTTTTGGCTGAAGTGGTTTTTTGTCTTTATTTTTGCTCTTTATTTAGATTAAGTCTAAATAAAGTAATTTATGATAGATATTTTAATAGCACATAATAATCCGATAGTTGCCGAAGGTTTAAAAACTATTGTGCAAAGCAAGATGCGCAATAGGGTGTTGGGGGTAGTTAATTCTATAGAGCATTTGTGTGAGTGTTCTAAAAGGTACTTTCCGGATATTGTGGTTATTGATTATTCTACAGGACAGTTTGGATTAGATGCGGTTAAAAAAATTAAAGAGATTTATAAAAGTGCTAAAATCTTAGCCATAACGCCATCTTTGGCGAAGCAAATCATTCATAAGTCGTTGAGTTATGGAGTGGACAGTTATTTACTAGACGATTGCGATAAGCAAGAAATTTTGGAAGCTGTAGAAGACACTTTTAACGGTAAGCAGTTTTATTGTGGGATGGTTATTAATATTCTATCAGAAAAAAACCAAGAAAACACGTTAGATTGCGATGGAATTTCTTTGTCGGAACGAGAGATTGAGATTATTAAGTTGATTTCTGATGGACTAACCAACAAGGAAATTGCCGACAAGTTGTATTTAAGTACGCATACCGTAAATACTCACCGCAAAAACATCATGCACAAGCTGAATATTAAAAATACAGCAGGCATTGTAATTTATGCGGTTAAAGAAAATATTATCAATACCTAGAATAAAAACACCTAACAGGTTTTAAAACCTGTCAGGTGTAAGTAGGTTTATAAACTCTTCACCCAACAACGTTTTCTTTTGTGTTGTGTGTTTTCGTAGTTTTTCCAGTTTTGAATGGCTTTTTGATTGGTTTCAAAAATTCCGGTAGTTTCCACTTCGGTAACCCCATGTTTTTCCATTACAGCTTGCAATTCATTAATTAAAATGGCAGCAACGCCTTTTCCTTGGTATTCGGGCATAATGCCGGTAAGCATTAAATCTACTACTTTTGGTTTGTTTAGTGCTTTTTTAATATGATACCAACCAAACGGGAAAAGCTTTCCGTTAGCTTTTTGTAAGCCTTCTGATAAAGATGGTAAACCAATAATAAAAGCTACCAACTGGTCATCTTTATCAAAAATTAATTTTACAAATTGAGGATTTAGTAGTAATAAATAACGTTTTACATAGTAGTCTATCATTTCTCTATCGAGATGTACAACACTAAATAAATCTTTAAAAGCTTCGTTTAATATCTCAAAAAGTTTAATAGCAAAAGGCTGTAATTCAGCTGTTTTTGTAAAACTTTTAACGGTAAGTTGATTTCTGGTTTTTATTACTTCGGCTACTCTTTTGGCTTTATCAGGAATACCTTCTAAAAACAAACGGAATTCTATCCAATCAATTTCTTTTTGGTAACCCAACTTTTCCATATAATCTTTGTAGTAAGGCAAATGATATTCCGATGCTGCTGATGGCAAATGGTCGAAACCTTCTACCAACATTCCTTGGTGATCGAGATTGGTAAAACCTAATGGGCCTAACACTTTAGTCATTCTCTGAGACTTAAGCCATTCTTCGGCAGTTTGAAGCAAGTTTTTAACTACTTCTTCATCATCAAAAAATTCTAATCGAGTAAATCTTCCTGCTTTTTCACCGGTTTTTTCGTTGTACTGTTCATTAATGATAGCACCAATTCTTCCAACACATTTGTTGTCTTTATAAGCCACCCAAAACTTAGCTTTACAAAACCTAAAAGCAGGGTTATAAGAACTTTGAATAGCTTTTATTTCATCTTTTTTGATAGGTGGAACCCAAAAATTATTGCCTTTGTAAATTTCAAACTGAACATTTACAAAATCTTTAAAGTGTTTGGTTTCTGTAACCTCTATAATTTTAACAGCCATGGCTTTGATTTTGAATATATTTATTTATTCCTCCACTTTTATTAATTCATCATCTATGACATGATGGTCTATCAATTTTTCTAAATTCCTAAGAGATTTAGGACCTTCGTATCTGTCTAGAATTTTCTTCTTTTTACCATCCAAATTTACGGAAATTATACAAGATGGAATATCAGTAACTTGCGCATCGTATTTGTCTTCAAGATTAAAGAAACCAATTTCTCTAATCATATTGGTAATTTCATCCATTGCATCTTTAGAAAGTGTTTTGGTATGCTTACCTTCTTTTTTCGCAAAAGTTCTACCTTCATATTCAACTCTTCCGGTATTGAAAATTTGAATAAGGTAAGACGGACACATGCCTAAACAAGGCGTTCTTTCCATGGTGATAAACAAACTTTCTTTTACAGGAGTTGATTCAGTAGTTTGGGTGTTTTCTGTTTCTGCAGGTTTAGCGGTATCATCCTGAGTTTTTTCTTGGGTTTTACAAGCACTTACGCTAAAAAGTATAAGAATGAGTATATAGAGTTGTGATTTCATAGTTATTTTTTCTTTTTGCGTTGCTCTTGTAATTTTTGAGCATCTTTCATTCTGGCTTCTAACTTTGCAGCAAAACCCGATTTCTTTTTCACTTTTGTTTTATTGGCTTGAATTTTAGCTAACAATTTATCTTCATCAATAAACCATTTTTTAATGGCATACTGCTGTCCGATAGTCATCATGTTGGCAACTAAATAATAATAACTTAAACCTGATGCATAACTGTTGAAGAAAAATAACATCATTACAGGCATTAAGTACATCATAATTTTCATTTGAGCCGCCATTGCTCCTTCCATTCCTGCTCCAGCGGTCATTTGGCTATTGGCTTTGGTATAAAAAATCATAGAAATAGCCATCAACAAGGTAAATAAACTTACGTGAGCTCCATAGAATGGAATATCAAAAGGTAATTCTAAAATGGAATCGTAAGTAGATAAATCTTCTGCCCAAAGGAAACTTTTCTGACGTAAATCGAAAGTTGCCGGAAAAAAGCGGAACAATGCAAATAAAATAGGCATTTGTATTAACATAGGAATACATCCTGCTAAAGGATTTACACCTGTTTGTCTGTATAATGCCATAGTAGCTTGTTGTTTTTTCATAGCATCACCTTTATGTTTTTCGGTAAGCTCGGCAATTTCAGGTTTTAATACCTTCATTTTGGCACTACTCAGGTACGTTTTCCAAGTAATTGGGAAAAGTAAGGTTTTAATAATAATGGTAAGTAACAGAATTACGATACCAATAGACATATCAAAACCTATTAGGAAATTAAATACCGGACGAATAATTAAGTGGTTTACCCAACCGAAAATTCCCCAGCCATAGTCAATAGCTTCATCTAGTCCAACACCTACAGCTTTTAAATCATCCAATCGGTTAGGACCAAAATAATATTGCATGGCAAAAGTTTCGTTGTTTTTAAACTCGTAAGGAACGGTAATTCCTGCACTCATTTCTTTTACATGTGTATTTTTTAAGTCTTCAGCAACTTGTTTTGTTTCAACAAAAGAATTGGCATTTTCGAAAGGTTTGTCTTTTGCAATTAATGTAGCGTTGAAATATTGTTGTTTAAACATAATCCAATCCATTGAAGAAAGCATTTCTTCTTTTTCGTAAGAACCAGTTCCAATATAATCAACTTCATCAGTATTGTATTTGTAGTAGGTTGTGCTAGCCATTTCCTGACTTTGTATCGTCTTTTCCTGACTAGGAGTTACCATTTGCCATTGAATAATAGGCTCTTCAGTTAAAATTTCATTCATTCCTGAAGTGGTAAAATCGAAATCTACCAAATAAGCATCTCCCGTAAGGGTATATTTATACTCGATAAAGCTGTTTTTATCGCTAGTATATAATTTAAGAGAAAAGCTTTTACTATCTCCGTTTCCAACCTCAAAAGAAGTGTTTTCGGTGTCGAAATAAAGGTTTTCGGTATTGATAATTCGTAAAGAATTTTTGCCCGTAACGCCAGGAATAGAAAGTTCTGCATTGAATCTGGAAAGATTTTCTTTAAACAAGATAAGTGGCAAGGTATCGTAAGTAACGTATTCCTTTAACTCAACAGAAGTTATTCTACCTCCTTTGTTAGAAACAGAAACTTTAATTTTTTCATTTTCTAAGGTAAACGTTTTTTCTTCGCCATTGGCAGCATTGGCAAACGGACCATATTCTAATTGATATTGAAGATTAGATAATGAATCTGTACCAGTAGTTAGTGCTGTAGAATCTAGAGGAACAATGGTATTTTCGGCAGTTGTATCTTCTTTACTTTCGGTAGGAGAAATTACTTCTTCAGCATTAGATTTATCTATTTGTTCGGTTTGTTTAGCTGCTTTGTCTTTTTTGGCTTTGGCTGCCAATTCTTCTTCAGTTGGTTGTGTTAAGTAACTAAAAATTAATAGGATTGCTCCAATTAATACCAATCCAATTATGCCATTTTTATCTAATCCTTTACTCATTTATGTAGGTTTATTGAAAAATATTTTTTAAATTATTTGTTGTGATGATCGGCCGCAGCCTTAATAAATGCAGAAAATAGTGGGTGAGGGTTAATTACCGTACTTTTATATTCCGGGTGAAATTGAACAGCTACAAACCAAGGATGATTAGTAATTTCAACTATTTCTACCAAATTGTTTTCAGGGTTTAAACCTGTAGCAACCATGCCTTGTTTTTCGTAGTCTTGTAAAAATTTGTTATTAAATTCATAACGATGTCTGTGACGCTCTTGAATTTTATCGCTGTTATAAGCAGTAAAAGCATTAGAGTTTTCTTTCACATTGCAAGAGTAAGCTCCCAAACGCATAGTACCACCTTTGTCGCTAATGTTTTTCTGACTTTCCATTAAATAAATTACTGGAAATGGAGTTTCAGCATACATTTCTGTTGAATGAGCATCTGTTAATCCTAATACATTTCTACCGAACTCAATTACAGCACACTGCATTCCTAAACAAATCCCGAAAAACGGTATTTTATTTTCTCTAGCATATTTTATTGCGGCAATTTTTCCTTCAATACCTCTTTCTCCAAAACCAGGTGCTACTAACACACCATTTAAGTTTTCAAGCAATTGTTTGGCATTTTTTTCATTGATGTCTTCAGAATGTATCCAGTCAACTTCAACTTTAGTTTCTATATGCGCTCCGGCATGTATGATGGCTTCAGAAATAGATTTATAAGCATCTTGAAGTTCTGTATATTTTCCTACTAAACCAATTTTTATGGTTTGTTTCGGGTTTTTTAGTTTGCTTAAAAATTGTTTCCAAGCAACTAGCTGAGGTTCTTCGCCATAAGATAAGCCTAATTTATCTAACACCACTTTATCCAATTCCTCTTCTTGCATTAACAAAGGAACATCATAAATAGTATCGGCATCCATTGCTTCTATAACTGCTTTTGGAGAAATATTGCAAAACAACGCTACTTTTTCTTTTACTCCTTCAGAAAGTTTGTGTTCTGTTCTCAATGCTAAAATATCTGGCTGCACACCCGATTCAAGTAATTGTTTAACAGAGTGTTGGGTAGGTTTTGTTTTTAATTCGCCAGAAGCTGCCAAAAACGGAACAAAGGTTAAATGTAACACAATACAATCAAAATCGGGTTCCCACTTTAGCTGACGAACAGCTTCTATATAAGGTAAGGATTCTATATCGCCAACAGTTCCGCCAATTTCAGTAATTACAATATCGTATTCTTCGGTATTTCCCAACAGTTTAATTCTTCTTTTAATTTCATCGGTAATATGAGGAATTACCTGAACGGTTTTTCCTAAATAAGCACCTGCACGCTCTTGATTAATAACATATTGGTAAATTCTACCAGTAGTTACGTTGTTAGCTTGCGAGGTGGGTACATTTAAATACCTTTCGTAATGCCCTAAATCTAAATCAGTTTCAGCACCATCATCTGTAACAAAACACTCTCCGTGTTCATAAGGATTTAATGTTCCCGGGTCTATGTTAATGTAAGGATCTAGCTTCTGAATAGTTGTTGAATAACCTCTAGCTTGTAAAAGTTTAGCCAATGAAGCTGCAATTATTCCTTTTCCCAATGAAGATGCTACTCCTCCTGTTACAAAAATGTATTTAGTTGATGATGCCATTTTAAGGTTTGATACGATAAAAATTAAAGCGGCAAATTTAATAATCAATATGCAATTTTCATGTGATTATTTCTATTTTATTAATCGGATACATGTAACTTCCTAATTAATCATTTCCTTAAAATGAGAAATTTATTAGTAATGGTCGTTTTAAGTATCTAAGCAAATTAATTTTTAGGTTAAATTAATTACGATAAGCTTCTAATACACAGAGCCAATTCCCATACTAACCTTCGCAAAGGGAAAGGGTTTTCAACGCACAAACCCCATTTAACCGTCATTCTCGAAATTTTGGAGTGCAACTGAAAAATTATCGGGAATCTGTTTAATTAAAGAAGATGTTCAGTTAGGTTGATAAGTCTTTGCTAAAAAGCAATATTGCCTTTCTTTTGTCTTGATACAAAAGAAGCAAAAAATCAAGACTTCTGATAAATTTATGGTTTTCTAAGCGGTTATATTTGTCACACAACCCAAGCCCTGTAATTGTTGTGCTTTTAGTTACCAAGCAAAAGGGACATTTGCCTTCTCTTTGTTGTTTTTTGCAGTTCAAGGATTGCTTACTACAAGCCCTCGCTAAATTGTAACCACAAAAAACGATTAAATTAATCAAAGGTCGGTCTTCTTCATAGTGAGCTTTTTCAAACCTCGAACTTCAAACCTCAAACCTTTATCTTATTCACAAAATAAATACCTACTAAAATTATGAAAATACTAACGATTTGAATGAAGTTAATTTCCTCACCATCAATAACTCCCCAGAAAATGGCAAAAATTGGAATAAGGTAAGTAACTGTTGAAGCAAATACTGCCGAAGTATATTTTATCAGTTGATTGAAAATAATAATAGACAATGCCGTACCAATTACAGCTAAAATAGCAACATAACCTAAAGCTGTAGCAGCTTCCGGATTAGCTTGTGTAGTAGTAACAAAATCAGTTAAAAATAGATAGATTATTGCAGGAATTCCAATAATTAAAAAGGATAGTGCTGTTATGGCAATTGAATTTATTTCGCCTAAATATTTTTTTATGGTGTTTACACTTATGGCATAACATAAGGTGGCAATTACCACTAAAAGTGCATAAAATATGGGGGTATTTTCAAAATCAACACCATTAGACATGATTAAGCCTAAAGCTCCCATTAAACCAATAAAAACACCAATAAATTTTCCTTTTTGAACGGGAACTTTAAAAATAACAACGCCTAAAATTAATGTAAAGAATGGTGTTAATGAGTTTAACATTCCTGCTAAGGAACTGGTAATACCGGTTTCTGCCAAGGTGAATAAAAAAGCAGGAATACCACTGCCAAAAACGCCTACTACGGCTAAATATTTCCACCTGTCTTTTTTTACTTTGTGAATGTATTTGAATAAAAAAGGCAGTAAAAACAAAAAAGAAATAGCTATTCTCAGTGC